>Ga0105090_10002485_pt1 | contig 10281 bp, 7 predicted proteins | sample PPLLak3March2015_FD_79110 | JGI IMG/M metagenome (GOLD analysis project Ga0105090, IMG submission 79110) | Freshwater sediment microbial communities from Prairie Pothole Lake near Jamestown, North Dakota, USA - PPLs Lake P7 Core (1) Depth... | ecosystem: Environmental > Aquatic > Freshwater >... | reverse complement strand
TCCCAGTCGTTCCACCACTCGCTCTCGATGCCGCCGCAGGTCACGCCGAAGGCCGAGCAGGCGATGCAGCCGTCGCCGCGGATGAGCTCCGGGTCGTCGAGTGGGGGAAAGCGCTCGACGAGCCGCTCGCCGAGGGCGCGCGCCTCTTCCTCGCCGGCCGTCGGCCGCCGGCCCTCGAGCCGGCCGAGGCCGCCGCGGACGAGGCGCTGCACCGCCTCCGGGAAGATCACGCTCTCCTCCTTGTCGACGTGCTCCCAGAGGTGGTGGGCCAGGCGCCGCGCGACCGCCGCGGCACGCGCCGCGTCGCCGGCCGCCGCCTCGAGCTCGTCCACCATCGCCGCCCCGCGCCGGTGCTCGTCGACAAGGACCGCGAGCGGGCCGCGGTCGCCTGCCACCTCGGCCCGTTCGATCAACGCGGCGAAGAGGGTCGTCTCCTCCCGCTCGTGGTGGAAGCCGCCGACGAAGACCCGCAGGACGCGGACGAAGTCGAGGACGTCGGCGGCAGCCGCCTCGCTGCCGCCGGCGCGGACGGCGAGCCGGATCAGGGAGCCTGCGAGGCGGTCGACCAGGCGGTGCTCCTCCCGGAGCTCGTCGATCAACTGCATCAATCCACGTCCGGGCGCACAACGCCCGCCGCCCCCGGCCCGCGCGGGTCCTGCGCCGCGCCGACCTCACCGCCGGCGCTCCGGCGCACCGCGCTCACCTCGCCGAGTTGGTCGACGATCCGGAGCTCGTGGCCGCGCGACACCAACGCGCTCGCCGTCTCCGGCGCGAGCGCCTCGGGCTCCGCGAGCAGGGCGTCCGGTCGCCACTGGTGGTGAAGCCGCGGCCGGTCGACCGCAGCCTGCAGCTCGTCGCCGTCGACGATCAGGTTGAGGAGCACCTGAGCGGTTGCGGTCGGGATCCGGGAGCCCCCGGGCGAGCCGAGCACGACGACCTCGGACCCGCGCCAGGCGACGGTCGGCGACATCGAGGAGAGCATGCGCTTGCCGGGCGCGACCGCGTTCGCCTCCCCCTGCACCAGGCCATAGAGGTTGGGGCGACCGGGGGCGGTCGCGAAGTCGTCCATCTCGTTGTTGAGGAGGAAGCCGACGCCCGGCACCAGCAGTCCACAACCGAAGCTGCCGTTGAGGGTCGTGGTGAGGGCGACCGCGTTGCCTTCGCCGTCGAGCACCGAAAGGTGGGTCGTCTCGCCGCTCTCGGACGTCTCGTCGCGCGACCACGACCGCACCCGGTCGGAAGGGGTCGCCCGCAGCGGCTTGATCTCGCCCGCGCGCAGCTCGAGCCACGATGGTGCCAGCAGCTGATGGGCGCTGGCGAGGCTGGTGCGCGGGTCGCCGAGCAGGAAGCGGTCGGCGTAGGCGCGGCGCCAGGCTTCCGCGAGCAGGTGCGCGCGGTCGGCCCCGAAGCGTGGCTTCGCGGCCCAGCCAAGGCGCTCGAGCATGCCGCAGGTCTGGCCGAGGACGATGCCGCCGGCCGAGGGCAGCGGCATCGAGGCGACCTCCCAGCCGAAGGCCGAAAAGCGCACCGGGAGGCGCCAGACGGGCGTGTAAGCCGTGAGGTCCGCGGCGCGCAGGACGCCGCCGTGCCGGCGCGAGGCGAGCTCGACGGCTGCGGCCAGCGGGCCCTCGGTGATGGCCGGCGCGCCCTTCGCAGCGTAGGCCTCGAGGGTCGCGGCGAGCTCGGGCAGGCGCAGGACCTCGCCGGCGGCCGGCGGTCGCCCGCCCGGCAGCCAGACCGAGGCGGTCTCCGGGAACCTCGCGAGCAGGGGCGCTTCGGCGGTCAGCGCCGCCTCGAGCCGGCGGGTGACCACGAAGCCGTTGCGAGCGAGGCGGAGAGCCGGCGCCACGACCGCCGCCCAGGGCAGGCGCCCCCGCTTCGCGTGCAGCTCGGCGAGGCCGGCCGGCGAGCCCGGCACGCCGGCCGCGAGCGGGCCGACCAGCGAGGCCTCGGGCCGCGGCTCGCCCTTGCGGTCCAGGAACATGTCGGGGGTCGCGGCCGCGGGTGCGGTCTCCCGAAAGTCGAGGGTCGCCACCTCGTTGCCGAAGCGCACCACCGCGAAGCCACCGCCACCGAGGTTGCCGGCCTGGGGGTGGACCACGGCGAGGGCGAGGGCGGTGGCGACTGCGGCATCGGCCGCGTTGCCCCCCGCCCGCAGGATCTCGAGCCCGGCCGCGGTGGCCGCGGGAGCGGCACTCGACACCGCGCCGCCGGTCCCCTGGGCGGCCCCCGGGTGGGCGGCCGAGGCCGGCGTCGCCAGTGACCCCAGGATCAACACGAATGTCAGCGCGGAGACGCCGACGCGACGTCGCGGGAAGCGCAGAGCCATCATCGCGCGAGTGTACTGCAGTCGGCCCGGGAACTTCCCGGCGTCCGCTGCGTACTGTGGCTCAGGAGGACCGACCATGAGCAGCACCCCCGGCCCCGCCGACCACCGGGCTGCCGGCCTCGCCGAAGAGATCCGCCACAGCCTCGACCGCATCACCATTGTCGACTGCAGCCGCAACGGCTACCTGTCGACCCTCGCGCTCCTCCTCCACCGGGTCGCGCTGGCAGACCGGGACCTCAGCGAGCCCGAGGTGAGCCGGATGGAGGAGATCCTGGTCGAGCAGGCCTCGCTGTCACCGGCCGAGGCGGTTCTGACGGTGGCGATGGCGACCCAGCGCTGCCGCTTCGGCGACTGCGGCGGCGCGTACGGCTCGAGCCGGCGGCTGCGTTCGGCGGCGGCCGAGGACCGCGCGCCGCTGCCCGGCCTCCTCGAGGCGGTGGCGGCGGCCGACGGCCTGGTCGGGGCGGCGGAGCGCGCTGCCATCCGCCAGATCGCCCTCGAGCTCGGTCTGCCATCCGGCGCCCCCGCCGCGCCTTGAGCGGGCCGCCGCCGCGGCACCTGCGAGGCCGGATCGGCTATCATGCCCTCCGCCGCGCCGCCCGGCGCGGGCGGAGGTTCGATGACCTGGAACTACTCGAAGAAAACCACCGAGCTCTTCATGGCGGCGGTGCAGGGCAAGCCCGGCAGCCACCTCGGAGAGATCGAGGAACCCGACGGCTTCGGCGAGCACGGCTCCATCGCCTGCGGCGACGCACTGCGCTTCACCTTCAAGGTCGACCGCCACCCCACCGACCCCAAGCAGGACCGCATCACCGAGGCCCGCTACCTGACCTTCGGCTGCACCTCGGCGATCGCCGCCTCGGAAGCCCTGTGCGCAATCATCGAGGAGGGCGACTTCACTCCCATCCAGGCCCTCGAGATCACCAACTCCGACATCGTCGACTACCTCGAGGGGCTGCCGCAGGCCAAGATCCACTGCTCGGTCATGGGCGCCGAGGCGCTCGAGGCGGCGGTCTTCAACTGGGCTCAGAAGCGCGGCGTCGATCTCGCCGACCTCGGCATCGACATCCGGCGCGACGAGCAGGAGGAGGGGCGGCTGGTCTGCACCTGCTTCGGCCTCACCGAGCCCTACATCGAGCGCAAGATCCGCGAGCTCCAGCTCAGGACCATTCCCGAGATCACCAACGCCATCAAGGCCGGCGGGGCCTGCATGTCCTGCCACCACACGCCGGGCGGGCTGCAGGACATCCTCACCAAGGTCTGGGGCGAGCAGCCCACCGCCTTCAAGGAGCTGCCGGTGCTGCCGATGGCGCGGCAGCCCAAGGCGCAGCCGCCGCGCGAGATGTCGCCATTCAAGTTCGCCAAACTCGTCGAGCACGTGCTCGAGGAGAAGGTGCGGCCGCAGCTCGCCCGCGACGGCGGCGACATCGAGCTCGTCGACATCAAGGACAACGTCGTCTACTGCAGCATGAAGGGCGCCTGCGCGGACTGCATCGGCTCCACCCGCACCCTCAAGATGATGGTGGAGCAGGCGCTGAAAGACCACGTCGACGAACGCATCAGAGTCGTCGAGGTCTAATACATGGTCACTTCTACTCTTTTTCTTCCGCGGTCGCCCGCAGGGCGCACGCGGAATAAAGAGACCTGAGGAGAGTCGGCAACCGAATGGACATCATCTACCTGGACAACAACGCGACGACCCGGGTGGCGCCCGAGGTGGTCGAGGCGATGATGCCCTTCCTCACCGAGGCGTACTTCAACCCGAGCTCGATGTACGAGGCCTCGCGCGGCCCGGCCGACGCCATCGCCGCCGCCCGCCGCACGGTGGCGAAGCTGCTCGGCAACGCCCGCGCCACCGAGATCCTGTTCACCTCCTGCGCCACCGAGAGCAACAACACCGCCGTCTACGGAACCATCGCCGCCCGGCCCGAGCGCCGCCACATCGTCACCTCCGCCGTCGAGCATCCCGCGATCTACGAGGTCGCCAAGGACCTCGCGCGCCGCGGCTTCGAGGTCGACTTCGTCCCCGTCGACACACAGGGCCGGATCGACAAGGGCGCCTTCGTGCGGGCGCTGCGGCCCGAAACCCTGCTGGTCTCGGTGATGCACGCCAACAACGAGACCGGTGTCGTCTACCCGATCGCGGAGCTGTCGCGGATCGCCAAAGAGACCGACCCCTCGATCGTCTTTCACACCGACGCCACCCAGACGGTGGGCAAGCTCCCGATCGATCTGCGAGGCTCGTTCCAGCACGTCGACCTGCTGTCGTTCTCCGGCCACAAGCTGCACGCCCCGAAGGGCATCGGCGCGCTCTTCATCCGCCGCGGCACCCCGTGCCGGCCCTTCCTGCTCGGCGGCCACCAGGAGGACGGCCGGCGGGGAGGCACCGAGAACGTCGCCTTCATCGTCGGCCTCGCGCGCGCCCTCGAGCTGGCGGCTGGGCGCCACGACGCCGACGAGCCCCGCATCCGCGCCCAGCGCGACCGCCTGCAGAGCGAGCTCGTCGCCCGCATCCCCTACCTCGAGGTCAACGGCGGCGAGGCGGAGCGCCTCACCAACACCCTCAACATCGCATGCCACTTCATCGAGGGCGAGGGCATCCTCTACCAGCTCTCCGAGCACGGCATCTGCGCCTCCGCGGGCTCGGCCTGCACCTCGGGCTCGCTCGAGCCCTCGCACGTCCTGCGCGCCATGAAGGTCCCCTTCACCGCCGTCCACGGCTCGGTGCGCTTCAGCCTCAGCCACTACACCACCGACGCCGAGATCGATCGCGTCATCGAGGTCTTCCCCGAGATCGTCGCCAGCCTGCGCCGCCTGTCGCCGTACTGGGACGCAGCGAAGAACGTACCGCGCCCCGAAGCGCTGGCGATGCTCAGCGAGACCGAGATGCCGCAGGCTCGCTGATAAGCCAGCAGGACCAGAGGCCAACTCTCGCCCGCCCTCGGAAATTCACGGCGGGCTCCACCCGACCCTCCCCCGCCGCGAATTTCCGAGGGGTGGGGTGGAATCCGTGGATGCCAAGAACCCACACGCCGCACAGCTGGGTCGAAACGAATCGATCGCCGAGTCAAGAAACTGTCATTTTCGACTGCTCGTCCGAGTCCATGATCCCCACCCCTCGGAAACCCGCAGCACGCAGTGCCAGGGTTTCCGAGGGCGGGTGGGAGGGGGGTGGGGGCGGGCGATGGTGTAGCGACCGGGTAGATGGGTGAGGAATCTGACCGGGTACATAGCAAACACATTATGAGGTTCGCCGTTGCGCCTCCCTGCCACGCCCGCCGGCGCGCCGCAGGCGCGCAGCGGCCGAGGGGCGACGGACCGATGCGAGCTCGCTCGCGGAGATCCGGAGACCCGAGGACGCGTGGCCGCGAGCGCAGCGAGCGGCCGGCGGGCGCCCCACTGCGTGCCTTGGCCGGGATCGGCTAGAGTGTCGCGCATGAAAACGACGGCGTTCCTCATGGTGGCTCTCACCTTTTCCACCGCGGCCTTCAGCGCGGAGGAGCTGCCCGTGCCCGGGGAGTGGCTCACGGTCGCGGAGCGAAGCGACTTCCGGGCCACCTCGAGCTACGAGGAGACGATGGCCTACCTGCGCCGGGTGGAGGCGGCGGCGCCTGGGGTCGTCCGGCTGACCGACTTCGGGCGCTCGGCACAGGGCCGGCCGCTGCCGCTGGTGATCGTGTCGGCCGACGGCGCCTTCACGCCCGAAGCGGCGGCGGCAACGGGCAAGCCGGTGCTGCTGCTGCAGAGCTGCATCCACGCCGGCGAGGTCGACGGCAAGGACGCCACTCTCATGATTCTGCGCGACGTCGCCCTCGGCCGCAGCCCGGAGCTGGCCCGCGCCGCGGTGACGCTCTGGGTACCGATCCACAACGCCGACGGCCACGAGCGGGTCTCGCCCTACAACCGCTCCGAGCAGAACGGCCCGGTCGAGGGCATGGGCTACCGGACCACCGCCGCAGGCCTCAACCTCAACCGCGACTTCCTGCGGCTCGCGAGCCCGGAGGCAAAGGCCATGGCCCGGCTGGTGGCGGCGTGGGAGCCCCACCTGCACGTCGACAACCACGTCACCAACGGCTCCGACCACGCCTGGGTGCTGACCTGGCTGGTCGCCGAGGCGCCGCAGCTCGACCCCGCGGTCGACGCCTGGGTTCGCCGCCACCTTGCCGCAGTGCTCGGCCGGACCGCCGCCGCGGGGCACCCCAACGGCCCCTACGTCGACCTCGTTTCGTACACCGACCCGACAAAGGGCATGATCTGGGACGTCGGCCAGCCGCGCTACTCCTCGGGCTACTTCCCGCTCCGCAACCGCGCCTCGATCCTGATCGAGATGCACGCCCACAAGCCCTTCCGCGAGCGGGTGCTGGCGAACCGGGTTTTCATGGAGGAGCTGATCCTCGAGGCCGGCCGCGCCGGCCGCGAGCTGCTCGCGGCCACGGCAACCGCCGACGCACGCACCACCGCCGCCGGCGCCGCTGATGCCGAGCCCTCGGCCGTGGTGCTGCGCTGGGGCATCGCCGAGGAGGCCGAGACCGTCCGGTGGCCGGCCCGCGAGTGGGTACTCGAGGACTCGGTGGTCAGTGGCGGCAGCCTGCTGCGCTACCGGCCCGGCACCGTGCGCGAGGTGGAGCTGCCGTGGCGGCACCGGCCGCTCGCCGAGCTTGCCGTCCCGCGGCCCCGCGGCTACCTGGTCACGGCGGGCTGGCCGCAGATCGAGGAGGTGGTGGCGGGCCACGGTCTGCGGACGGCGCGGCTCACCGCGGCGACTGAGCTCGAGGTGGAGACGATCCGGGTCGCGGAGCCGAAGCTCTCCTCCTCCCCCTTCCAGGGAACGGTCATGGTCGAGGACTTCGCGGTTTCCCGCCAGCCCGAGCGCGTGACCGTGCCCGCCGGCAGCCTGTGGATCCCCGCCGACCAGCCGGCCTTCGAGATCGCGGTCCAGCTCTTCGAGCCCGAGGCGCCGGACTCCCTGCTTCGCTGGGGGCTGCTGTCGACGGTCTTCGAGCGCAAGAACTGGATCGGGCCCGAGGTTCTCGAGGCGCTGGCGCGCGAGATGCTCGTTGATCCCGGGCTGCGGGCGGAGTGGGAGCTCGCTCTCGCGGACACGGCTTTCGCCGCCGACCGGCGGGCGCGCTCCGAGTGGTGGTACCGCCGGACCCCGTACTGGGACGACAGTCTCGGCCTGCTGCCGGTGCTGCGGGTCATGGCGCCGGCCCGCCTGGAGCTCGAGCCCTGAGCGGCGTCGCGCGTGCGGTCGGCCGGCCGGCGGCGTGCTGGGCCCCCCTCGGCCGGGCCCTGCTCGACTACCACCGGGGGGACATCGGGGCGCGCTTCCTCGTCCACTCCGATCTCTGGGAGGACGAGCTCACCCCGGCCGAGGAGTACTACCGGCCGCTCGACCAGGAGCTGCCCGAGCTCGAGCGCCGGGCGCTCGCGCTGTGCCGCGGCCGGGTGCTCGACCTCGGGGCGGGCGGCGGCCGCCACGCGCTCGAGCTCCAGGGGCGCGGCCTCACGGTCACCGCGCTCGACGTCTCGCCGGAGGCGGTCGAGGTGATGCGCCGTCGAGGCGTGCTCGACGCGCGCTGCGGCGGCCTCGAGGCCGTCGCCGGCCGGCGCTTCGACACCATCCTCCTGCTCATGCACGGCATCGGGCTGGTGGGCAGCCTCGAAGGCCTCGACCACTTCCTGGAGGCGGCCTCGGCCCTCCTCGGCGGCGGCGGCCAGGTCCTCTGCGACTCCGCCGACCTCGCGGCGGTGATGCCGGCGCTCGCCGAGCACCGCGTCCCGCCGCCCGGGCCGGCGGGACGCTACTACGGCGAGGTCGAGTTCCGCCTCAGCTACGGCGGGACGCGGGGCGAGCCCTACCCGTGGCTCTTCGTCGACGCCCAGCGCCTGCAGCGGCACGCCAAGGCCGCGGCCTTCGAGTTCGAGATCGGCGCCTGGGGAGCTCGCGGGGCCTACCTCGCGCGGCTCTCCAAGCGATAATGGTCAGGTTCGTGCGCGCCGGTCCGCGCGGAGGGGCCGGCCGCGGAGAGGTCGAGCCATGAGCATCCGTCACAACGTCCTGTGCATCACGGTCGCCGCACTGCTCGCAGCCGTGGTCGGCACCGCCCAAGAAGCAGCGGTCGCCACGCCCGCCATCAACCCTCCGGTCCTCGAGGTCAACGGCGAGCTCGTCTACGCGGCCGACATCAGTGCGGTGATGCGCAACATCTCCGGCCAGCTCAAGGCCCTCGGGCGCGAGGTGCCGCCCGACCAGGAGCTCGTCCAGATGGCGACCCAGCGGGTGATCGAGCAGAAGCTCCTCGCCCAGGAGGCCAGACGCCGCGGCCACCGCCCCAACGATCTCCGGATCGCCGAGCTCGCGAAGGCTTCCGAGCAACAGGCGGGTGGCCGTGAGGCCCTCGAGTCGGCGCTCGCCGCCTCCGGCTCGAGCCGCGAGCGCCTGCTCGCCACCATCACCGAGATGGACCTCGCCCGGACCCTGATCGAGAAGGACGTGACGCCGAACATCGCAGTCAGCGACCAGGAGATCGCCGAGTTCTTCGCCGCGAACCCCGAGATGTTCCAGGCGCCCGAGCGGGTCCGCGCCCGCCAGATCTTCTTCGCCGCCGGAGTCGACGCCGCCCAGACGGCGGTCGACGCCGCCCGCGCGCGTGCCGAGGCGGCCCGCCAGCGCGCCCTCGCCGGCGAGGACTTCGCGGCGCTCGCGCGCGAGCTCTCGGAGGGCCCGGAGGCCGAGCGCGGCGGGGACCTCGGTGTGATCGACCGCGAGCACACGGTGCCGCCGGTCGCGGACGCGGCCTTCGCCCTCGAGCCCGGCGGCGTCTCCGAGGTCGTACGCTCGCACCTCGGTGTGCACGTCCTCAAGGTCGAGCAGAAGCTGCCCGCCGAGGCGCAGACCCTCGAGGAGGCCACCCCGAGGGTGCGGACCCTGATCGCCCAGGGCAAGGTCGGCGGCCAAGTGCAGGAGCTGCTGCGATCGCTCGGCCAGGCCGCTGACATCAGGCCGGTCGCTCCGTCGACCGCGGCAGCCGCCGCTCCGGGCGCACAGGAGCCTCCCCGCTAGGGGTTTCATCTCCAGGGTCGGGGCGTCGCCGCTGCCCGGCTCCTGCCCGGCGCCGGGCGGCGGTCGGCGACCGCCGCATGCCCCCTTTCGCGCGGCCTCGGCGGGCAGCGCTACTCCCGTTGGGGGCTGATGTACCGTCGGGCCCAGGCGGCGACCATCGCGCCCAGGTACCCGCCGTCCTCGGGGTCCGTCAGGAGATGGGAGGCGCCGTCGAGGGAGACGAAGCTCTTCGGCTGCCGCGCGGCCGCGAAGATCTCCTCGGCGTGGCGGATCGGAACCGTGCGGTCGAGCGGCGAGTGGAAGACCAGCAGCGCCCGGTCGAGGCCCGCAACCGCTTCGCGCATGCTGGTCGCTTCGAGGTCATCGAGCAGCTCCCTGCGGATGCGGAAACTCCGGCCCGCGATCTCGACCTCGGCCTCGCCGGTGGCCTCGATCGCGGCCGCCGAGGAGCGGATCATGCCCGCGAGGTGCTCGGTCGACGACGGCGCCGCGATCGTCACCACCGCCGCGGCGGACGGAATGCGCGCCGCCGCCTGCAGCACCGCCACACCGCCGAGAGAGTGGCCGATCACAATCTTCGGGGCCTCGAGCTCGCGCTGCATGAACTTTGATGCGGCCACCAGGTCCGCCACGTTCGACGAGAAGGTGGTCTCCGCGAAGTCACCCTCGCTCTCGCCGAGACCCGTGAAGTCAAAGCGCAGCACCGCTACACCCTCGGCGGCGAGCGCCCGTGATACCCGCGCGACGCCCTTGTAGTCCTTCGAGCAGGTGAAGCAGTGCGCGAAGAGTGCATACGCGATCGGCTCGCCGTCCACCGGCAGGTCGAGGAGCGCCGCGAGACGGTACCCGGATGCGTTCTCGAAGCTGATCTTCTTCGTGTGCATGG
>Ga0105090_10002484_pt1 | contig 10286 bp, 7 predicted proteins | sample PPLLak3March2015_FD_79110 | JGI IMG/M metagenome (GOLD analysis project Ga0105090, IMG submission 79110) | Freshwater sediment microbial communities from Prairie Pothole Lake near Jamestown, North Dakota, USA - PPLs Lake P7 Core (1) Depth... | ecosystem: Environmental > Aquatic > Freshwater >... | reverse complement strand
TACGCAATCCCGAACGTCTCGGACAAGGTGCTGCGCATCCTTCACAGCTACACGGACTACGTGAATCGTGTCGTGTGGCGGCAGGGTTCTTGATCGCCGGCCATGCGAATCCTGGTCGTCAGCCAGTACTTCTGGCCAGAGAACTTTCGCGTCAACGACCTGGTGTCCAGCCTGACCGGACGAGGACACGCGGTCACCGTGCTGACCGGCGTGCCGAATTACCCGGACGGGGATGTCTTCGCCGAGTTCCGGTCGGATCCGCAGCGTTTCGCCGAATACCTGGGCGCGCCGGTGGTCCGGGTACCGATGCTGTCGCGTGGTCGAGGCGGATTGAGGCTGGCACTGAACTTCGCGACGTTTGCGCTCAGTGCTTGCCTGGCCGGCGCCTGGCAGCTCAGGGGTCGCCGCTTCGACGCGATCTTCGTCTTCGAACCTTCGCCGGTGACCGTCGGCCTGCCGGCGGTGCTGCTGCGGCGGCTCAAGCGCGCGCCCCTGGCGTTCTGGGTGCTGGATCAATGGCCCGAGACCCTGCTGGCCGTAGGAGCCGTTCGTTCGAGACGGTTGCTCGATGCCGTGGGCTGGCTGGTCTCATTCATTTACCGGCGCTGCGACCTGCTGTTGGCCCAGTCGCGCAGCTTCATCCCGCAGATCAGGCGTTATGCCGGGCCGCGCCCGCGTGTCGAATACTTTCCGAGTTGGTCAGACGCGCCGCCGTTCGTCGCTGATCAAGCCGCGCCGGCGGGAGAGGTTCCGGAGTTGCCGGGGGTGTTCACGGTGTTGTTCGCCGGCAATGTCGGTGATGCACAGGATTTTCCGGCCGTCCTGAAGGCGGCAGAACTGCTCAAGGATCGCGAGGACATTCGCTGGGTCGTGGTCGGTGACGGCCGCCGAGCGGAGTGGCTCGGCCAGGAGGTCGAGCGTCGCGGGCTTGGAGCACGATTTTCCATGCTCGGGCGCTTTCCACTCGAGCGCATGCCTTCATTCTTCAGCAGCGCAGATGCCCTGCTGGTCTCCCTCAAGGCTGAGCCGATCTTCGCCATGACGATTCCCGGCAAGGTGCAGGCGTACCTCGCGTCAGGGAAGCCGGTCCTCGCCATGCTCGATGGCGAGGGCGCCGAACTGATCGAACGCAGCGGCGCGGGACTGGTCTGTGCAGCCGGGGATTCGGCCGGCCTGGCGCACAACGTCGCCAGGATGGCTGACATGTCGGCTGCGGAAAGGGCCGCCATTGCGGATCGCGCCCAGCGACTGAGCACGAGCGAGTTCGATCGCGATGCACTGATCGGGCGATTGGACGGCTGGCTGGCAGCGCTGCAACCATGAAAATCCTGGTGACCGGTGGCACTGGGTTCGTCGGCGGGCCTGTGCTCGAGGTCCTGTCGTCCGCGGGGCATTCCGTGCGGCTGGCGCTGCGAACCGCAAGGCCGGGACTGCCCCGTGACGCAGTCGTCGTGGGTGATATCGGGCCCGCGACCGACTGGCGCCGGGCACTCGAGGGCATGGATGCCGTCGTGCACCTGGCAGCTCGCGCGCACGTGATGCGCGATCACGCGGGCGGCGCGGCCGAGTTCCGTCGCACGAATACGGAAGGTACGTTGCAACTCGCGCGCGCCGCAGCAGCAGCCGGTGCGCGAAGGTTCGTGTTCCTCAGCACCATCAAGGTGAATGGCGAGGCGACGACAGGTCGCCCATTCCGTGCCGACGACCCACCTGACGCGACGGACCCGTACTCGCAGTCGAAGCTCGCGGCGGAAACCGGGCTGATCGCGATGACGGGCCTCGAGTCGGTGATCATCCGTCCGCCGCTGGTCCACGGGCCCGGCGTGAAGGGCAACCTGGCCAGGTTCTGTCGCTACGCGCAGTCCGGGCTGCCGGTGCCTTTCGGCGCCATCGAAAATCGTCGCGATCTGGTCGGCGTGGCGAACCTGGCGAACCTGGTCGAGCGTTGTGTCATCCACCCGCGGGCCGCCGGCCAGGTGTTCCTGGCCTCCGACGGTGAGGCGATTTCGACGCCCCAGCTCTATCGTCTCATTGCGCAGGCCCTGGGCCGTCCTGCGAGGATGCTCAACGTGCCGGTGACGCTGCTGAAGCTAGTGGCGCGACCGCTCGGGTTGTCCGGTGAAATCGACAGGCTCACGCAGTCACTGGAACTCGACGTCGCCAAGACGCGCGAATTCCTGGGATGGCAACCGCCGGTATCGGCCGCGGCCGGAATTGCGGAGATGGCACGAGCAACGCTCCCGGGTGTCGCGTGAGCCAGGAATTGTTCGCGCTGCTTGCGGCCGCCGTGGCGATCGGATCCTGGCTTGGAGTGGTGCTCGTTCGGCGTTATGCCTTGCGGCGCCTGCTCGACGTTCCCAACGACCGCAGCTCGCACTCACGGCCGACGCCGAGGGGGGGCGGGCTGGCACTGACAGTGGCGCATGTCGTGGGCGTACTGGTGGCCGGGTTGCTTGGGGCCGTCAGTTTCGAGTTGGCCGCGGCGTTGATCGGCGGAGGCCTCGCCGTGGCGGTTGTAGGCTTCCTTGACGACCATAGGCACGTCAACCCGCTGCTGCGACTCCTCTGCCATCTCGCTGCGTGCCTGTGGGCGATCTGGTGGCTCGGCGGCTTGCCTCCGGTGGATTTCGGCGGGGGTCCGGTCGACCTCGGGCGGGTCGGAACGGTCCTGCTGCTCCTCTATCTCGCCTGGTTCCTGAACCTGTTCAATTTCATGGATGGCATCGATGGCATCGCCGCCGCACAGGCCTTGTCCATGTCGGTGACGGGTGCGGCACTGGCTTACGTTTCAGGAGGAGGCGCAACGGCCGCGCTGCCGATGGTGCTGCTGGCCGCTGCAACGGCGGGCTTCCTCGTCTGTAACTGGCCGCCGGCTCGTATCTTCATGGGCGATGTCGGTAGCGGATACCTCGGTTTCGGTCTCGGAGTGTTCGCGCTCTGGACCGTCGTTGCAGGCTGGTTGAACCCTTGGGTGTGGCTGATATTGGGTGGCGCATTCGTCGTGGATGCCACGGTGACATTGTTCGTGCGAGCCACGGCAGGGCTGTCCGTCGTGGAGGCCCACCGGAGTCACGCCTATCAACGCCTGAGTCGGCACTGGCAAGGGCATCGGCCCGTGACGCTTGCATTCATGGCAATCAACGTGTTCTGGCTGGCTCCGTGGGCTCTTGTTGCAGCGCACTCGCCGCAGGTCGGCAGCCTTTGTGCGTTGCTGGCCCTGCTGCCGCTGATCCTGATTGCCACCTTGCTAGGGGCGGGCAGGCCTGGCGAAATCGGGGCCGGATCGTAAGAGCCGCGTGGGACGGGGCCGACGCAGTCAGGTAATGCGTCGCTACATCGCGGCGGACGCACGCGAGCGTGTCGCCACCTATAATCGACGCGCCAGGGTTTAAAAGGATTTTTCCAATGGGCACAGGACGTGCCGATCTGGAAGCGTTCAGCAGTCGCCTGCTGAGGGCGGCGATCACGCTGCCGCGCGGTACCAAGAAGACGATCATGGTCGCTGCCGACCTGATCGCGCTGCCTGTTGCGTTGTGGGTCGCCATCACGCTGCGGTTGGGCAGCTTCGATCACGGCGACCTCGCGGCCGAGTGGCTCTACGTTTCATTGCCGCTCGTCACCGTGCCGGTGCTCACGCGGCTCGGCCTGTACCGGGCCGTCATCCGTTTCATCAGCAGCCGGGCACTGGTCGCTGCCCTCGCGGGCGTCACCGCGTCGACCGTCCTGTTGATGCTCACGACGTATCTGCCGTGGTTCGGCACGGTACCGCGGTCGTCGCTGGTCATCTACTGGTTGCTGGCCCTGCTGTGGGTGAGCGGAAGCCGTCACCTGGTTCGCATGTTGCTTGCACCTCGCTGCGCCATGGCGAGTCACGTGGTCATCTACGGCGCGGGAGCCGCGGGCGCGCGGCTCGCCAATGCGATCCGGTTCAGCACCGAAGCAAGACCCGTGGCGTTCATCGACGATGACCGCTCAGTCTGGGGAGCGGTCATCAATGGATTGCGGGTGTACCGGCCAGCAGACCTCAGGCGGCTGCAGGACGACTACGGCGTGGACAGGGTGCTGCTGGCGATGCCGTCCACTTCACCCGCGGCACGTCGCGCGGCCATCGACAACATCCAGTTGCCCGGCCTGCGGGTGCAGACGGTCCCGGACATCACCGACATCGTCGCGGGCCGTGCCCGGCTCGAAGACGTCCGTGACGTCGACGCGAACGACCTGCTGGGCCGCGAGCCTGTCGCGCCGACCCAGCCGCTCTTCGCTTCCTGCATCCATGGCAAGGTGGTCATGGTGACCGGGGCGGGCGGCTCGATCGGTTCGGAGCTGTGCCGGCAGATCCTGCGGCAGGAAGCCCGTCACCTCGTGCTGTTCGAGACGTCCGAGCTGGCGCTCTACAGCATCGAGAAGGAGCTGCGGGCGCTCGCGGCCGCCGAAGGCCGCAAGTTGCAGATCTCGGCGCTGCTCGGCAACACGCATCATCGGCAGCGCGTGCGCGAAGTGATCCAGATCTTCGGCGTGCACACGATCTACCACGCTGCGGCCTACAAGCACGTGCCGATCGTCGAGTGCAACGTGATCGAGGGGATCCACAACAACGTCATCAGCACCTGGTACACGGCCGAAGCCGCGCTCGAGTGCGGGGTCGAGACGTTCGTTCTGATCTCGACCGACAAGGCCGTGAACCCGACCAACGTCATGGGGGCGACGAAGCGGCTTGCGGAGCTGGTGCTCCAGGGGTTGAGCGAACGGGACGGGAGGACGCGGTTCAGCATGGTCCGTTTCGGCAACGTGCTCGAGTCGTCCGGGTCGGTGGTGCCGCTCTTCCGCGAGCAGATCCGTCGCGGTGGACCCGTCACCGTCACGCACCCCGACGTGATCCGGTATTTCATGACGATCCCCGAGGCGGCGCAGCTCGTCCTGCAGGCGTCGGGCATGGCGACGGGCGGCGAAGTCTACGTGCTCGACATGGGCAAGCCGGTGCGCATCGCGGACCTGGCGCGTCGCATGATCGCGCTGTCGGGCCTGACGGTCCGGGAACAGGACCACCCGAACGGCGACATCGAGATCCAGTTCACTGGCTTGCGTCCAGCGGAGAAGCTCTATGAAGAGCTCCTGATCGGCACGAACGTGACCGGCACGCAGCACCCGATGATCCTCCGGGCCGTCGAGCATTCGATCCCGTGGGACGAACTCAAGTTGATCCTCGACAAACTGACCGACCTGATGGGGCAGGCGGACATGGACGCCGCGCGCCTGCTGCTGCTGCGGGCGGTCCGGGAGTACCGGCCCGCCGAGGACATTGCGGACCACGTGTGGTGCAGCGCGGAGTCCCAGCGCAAGGTGCAGTCCAATGTCACCCCGCTCGAGGTGCGCCGGCGCGCGTTGCCCTGACGGGAACGTGAGAGTTGCGCTAAGCCCGACTCGGGCGACCGCAGCCTCTCTGCTAGACTTGCAGCCAACCGGGCGGCCAACGGCTGCCAAAAATTAAGTTAAATCAAAGGATTGGCCGTGAGAGTTACAGTCTTTGGTTCAGGTTATGTCGGCCTCGTCACCGGCGCGTGCTTCGCCGAAGCGGGCAATCACGTCGTCTGTGTCGACATCGACGCCGGCAAGGTCGCGCGCCTGCAGCAGGGCGACATCCCGATCCACGAGCCCGGCCTGGACGTGCTGGTCAAGCGCAACTTCGAGAAGGGGCGCCTGAAGTTCACGACCGACGCGGAAGAGGGCATCAGGCACGGCCTGTTCCAGTTCATCGCGGTCGGCACCCCGCCCGAAGAAGACGGCTCGGCCGACCTGTCGCACGTCCTGGCCGTGGCCGAGACCATCGGCCGGCACATGACCGAGTACCGCGTCGTCGTCGACAAGTCGACCGTGCCGGTCGGCACCGCCGACAAGGTGCGTGAGCGCATCGACCAGACGCTCGGCGAGCGCGGCGTGAAGATCGAGTTCGACGTGGTTTCGAACCCGGAATTCCTGAAGGAAGGCGCGGCGATTGCCGACTTCATGAAGCCCGACCGCGTCGTCGTGGGCACGGACAATCCGCGCACGGCGGAGTTGCTCAAGACACTCTACGACCCGTTCACGCGCAGCCGTGACCGCATGATCGTGATGGACGTGCGTTCGGCGGAGCTGACCAAGTACGCCGCAAACGCGATGCTGGCGACCAAGATCAGCTTCATGAACGAGATCGCGAACCTCGCCGAGCGCATGGGTGCGGACATCGAGAAGGTCCGCGTCGGCATCGGCTCGGATACGCGCATCGGCTTCAGCTTCATCTATCCAGGCGCAGGCTACGGCGGCTCGTGCTTCCCGAAGGACGTCAAGGCGCTCGTGCACAGCGCAGGCGAGTACGACTTCGACGCGAAGCTGCTCAAGTCGGTCGAGGCCGTGAACAAGAACCAGAAGGAAGTGCTGTTCCAAAAGATTGCCAAGTTCTTCGGCGGCAAGCTCAAGGGCAAGACCATCGCGGTGTGGGGCCTGGCCTTCAAGCCCAACACGGACGATATGCGCGAGGCGCCGGCTCGCGTGCTGCTCGAAGCACTGTGGGGCGCAGGTGCAAAGGTGCAGGCATACGACCCGGTCGCGATGGGTGAAGCGGGGCGCATCTATGGCCAGCGCGACGACCTCGTACTCGCCAGGGATGCGGAGGCCGCATTGGTTGGTGCCGACGCCCTGGCGATCGTCACCGAGTGGCAGGAATTCCGCAGTCCGGACTTCGACGCGATGCGCGATGCGCTGGCCAGCAAGGCCATCTTCGACGGCCGCAACCTGTACGACCCGCACTTCGTGAAGAGCTTCGGGCTCAAGTACTACGGCATCGGTCGCGGGGAATAGCCGGTGCGACCGATCACCGTCCACCTCGTCGCCGCAGCGCGGCCGAATTTCATGAAGATTGCGCCGCTGTATCACGCGCTGGCGCGAGAGGCATGGTGCCGTCCCCAGATCGTGCACACGGGGCAGCACTACGACGCCAACATGTCGGACGCGTTCTTCCGCGACCTCCGGTTGCCGACGCCGCACTTTCACCTCGAGGTCGGCAGCGGGACGCACGCCGAGCAGACGGGCGGCGTGATGATTGCCTACGAGAAGGTGGCGATGCGCGAAAGACCCGACTGGATCGTGGTGGTCGGCGACGTCAACTCGACGGCTGCGTGCGCGATGGTCGGCACCAAGCTCTGGATCCCGGTGGTGCACCTCGAGGCAGGCCTGCGCAGTGGCGACCGCCGCATGCCGGAGGAAATCAACCGGCTGGTGACGGACTCGATCTGCGACGTCTACTGGACACCGTCACCCGACGCCGACGAACACCTTGCCCGGGAGGGGGTGCCGGCCGCGAAGATCGACCGCGTCGGCAACATCATGCTCGACTCGTTCGAAATGATGCGCGCTGCAATCGAGGCCGACGGCACCCGTGACTCGATGGGCCTCGAGCCCGGCAACTTCGCGGTGGTGACGTTGCACAGGCCGTCGAATGTCGATACCCGCGAGGCGCTCGAGCCGCTCGTGGAACAACTCGTGGCGGTCTCCCGGGACCTGCCGCTGGTCTTCGCGGTGCATCCGCGCACCCGCAAGAAACTGGAAGAGTTCGGGCTCATGGGAGCCCTGGCAGCTGAGGGCGTCCGCATCACGCTCACCGAGCCCCTGGGTTACATCCAGTTCATGAACCTGGTCCGCAGCGCGCGCGCGGTCATCACGGATTCGGGCGGCGTGCAGGAGGAGAGCACCTACCTCGGGATTCCTTGCCTGACGCTGCGCGAAAACACCGAGAGGCCGATCACGGTCAGCGAAGGCTCGAACCGGCTCGTGAAGCCCGAGAACCTGTACCAGCAGATCGGAGAGGTGCTGGCGGGACGCTGGCCGACCGGACGCAAGCCGGCGCTCTGGGATGGAAAGACCGCCGATCGGTGCGTCGCGGCGCTGAAGCGGCGCGCAGGGGCTTAACCCCTCACCCCCTCCGCCCTCACCCCAACCCTCTCCCGCTGAAGCGGGAGAGGGGGCAGAAAGGCGCATCCGCTGTCAGCGCGATTTACCCAAAATAGCGGCTCCGTCCGCATGCGGGACGGACAGTAGCCCGCGATCATTCGTGTCGATCGGCAGCGCGTCGTGACATGACCAAGGGCCCACCGACACGGTGGGGAAGACAAGGACGCCTGGCTGTGAGCACCCAATGAGCCATGCCCCGCCTTGACGCCTGAAATCCTGCTGACGTTCGCCGTGGTCGGCGGCGTCCTGCTCCTGCTCACGACCACGAACCTGGACACCGATGTCGTGCTCGTCGGCGCAATGGTCCTCTTGACCCTGATCGGTATCCTCGAGCCCGAGATCGCGCTGCAGGGCTTCGCCAGCAGCGGCGTCATGACCATCGCGGCGCTTTACATCGTCGTCGCCGGGTTGCGAGAGACAGGCGCAATGGCGTGGATCTCGCGAGCCGTGCTCGGACGCCCGAAATCGCTGCTGGTCGCGCAGTCCAAGCTGATGCTGATCACCGGAGCGCTGTCGGCGGTCGTCAACAACACGCCCGTGGTCGCGCTGTTCATCCCGATCGCACAGGAGTGGTCGTCGCGTTTCGGCTACGCGATTTCGAAGCTGCTGCTGCCGATGAACCACCTGGTGATCCTCGCCGGCATGTGCACCCTGGTCGGCACCAGCACGAACCTCGTCGTCAACAGCCTGCTGGAAAAGGCAGCGCCGGACGCGGGACTGCACATCTTCGACCTCGCCTGGATCGGCTTGCCCCTGACGCTGATCGGCTTCGTCTACATCCTCATCGCGAGCCGCTTCCTGTTGCCGGACCGTCGCGGTCCGGTGGAGCAGCTGGAAAATGCCCGCGAATACGCCGTCGAGGCGCGCGTGCTGCCGAACGGTCCGCTGGTCGGGCGCAGTATCGCGGACGTCGGCTTGCGCGGCATGAAGTATTCGTTCGTGGCGGACATCAACCGCGGTGAGCGTCTGCTGAGTGCCGTGGGTCCCGAGGTCGTGCTCGAAGCCAACGACCGGCTGACGTTCGTCGGCATCGTCGATGCGGTGAACGAGCTGCGTCGCATGCCGGGCCTTTCAGTCGCCGAGGACCAGACCTACCAGCTCAACCTGAAGCACGCCAAGCGCTGCCTCGTTGAAATCGTGCTGGCGCCCAACTCGCCGCTGGTCCACCACACGGTCAAGGAATCGAACTTTCGCGGGCTCTATAACGCCGCGATCATCTCGATCTCGCGCGAAGGCGCGCGGCTCGAAGGCAAGCTCGGCGACATCCGCCTGCGTCCCGGCGACACGCTGCTGGTCGAGGCAGAGCAGGGTTTCGTGCGGCGCCACAAGTACAACCGCAACTTCCTCCTGATCAGCCGACTGCAGGATTCGACGCCGCCCAATTTCGCGCGCGCGCCGCTCGCGCTGCTGGTTCTCGCCGCGATGCTTGCCGTGTCGGCGCTCGAACTCATCCCGTTGTTCCAGGCCTCCTTCATCGCAGCGGGGCTCATGGTCGCGACGGGCTGCGTACGGTTAGGTATCGCACGACGCAGCATCGAGTACTCCGTGCTCGCCGGCATCGCGGCGTCTTTTGCACTGGGTTTCGCGTTGGCGGAGTCCGGTGCGGCCGCGTTGCTCGCAGGCTGGATCGGCGAACTTGCGCGGGGCGATCCGTTCTGGGCACTGGTCGTGCTGTACGTGGCCACCGTGGTGATGACGGAGATGATCACCAACAACGCCGCCGGCGTGCTGATGTTCCCGATCGCCATGGCGGTCGCTGAGACAGGCAACGTGAATTACCTGCCGTACGTGATCGCGGTGATGGTGGGCGCCTCGGCCGGCTTCATCACGCCGATCGGGTACCAGACCAACCTGATGGTGTACGGCCCGGGTGGCTACAGGTGGTCGGATTACATCCGGTTCGGAACGCCACTCAGCGTGATCACCGCGATCGCGGCCGTGCTGATCATCCCGCGGGTCTGGCCGTTCTGAATTCCTCACCTCTCCCAGCTTGCTGGGAGAGGTCCGGCGCAGCCGGGGTGAGGGCATCTCGTTCCCTCTCCCGCGTCCTCGCGGGAGAGGGCTAGGGAGAGGGCTCTCGTGCTGAGGGCCGTTCGCGCTCTCGATAGAGCATCGCATCCACCGCAATCGCATAATCCATCCTCTCCCCACGCCAGCGCGTCGCGGCAGTGCGTGTGTCGATGCGGATGCCGGCGCGCTCGTGCCGGCGCGGCAATTCGGTCCAGTGCGAAAGGGGACGCGTCCGATCAGGCAGCACCGACTCGAACGCCTGGCCGCGCGGGCCGATGAAACGCCAGGCGCCG
>Ga0105090_10002483_pt1 | contig 10293 bp, 9 predicted proteins | sample PPLLak3March2015_FD_79110 | JGI IMG/M metagenome (GOLD analysis project Ga0105090, IMG submission 79110) | Freshwater sediment microbial communities from Prairie Pothole Lake near Jamestown, North Dakota, USA - PPLs Lake P7 Core (1) Depth... | ecosystem: Environmental > Aquatic > Freshwater >... | reverse complement strand
GTCACCACCGCCCTTGAAGGGGATGTAGATGAACTTGGTGCCGGTGGCCTTTTCCAGGCCGACGGTGAGGATCTGGTCCTCCTGCTTGGAGCCGGTGCCGGCCATCTTGAACTTGTTCGGCCCTGCCGCCTTGGCTGCGGCGATGTATTCGGCGGCCGTCTTGTATGGCGTCTCGGCGTTGACCCACAGCACGAACTGGTCGAGCGCCAGCATTGCCACGGGGGTCAGGTCCTTCCAGCTGAAGGGCACGCCGGTGGCCATCGGCGTGGTGAAGAGGTTCGACAGCGTGATGATGATCTTGTGCGGGTCACCCTTGGCATCCTTCACCGCCAGGAAGCCTTCGGCACCGGCCCCTCCGGACTTGTTGACGACGACCAACGGCTCCTTCATCAGGTTGTTCTTGGCGACGATGCCCTGGATCAGCCGGGCCATCTGGTCGGCGCCACCGCCGGTGCCGGCAGGCACGACGAACTCCACTGGCTTGGTCGGCTCCCAGGCATGAGCCGGGAACGACAGCGCCGTGCCGGCGGCCAGCAAGACTCCGGCCGCGCGCGCGGCCAGCGATGAGAAGCGGTTCTTCATGGGTCACTCCAGGGGTCGATATGGAAGGCAAGCCGCTCATGGCGGCCCAAACACTGCGCAGATTAATCTGTCGCAGAGCTTGCGTGTACTGGGGGCGACCCGGCCGCAGCCACCGCGTGGGTGCGGCTGAGCGCAGCCTAGAATCAAATCCCGTGCCCAACCGACCAGCTGCCGTGTCATCTGGCGACCTTCCGATCACCCCACTCCGCCGCCCGAGCCCGCCGTCGGCCCGTGCGGCAGTGGCGGGCGTTGGCGAAGGCACGCCTGGCAGGCGCCGCTGCTTCGGCTTGGGCCTGACTGGGCTGCTGCTTCTGCCCTGGATTGGTGCGCACGCGCTGGATCGACCCACAGGCCCCGTGGTGTTGACGGTGCTCGGCCGAGTACGGGTTCCCAATGCCGGCCAGAGCGCGCAATTCGACATGGCGATGCTCGAACAGTTGCCGCAACGCAGTTTCGTGACACGCACGCCCTGGTATGCCACGCCGCGCAAGTTCACCGGACCGCTGCTTCGCGACGTGCTGTCGGCCTGCGGCGCCCACGGCACCAACGTGCGCGCCACCGCGCTGAACGACTACCGTGTCGACCTGCCGTTCGACGACGCGCAGCGCTTCGACGTGCTGGTGGCAAGGCTGCTCGACGACAAGCCCATGGCGGTGCGTGACAAGGGCCCGCTGTTCATCATCTACCCCTTCGATTCCAGCGCGGAACTGCGCACCACGCTCTACTACAGCCGCTCGGCATGGCAACTGAAGTCGCTAGAAGTGCAGTAGACGCCGCCGCGGTGGCGGCGGTGCCGCGCTCCCGGCGCTTCACCCCGTTCGGGCTGATGGGCCTGGTGCTGGCGCTGGTGCTGGCCGCTGTAGCGCTGGTGCAGGCTCGGCAGTTCGCGCTGCTGAAGCAGACCGTCGTCTACCAGGACGACTACGTGGTGCTCAGCCTGTACCAGGTGCAGGCCGAATATCTGCGGCTGCGCGAGCATTGGGTGCGCGCCCAGCTGGAGGGTGACTCCTACGAACGGGCCGCGCTGCAGCTGCGCTACGACATCTGGGTCAGCCGCGTCGGCCTGCTGCGCAACGAGCGCACGGCCCGGCTGATGGTCGGCAACGACGACTACATCGAGCCTCTGCGCCAGATGAACGAGTTCATCGACCGCGCCGACACAGTGCTGGGCACGACGACCGCCAAGCCGGTCGACGCCGCTGCGCTGGCCGAACTGCGACCGGCACTGGAGGCCTTGGCCGGGCCGATCCATTCGATGACGCTGAGCGCTTCGCACCATGTGGCGGAGCAGATTGCCCAGCGCAATGCCGCCGTGCGCAGCCACAACCAGGTGGCGCTGCTGCTGACGGTCTTTCTGTCGATGCTGGTGCTGGCCTTCGGCCTGATGGCCATGCGCCAGATGCGGCTTTTGAGCGAACGCCAGCGCGCGTTGGTCGACCTGACGGCGCACCTGCGCGAGGCCCAGCGCCAGGCCGAGTCGGCCAGCGAGGCCAAGAGTGTGTTCCTCGCCAACATAAGCCACGAGATCCGCACGCCCTTCCACGGCCTGCTGGGCATGCTCTCGCTGCTGCGAGATACCGGCCTGAACGCGCGCCAGGTGGACTACCTGCGCACCGCCACCGAGTCGGCCGACCACCTTTTGACCATCCTGAACGACGTGCTCGACATGTCGTTGCTTGAATCCGGCAGGCTGGCGCTGGCCGAGGAGCCGGTGAACCTGCGCGACCTGCTGCGCGAGGTCGAGTCGCTGATGCGGCCTCAGGCGCAGCTGAAGTCGCTGGCGCTGCATATCGACGCCGACCCCGGCGTCCCCGAAAAGGTGCGCGCCGACCGCACGCGTGTCAAGCAGATCCTCTTCAACCTGGTCAACAACGCCGTCAAGTTCTCCGACCGCGGCGTGGTCGTGGTGGACCTGCACCGCGCCAGCGGCGATGACGGCAGCGAGCAGCTGGAGTTCGTCGTCACCGACACCGGCATCGGCATGGACCAGGCCACGCTGGACCGGCTGTTCAAGCGCTTCTCACAGGGCGACGAATCGCGTTCGCGGCGTCATGGCGGCACCGGGCTGGGCCTGGAGATCTCGCGCAGCCTGGCGCGGCTGATGGGTGGCGACGTGACGGCCAAGAGCGTACCCGGCGAAGGCAGCAGCTTCAGTTTCCGCATGCCGCTGCATGCCATCGCCCCGGCACCGCTGCCGCGCTCGCCGGAGCCGGCCCCGGCCGGCCCGGAACCGGACGGCATGGCCTCGCTGCGAGTCCTGGTGGCCGAGGACCATCCGGTCAACCGCCAATACATGGCGGCCCTTCTCGAGGGCATGGGTCACCGGCCCTTCTTCGCTGCCAATGGCCTGGAGGCGGTGCAGGCCATCCGCGAGCAACGCTTCGACATCGTGCTGATGGACCTGCACATGCCGCTGCTCGACGGCGTCGGCGCCACGTTGTCGATCCGCGCCCTGAACGATGGCGTGGCCGCCACCGTGCCGATCATCGCGCTCACCGCCGATGCCTTCGCGCAGACCCGTGAGCGCTGCCTGATGGCGGGCATGAACGACTTCCTGGCCAAGCCCGTCAGCCCGGAGCGGCTGTCGGCCATGTTCCGCCGACTGTTCGGCGGTGCCCATGGCGCTGAACCGCTGCCTGCCGGCGCGCCGGAATTGCCCTTGCCCGGGCCCACGCCGGAGGTACTGGATCGCGCCACGCTCGATGCCGCGCTGCGCGCCATGCCGCGCGAGCGCCTTGCGCAGCTGCTGCAAAGCTTCTTCGAGGAAGGGCCGGAGATGGTCGAACGGCTGCGCGTGGCGCTGCGTGACGGTCAGGCCCTGGACCTGCGCGTCAATGCCCACGCGGCGCGCGGCGCAGCCTTGAACTTCGGTCTCAGCGCGCTGGCACAGACGGCGCAGGCGCTGCACGAGGGAGCGACCCACGTGCCGGCTCACGAGATCGCGCGGCTGATCCAGCGCTTCGAGCAACTGCTGACCACCAGCCGCGAGGCCTGCGCCGCCGCCGGCCTGCTGGAGCCGGTTACAGAATGACGGGTTCAGGCTCCAGCCGGATGCCGAAGCGGCCGTAGACGCTTTCCTGGATGGCGCGGGCCAGCGTCAGCACCTCGGCGCCGATGGCGCCGCCGCGGTTGACCAGCACCAGCGCCTGGCGCTCGTAGACCCCCGCTTGGCCGATGGACTTGCCCTTCCAGCCACAGGCGTCGATGAGCCAGCCCGCCGCCAGCTTGGCGCTGCCGTCAGGCAACGGGTAATGCACCACCGAGGGGTCGCGGCCGATGATGTCGCGGCACTGCTCGGCGCTGACCACCGGGTTCTTGAAGAAGCTGCCGGCATTGCCGATCTTCAGCGGATCGGGCAACTTGGCACGGCGGATCGCGCACACCCAGTCGAACACCGTCTGCGCATCGGGCGCGCTGATGCCGGTGTCGTGCACGCGCTTTTGCAGGTCCAGGTAACCCAACACCGGCACCCAGGGCCGTGGCAGCCGGAAGCGCACGCGCGTGATCAGCGTCTTGCCGGCCAGCAGGTGCTTGAAGATGCTGTCGCGGTAGCCGAAGGCGCACTGTGCTGCGTCCAGCGTCACACTGCGGCCGGTGACCAGGTCCACACCGTCGAGCGAGTCGAAGCGGTCCTTCAGCTCCACGCCATAGGCGCCGATGTTCTGCACCGGCGCCGCGCCGACCAGGCCCGGGATCAGCGCCAGGTTCTCCAGCCCGGGCCAGCCCTGCTGCAGCGTCCAGGCGACGAAGTCGTGCCAGTTCTCGCCGGCGCCGGCCTCGACGATGAAGGCGTCCGGTGCCTCGCTCACCAGCCGGCGGCCGAGGATTTCGACCTTCAGCACCACCGCGGCCACATCACGCGTCAGCACCAGGTTGCTGCCGCCACCCAGGATCAGCTTCTTCGCCGGGCCGAACTCGGGGTGGTCGACGACGCGCTTGACATCGGCCTCGCTGCGCAGGCGCACCAGTGCTGCCGCCACGGCGGGCAGGCCGAAACTGTTGAACGCGCGCAGGCTGGTGCGGCGTTCGAATTGAAGTTCCGTGCGCTCTTGCACCATGGCAGAATTTTCGCTCAGTTCCCTTTGTGCCAGACTCCCCCATCATGCCCAGCTTCGACACCGTCCTGGAACCCGATCTGGTGGAACTGCGCAACGCGGTCGAACAGGCCAACAAGGAGATTGGTACACGCTTCGACTTCAAGGGTTCTGACGCCCGCGTCGAGCTGGCCGACAAAGGCAAGGAGCGCAGCCTGACGCTCTATGCCGACAGCGATTTCCAGATCGGCCAGGTGCGCGACGTGCTGCTCGCCAAGCTCAGCAAGCGCGGCGTGGACGTTCGCTTCGTCGACCTGAGCACCAAGCTCGAAAAACTGGGCGGCGACAAGTTCAAGCAGCTGGTGCCGGTGAAGACCGGCATCGACAGCGAGGCCGGGCGGCGCATCCAGGGCCTGATCAAGCAGAGCAAGCTCAAGGTGCAGGCCTCCATCCAGGGCGACGCGGTACGCATCAACGGCGCCAAGCGCGACGACCTGCAAGGTGCCATCGCGCTGCTGAAGCGCGAAGTGACCGACCTGCCGCTGGGCTTCAACAACTTCAGGGATTGATGGACCCACCCCCGCAGCGGCTTCGCCGCTCCCCCTCAAGGGGGCACCACTGGCGGCCCGGCGGAGCCGGTTCCGCAGTGGTTGCTCGATGCGTGGCTGCGGCGTCGGCTCGCATGCTGGCCGCGTTGTTCGTCGGCGGCGCTTGGGGTGTCGCTATGGCCCAAAGCGTCACACTGGCCGGCAGCATGGGCTCCAAGGCTCTGCTGGTGATCGACGGGCAACCGCACACACTGGCCGTGGGCCAGAGCGCGATGGGGGTCACGCTGCTTCAACTGGCCGACGGGCAGGCGCAGGTGCAGCGCGCCGGCAGCAGCGCCACCTTGCGCCTGGGCGGCGCGCCGGCGCGGTTGACCGGGACGCCTTCCGCCCCCAGCTCGGCGCAGGAAATCGTCATGCCGGTCGGGCTGGGCGGGCACTTCACCTCGGCCGGAGCCATCAACGGTCGGCCGGTGCAGTTCATGGTGGACACCGGCGCCACCGTCGTCGCGCTGAGCCAGGCCGAGGCCGAACGCATCGGTCTGGCTTGGCGTGACGCGCCGCGCGCCTTCACGCAGACGGCCAACGGCGCCGTGCCGGTGCACCGCGTCAGCTTGAGCGCGGTACGCGTCGGCGAGGTCGAGGTGGCCAACGTCGAAGCCATCGTCATGCCGGCACAGATGCCCTACGTGCTGCTGGGCAACAGCTTCCTCGGCCGCTTCCAGATGCGTCGCGACAACGACGTGCTCAGGCTGGAGCGCCGCCGCTGAGCTCAGAACGCTTGTCCCCGCGGGGACAAAGTGCTTTCGCACGGTCGTGCTAGAAACGCGGCTGAAACCTACGGCCCAGGAGAGCAGGACCATGGATCTGAATTTCACCCCCGAGGAGCTGGCCTTTCGCGACACCGTGCGCGACTGGGTCGAAGCCAGCCTGCCCAAGGACATCAGCCACAAGGTGCGCAACTCGATGCGCCTGTCGCGCGAGGACCAGCAGGCCTGGCAGAAGATCCTCGGCAAGAAGGGCTGGCTCACCTACAACTGGCCCACGCAGTTCGGCGGCCCGGGCTGGAACGCGGTGCAGAAGCACCTGTTCGAGGAAGCCTGCGCGCGTGCCGCGGCGCCGCGCATCCTGCCCTTCGGCCCGGTGATGGTGGCGCCGGTGATCATGGCCTTCGGCAATGCCGAGCAGCACAAGCGCTTCCTGCCCGGCATCGCCAGCGGCGAGGTCTGGTGGAGCCAGGGCTACAGCGAGCCCGGCTCGGGTTCCGACCTGGCATCGCTGAAATGCCGCGCCGAGCGCCATGGCGACAAGTTCCTGGTCAATGGCCAGAAGACCTGGACCACCCTGGGCCAGCACGGCGAGTGGATCTTCTGTCTGGTGCGCACCAGCACCGAGGGCAAGCCACAGACCGGCATCAGCTTCCTGCTGGTGGACATGAAGAGCCCGGGCATCACCGTGCGGCCGATCATCACGATGGACGGCGAACACGAGGTCAACGAGGTGTTCTTCGACAACGTCGAGGTGCCGGCCGAGAACCTGATCGGCGAGGAGAACAAGGGCTGGACCTACGCCAAGTACCTGCTGGCCCACGAGCGCACCAACATCGCCGACGTCAACCGCGCCAAGCGCGAGCTCGAGCGCGTCAAGCGCATCGCCCGCGCCGAAGGCCTGTGGGACGACCTGCGCTTCCGCGACCAGATCGCGCTGCTCGAGGTGGACATCGTGGCGCTGGAGATGATGGTGCTGCGCGTGCTGTCGGCCGAGAAGAGCGGCAAGCAGAGCCTCGATGTGGCCGGCCTGCTGAAGATCCGCGGCAGCGAGATCCAGCAGCGCTACAGCGAGCTCATGATGCTGGCCGGCGGCCCCTGCACCTGGCCCTACCTGCACGAGGCGATGGAAGGCGGCTGGCAGGGCGATCTGGCGATCGACGTGACGTTGCTGCCGCTGGCCGGCTTCTACTTCAACCAGCGCAAGACCACCATCTACGGCGGCAGCAACGAGGTCCAGCGCAACATCGTCGCGCAAACGGTCCTGGGCTGACGCCCAGCCCCGTTCGCGCTTTGCGCGATAAGGATCGCTCCTTTCCCGAGCCCCTTTCCCCCAAGGAGAAAGGGGCTCCAGTCAGACTGACGAGGGCACGAACATGGACTTCGACTTTTCGGATGAACAAGAACAGCTGCGCGACGCGGTGCGCCGCTGGGTGGACAAGGGCTTCGGCTTCGAGCGGCGGCACGCGCTGGCCAAGGCCGGTGGCAAGACCCGCGAGCTGCTGGGCGAGCTCAACGAGCTCGGCCTGGCCGGCCTGGTGGTGCCCGAGGCCCATGGCGGCATGGGCTTCGGCGCCGTCGAGGCGATGGTGGTGATGGAAGAGCTGGGCCGCGGCCTGGTCAACGCGCCCTATGCGCAGTCTGCGCTGGTTGCGCCGACGCTGCTGTCCGGCGCGCCGGCCGCCGTGCAGGACGCCTGGCTGCCGAAGATCGCCGGCGGCGAGGCGCTGGTCGTGCTGGCGCACCAAGAGCGCCGCTCGCGTTACGCGCTGAACCGAGTCGCTACCCGCGCCACCGAAGCCGGCGGCACCTGGAAGCTCAGCGGCACCAAGGTGGTGGTACCGGCCGGCGACGAGGCCGACGCCTTCGTCGTGCCGGCGCGCATCGCCGGTGCGGAAGCCGATGCCGCCGGCATCGGCCTGTTCCTGGTGGAGCGCGGCGCCGCCGGCGTGACGCTGCGCGCCTACCCCACGCAGGACGGCGCGCGCGCGGCCGACCTGGTACTGGCCGACACGCCGGCCACGCTGCTGCAGCGCGACGGCCATGCGCTGCTGGAGCAGGCCGCCGACGTGGCCATCGCCGCCGGCTGCGCCGAAGCCGTGGGCCTGATGGACAAACTGCTGGCGATCACGGCGGAGTACATGCAGCAGCGCAAGCAGTTCGGCGTGCCGCTAGTCACCTTCCAGGCGCTGCGCCACCGCGCCGCCGACGTGAAGATGCAGGTCGAGCTCGGCCGCTCGATGAGCTTCTACGCCAGCCTGAAGCTGGGCGAGCCGGCCGCCGAGCGCCGCCGAGCGCTGTCGCAGGCGAAGGTGCAGCTCGGCAACTCGATGCGCTTCGTCGGCCAGCAGTGCATCCAGCTACACGGCGGCATTGGCGTCACCGACGAGTACGTGGCCAGTCACTACTTCAAGCGCCTGACCGTGCTGGAGACCAGCTTCGGCGACACGCTTCACCACCTGGGTGAAGTCTCGTCGCGCATGACCGACGAGGCCGGCGTCTTTGCCTGAGGACCGTCCTGATGAGCATTGACTGGCCGAATTTCGCACCCTGGACCGCACTGGCCGGCGGCGTGCTGATCGGGTTGGCAGCAGTACTTCTGCTGTTCGGCACCGGCCGCGTGGCTGGCATCGCCGGCATCGTCGGCGCGGCCTGCAATGCGATGCTTGGCGACCGCCAGGACCACGCTGGGCGGGCGGTGCGCTGGGCCTTCATCGCCGGGCTGGCGTTGGCGCCATGGCTATGGTCGCTGGTCGCCGCACCGCCGGTGGGCACGCCCCACGTCGGCCTGGGACTGCTGCTGCTGGCGGGGCTGTTGGTGGGCTTCGGCGTGCGCATGGGCAACGGCTGCACCAGCGGCCACGGCATCTGCGGGCTCAGCCGGTGGTCGCTGCGCTCGCTGATCAACGTGCTGTGCTTCATGGGCGCCGGCTTCGCCACGGTGGCGCTGCTGCGCCATTCTTGAGGCTCGCCGCATGTCCATCCTCATCGCCCTGTGCGCAGGCCTGCTCTTCGGCATCGGGCTGTTGCTTTCGGGCATGGCCGATCCGCTGAAGGTGAAGGGCTTCCTCGACCTGCTCGGCCCCTGGAACCCGACCCTGGCCCTGGTGATGGGCGGCGCGCTCGTCGTCGGCATGGTCGGCTTCCGTCTCGCCACCGGGCGGCGTACGGCATGGAGCGGCGTGCCGATGCAGCTGCCCCCTCCCGGCCCGATCGACGGCCGTCTGGCGCTGGGCGGCGTGCTCTTCGGCGCCGGCTGGGGACTGGCTGGATTTTGCCCCGGCCCAGCTATCGTCGCGGCCGGCAGCGGCTCGATGGCGGCCATGGCCTTCGTCGCGGCAATGGTGGCCGGCATGCTGCTGCACGACCAGGTGTTTGCAGCGGCGCGGCGGCAATCCTCCGCCGAACTGGCACCGCTGGGTGATGCCTGAGGTGCCCCTGCATCCGGGCGCGATCACCGACGTCGCCGGCCTGAGCGTCGGCCACTACACCGATGCGCGGCGGCCCACCGGCTGCAGCGTGGTGCTGTGCCCGCAGGGCGTGGCCTGCGGCGTGGACGTGCGCGGTGCCGCACCCGGCACGCGCGAGACCGACCTGCTGCGCCCCGACAACCTGGTGGAACACGTGCATGCGCTGCTGCTCACCGGCGGCAGCGCCTTCGGCCTGGACGCCGCCAGCGGCGTCGTGCGCTGGCTCGAGGAACGCGGACACGGCCTGGGCGTGGGCCCGGCGGTGGTGCCGATCGTGCCCGCTGCAGTACTTTTCGACCTGTGGGTCGGCGACCACCGTATCCGCCCCGACGCGGCGGCCGGCTATGCCGCCTGCGAGGCCGCCAGCCACGCGCCTCCGGCGCAGGGCAGCGTCGGCGCAGGCGCCGGGGCGTCGGCGGGCAAGCTGTTTGGCATCGACCGCGCCATGAAGGGCGGCATCGGCACTGCGTCGATGAAGGTCGGCTTGGTCACCGTCGGCGCGCTGGTCGCCGTCAACCCCACCGGCGATGTCATCGACCCGGCCACCGGCCAGGTGGTCGCCGGCACGCGCGGCGCCGACGGCCGGCCGCGCAGTGCCAGCCGGGCCATCGCCGCCGGCGAGATCCCGCCGCGCGCGCTGCCGGGCATGGCCACCACCATCGGCATCATCGCCACCGATGCGCGGCTCACCAAGGCGCAATGCCAGAAGCTGGCGACGATGGCACACAACGGGCTGGCGCGCAGCATCGACCCGGTGCACACCATGGCCGACGGCGACACGCTGTTCGCCCTGGCCACCGGCAGCAGCGGCCGCCCCGGTGAGATGACGGTGCTGGGCGTGCTAGCCGCCATGGTGACGGCGCGCGCTGTGCTGAACGCGGTGCGCGCGGCCACC
>Ga0105090_10002482_pt1 | contig 10294 bp, 12 predicted proteins | sample PPLLak3March2015_FD_79110 | JGI IMG/M metagenome (GOLD analysis project Ga0105090, IMG submission 79110) | Freshwater sediment microbial communities from Prairie Pothole Lake near Jamestown, North Dakota, USA - PPLs Lake P7 Core (1) Depth... | ecosystem: Environmental > Aquatic > Freshwater >... | reverse complement strand
CCATCGTCCCGCAGGCCGGCCTAGTCGGCTCGTACATCGAACTCGGCGCCATTGACGTGGCGTACGAACTGCTCCTCGCAGAAACGGACAGGGACGCCAAGTCCTGGGCGAGTGGTTGGGACGTCGGCATCGCGTGGGGCCCGGCGGGGGCTGTTTTCCGCCGCGACCCGCGGTTCGGGGAACTGGCACGTCGCATGGGTCTCGTCGATTACTGGAAGCAGTACGGCTACCCCGACGGCTGCCGTGCCGGCGAGGGTACGCCGGTCGTCTGCTCGTGACCCGCACTTGAGCACCGATCCGGCACCGGCGAGCGCGGCTCGATTCGCGCCCGAACTGCTGCGCTGGTTCGAGGGCGGTGGCCGCAAGGACCTGCCCTGGCAGCGCGAGCCGACCCCGTACCGCGTCTGGGTGTCGGAGATCATGCTGCAGCAGACGCAGGTGGCGACCGTCATCCCGTACTACGAAACCTTCATGCGCCGGTTCCCGGACGTGCGCTCGCTGGCGTCGGCGCCGCTCGACGAGGTGCTGCACCTGTGGTCGGGGCTCGGCTATTACGCGCGGGCGCGCAACCTGCAGCGTGCGGCGCAGGCGATCGTGACGCGCCACGGCGGCGTGTTTCCCGCCACCCTCGACGAGGTGATGGCCCTGCCGGGCATCGGTCGCTCGACGGCGGGAGCCATCCTCGCGCTGTCGCGCGGCGAGCGCCACGCGATCCTCGACGGCAACGTCAAGCGAGTCATGGCGCGCTATTTCGGCGTCGAGGGCCACCCGGGCGAGCCGGCCGTGGAGCGCAGGCTGTGGGCCCTGTCGGAGGCGTGCACGCCGCAGGCACGGGTCGCGCAGTACACGCAGGCCGTCATGGATCTCGGCGCCACCGTGTGCACGCGGTCGCGACCCACGTGCCTGCTGTGCCCGGTCAATTCCGGATGCCTGGCGCGCGCACACGACCTGCAGCACAGGCTGCCGGCGCCGAAGCCGCGCTTTGCGCGCCCGATGCGCGAGGCGTGGCTGGTCGTCGCGATGCGGGGGGGCCACAAGGTGCTGCTCGAGCGGCGTCCACCGAGCGGCGTCTGGGGCGGACTGTGGGGCTTGCCGGAGTGTCCGACCCGCGCGCACGCCGAGCAGTGGTGCCGCGAGCACCTCTCCGGCGCACAAGCGCTGCGGGCGAGCGCTCCCCTGAAGCACGCGTTCAGCCACTTCGACTACCACATGCGGCCGCTGGTCGTGCACTGCCTCGGCAAGGCCGAGTCGCTGCGCGACGACGATCGCTTCCTGTGGTACGACACCCTGCGGCCCGCGAAGGTGGGTCTGCCCAGGCCGGTCGCCACCCTCGTTGCGCGCGTCACCCAGCAATCGGAGTCAGACTGAAATGCAGGTCGAAGCGCCACGGATCGCACCCCTCGCGCGCAACTGCATCGCCGCTGGTGCAATCCTCATGGTCATCGGGGTGATGCTGGGGGCGTTCGGTGCGCACGTGCTGCAGGCGCAGCTCACACCGAAGCAGCTCGCGAGTTTCCAGACCGGCGTGCACTACCACATGCTGCACGCGCTCGGACTGCTACTGGTCGGGATCGTGGCGCAGGTGACGGCCGGTGGGGCACGCCTGCGCTGGTCCGCGCGGCTGATGCTCGCGGGCATCGTGCTGTTCAGCGGGTCGATCTACCTGATGACGGCCGGTGCGCCGCGCTGGCTCGGGATGGTGGCGCCGATCGGCGGCGTGTCGTTCATGGTCGCGTGGATGCTGCTCGCCTGGCACGCGTGGTCGGGTCGTCCGAGTCAGGCCTCCGGGGGCACGTAACCCTCGGGCTTCTGCGCGCCGCCGCCGAACAGGAACTTCTCCATCTCCTCGACCAGGAACTGGCGGGCCTTGGGGTCGATCGGCGTGAGCCGATACTCGTTCATGAGCATCGTCTGGTGGCGCAGCCACTGCTGCCAGGCTTCCTTCGAGATGCCGGCGTAGATGCGCTGGCCGAGTTCCCCCGGATACGGGACGCGGTCGAGCCCTTCGGCCTCACGCTGCAGGTAGCTGCAGAAGATCGTGCGTGCCATGCGTGCCGCGCTCAGGCCAGTGGACGGTGGGCCACGACCACGCCGTCTTCGTCCACGTAGACGTAGTCGCCGGGACGGAAGGTGGCGCCGGCGAAGCGCACCGGCAGGTCGCGCTCGCCCTCGCCGCGCTTGTCGCTGCGCAGGGGCATGGTGCCAAGCGCGCGGATGCCGAGGTCCAGCTGGCCGAGTTCCGCGGAATCACGGATGCAACCGTAGATGATCACGCCGGCCCAGCCGTTCTTCACGGCGGCGTTGCCGAGGTTGCCGCCGAACAGTGCGCGGCGGCGCGAGCCTCCCCCGTCCACCACCAGCACGTGGCCGGCGCCCGGGCCCTCCACCGCTTCCTTGACCCGCGAGTTGTCCTCGAAGCAGCGCACGGTGCTGACCGGGCCCGAGAAGGCGTGCTTGCCGCCGAACATCTCGAACACCGGCTCGCACACCTGCAGCTCGTCGGCGTAGGCGTCACAGAAATCGGCGGTACCCTTGTCTGTCATGGCGAGGCCCCGGCGTGATGGAGCGGGGATTATAGGCGCAAGCGGATGGCGGAGCGGCGTCTGCCGCCCCGCCATCCGCCGTTCAACGTCGGACGGCCGTCACTGGATCGCGATCTGCCGCGGCTGCGGCTGCACGACCTTCTGCTTGGGGATGTGGATCAGTATCACGCCGTCACGGCTCTCGGCGCGGATGCCTTGCTCGTCGGCGTTCTCCGGCAGTGCGAAGCGGCGCGCGAAGCTGCCGTAGGCGCGCTCGATGCGGTGCAGCCTCTCGGTCTCCTCGCGCTTCTCCTGCCTGCGCTCGCCCGACAGCGTCAGCACGCCGTCCTGAACGGTGATGCTGACCTCCTCCTTGCGGACCTCCGGCAGGTCTGCCTTGATCAGGTACTCCGAGTCGGTCTCGCTCACGTCTGCGGCCGGTGCCCACTCCTGCGCCGCGCGGCCCTCGCTCGCCTGGCGTGGCCAGCGGCGCATGGTCTCGGCCAGGAAGCGATCGAATACGTCGTCCACGTCGCGGAACGGTTCCCACTTGATCACACGCATGATGCTTTTCCTCCAGTTCGGGACCGCCACGGCGGTGCCCACCTGCCGCCCTAGATGCGAACGGCCGGCCGGCTTTCAAGGGGGCATCGCTTCTCAGGAGGGGTACCAGCGGATGAACCGTGCCTCGAGCGGGATGATCGCCTCCCGGTGGGCCGGCACGACCCGAGGCGTGTAGTCGCCCGGCGGCCGGCCGGCCGGTACGTCCCCGACGTAGAGATAGCCGCCGGAAGCACCGCTCAGGGCATGGTCGGGGCGCAACGGCCGGCGCTCCGCCGTCCGGCCCGGCAGGGCTTCGGCGTAAAGTTCGACGGACACGGACTCCGGCCGGATCTCGCCGAGGTAGACCGGCACGCGAAAGACGTGTGAACCGCCGCTCGCCTCGACGGCCAGGTTGCCCCAGTGGATACCGGCCCAATGGTGGTGCAGGTCGTGCATCCATTGGCGCAGTTCACGGGCGAGCCCGAGGTGCCGGTCGATGCGCCGGCGATAGCTTTGCGCCGCGGGCAGGTAGAGCCGGTCGAGGTACTCGGCCAGCATGCGGTTGCTGCTGAAGCGCGGCGTGAGGCGCGACAGGCTGGCGCGGATGCGCGCCACCCAGGCTCGCGGAATGCCGTCCGGGTCACGGTCGTAGAACTCCGGCACGACCTGCTGCTCCAGCAGCGCGAACAGCTGCTCGCTCTCCACGGCGTCCCAGCCGGGATCGAAGTGCTCGCGGCCGTCGCCGATCGCCCAGCCGACTTCCGGCGCGTAGGCTTCGGCCCACCAGCCGTCGAGCTCGGAGAGGTTGAGCCCGCCGTTCACCAGCACCTTCATGCCGCTGGTGCCGCTCGCTTCCCACGGACGGCGCGGGGTGTTGATCCACACGTCCACGCCCTGCACGAGGTTCTCGGCCAGCGCCATGTCGTAGTCCTCGAGGAACACGGCCCGGGCACGCACCTCCGGGCGTTGCACGAACTGCGCCCACTGGCGTACGAAGGTCCGGCCGAGCTCGTCGCGAGGGTGGGCCTTGCCGGCGATGATGACCTGCACGGGGCGTGCAGGGTCGCTGAGCAGGTTCGCGAGACGGTCGGGCTGCGACAGCAGCATCGCCGGACGCTTGTACTCCGTGAAGCGGCGCGCGAAGCCGAGCGTCAGCACGTTCGGGTCGAGCAGTTCGTGCGCGCGTTCCACGACGTCGTCGCGCTCGCCGCGATACTTCAGCTGGCGCTGCAGGCGGCGCCGCGCGTAGTCCACGAGGTCACGCCGCTCCATGCCGCGGAAGTCCCAGAGCTGCGCGTCGCTCAGCGCGGCCACCGCGTCCGGCAGGCGCTCGTGCGCGCCGAGCCAGCGTTCCTTGCCGCAGGCCTCCGTCCACAGGTGGTCCGCCCACGGCGAGTCCCAGGACGGCACGTGCACGGCGTTGGTCACGTGGCTCACCGGCACCTCGGACTCGGGCCAGCGCGGATACAGCGGCGCGAAGATCCTGCGGCTCACGCGGCCATGCAGCTCGCTCACCCCGTTCACGCGGGCGCAGCAGCGCGCCGCCAGGTACGCCATGTTGAAGGGCTCGTTGCGGTCGTCCGGATTGGCGCGGCCGAGGCCGGCGAGCTGCTCGAGCCGGATGCCGCAGCGGCGCGCGTAGTCGCGACCGTATTTCAGCATCAGCGATACCGGGAACGTGTCGAAGGCTGCCGCCACTGGCGTGTGGGTCGTGAACACGTTGCCGCCGCGGGTCGCCCACAGCGCGGTGAAGAAGTCGCAGTCGTTGGCCTGGGCGAAGGCGCGCGCCCGCTCGACGGTGGCGAGTGCCGCGTGTCCCTCGTTGAGATGGCAGACCTCGACGTCGAGACCGAGCGCCTCGAGGGCGCGCCAGCCGCCGATGCCCAGCACGCTTTCCTGCATCAGCCGCGTTTCCGGATCGCCGCCGTACAGCTTGGCGGTGATGCCGCGGTCGAACGGGGAGTTGAGCGGATCGTCGCTGTCGAGCAGGTAGAGCGGCACGCGGCCCACGTCCGCGCGCCAGATGCGCACGCGCAGGTCGCGGCCCGGCGCCTCGATGGTCACGCGCAGCGGCATGCCCTCGTCGTCGGTCATCAGCCGCACGGGCAGCGAGTCGCGCGAGTTCACCGAGTAGATCTCGAGCTGCGCGTCATCGGCGCCGAGCATCTGCCGGAAATAGCCTTCCCGGTAGAACAGGCCGACCGCGACCAGCGGCACGCCGAGGTCGCTCGCGGTCTTGAGGTGGTCGCCCGCCAGCACGCCGAGGCCGCCCGAGTACAGCGGCAGGGCGTCGGTGATGCCGTACTCCATGCTGAAGTAGGCGACGAGCGGCGGCGGTTCGAGCGTGCAACTTCGCTGGAACCAGCCCGGGCGCGACAGGTACTCCGCCTCGCTGCGGTCGAGGCGCCGCACCCGTTCGACGAACTCCGCGTCGCGCGCGAGTTCCTCGAGTCGGCTGCGCGGCGCGTTCTGGATGACCAGGACCGGGTTGCGGGTCTGCAGCCAGACCTCCGCGTTGAGCGCCTCCCACACGCGATCCGTCGCGTGGTTCCAGACCCAGCGCAGGTTCAGGGCCAGCCGCGCGACGGGAGCCAGTGCGGGCGGCAGGTGGGTTGCGAGGTCGTGCGGCGCGTCGGCGGCCATCTGCATCGAAGCCTCGGTCGTGAAAACAAGGACGGCGCGACCAGTCGCCCGGTCGCGCCGTCGTCAGGCGTCGGTTGCGCGAGCGCTTACGGGCGCTTCACGTACACCTTGCACCAGCCCTTGGCCGAAACGAGGCGCCCGGCAAAGATGTTGCACGGCACTTCCGCGCCGCCTTCCTTGCCCTTCGGCACCTGCAGGCAGTTCGCGCATACCTGGCCGGGCTTGAAGTTCGGGTTGGCCTTGGCGTCCACCTTGCTGGCGTCGAGGACGTAGCCGAGGCTCTTGGCCTGCGGCTCGTTCGGGTCGACCGGGCCCGCGGCAGCCTCGGCGCGGCCGAACATGGCGGTGACCGGGACGGCAGCGACGCCGATCAGGGCGCCCTTGAGGACATCGCGGCGGGCGATCTTTTTGTCGGACATGGACAACTCTCCTGCAGGCGGGGGTAATCGAGATCTTCGGACACAATTCTACTCGGTGGTGCACCGTTAGACACCGCGGCTTCCGCAGGGTTTCGTGGGCGTCCACGGAGACCCAATTAGTTAATGAGAATCATTCGCCTCTGTCGTTGTCGAGCCGGACGCGTCGGGCCCCCCTAGAATCCGCCCATGTCCGATCCGCGTCGCAGCCGGCTGAAGAAGATCCTCGGCATCGTCGGCAGCGTCGCCGTCGCCACGCTCGCCGGTTACGTGCTGTTCCGCACCTTCCAGCGCATCAGCCTCGCCGACGTGATCGCGAACATGCGTGCCACGTCAACGAGCACGCTGTTGCTTGCGGCCGGCTGCGCGGCGGGTGCGTTCAGCGTGCTGGCGGCGTACGAGGTGGCGGTGGTTCGCTACGTGAAGCACTGCATCGGCCGCGCCAAGCCGGTGGTGACCGCACTGATCGCCTTCCCGCTGGGTCACGCCGTGGGACAGACCGTGCTGAGCGGCAGCGCGCTGCGGTACCGCATGTATGCGCCGGCCGGGTTTTCCGCGACGGAGGTCGGCGCGACGGTGCTGCTCTGCGGCATGCCGTACGCGCTGGCCGTCGGGTTGTTGCTGGACCTCGCCCTGGTGTTCGGCGCCGAGCAGCTCGCGCCGCTGTTCCGCATTTCCAGCCAGTGGCTGTTTGCGCTCGGCTGCCTCGGACTCGTCAAGGACGCCGGTTACCTGTTGTTCGTGTGGTTGCGCAAGGCGCCGATCCGGCTCGGGGGCTGGGCGGTGAGGCTGCCCACGATGCGCATGACGCTGCTGCAGATCGTGGTCGGCGTGGTGGACATCGTGCTGATCGCGTCGGTGCTCTACCTGCTGCTGCCGGAGTCGGCGCGGATGCCGTTCCTGCCGTTCGTCGCCGTGTACCTCGCCAGCATCCTGGTCGGCGTCATCAGCCACGTGCCCGCCGGTCTCGGCGTGCTCGAGTCGATGCTGCTGCTGCTGCTGCCGCACGTGCCGCCCGAGCAGCTGCTCGCCTCGGTGCTGCTGTACCGCGTGATCTACGAGGTGCTGCCGCTCATGATGTCGCTCGCGATCTGGAGCGTTTACGAACTGGTCGCCGACGACGGGGCGCGCGTGCGATTGATACGGCCCGGGGCCGCGCAGCGGCCGCCGACGCTGCCCTGAAACCGTCAGCGCAACGCCGCGGCGGACGCAAGCCCCACGACCGACAGCAGCGAATGCGCGAGCGCGCGACCGCTCTCGAAGGCGGCTTCGACGCGAGGCGCCGTGCACCAGTCGCCGCACGCCCCGGCGGCGCTTTCCTCGTCCACCAGGCAGGGTAGCCCGAGCGGCTGCTCGACCAGCGCGTGCCGCCAGCGGTGTGCCTGCAGGTGCACGGGGGGCGGCAGGCGCTTGCCGATGGCGGTCGCGAACTCGTGCATCAGCAGCTGCGCGACCTCGCGCGCGTCGCCTTCGAGATGGTCGCGCGACCAGGCAGCCGAGGCGTGCACGACCCAGCACTGCGGGCCGGTCGGCCGCTGCGGCTTGCTCGAGTCGCAGGCCGCCCAGGTGAGCGGGCCGCGCGTCCAGCGCCGCACTTCTGCGCCCGCGTCGACGGCCTGCTCGAAGGCGAACATGCCGGCCCAGCACGGCGACATGCGCACGTCGGTCAGGTGGCGGAATGCGCGGCCGTGTGGCCCGAGCAGGGTGAGTGCCTGCGGCGCAGGCACGGCCACCGCCACGGCATCGAAGATGGCGTTCTGTCGGCCGGAGTCGGTCTGCAGTTCCCAGCCGCGCTGGCTCTGGATGAGTTCGTGCACTCCCACACCGGTCTGCAGCTCGATGTTGCGCGTCATCGGCCGGACGACGGCGCTCATGCCCGGCCGTCCGACCAGCCAATCCTCGATTGGCGCGTCCCACGAACGGTCGTCCTCGAGGATGCGCGGCGACCAGCGATCGACCACGCCGGCGCGCGCGGCGGTCTCCACGTACCTGGCAAAGGGACGGCTTCGCGCCGTGAGGAACTGCGCGCCGTGATCGAACGCAAAATTGCCCTGGCGACGCGTGCCAAGCCGGCCGCCCAGACCGCGTGACTTCTCGAACACGGTCACCTTCGCGTCCGCCCGCGCGAGTTCACGCGCGCAGGCGAGGCCCGCGATTCCGGCGCCGATGACGGCGATCTGTACTCCGTCCATACGACCATCCCTCGAACGACCGAAGGCCAGGCCCGACGCGAATCAGGACTTGCAGCGGGTCATGCCCGGTCCTGCTCGAGCCTCTTGACGCGGACCTTCCAGCCATTCGGGAGCGCCGTCAACATCAAGGCCACCCGCAGGCCAGCTTTACTTCAACGCCGTACGGAACGGCGGGCCACACCGCCCACGTTGCCCGCTACGCCGGGCTGGTTCAGGCCCGGGTCAACGACGCCGACGCCTGGCGCGCCGACGCCTGGAACGCCGACATTGCCGGCGACACCGGGTTGGTTGATGCCGGGATCCCGGACGCCCACGCCCGGTGCGCCCACCCCGGCGCCGGGTACCACACCGACGCCCGGCTTGCCGACCCCGACGCCTGGGTCGACGGCCATGGCCGTGCCGGCGAAGCCGGCGACCATGATGGCGGCAAGCGTGATCGCTCGCGTCCGATTCGCGATGCCAAGTTTCATTTCGAACTCTCCTGCATGACCCTGCGAGCGGTTTCGACTGCGGCTACTGGACCACGTAGACCAGGTTGGCGCCCTGGAAGGCTGCGCGGTAGTAGACGCCACCGCAGTTCTGGTACTCGACCCCGTCCCTGGTCTCCGGCTTGCAGCCGGCGGGCAGCGTGGTGACGACCGTACCAATGGCCGGTGCGCCGGGCGGGCGCGCCGCGCTGGCCAGCTGCTGGGCAGTCGCCGCCTGCTGCTGTGCGGTGGCCGCCTGCTGCTGCGCCGTGGCGGCCTGCTGCTGCTGCGTGGCAGCGGTGCTCTCCGCGGCCGCCTGTGTGGCGGACGTTTCGGCGACCACGACACGTCGAGTGGTGCGTCGCGCCACGCCGGCCGCCGACACCGGCGTCAGAGGGGCCCCAACGACGGCGTGGGCGTCCTGCAGCGGCGTCAACCCCCCGGGTGCATCGGGAGCGATGCCGGCCAGGTACAACATCGGCAGCGCCATCGTGACGGCGACTGCTTTGCAGTTCCGGATCCTGCTCATGTGAATCGCCTCCGGGTCAACGCGGCAGAAGCTCTATCTGCTTCACGCCCGCTTGCGGAGTAAACGTGAACGTCCCTGCGTCGAATGCCGGCTCGAGGTTCCACCGCGTCATTGTGACCGCAAACTGCGGCGCGTTCGGCAGGTCGAGCGTCGTGATCACGATCCTGCGCGGCAGGGGCTGGGTCCCCTCCTGGATCCAGATCTGCCAATCGACGTCCTGGGCCCGGAATGCGAGATGGTCGCAGACGACTCCCTCGATCACCGCCTTGCCGACCACGATGCCCTCGGTGACCCCGTCCATCAGGATGTCGTAGGCATTCTTGAAGATCATGTCGCCGAACGGCGCCACCACGTCGTACTTGGTGCGCGCGAAATCGAGCATTTCCTCCAGTGTTCCAGGGGCCGCGACCTGGGCATAGACCTGGTCCCGCGGCTGGTAAAGCGTCAACGACTTGCCGTCGTAGACGAACACCTGTTCGACGAGATCGCCGCTGCGCTCCGAGCGAAGCTTGTTCGGTCGTTGCACGAACTGGTGGCCGGTGCTGTTGAACTCGATCTTCTGCCCGGACTTGAGCACGATCTCGAGCGTGTTGCGGGTATCGGCAGTGAACCGCTGCTGGCTCGCGAGGAAGTCGGTCGAGGCCTTGAGTATCTGCCTGGCCTCGGGCGCGACGCCCGCGGGCTGGGCCTGCGTGGTCACCGACACCGTCGCCAGTGCAACGATGGTGCAGCACCGGGCAAGTCCCGCCGTCAGGGGGCTGCGAAAGCTCGATTTCATGAATTGCTCTCCTGGGTCGGATCGATGGAACGCACCGGAATCAAAGAGGTTACTCGCTCTCCAGCCGCTTCGAGCCTTCGATGATCGGGTGCCATCCGGAGACCAGCGAGATCATGAACACGTCCATCTGCAGGTCGTCGGGCGCGCTGTCGCTGGCCGTCGACTTGTAGCTGAACGTGAGACCGAGGTTGTCATTGATCTGGT
>Ga0105090_10002481_pt1 | contig 10298 bp, 10 predicted proteins | sample PPLLak3March2015_FD_79110 | JGI IMG/M metagenome (GOLD analysis project Ga0105090, IMG submission 79110) | Freshwater sediment microbial communities from Prairie Pothole Lake near Jamestown, North Dakota, USA - PPLs Lake P7 Core (1) Depth... | ecosystem: Environmental > Aquatic > Freshwater >... | reverse complement strand
GGTCGAAGCGCATCTGCCAGCCGAAGGTGGCGAGCGTGCCGGTCCCGGTGCGGTCGGTCTTGCGCGCGCCGTGCTCGAGCACGTGGCGCATCAGGTCGAGGTACTGGCGCATGTGTCAGGCGTGGTTGCCGGAAGGCTGGTTGCGGCGGTAGGCGGCCGCGATCATCCAGAGGCCGGCGACGATCATCGGCAACGACAGGATCTGGCCCATCGTCATCCAGTCGAACAACAGGTAGCCGCGGTTCGCGTCCGGCACACGCACGAACTCGACCGCGAACCGGAACACCCCGTAGCACACCAGGAACAACCCCGAAGGCGCCCAGCGCGGCCGCGGCCTCGCCGTGTACCACCAGAGGACCACGAACAGCACGAGGCCCTCGAGGAACGCCTCGTAGAGCTGCGAGGCGTGCAGCGGCACGCCGTCGACGATCACTGCCCACGGCACGTCGGTGGGCTTGCCCCACAGCTCGCCGTTGATGAAGTTGCCGATGCGACCTGCACCGAAGCCGATCGCGGGCAGCGGCGCGGCGAAATCGAACACGTCGCCGAGCTGCTTGCCGCGACGGTTCGCGAACACTGCCAGCGCCACCAGCACGCCGACGAGCCCGCCGTGGAACGACATGCCCCCTTCCCAGATGCGCAGCACGCTGAGCGGCTCGGCGAGGATCCGTTCGGTGCCGTAGAACAGCATCCAGCCGATGCGCCCGCCCAGGATCACGCCGAGCGCGCAGTAGAAAATCAGGTCGTCCACCTCGGTGGGCGTCCACGTCGAACGCGGCCCCGCGGCGCGGCGGCGTGCCAGCCACCAGGCCGCGACGAAGCCCACGAGGTACATGAGGCCGTACCAGCGGACCGCAAGCGGCCCGAGCGAGAGTGCGACTGGGTCTGGGTGGGGATAGACGAACATCTGCCGCGTATTCTAGCCGTTCAGTCGTGCACGACGCGGCACGTCAACGCCTTGAGGTAGCGTGTCTCGGGAATTGCGGGATGGATCGGGTGATCGGGAGCGTGCCCGCCCACCTCGACGATCTGCACGAACCGCCCGAGGTGCCGCGCCGCCTGCTGGATCGCCGCGATGAGGTCGTCCTGCGCCAGGTGATGCGAGCACGAACACGAGACGAGGATGCCATCGCGCGGCAGCAGCTGCATCGCGAGCTGGTTCAGCTTGCGGTAGGCGGCCTGCCCCTTCGGGATGTCGCGGCGGCGCTTGATGAACGCCGGCGGGTCGACCACGATGACGTCGAAGCACTCGCCCGCCTCGCGAGCCGCGGCCAGCACGTCGAAGGCGTCGCCCCGCCGCGTCGTGACCGCGAGGCCGTTGGCATCGGCGGAGGCCTGCAGCAGCTCGAGGGCCGGCGCGGAGGAATCCACGCACACGACCTCGGCCGCACCGGCACGGGCCGCAGAGAGGCCCCAGGCACCGAGGTAGCTGAAGACGTCGAGCACCCGCTTGCCCGCCACGTACTTGAGGAACGCCGCGCGATTGGCCGCCTGGTCGTAGAACCAGCCGGTCTTCTGCCCGGCGCCCACCGGCACGCGGAAACGTACGCCGTTCTCCTCCACGTCGACGTGATCCGATGCCTCGCCGAACGCCGCCTCGACATACGCAGGCAGGCCCTCGAGTTCACGCGCCCCTGAATCGTTCTTCCACACCATGGCGCGCGGCGCGATCACCTGTGCGACGGCGGCAGCGACCGCGTCCTTCTGCGCCTCCATCCCCGCGGTGCCCACCTGTCCCACGACCACGTCGCCGTAGCGATCGAGCACCAGCCCCGGCAGCCCGTCGGACTCGCCGTGGACCAGGCGGTAGAACGGCTGCGCATAGAGCCGCTCGCGCCAGGCGAGCGCCACCTGCAAACGGTGCACCAGCAACGGCTTGCCGGGCGGATAGCGCGCATCGCGGCCGAGGATGCGCGCGCAGATGAGCGCGTGCGGGTTGACGTAGGCGTAGCCCAGGAACTGGTCGCGGTCGCCGATGACGCGACACAGCGCCCCGGCCGCAAACCCGGCGAGCGGTGTGCGGTCGGTGTCGACCTCGTTGCTGAACACCCACAGGTGCCCGGCACTGAGGCGGCGACCTTCCCGCGGCTTGAGGCGCAATTCGGGGAGGGCGAGGCCGTCGGCCGGCGCCTCGGATGCGTGCGTCATCGTGGGGCCTCGTTGCGATATAGTCCCGCATTCTATCCGAGCACCGGCCCCGGCCCCATGCATTCGCACTCCCACGGCACGCATCGCAACCGCCTTGCGGGCGAGACCAGCCCTTACCTGCTGCAGCACGCGGGCAACCCCGTGGACTGGTTCCCATGGGGCCCGGAGGCCCTCGACAAGGCGCGCGGCGAGGACAAGCCCATCCTGCTTTCGATCGGCTACTCGGCCTGTCACTGGTGCCACGTGATGGCGCACGAGTCGTTCGAGGACGAGGCGACCGCCGCATTGATGAACGAGCTGTTCGTGAACGTGAAGGTGGACCGCGAGGAACGCCCGGACCTCGACCGCATCTACCAGACCGCACACCAGATGCTCACCCAGCGCGGCGGCGGCTGGCCGCTCACCATGTTCCTCTCGCCGCACGACCAGCGGCCGTTCTTCGGCGGCACCTATTTCCCGCCCGAGCCCAAGTACGGCATGCCGGCGTTCCGCGATCTCTTGCAGCGCGTCGCGCAGTACTACCGCGAGCACGGCGACGACGTGCGTCGCCAGGGGGACGCGCTGATCGAGGTGTTCGGCCAGATGCAGCCGCCGACGGCCGCGCAGGCGCCGCTCGATCGCGCGCCGCTCGGCACCGGGCGCAGCGCCCTGCAGCGCGATTTCGACGGGCGATTCGGTGGCTTCGGCGATGCGCCCAAGTTCCCCCACCCGATGAACCTCGAGTTCCTCCTGCGCACGTGGCGTGCCACGGCCGATGCGGACCAGCCCGACCTGCAGGCGCTCTACATGGCCACGCTCACGCTGACGCGCATGGCCGAGGGCGGGCTCTACGACCAGGTGGGCGGCGGCTTCTGCCGCTACTCGGTGGACCCGTACTGGATGATCCCGCACTTCGAGAAGATGCTGTACGACAACGGCCAACTGCTTGCGGCGTGCGCGCAGGCCGCCGTAGCCACGGGTGACGCGCTGTTTCGTCGCGTCGCGCAGGAGACCGCCGACTGGATGCTCCGCGACCTGGGGAGTCCGGCGGGGGCTTATTACTCGACGCTCGACGCCGACTCCGAGGGTCACGAGGGCAAGTTCTACGTCTGGACCCCCGACGAGGTTCGCGGCCTGCTCGACGCGCGCGAGTACCAGGTGATCGCACGGCGCTTCGGCCTCGACCGCGAGGCGAACTTCGAGGGACGCTGGCACCTGCACGCCTTCGAGCCACTCGACACAGTGGCTGCGGAGGCCGGCGTGACGCTCGAAGACGCGGAGGCGAATCTCGACTCGGCACGCGCCAAGCTGCTCGCGGTCCGCAACCGGCGCGTGTGGCCCGGTCGCGACGAGAAGATCCTCACGTCGTGGAACGGCCTTGCGATCGCGGGCCTGGCCGCCGCGGCCCGCGCGCTCGACCGTGCCGACTACGTCGATGCCGCCGCTCGCGCCGTCGAATTCCTGCGCGAGCACTGCTGGTTCGACGGCCGCCTGCTCGCCGTGCACAAGGACGGTCGCTCGCGTTTCCCCGCCTACCTCGACGACCACGCGTTCCTCGCGTGGGGCCTGCTCGAGTTGCTGCAGGCCCGTTGGCACGGCCCGTGGCTCGCGTGGGCGATCGAGCTCGTCGAGACGATGCTCGCACGCTTCGAGGATCGCGAGACCGGCGGCTTCTACTTCACCGCGGACGACCACGAGTCGCTGATCCTCAGGCCCAAGACCTTCGGCGACGACGCGACGCCGGCCGGTAACGGCATGGCTGCGCGCGTGCTGCTGCGGCTCGGGTTCCTGCTCGGGGAGACGCGCTACCTCGACGCCGCCGAGCGCACGCTGCGCGCCGCATGGTCGCTGATCGAGCGCTATCCGCACGGCCACACAAGCCTGCTGATGGCGCTCGACGAACTCACCGAGCCGCCCACCATCGTCGTGCTGCGCGGAGCGGCCGACGACCTCGCGGTGTGGCGCGCCGAACTCGACAAGCTCTATGAGCCGCGGCGTCTGGTGCTCGCCGTGCCAAGCGATGCCCGCGACCTGCCGACGGCGCTCGCGGACAAGCGCCCGCAGGCCGCCACCGTCGCTTACGTCTGCCGCGGCACCACCTGCTCCGCACCACTCGCGACCTTGGGAGATCTCGTCCGATCGCTCAAGTCGCGCGAATGAACCAGGCCACTCCTTGATTCTCGACCGGAGAACACCCCGCATGCGCCGACTCGCCCTCCCGCTGGCCCTCGCCGCCCTCGTCGTCGCAACGCCCGCCGTGCCGCACACCGCTCCACCGCGGCTGAGGCTGGTGCAGGCCGGGCAGCTGCTCGACCGCCCGGGCAAGCCGGCACGCGGGCCGAGCACGATCGTCATCCGTGACGGCCGCGTCGTGGACGTCCGCAGCGGCCTGGTGGACGCGTCGGTGGCCGAGTTCGCCGGGGCCACGGTGATCGACCTGCGCGACAAGTACGTGCTGCCCGGCCTCGTCGACAGCCACGTCCACCTCACCTCCGACACGGGCGGCGTGCTGTCGCAGCTCGAAGAGGTGCAGTTGAGCCCGGCCGCGAAGGCCTTCAATGCACTCACCAACGCGCACAAGACGCTCGCGGCCGGTTTCACGACGGTACGCAACCTCGGCGACCGCGATGGCGTGACGCTCGCGCTGCGCGATGCGATTCGCGACGGCCAGGTGGCGGGTCCCAACATCGTCGAGGCCGGCACCGCGATCTCGACCACCTCCGGCCACATGGACCCGGCGCTCGGCTTCCGCGACGACCTGCGCGACGCCGTCGACCGCCACGACAACCTGTGTGACGGCGCGGACGACTGCCGGCGCGCGGTGCGCATGCAGGTGGCCCGCGGCGTCGACGTGATCAAGATCGCGACCACCGGCGGCGTGAACAGCCGCATCGGCGCGGGCCTGGGCCAGCAGATGTTCGACGACGAGGTACGTGCCATCGTCGAGACCGCGAAGCTGTACGACAAGAAGGTCGCGGTGCACGCGCACGGCCAGGACGGCGTGAAGGTCGCGCTCGCCGCAGGCGTCCACTCCATCGAGCACGGCACCACGCTCGACGACGAGTGCCTCGAACTGTTCCGCAAGTCGGGCGCCTATTACGTGCCGACGCTGTCCACGGTGAACGGCTATCTCGAGCGCATTGCGGCCGACCCCAACGCCTACTCCCCGGCCGTGCGCGCCAAGGTCGACTGGCGCATCCGGATCACCGGCGAGTCGCTGCGCAAGGCCGTGCCCAAGGGCGTGAAGATCGCCTTCGGCACCGACGCGGGCGTGAGCAAGCACGGCCGCAATGCCGACGAGTTCGAGTGGATGGTGAAGCACGGCATGACGCCCATGCAGGCGCTCGAGGCGGCCACCGTGAACGCCGCCGACCTGCTGGGCGTGTCATCGGACGTGGGCACGCTCGAACCCGGCAAGCGCGCCGACCTGATCGCCGTGGACGGCGACCCGCTCACCGACGTGACAGTGCTGAAGCGCGTGCCGTTCGTGATGAAGGACGGCGCGGTGTTCAAGGACGAGCGTACGGGCCGCAGCTCTTAATAGGCAGTCAGTGTCTGCCCACTGCGCGGCGTCACGGCCGCGCCGCCCGACCCGGCGAAGCTCACGGGCACCGATTCGCTCTTGAGGCCCGCATTGCGCAGCACGACGAAGTGCAGGTGCGGCCCGCTCGAGAAACCCGTGTTGCCCGAGTTCGCGATGTATTCGCCGCGGCTCACGCGCTGCCCGGGCCGCACGCGCACCGTGTTCAGCTGCAGGTGCGCGTAGACGGCCGTGGTGCCGTCGTCGTGCAGGACCTGCACGAAATTGGCTTCGTCACGCACCTCCTGCGTCGTGCCGCCGCGGAAGAACTTGTGTGCGACGTTGATCACGAGTCCCTCGCGCGCGGCGTGGATCGCGCTGCCCACCGGCATCGCGATGTCGATGGCGTAGCGGCTGCCCGCGTCGCGGTGCGTGATCGCGTCGGGCGGCGCCTGGGTCACCGCGAACGAGCGCGCGGCTGCAAACGGCGCGCGGTATGGCCCGGGCGGTTGGTGCGTCGCCACGGGATCGCCGATCACGTAACCATAGTCGAAGCGGATCGCGCCGGTTCCGGGCGGCGCAACCATCTCGAGCAAGACCTGCTCGGAGCGCGGCGAAACGACGGCGCGCGCGGCCTGCTCGCGGCCGTCTGCGCCCGTCGCCTTGACGCCGAACTCCACCGCGCACCGGCACTCGTTGACGGCGACCAGCGCGACGCCGCCGGCCGACGAACGCGGCTGCACGACGATCCGTGGCGACGACGCGCCACCCACGACGCTCATGGCCGGCGCCGTCGCCTGCCCGTCGGGCGGTCGGTCGGTGTAGACCCACTGCCCGCTCTTGTCCTTGTAGCGGTACACCTGCTGGGCACCGGCCGGTGCGGCCAGCACGCAGGCCGAGAGGGCTATGACGAACAGCGCGGTGGCTCGCAGGTTGGCCATGTCACCAAGACTACGCGGGCGGCGCCCGGCGTCCAGCCCGTGTTCGCAGCCGTTTGGCGGAAATTGGAGGCTGGTCACGCCGCCCGGGCGCCGAGCCTCGCCCGCAGCGCCGCGAGCAGCGCCCCGTCTCGCTGCGGATCGAAGCGGCGGGCAGCCGACCAGTCGTAGGCCCAGGGGTGCGCCGTGCGCAGCGACTCGGGCTCGTCCGCAAATCGCGGGTGCACGTGGGCGTGCAGCGCCGGCTCGAGGTTGCCGAAGATCGCGTAGTTGATGCGCATGGCGCCGGTGACCTCGAGCACCGCCTCGCCGAGGCGGGCCAGGTCGGCCAGGAAGGCAACCTGCCCGGCCGGGGCCAGCGCATTGAGGTGCGGCACCACCGGGTCCGGCAGCAGCAGGCAATAGCCGGTGAGCACCTGCGGATCGCCCATCACCGCCCAGCCGCTCGGCAGGCGCGCGACCAACGTCGGGTCGGTGCCGGCACGGCAGGCTGCGACGCGCTGGTGGATGGCCGTGCTCACGCGCCCGCCCCGTCGCGGAAGATGAAGTACACCGCGCCGAGCATGCACAGCGCCGCCCACAGGTAATCGAGCTTGAGCGGCTGGCGCATGTAATACACGACGAACGGCACGAACACGGCGAGCGTGATCACTTCCTGCAGGATCTTGAGCTGCGGCAGCGTCATCGCCGTGTAACCGATGCGATTCGCCGGGACCTGCAGCAGGTACTCGAAGAACGCGATGCCCCAGCTCACCAGCGCTGCCAGGTACCACGGGCTGCCGCTCAGGTTCTTGAGGTGTGCGTACCAGGCGAACGTCATGAAGATGTTCGACATGACGAGCAGCAGGATGCTGAGCGGGATCGCCTGCATCACTCAGTCCCGGGCACGAAGCGCCGGCAGCCGCACTCCCAGGGCGTGCAACCGGCGGCAGGTCTCGGCGGCATCGCGGTGGTGGATCGCCTGCCAGCCGCAGGCCTGCGCCCCGGCGACGTTGGGCGGCAGGTCGTCGATGAACACGGTGGCCGCGGGTTCGAGGCCGAACCTCCGCTCGGTCTCGCGGTAGATCGCGGCCGACGGCTTGATGGCGCCGACGCGAAACGACGCCACGACGCCGTGCGCGAGGCCGTCGAAGCCGTACCGGGCATTGAGATGGGCCCAGTGCAGGTCGCCGATGTTCGAGAGCAGGAACACCCGGTATTCGTCCTTCAGCCCGGACGCGAGGTCGAACATCTCGTGCGCCCGGTCGAACATGTCGAGCCAGCGCTCACGGAGCTCGGCCGGCTCGAGCGGCCGGCTGGCCATCGCCGCGATGCGGCCGAGCAACTCCTCGCCGCCGATCTCGCCGCGCTCGTGCGCCGCGAGGTCGACCTGTTCGAGCCACTTCGGCAGGTTGGTCATGTCGATGCCGGCGCCGGCCAGGTACTCGATGAATGCCTGGTAGCGCAGGCGCAGCAGCACGCCGCCGATGTCGAAGACCACGTTGCGGATCACCAGCACAGCTCCGTCAAGGCGCAGGGATGCGTTCCAGCTCCATGGGTTCGCCGGGCACGCGCCGCAGGCGCAGCACGAAGTCGAAACGGTCGACGTCGGTGCAGTACTCGAAATCGTCGCGCGGCACCCAGTCGCAGGCCGGATCGAAGAATTTCGCGGCCGCCGGGGCGGTGCGCAGGCGCTCGCGAACTTCCGCGAGCGGCGCCGGCTGGCCGAGCAGCAGCAGGCGGAGGCACTCGGCGTAGAGGTCGTCCTCGGCGCAGCGTTCACGCGCTTCGTGGCCCATGCGCACCAGCGACACCTGCTGCGGCGCGCGGCCGAGGATGTAGCGGCACACCGCCGAGATGTTGACGAAGGCACCCGTGAGCACCTCGTAGGCGCCGGTCGCATTGACCAGCCCCTGGGTGCCGGCGTGCGTCGTGTGCACGAGCACCTTGCCGTGCAGGCCGATCGCGCGGACTTCAGTCGGCGAGTTGCCGATGTCGAAGCCCGGCAGGCGGCGCGTGTGGCGCTCCCCGGCGAGGACAGCTCCCGGGAAGCGCTGTCCGAGCGCCTTCGCATCCTCGACTTCCGCGACCGGCAGCACCCGGGCCGCTCCCGCGTCGAATGCATAGGCGGCCACCGAGAATGCCCGGAACACGTCGATGACGACGGCGATGCCGCGCGCCTCGCGTGCGCCGGCCACATGATCGAAGACGTCAATCTGCATGCTGCCTCCCTGGCCGCGGGCTCACGGCGAGCCTGCGTCCTCACCGAAGTCCGCGCGCAGGGCGGCGATGTCGGGATCGACGCTCACCACGTTTTCGGCCGACGCGGCACGCCGCAGGCGATCGCGGACCGCCTCCCACGGCTCACCGGCCGGCACCTCCTCGACCAGGATTTCCCTGGCACCCGACTTGTCGAGCGTACGCAGGTTGACGTAGAGCTCGCGCGCATAGACGTCGGCGCGGCGCCCGGCGTTGATCCAGGTCATGAACTTGTTGGCGAGACGCGGCGGACGCGTGGCGAGCACGGCTACCTTCTCGTGGTCGGCCGTGAGCTCGGCAACGACCTCCTCGAGCTTGCCGCTCGCGACGATGCTGACCGGCGTGGACGGCGCATAGTGCTTGGCGTCGGAGCCCGGCACGCGCGGCTGGGACACGGCGTGCCCTTCGACCACTTCCGGCACGACCGATCGCAGTTGCGACAGCGTGATGGCCCCGGGCCGCAGCACTCGCGGCGCGGCGTCGACGCAGGAGACGATGGTCGATTCGAGGCCGATCTTGCAGTCGCCGCCGTCGAGCACGACCTTGACGGCGTCGCCGAACTCCTCGCGGACGTGATCGGCGCGGGTGGGACTCACGCGGCCGTAGCGGTTGGCCGACGGCGCCACGATGCCGCCGCCGAAGGCGCGCAGCAACTGCTGGGCCACCGGGTGATTGGGCACCCGAACGGCCACAGTGTCCTGCCCGCCGGTGATCGCGAGGTCGACGGCGGGCGCGCGGCGCAGGACGAGCGTCAGCGGGCCCGGCCAGAACCGCTCGGCCAGCGCCTGCGCAGCCGGCGGCACGCTGAGCGCCCAGCGCTCGAGCAGTCGCGGGTGGTCGAGGTGGACGATGAGAGGGTGGGTGGCGGGCCGGCCCTTCAGCTCGAACACCTTGCGCACGGCGTCCGGGTTCTGCGCGTCGGCACCGAGGCCATAGACCGTCTCGGTCGGGAAGGCGACGACCTCGCCCTCGCGCAGCGCCGCCACCGCGCGGTCGATCTCGTCCTGAGGCAGCCGGGCCATCACCATAGGGTGCAAATGATAGGCGAAAAAAAACGGGGCCGCTTGCGCGGCCCCGCAGTTCGCGATGCCAGTCCCTTACAGCTTGAAGTCGTAGGTGAACTCCAGGCCGAAGGTACGACCCTTGCGCAGCGCGCCGAAGAACGAGCGCGGCGAACCGGTGTCGCCGCCGCCGGCACGCCCCGGCGTGGGCTGGGCCGGGATGCAGCTCGACGTCACGGTGGCACTGCAGATGCGGGCCGATCCCGTCCGCAGGTCGAACCAGCGCGTGGCCATCGGGATCGTCTCGTTGTCGGTGAGGTTGCGGCCGAACGCGACCAGCGACCAGCCGTTGTCGCTGCGCACGCCAATGCGCAGGTTGACGAGCGTGGTGTTGCCGGTCTCGGCCAGGTTGTGCACCTGGATGTACTTGCTGCCCTCGTACGTCGTGCTGAAGTTGCTGATCAGGTTGAGGCC
>Ga0105090_10002480_pt1 | contig 10300 bp, 12 predicted proteins | sample PPLLak3March2015_FD_79110 | JGI IMG/M metagenome (GOLD analysis project Ga0105090, IMG submission 79110) | Freshwater sediment microbial communities from Prairie Pothole Lake near Jamestown, North Dakota, USA - PPLs Lake P7 Core (1) Depth... | ecosystem: Environmental > Aquatic > Freshwater >... | reverse complement strand
TTGGAGGCGTTCAACATCCGCCACTGGATGCCGGTGGCATCGGTGTTGAGTCCCATGATTCCACCCAGCGCATCGATTTCCCGAACCATGTGACCCTTGGCCAGTCCGCCGATCGCCGGGTTGCAGGACATCTGGCCGATGGTGTCGAGATTCTGCGTCAGCACCGCCACCTCGCAGCCGAGCCGGGCCGCGGCCATCGCGGCTTCGACCCCGGCATGGCCGGCGCCGATCACAATCACATCGTAAACTTTCGGGTAACGGAACATCGCGGGGCGCGGAGCATAGCCTTAGGAAGGAAATTGGAAATTAGAAATTGAGATATTAGGGCTCCATTTTGAATTACCCGAAAATCCCGGAAAACTCAGCCCACAAGTGCTCCTTACCGCTTTTCTAAGTCATTGAATCGCAATATTTAATATCGAATCACCCAATCTCCAATTCCTTTTCAGAAAGTGTTCCATGTGGAACAATTCACTCACTCCGGTCCAAAATCCCGGCCGAGGCCCGCGGCAGAAGCTCCTCCAAAGTGAACTCCATCCGCTCCGCCCGGTTGGCCAGAATGACCCGCCTCACACCAAATTCCGCCATCACCTGGCGGCACGCACCACAAGGAGAAATCGGCACCGCCGTATCCGCCACCACCGCCAGCGCTGCAAATTCCCGCTCCCCGGCCGCCACCGCGCTGCAAATCGCCGTCCGCTCCGCACACTGGGTGAGACCGTAGGAAAGATTTTCCACGTTGCAGCCGGTGAAAACCCGCCCGTCCGCCGTGAGCAAGGCGGCACCAACAGCGAAATGGGAGTAAGGAGCGTATGCCGATTCGCGTGCGTGCCAGGCCGCTGCCACCATTTCATCGATGTTCATGGGCATTCCTCTAGCCGCAATTCACCGCTTCGGAAACCCTATTCATTTTCCTTTGCAGGTTGATACTCTTCACCGCCACATCCAATAGGATGCTTTTCCTTGAATCAGGCATCTAGGCATGACATCTGCTTGAGCGCCACCCACAATAGAAAGAGCCATGGAAAACCCTGCCACCCCGATGAAACAACTGCCCTCCGAGGCGGCCAAGAAAGCGTATTGGCGGAAAAACCTGTTCTGGCTGGCTGTGTTGCTGGGGCTCTGGTTCATCGTTTCCTACGGCTGCGGAATCCTCTTCGTGGACCAACTCGACCGTTACTACCTGCCCGGCACACGTCTCAAGCTCGGCTTCTGGTTCGCCCAACAAGGCAGTGTGTGCGCCTTCGTGCTGATCATCGCTGCCTATGCCGGGATCATGAACCGGCTCGATCGCGAGTTGCTCAAGGGAACCCTCGGCGAAGGGCGCGAAAACTCCTGAGACGGTAACCAACCCCTCCCATCAAACCAATTTCATGGACATCCGTACCTGGACTTACCTTCTCGTCGGGCTGAGCTTCAGCCTCTACATCGGCATCGCGATTTGGACCCGGGCGCGCAGCACTGGAGACTTCTATGTGGCCGGCACCGGCGTGCCGAAGATCGCCAACGGCATGGCCACCGGCGCGGACTGGATGAGCGCCGCCTCATTCATCTCCATGGCCGGCATGATCTCCTTCATGGGTCGCGACGGCGCGGTCTATCTCATGGGTCTCACCGGAGGCTTCGTCCTGCTCGCGCTGCTACTGGCACCCTATCTGAGGCGCTTTGGGAAATTCACCGTGCCGGATTTCATCGGCGACCGCTACGACTCGCGCACCGCGCGGCTGGTGGCCGTCGGCTGCGCCATTCTTATATCCTTCACTTACATCGCCGGACAGATGCGCGGGGTGGGTGTGGTGTTCTCTCGCTTCCTGGAGGTGCCCGTCGAGGTCGGCGTGGTCATCGGCATGGTCATCGTGTTGTTCTATTCGGTATTGGGCGGCATGAAGGGCATCACCTACACGCAGGTGGCTCAATACTGCGTGCTGATCTTCGCCTACCTGGTGCCAGCCATCTTCATATCATTCATGTTCACCGGCAATCCGGTGCCGCAGCTCGGTTTTGCCGCGGACCTGAAGGACGGCTCGATGGGTCTGGTGGAAAACCTCGACCGCCTGAGCAAGGATCTCGGCTTTCCTGCCTACACCGATGGCAGCAAGCCGATGATCGATGTGTTTGCCATCACACTGGTGTTGATGGTCGGCACCGCGGGACTGCCACATGTGATCGTGCGTTTCTATACCGTGAAAAAGGTAAGTGATGCACGCAGCTCGGCGTTCTGGGCATTGTTCTTCATCGCCATTCTATACACCACCGCGCCTGCGGTTTCCGTTTTCGCTCGCACCAATTTGTTGGAAAAGGTTTCCGGAGCCGCCTACGCCGAGCTTCCCTCTTGGTTCAAGCAATGGGAGAAATCCGGACTCATCGCATGGATGGACAAGGATGGCGATGGCCGGGTGCGCTATGATGCGAGCGGTCCTGCAATCGAGCGGCATCCCACCACGACCAAGCTTTCACCGGTCTTCGTGCCGGGCAATGGCGAGGAAACCAAGGGCCCCGCGGGCGAGCGCCTGCTGGCCAACAAGCCAAGCTCTAACAGCAACGAGCTGTATTTGGATCCGGACATCATCGTGCTGGCAAATCCGGAAATCGCCGCGCTGCCGGCATGGGTGGTCGGTCTGGTGGCCGCCGGCGGCCTTGCAGCCGCGCTCTCCACAGCGGCAGGGCTGCTGCTGGTAATATCAACTTCCGTGGCCCATGACTTGGTCAAGCGCACGCTGCGCCCCTCGCTCACCGAGAAGGGGGAGCTCGGCCTGGCACGGCTCAGCGCCGCTGTGGCCGTCATCATCGCCGGCTATTTCGGCGTGAACCCGCCGGGTTTCGTAGTGCAAGTGGTGGCCTTCGCATTCGGACTTGCCGCATCGTCGTTTTTCCCGGCCATCGTGCTGGGAATCTTCTCCAAGCGCGTGAACTGCCGCGGTGCGGTGAGCGGCATGGTCGCCGGCATCACCTTCACCTTCCTTTACATTTGGTATTTCTGCTTCGGCTTCTTCGGCATCCAGGGCGATCCCTCGCAGTATCTCTTCGGCATCACGCCCGAGGGCATTGGCTGCATCGGCATGCTTATCAACTTCGCCGTCGCGCTGACGGTATCACGCTTCAGCGAGCCACCGTCCGCCGACATCGAGAATCTCATTGAGCGCGTACGCCTGCCGCGCGCCGCCTTCGGCGAAAGTGACGCCGGCCCGCACCTGCATTGATTTGCGGACTCGTGGAATCACTGGAGATGCCGCCCCGCGCGGCTTGCGTGTCAGCACCTGTGCCGGAGATGCGCGATGGCGCGGTGAATGGCGTCGAGCGTGGCATCGAGGCATTTCGACAGATCTTCGGTGAGGAAACGCAGGACGTGGCAGCCGTTTTCCTGGAGCAAAGCGTCCTTGCGACGGTCGCGGCGATAGGCGGCGGGGTCGGCGAGGTGCTGCGGGCCGTCGATCTCGATGGCGAGCTTGAGCCCGGCGCAGAACAGATCTACCTCCATCTCGCTCCAGTTGTCGAAGGGGATCGGCAGTTTGCCATGACGGCCAGCACGTTCTCGCACCAGGATTCCTTGTCGAAGTTGATGGCGAGGAAATGGGATGTTTCGTCCGCCAGCATCGGATAAACACCGGCCACGAAATCCTTGCCATGAGGGTCCTTGCCGGAGAGGTGGCAGCGGATCACCTCGTCGGTCACCGGCAGAAACGCGCGGTTCAGGCAATCGGCGCATTTGATCCGGGGTTTCTCGCAAATGCCGGGCACCCCAGGCAGGCGCATAACCCGCGCGGCCGCTCCGCTGGTTTTCAAAACGCCGGGGATAAACATCGTTCCGCCCGCGGAAAAGGGAGCGGAAGAGCGCGATCTTTTCCGCCGCCGGGCTGCGCGCGTGGACCTCTGCGGCGGAACCTTGCATGGCGTCTCCGGGCATGCCGGCAGCTTGCAGTGGCCGTTTTACGGTGTCGATAGCCGGGTGGGAGCCTGAAAATCCTTGCCTCCGCGCCTTGGCTTCGCGACGGTTCCGGCCCGCCGCCCACCCATTTCCGCGTCCGCCATGACCAGCGCCAATCCCTCACCGCTCGATTTCGCCAGCTCACCGATCAACCAGTCGCTCACGCCCGAGCGGAAAATCGAGCTGTTCACCCAGATGGTCCGCATCCGGCGCTTCGAGCAGGCCGGGCTGAAATACTACCAAGCGGGAAAAATCGGTGGTTTCCTCCATCTCTACATCGGCCAGGAAGCGGTGGCGGTCGGCACCATCTCGCTCGGTGGGCCGGATGACCATTTCATCACCGCCTACCGGGATCACGGCCACGCGCTGGCCGTCGGCATGGGCATGAACGAGTGCATGGCGGAAATGTTCGGCAAGCAAACCGGTTGCTCGAAGGGCAAGGGTGGCTCAATGCACTTCTTCGCGCCCGACAAGAATTTCTGGGGCGGGCATGGCATCGTCGCCGGCCAGACGCCGCTCGGGCTCGGGCTCGCCTACGGCCTCAAGTATCTCGGTCGCGAAGGTTGCTGCCTCTGCTACCTCGGCGATGGCGCGGTGAACCAGGGTGCCTTCCACGAATCGCTCAACCTCGCCGCGCTGTTCGACATCCCGGTGGTTTTCGTGATCGAGAACAACGGCTACTCGATGGGCACTTCGCAGGAACGCTCATCAGCCTTCGGCGGCTGCCTCGCCCAGCGTGGTGAGGCCTACGGCATGGAATGGGATGTCATCGACGGCTCCGACATTTACGAAGTCCGCGCCAAGACCCACATCGCCATGGAGCGCGCCCGCAAGGAGCACAAGCCCAGCCTGCTGGAAATCGACACCTACCGCTACTACGGTCACAGTATTGCCGATGCCAACCACAAGAAATACCGCACGCCGGAGGAGATCGAGCACTACAAGCAGAACCACGATCCGATCAACGTCTTTCGCCGCAAGCTGATCGAGGAAGGCGTTCTAACAGAGGAGGCAGCCACAGCGATCAGCAAGGCCGCACAGGAAGAAGCCGCCGCCGCGGTGAAATTCGCAGACGAATCGCCCGCCCCCACCATCGCCGACATCAGCACTGATGTGTATTGGGAAACCGACAACCAGACCGAAGCCTCCAAGATCGGCCGCCATTTCTTCGACAGCTGAACCAATCGAACCATGTCCCGCACACTCACCTACCGTGAAGCCCTCCGCGAAGGCCTCGATGAGGAACTCGCCCGCGATCCCAACGTCGTCATCATGGGCGAGGAGGTCGCCCAATACAACGGTGCCTACAAGGTCACCGAAGGCCTGTGGAAAAAATGGGGCGACAAGCGCATCGTCGATACCCCCATTTCCGAAGCAGGCTTCATCGGCATGGGCATCGGCGCCTCGATGCTCGGCGTGCGACCGGTGATGGAGTTGATGTTCTGGTCCTTCCACTCGGTGGCCTTCGACCAACTCGTTTCCAACGCCGCCTGCGTCCGCTACATGTCCGGCGGCCTCTGCCACTGCCCGATCGTCGTCCGCGGCCCCGCCAACGGCGGCACCAACGTCGGTGCCACCCACTCCCACATTCCGGAAGGACTGTTCGCCGCGTTTCCCGGCTTGAAAGTCTGCGCGCCCGCCACCCCGGCGGATGCCAAGGGCCTGATCAAAGCCGCCATTCGCGACAATGATCCGGTCTATTTCATGGAAAACACCCTGCTCTACGGCAATTCCGGCGAAGTGCCGGATCCGGCCGATGGCGACTTCGTCATCCCGCTGGGCGTCGCCGATCTCAAGCGCGAGGGCTCGGACATCTCGCTCATCGCCCACGGCCGCTCGGTCATCCACTGCCTCGCCGCCGCTGAAACCCTGCAAAACGAACACGGCATCAACGCCGAGGTTCTCGATCTCCGCTCGATCCGCCCACTCGACGTGGACGCGATTCTCAAAACCGTTCAGAAAACCAACCGGGTGCTCTTGGTGGACGAATCCAAACCCTTCGGCGGAGTCGCCGCCATGATTTCCACCATCATCATGGAAAACGCCTTCGATTATCTCGACGCCCCGGTCCAGCGCGTCTGCTCGATCGATGCCCCGGCCATCTACTCGCCGCACATCGAAAACGAGCAACTGCCGAATCCGCGCCGCATCATCAAGAAGGTGCTGGCGATGGCTTAACGCGCTTCATCACCTCGGCGCACGGCTTCCCCATAGCTGCTCCAACGGTAGTCCGCCGGAGCGGCCCCAAACCATATCCGGGAGGCGATCGACTGGGAGCGAGTATCACAAGATCCGGCGATGGATGAGCTCGTGCAACGGCTCACGCAACTCAGGGTTGACCATCCAACCCGGCAAAGTTTTCGAAATCGAAAATTGAAATGCCGCCACGTCCATTCACGTAATGCCCGGTTGCAACCAGGAAACGCAGGCCCCGGTGCTCCGTCCCCGAACCATATCTGCCATGCACACCATCAAACGCGCGTTCTTCCGGCTCTCCGGAGCTGGCACGGAAACCCTCGAGCAACGCCCGAAATGGGAGCAGCGGAAATACGTGACCTTCAGGGCCACCGTGCTCGTCCCATGCGCCTTCGCGTTCATCGCCTGCGTCTACGCACCACGGCGATCGAGATAGGGAAAGCAGTGATAATAGGTTGTAAACCATGACATTTAGGACTTGTACACCATATCAGGTGGTTGCATGCCCGGATGCTCCGCAATTCTAACAAATCCGACTGGTCTGGCGGCCTGCCCGCCTGTATCGCCTCATTTTCTGTCATCGAAGATCCACGCACCGGCGGCAATAAGCTGCATCATTTTGGTGAAGTGCTCTTCATGGCCGTGAGTGCCATGCTTTGCGGGATGAACTGCTTTTCCGACATCGAAGACTTCTGCGACCTTCAAATCGACAGGTTGCGCAAATGGATCAAAATGCACATCGGCGCTCTCCATCCCGCTCTCAAACGCCAGATCGGAGCCCTGCGCCGGATCGTCCTCAATCTGCTCAAAATCGACCTCACCGATACCCGCAGCCTCCGAAAGAAACGCCGCCGCGCCATGCTAGACCTCACCTACCGCGATTCTCTCCTCTCCCTAGCTTGATCACCCTGGTGTTTTTCCGCCGTCTTTTTCATTGCCAAGCTGCCGGGTGTTTCTAGCATTCCAAGCATGATTCCGCGCTTGCTGCTGCTTGTCGTTTCCTCTCTGCTGGTCTTGGCAACAACTTCCTGCTGCTGCCTGTTCTGAATTCCCTCTCAAATCCATCCATCCATCAAATCATGAAAAACCTCGCCCTGCTCCTCTCTTTGGCCGCGATTTCACTCGGCTTCTCTTCCTGCTGCTCGATGTTCGGCGTGCACTCGCAATCCGCCGGCTACCGCACCGAAACCAAGCAGGTCAAAACCTGCGGCTACGACATCGTGACTGAGGAAGTTTACGTTGCCGGCAGCGGGAAAGGCGGCAAGGGCGGCATGGTGCAGACCATCGAGAAAAAGGTTCCCCGCTACAAGACGGTGACCAAGAAAACCCGGATTTCCTGCGGCCCCTGCGTGCGTTTATTCTGCCCGAAAAAGGACTGCTGCGGCACCACTTCCGAGTCCACCATGCGGATGGCCACCGTGCAAAGCGCCACCGGCAGCCCGCACATGGGTCTGATTCCCACGATGAAGCCGCTAGCTCCCTGATCCGGCGGCGGCCCGGATTTCCCAAGCGCGGCGGAGAAAACCACTCCCCGCGCTTTTTCGTCTCCGCCCCGCTCACTTAAAAAGACTGGAATTCACCCCGCTTTTTCCCATCCTCCCGCCACTTCCCACACGCACCATGTCCGTCAATATCGAAATGCCCAAACTCTCGGACACCATGACCGAGGGAACCCTTGTCAAATGGCACAAACAAGTCGGCGACTCCGTCGAAATCGGTGACGTCCTTGCCGACGTGGAAACCGACAAGGCGACCATGGAAATGGAGTCTTTCGATGATGGCGTGTTGACGGAAATCCTCGTTCAGGCTGGAGAAAAAGCCCCCATCGGTGCCATTCTCGCCGTGCTCAATGGAGACTCCGGCCGCGCCCCGGACGAGGCCCACCTCAGCGTGGCTCCGCCGCCAGCGGCAAGCACCGCAGCCGCGACACCCGCTCCAACTTCTGCCGCTGTGCCGGTATCCGCACGCGCCGCTGCCGGAGACCGCGTGCTTGCCTCACCCCTCGCCCGCAAGGTGGCCGATGAGCTGGGTGTGAACCTGGCCGCCATCACCGGCACCGGCCCGGTCGGCCGCATCACCCGCGGCGATGTGGAAGCCGCCGCCAGCTCCGCAACGAAACCCGCGGCCTCCAACGAGGCGGCGGCGGCGGCGGCGCTTGCCTCCGCCATCAAGGCCAAGGCCACCACACCCGCCGTGGCCGCCACCCCGGCACCGGCAGCTCCCGCTCCGCAAGCCATCCTGCCCGCTGCCAAAGCCGGCGATGAGACCATCGAGCTCAGCACCATGCGCAAGGTCATCGCCTCGCGCCTGCTCACCTCCAAGACCACCATCCCGCACTTCTACCTGCACGTGGATGTGGACGCCGCACCGCTCATGGCCTTGCGCAAGCAGGTCAACGACCAGGCCGAGAAAACCCACGGAAACAAATACTCCGTCAACGATTTCATCCTCAAAGCCGTCATCAATGCCACGCAGGCCGTGCCCGCCATCAACGCCTCGTTTGCCGGCGATCACATCGTCAAATTCAACCACGTCGGCCTCTCCGTGGCGGTGGCCGTGGACGATGGCCTCGTCACCCCAGTCATCAAAGAGGCAGAAAGCAAATCCCTGCTGGCCATTTCCCGCGCCGTCAAAGACTTCGCCGTCCGCGCCAAGGACAAGAAACTCCGCCCCGATGAATTCGACGGCGGCACCATCACCGTTTCCAACCTCGGCGCATGGGGCATCGAGTCCTTCGACGCCATCATCAACCCGCCTCAAGCCGGCATCCTCTCGGTGGGTGCCGCCATCGAGAAACCCGTCGTCAAGAACGGTCAGATCGTCCCCGGCCTGCGGATGAACCTTGGCCTCTCCTGCGACCACCGCGTCGTCGATGGAGCCGTGGCCGCGCAGTTCCTCTCGGAGGTCAGGAAACTCATTGAGCAGCCCGCGCTGATGCTCCTTTGAGCGTGAGCACATCCCCGCTTCACTTCAGGTCCCATGGGTCGGTTCCGGCGCATGGGACCTGTGCGTTTTCCGGCCGCTCTGATGAATTTCTTATTTTTGAACTCATAAGATCTTCTTCTTCATAGTGTGAACAACCCGCCCGAACGCGTGTTCCCCACGACAGGTCCGGGCGTTCCACGGCAAGAACAAATTGGGCATGAGTCTCCGCGGCGTCCCCATAAGTCCGCTACCCGGCCAATGTCGCAAAATCTATCGGCGGCTATCCCCGGGTTATTCCCAAACATTTCCTGGGTTCTTGGAAATTCCGCCCGGCGCTCTTGCCCGCGGCTAGGAAACCGGGCCATGCTGCACCCGCGATGCATTCCGAAACGCAGCACGCGGTCATCACCGGCGGCACCGGTTCCCTCGGCAGCGCCCTTGCAGACGCCTTGCGGCAGTCCCGCTGGGACCTCGCCGCGCCCGGCAGCCGCGAGCTCGACGTCCGCGATCCGGCGGCCGTCAGCAGTTATTTCAAGAGCCGGCCGGTCGATCTGCTGGTGTGCGCCGCCGGAATCACCCGGGATGCCCCGCTGGCCCGGCTTACCGAAGACGCGTGGGACGATATCTGGTCCGTGAATTTCCGTGGAGCCCTCAACTGCACCAAGGCCGTGCTGCCAGCCATGCTTCAGCGGAAATGCGGGCACATCGTTTTCATTTCCAGCCATTCCGCCCTGCATCCGCCGCCAGGCCAAGCCGCCTACGCCGCCGCCAAGGCCGCGCTGCTCGGGTTGGTGACCGATCTCGCGCAGCGCTATGGTCCGTCCAATATCCGCGTCAATGCCATCCTGCCGGGATTTCTCGAAAGCCGCATGACACAATCCGTGACCGCCGCGCGCCGCGCCGAAGTTCTCGCCGCGCACAGCCTGGGACGCCTCAACACCTGTGGCCACGTGGCCGGCTTCATTCGCTTCCTCCATCACGAACTGCCGCACACCTCCGGCCAGGTCTTCCAGTTGGACAGCCGCTGAGCATAGTGGCGGGAGCATGTGTTTCCATTCCGTCTGTGGGAATTCTGTTTCCGCCGCAGCTTGCGGAAAATAAAAACTTTATGGGGGCCATTTCCTTTCCGTTCAGGAAAGTCGGCGCGCAAGGGGGTAAATCTGGAGACAGATCTTCTTCATAGTGACAGATAAAATGTATGAAATCCGCTTGCCATCTTGGTTTTGGCTGGCAGGATCGGGCCATGAGACGCGC
>Ga0105090_10002479_pt1 | contig 10301 bp, 6 predicted proteins | sample PPLLak3March2015_FD_79110 | JGI IMG/M metagenome (GOLD analysis project Ga0105090, IMG submission 79110) | Freshwater sediment microbial communities from Prairie Pothole Lake near Jamestown, North Dakota, USA - PPLs Lake P7 Core (1) Depth... | ecosystem: Environmental > Aquatic > Freshwater >... | reverse complement strand
TGAAGCCGTCATTCAAGAAGCTGGCTCTCACGATCCTTGCGTTGCCTGTGGCGACCGCGCTTCTGCCTAATACTGTCGTGGGATCGGAGCAGGGTAGCCAGTCGCCGACCTGGGGCGCGGAATCGAGTCCGTCGCCCACCGCCGGCAAGGACGTCTCGAAGAAGGCAAACGCGTCGGCCGACCGCGGCATGTACTCCGAAATCGAGTACGCCAATGCCGGCAAGCCGGGGCCCTCGCTCGTCGTGATCCCCGGCGAGATCAAGAGCAACAATGCAGATTTCGTGGAGCGGTTCCTGCCGAACAATATCGCGGATTTCGTGGAGCTCGAACTCACCCGGGCCAATTTCCAGGTGCTCGAGCGGACGGCCCTCGGGCCGGTACTCGACGAGTTCGTGCTCGCCTACAACCTCGGTGACCCGGAATCCGCCGCGCAGCTCAAGAAGGGCAGGCTCAAAACGACCAAGTGGGTCGTGAAGTTCGACATCCTCAAGGCGGAACATGCGGCCTCGCAGAAGAAGGGTTTCAAGGGTGATGTCGCGAGCTCGTTGATCGGTATCCTCGGCGGCAGCAGCCGGGCGACCAGCGCCGCGAGCACGGTCGCGGGCTCGATCGACACCCGCTCGACCGCCGGCGTCTGGGTCATCGGCATGCGCTATAGGATCATCGACGCCAACACGACGGAACAGGTCGCACAGGGCTACACCGAGGAGAAGATGGAGGTCGGCGCCCAGGAGGGCAGCGTCGCCGGGCTCGAATCGGGCGCGGCCGGCGGCGTGTCGCTCGACACGATGGTGCAACGCCTCGTGCAGAAGTCCGTGTGGGACATCGACCAGAAGTACAAGTAGCCGGCACACGGCGGCCAGCCGTACCTGCTCCGGAGCGTCGACGATGACGATGCCGCAGAAGCTCGGCAAGTACGAAATCCGCCGCGAGATCGGTCGAGGTGGAATGGGCGTCGTCTACGAGGGCTACGACCCGTTGATCGAGCGGCGCGTGGCACTCAAGGTCGTCGGCAGCGCGCAGTTCGAGGCGTCGATCGAGGAGGAACTGCTCACCCGGCTGCGACGCGAAGCCCAGGCGGCAGGGCGGCTGAGCCATCCCAACATCGTCTCGGTCTACGACTACGGAGAGGAGTCGGTCCCGCGCGCGGACGGCAAGTCCTCACGCAGCGCGTGGATCGCCATGGAGTTCGTCGAAGGCCGCGAGCTCGAGAGCCACTTCGAGAACCGCGAGCGGTTCCCGATGTCCGAGGTGGCCCGGATCATGGGCGAGCTGCTCGATGCGCTGCAGTACTCGCACGAGAGGGGTGTCGTCCACCGCGACATCAAGCCGGCGAACATCATGCTGCTGGCGAGCGGCGCTGTGAAGGTCGCGGACTTCGGGATCGCGCGGCTCGAGTCGTCGACGCTCACCCAGGTTGGTACGGTCATGGGCTCGCCGAGCCACATGTCGCCTGAGCAGTTCATGGGCCAGACGGTGGACGCCCGCTCCGATCTCTACTCTGCTGGCGTCGTGCTCTATCAGCTGCTGACCGGCGAGCTGCCGTTCGCGGGCTCCTTCACGAACATCATGCACAAGGTGCTCAACGAGCAGCCGACCGTGCCGTCGGCGCTCAACGTGCAGGCACCGCATCCGCTCGACGCCGTGATCCACACGGCCATGGCGAAGCGTCCCGAGGACCGCTTCCAGAGTGCTGCCGAATTCAGGCGCGCCATCGGGGACGCGATGTCGGGCGGTCGGGAGACCGTGGTGGATGCCACGGTCCTCAGTCGCCCGGGCGAGCTGCCAGCGACGTTATTGCGCGCCGGCCGCGGCGTGCCGCCCGCTGCAGGCATGGACTCCCCGGTACGCAGCGTCCCACCGTCGGTCCCCGCCCCGGACGATTCGCGCAAATTGCGCCTGCCCTTAGTCGTTAGCGGGCTCGCCGTGCTCGCGCTCGTCGCTGCCTGGGCGTTGGACGTCGGCGGGTTGAAGTCCCGCCTGGGCAGCGGTCCCGCGCCGTCCGCGACGAATGCATCGCTACCGGAGGCGACGGGGCTGTCCACGGAGTCCTCGGTGAGCACGCCTGTCCCGGTGCCCGCGGCCACAGGTGCGACCGCGCAGCATGGCGACACGATGACCATCACGGCGCTGGGCATCGCCGATCCGGCCGACCCTCGCTTCGCCTCCGATCCGGCCGCCGCCAGAGCGCGGGCCACCGACGATGCGCGCCGGCAACTGATCGTCAAGGCCGCGGCCCTCTACGTCGAGCCGAGATCGCTGATGCAGAACTACGGCGTCGTGAGCGACCGGCTGCTCACCCGCAGCGACGCCTTCATACGCACGGTGCTCGAAGAGCCGGCCGCGACCATCGGGAAGAACGGGCTCGTGACGGCGCACTTGCGCGCAACGGTCGACGTGCGCGAAGTGCACAGGTCGCTGAACCAGATGTCGCGGGAGGAGCGGGTGCAGCTGATCCGCAACAACGGCGATCCGCGCATCGCGGTGTCGATCATCCTGCAGCGCGCCGAAGGCGCCGGCCCGCAGCGGTCAGAGGTCGCCGAGAACGTCGTCAAGGCGCGCATCCGTTCCTTCGGCTTCTCGGTGTTCGATCCGGACGTCGCAAAGGACGGCGTCGACTTCCTCGTCGAGGGGACGGCCAGCCTCAAGAAGCTGTCGGCTCGCCTTCCGGCCTCGGGCCTGACCGTAGAGAAGTTCGCTCTGACCTCGTTCACGGTGAAGGCGCTCAACGCCCAGACCGGCGAGGAGGTCTACACGAGCACCGAGATCCCCGGGGCCAGGAGCTGGGCGAGCGAGGAACTCGCGCTCGAGGAGATCGGCAGGCTCGTGGGGGAGTCGTTCTCGAAAACGTTCTTCCTGGAGAACTTCGATTTCGTGAGCCGTCGTCTGCGCATGCAGTGGGACGGATTGCCGCCGGGCACGGGTCCGGCCCTGCTGGCGGAGATCCAGGCGGTCGTGACCGTGCTCGACGTCGCCCTCGTCGGCACTGGCGGCACGAACCTCGTGCTGGACCTAGAGGTTTCGGGTGGCACGTCGGATCCGCTGGAACTCGTGCGGGCCTCGATCCTGCGGCCGCTCAACCGCAAGCTCGGTCGCAACTGCTTCTCGGTCGGTCCGTCCACTGGCGACGTCCTGACCGTCACGTTCGCGGCCGAGTGCCAGGCGCCGGGGATCGTCGGCCGACTCGAGACGAGACCGCCGGCCGCCCTGCTCGACGCCGCACGCGAGCGCCTCGACGATGTCGGCAGATCCGGCGCGATCCTGGAGAGCGTGACGACCATTTGAAGATGACGGCCTGTATCGACTTCAATCGGGCTCGTTTGCGACTGAGGTGACGCGGGCCTGTTCCGAAGCGGCGATGGAGCCGGGCGACGCTTACGCGCCCACCGCTCGCGATCGCCGTTATGTCGCCAACGCCTGCGGTCTGCGAGAGAGCCTATCCTGTCATGCTGAGCCGCTGATCAGGAAGTACGTGCCGCTGGAGTGCTTGTCCGACCGGATTCGTCTGATGCCGCTGTGGTCATAGATGACTCTCATTCCCGGGCCGACCTCGCCTCCGCCCATGAGGCTCTGGCCACCCTCGAACCGCCTCTTGGCGAAGGCCTTCGACCCGAGGCTCGGGTTGAACTTGCCATAGGGATCGTGACACACGAACTGTACGTTGGTGCACTGATTGGCCGCTGCGTCCCGATAGCCAATTACCAGGATGATGTGGCCGTCCGTGCGGCCGTGATTCGTGCTCACCATCACGGGGAACCCGTCGTTGATTCGCTCGACCACCTTCGTCATGGCCTCGTGTGTATTGCGCGTAGAGGTGACCGAGAACCTGTATCTCTGGAAGTATTTTCCGAGCCACCACACCATGTTCTCGTAGGAATTGCGTTCCTTCGCAGGTCGATCCTTGCCCTCGTTGATCTCGGTCCAGATGTCGAGGATTGACATCCCGTCAACCGGTGAAGACATTGCCAGTCGACCGGCCAAGTACATCGAAAACATCTTGAGACAAGTCGATTGGCAGGTGTTGCTCGTGGGCTGAGTCAGGTACGGCACACGCAAGGTATGGTCGGCCATGGGGCTCTCCTGATGCAGGATCTCTTTGATGAGAACCGCTTTCAGCATACCTGAAGGCAAGACAGGGGAGATTGGGACGGGGACTTCCCTTGATCCTCGCGGATCCAGCTCAGGCGGCCTTCCGGACCCGCCGGCTTTCGCTGATCTGTCTCTGGCTTGGAGGATGGACGCGGTCGGGCGGTTCAGCCGGCGGCGCGCCGGATTTGCGAAAATCCTGGTTTGAAGTGCAAGCCGCTGCGCCGCCCGACGGTCACGTGCTAGGGTCAGAAAATAGTCTGGCGCCGCAGTCGCGGCGCGCGAGGAACGCAGGAGGATGTCATGTCCGACCGCAGGACCTACTCGATGCAGGCGTCGGCGGATGCCGAGTTCTCCGAGAGGACCGTCGAGCGTTCGCTCAGCGATGTTGGCCTGGCGCACAGCCACGTCATCGGCCGCAACCGCCGCCTGGGGCACTTATTGTGCTACCTGAGCCTTATTCGCGCGTACGGACTGGTGCCGGCCCAGACGCGGTGCACCGTGGTGGGTGCCGGAGTCCAGGACTTCAATTCCCAGGGCGGGCGCGAGGCGGCGCATTACCTGCCGGGGCAGCTGCTGCTGCAATTGGCGGGAGGCGCGGCGGTCGAGCCTTGGACGGTCGTACAGAACGCGACGACGCGCGACGCGATCGGAATGCTATTCAGCCGCGTGCAGGACCTGCCGGCCAACTTCAACAAGGCCGATAGCTACGTCGAGAAGTATGCCCGGCCGGCACTGAAGGAGATATTCCGGGACGCCTGCCAAATGGCGCTGGATGCCCCGCCGAGCGCAGGCCGTACGGTGAACGCGGCTGCAGTGCGCAAGGCCTACGAGGTCTGGATCGCGCAGAGCCAGCAAAGTTATCGCTTCGCAATCAACCGCAAGGTGGACATCGCCGACCTCGACGATTTGCCACCCGCCACCGCCCCCGGCATGGTCGCCCCCGGCCTGTTCGACCCTCACTTGCTCGACACCCGGCTGCCGGACTTGATGGAGCGCGCGATCCGTAAGGGTGGCGCGACGACGGTCTGGGACTACTCCGAGCAAACGCGCATCCTCGGCCATTACTTGCGGTTTTCCGAAGGATCAACGTTGAGCGACGTGCTGATACGGGATGTGCAGGGCCGCTTTAAGCCCTGAGGGCGATGATGGCAGCCGTGAACGATCAGGTGCGCTCCGGTGCCACCTCGACCTTCGCCAAGGGCGCGTCGAAGTCGAAGCCGAACAGCTTCGGATCCTCGCCGATCACGGCGGCGGAGAAGATCTTGAAGACGTAGTCGCGGGTCTCCGCCGGCATGTCGGTCTGTGCGAGGAGGCGCCAGAAATTTCGGTCGCGCGGGTTCTCTTCCATCGCCTGGATCCGCTTGCGCACGCGCGTCGTTCCCCAGTTGTATGAGGCGAGCACCAGCAGGCCCGACGCCTGGGCCTCGCCACGGTACAGGTCGGCCAGGTAGCGGGCCGCGGCGCCCGTGGCGGCCGCGGCATCGAAGCGCTCGTCGGCGGGGTCGAACTCGGGCACGTCGAGCAGCGGTCCGGGGCGCAGCCCGTACTGGATCGCAGTCTCCGGCATGATCTGCCACATGCCCTTGGCGATGCCGAAGCGCGTCTGCGGGCCGATCGCCCTGGGCAGGAAGTCGCTCTCCTGAAGCGCCACGTAGAAGAACTGCGGCGGCATGTTGTGCTCGGCCAGGGTGCTCGTGATCACCGGAGGAAGGCTCTGCTCGTGAGCGCGGCGCAAGGCCTTTGCGAGGCGTTCGTCCGAGCGCCAGATGTCGATGTAGCGCTTCGTCTCCTCGACGAAGCCCTTGGGCATTGCAATCTCGCACTCGCCGAAGACCCGCGCCATGCGAAAGATCAGCCGATCCTCGGGCAATGTCTCGTCGTTCAGGATCCCCAGCTCCTCGAGCAGACCGTCGTACTGCGTGGACATCTCCGCGAGTCGTGCCCGTGCCTGGTCGGCGTCACCACGGTGCGCCGGATCCGCGCTCGCTTGAACCTGGACCTCCAGCTGAACGAGCTGCAGCTCGATCGTCTTCATGTTGTAGAAGATCTGCTCGGCGACGGCGCGCGTGCGTTGCAGTTGCTGGTGCTGGTAGATGCCGATACCCACTGCCACGAGCAGCAGTCCAACGGCACCGGCAATCACGGAGCCGTAACGACGCTTCTGGCGGCGCTGCACGGTGCCGTACGCGCGGCGAACCCACATCGTGCGATCGCCGGCCGGCGCCTTGGAGTCCGGATCGAAGTAGTGGGCCGCGACTTCCTCGAGCGAGCGCGGCTCGGACGTGCTCGCGGACATCGTGCGCTGTGGCGCCACGTAGCTCAGTTCGAGACGTGGTCCGTCCACCCCCAGGCTCAGGGTACAACGCGGGGGCAGGAGCGCGTCATCGATGCGCTGGCCGTCGAGGAAAGTCCCATTGCTGCTGCCAAGATCGCGTGCGAACCAGTGGTTGCCGACGCGAAAGATTTCCGCGTGCGCGCGGCTCACGCCCTCGTTGTCGATGCGGATTGCGCAGGCGGCATCGCGACCAACCCGGAGCGTATCGATGAACTCACGTGGGTTCGGGTCAGGATCGACCTGGATCCGGATAGGCTGGGCACCACTGCCAGCAACCGAGGGCGCTTCGCGCACGGCAGCGGATTGCAGCTTCGTGCGATCCGCGTTCGGATCAGGCGAGGGCCCTGCCGCCGGTTCGCGCGGCTCGGCCGACGGCTGTTCCTCAATTTCGAGCATGACCTGCACGTCGATACCCGTGAAGGTCAACACGCCGCGCCGCGCCAACGGCGCGCTCTGGAACGGCGCGCCGTTGAGCAACGCGCCGTCGGCGCTGTCGAGATTGCGCACCCACCACTGGCCCTCTCGAAGGAATACCGCCGCGTGCGCGCGGCTGATTGCCGCCTCGTCGGTCTGCAACTCGTCGTGCGCGTCGCGACCGATGCAGAAGGGCTCCGCAAGCCGGACGTGGCGGACCGTTCCTGCGGTCGACCAACTTACGAGGATGGCCACGTCACTGATTCTCGATGTGGACGGCATTGTCGGGGCCTCGGTTTTGCCTGCGTTCACCCGGGGCTAGGGTCCACTGCCGCGGAGGCTTTCTTTTCAACACACCGGCCTCTAGGTACTGCTGATCGACCTGATTCCCATCACCCTCACCGCATTCCGATTCCCGTAGCTCAGCAGCGGAATCATCCCGCGCTGCATCATCTCCTCCCCGACCCGGATGGCCAGTACAAACTCCGCACAGGGTTGCAGCCGTCGCTCCCCATCCTGGTCGCGCACATGGGCCGGCAGGTCGTCGATGTCGAGCGGTCCCTCGATGGACATCCCCGGGCCCTCCTCGAGGAACGCCCGCGCGATGACTTCGGCGCAGGCCAGCGCCGGATTGCCCCACAGGTAGTCCTCGTGTGCCGGGTGCGTGCCGAGTTCCTCGAACGCAAAGCCGTCCACGGGATCGGACTTCGCGCCGTACGGGAGTCGCAGCAGCATCCTCGGCAAGGCCAGGCTCACCCAGCGCCCGATCGGACTGCCTCTCAGCTCGGCCCACAGTTTCTCGACGTTCGCGTCAGCAAAGGCCCAGTGGCGCGGCTCCGTGTCCTCGCCCAGTCGTTCACACCCGAGCAGGCTCGGCTCCGCCGCTGCCAGCAGCGGTCCGCCGGCGCGCGAGGCGATCACGCCGAGATGCCCGAGGAGCGCAATGTCGTCCGCATTCGCACCAAAGCTGTAATGACCGACCAGCAGCGACCACGGTTGCTCGTCCACGCCCCGGCGGCTGGCATCCACCAGCAGCCGGTGGGCCGCGGACTCGGACGGATTTCCCTTGGAGGCGTCGAGGTCGGCCAGCAATTCGGCCTTGCTGATGTCCACGACGTGAAGTACGAGTGCGTCGCCTAGCTCGAGCGAGTCCACGAGCCTGCGTACGCCGCGCCAGACCGCCTCGAGGCGCTGGAAATCTGCCTGGTGCAGCAGAACGTTCATCAATTCGGTCAACGACGCGTCCAGTGCGGCAACGTACGGTTCTGCAGAACGCCCCGATCCCGGCGTGATGTGGGGCTGCACCAGCCTGCGGATGAGGTCGTCCACGACGCTCTGCATGGGAGCGGGTCGCGTTGCGGACTGCGCAGGCCTACCGATCAGTCGCTGCAGCAGTTCGGCCTGATCTTCCTTCCGGGCGGGGTCGGGGGCGGGCGCGACGTCGATGGCGCCGGATGGAGGAGGCGGGCTTTCCATCAGTCGCGACGCTTCCTGCTCGAAGGACGCGGGATCGAGGAGCCGGGCCCGGCTCTCGCGCAAGGCGCGGAACGGTTCGAGCGTGGCGTACAGGCGGTCCGGGTGAAAATCTTCGAGAGAGTCGAACTCGACCGCGACGCCCGCCGCGCCCCCGATGCTGGTGCCAAAGACCAGGCCCGGCGCCAATCGCCTGAACACCGTATCGAAGGTGTCGAGGTCCAGCGCCATGATCGGACGACTGGCGAGATCCGCCACTGTCTCGAACCCGCGATTGCTGCGTCCGCTGAAATCCGCGAGAACGAGGATGCGCATCCTGTCGCTGTGCCGCGGCACGCCGTCCCGGCCGTCGCCGGCAGCGCCGAGGTTGACCTCGAATCCGATTCGCCCCGGCATGTGGCCTCCCGCGCGGCGTGGATTGGCTCTTGGAATTCTTCGCGGGATTGTAGACTCCCTCGGGCCCGCCGTCGCATCGGTCGTATCTCTGCACCGGAGCGAGCCGGGGACCAGGCGCCGACGAACCAGGTGTGACTGCGTGAGTGCGACCGATCCGATGCTGTTGAAGGCGATCGCCGCCCACCAGGCGGGCCGGATCGCCGAAGCGAAGGCGATGTACGAGCGGATCCTGCGCCGTCGTGCGAACGACCCGGACGCGCTCAATTTCCTCGGCCTGCTCGTGTTCGAGCAGGGCTATCAGGCCCATGGGGTCGCGCTGCTGCAGCGATCGGTGAAGAACGCGCCAGGCAATCCTCACGCCTGGCAGAACCTCGGCAAGATGCTGATGGAGGTCGGCGAGTCCGAGGGCGGAGCCAACGCCTATGAGCGGGCGACCGATCTCGCCCCAGGATTGTGGCCAGCATGGGTCAATCGCGCGACCTGCCTGCGGCGCCTGGGGCGACTCGAAGAAGCCGTCGCGTGTCTCAGGACGGCGATCAACCTGAGGCCCGGGCATGATCTTGCGTACGAGCGCCTCGGCAGGATCCTGTATGTCTCGGGCAAGAAGCAAGAACTGGCCGAACTGTACGGCGACTGGGTGAGGAATAATCCGGACAATCCGACGGCCCGCCACATGTACTCGGCGGCGGCCGGCGAAGCGATGCCCGACAGGGCGAGCGAAGATTACGTTCGCAGGACATTCGACCACTTCGCCGACTCCTTCGACGACAACCTTCGCGATCTTGGCTACCGCGCGCCGCAACTGGTCGCCGGGGCACTCGAGCGATACCGCGACGCGGCCGGTGGCGCGGTCCAACTGGACGTCCTGGACGCAGGGGCAGGGACCGGCCTCTGTGGACCCCTGCTGCGGCACCGGGCCGGCACGCTGGTCGGCGTGGACCTGTCCCCCGGCATGCTTGAGAAGGCGCGCGCGCGTCGCCTGTACGACGAGCTGGTCGTCATGGAATTGTGCGAGTTCATGCGCAGCCGGCCGGCGGCCTTCGACGTCGTCGCGTGCGCCGACACGCTGGTGTACTTCGGGGCGCTCGAGGAGCCGCTCGCCGCCGCCCGGACCTGCCTGCGGCCGGGCGGTCTCCTGGCCTTCACGGTCGAACGCTGGGAGGACCCAGCTGCGGATGGGCGGTTCAGCATGGGCGCGCACGGCCGGTACATGCATGCGGCCGCCTACGTGGAGGCCGCCCTAGCCGCCGCGGGGCTGGAGGCCAGCGCGATCACGCCGGCGATACTCCGCTCTGAGCTCGGGACGGACGTGCACGGCCTGGTGGTCGTGGCCCGTCAGTCCGGAGCCGGCGTCACTCCGGCCGGGAGTGCAGCTGTGCTGCCGTGACGGTCGGCGCGGTCGCGGCGGCTCTCACCGAGAGGCGCAGCGAGGGTCCGGCTTCATACAGCTTGACCGTGCATTGCGTCGGCAGCGGAACGCGGGTCACGCGTCGATCGTCCAGCAGCGTGCCGTTGCGGCTGCCGAGATCCCTGATCCACCAGAGCCCTTCGCTGTGGCTCACTTCGGCGTGCTGCCGGCTGATCAGGGGATCGT
>Ga0105090_10002477_pt1 | contig 10305 bp, 4 predicted proteins | sample PPLLak3March2015_FD_79110 | JGI IMG/M metagenome (GOLD analysis project Ga0105090, IMG submission 79110) | Freshwater sediment microbial communities from Prairie Pothole Lake near Jamestown, North Dakota, USA - PPLs Lake P7 Core (1) Depth... | ecosystem: Environmental > Aquatic > Freshwater >... | reverse complement strand
GCCGCCCTCGACGTCGTAGAACCGCAGCAGCAGGTTGACGATCGTGCTCTTGCCGGCGCCCGAGCGGCCGACGAGTCCGATCTTCTCGCCCGGGCGGATGTGCAGCGAGAAGTCCTCGATCACGCGGCGGCGCCCGCCGTAGTGGAACTGCACGTGTTGCATGCGGATCTCGCCGTGCGTCACCGCGAGTTCGGGCGCATCCGGCGCGTCGACGACCGTGTGCCGGCGGGAGAGCGTGCGGATGCCGTCCTGCACCGTGCCGACGTTCTCGAACAGGCTCGCCAGCTCCCACATGATCCAGTGCGAGATGCCGTTCAGGCGCAGCGCCATCGCCGTGGCCGCCGCGACGGCGCCCACGCCGATCTCGCCCCGCGTCCACAACCACAGCGCGAGCCCGGCGGTGCCCGCCACCAGCGCCATGCTGAGCACGTGATTGACGATCTCGAAGCTGCTCACGAGCCGCATCTGGCCGTAGGCGGTCTTCATGAATTCCTGCATCGCCGCGCGCGCGAAGCCCGCTTCGCGATTGGCGTGCGAGAAGAGCTTCACCGTGGCGATGTTGGTGTAGGCGTCCGTGACACGGCCGGTCATCAGCGATCGGGCGTCTGCCTGCGCTGCGCCGATGCGTGCCAGGCGCGGCACGAACCACGCCACGCAGACGCCGTAGAGCGCGACCCACGCCAGGAACGGCACCAGCAACGCGAAGTCGAAGTGCCCGACGACGGCGACCATCGTCACGAAGTAGATGGTGGTGAACACCAGGATGTCGGCGACGGTGAACCACGTGTCGCGCACGGCGAGCGCGGTCTGCATCACCTTGGTGGCGACACGGCCGGCGAACTCGTCCTGGTAGAAGCTCATGCTCTGGCCGAGCATCAGGCGGTGGAAGTTCCACCGCAGCCGCATCGGGAAGTTTGCGGCAAGCGTCTGGTGCTTGAGGATGGTCTGCAGGGCGACGAGGATCGGGCTTGCTGCCAGGATGCCCGCGAGCAGCAGCAGGGTGCCCTTGTGCTCGACCCAAAGACGAGCAGGTTCAACCGCGGCGAGCCAGTCGACGATGCGGCCGAGCATGGCGAACAGCATGGCCTCGAACACGCCGATGACGGCCGTGCACAGCATCATGCCGAAAATGTACGGGCGCATTCCGTCGGAGCAGGCCCACAGGAACGCAAAGAAGCCCGTGGGTGGCTCAACCGGTGGCGCCTCCGGATACGGCGTGACGCGTTCTTCGAACCAGCGGAACACGGGTGCTACTTCACGGGCAGCTCGATGCCCTTCACCAGCTCGTCCACGTCGGCCTGCGCGGCGGCGCCCGCGGCGCGCTCGATGACGCGCCTGGTGAGGTGCGGCGCGAAGAGCTGCACGAAGTCGAGCTGGTACTTGCGCAGCAGGCCGCCGCGGCGCAGGCCGATCCACGTGGTGTGGGTCGGGAACAGGTGCGAGGTGTCGATCTGCACCAGGTCGGCATCCTCCTTCGGATTGATCGCCATGCTGGCGACGATGCCGATGCCGAGCCCCAGGCGTACGTACGTCTTGATGACGTCGGCGTCGCGCGCCGTGAGCACGACGTTCGGCACCAACCCCTCTTTCGCAAAAATCTCCATCAGTGACGACGGTCCGGTGAACCCGAACACGTAGGTGATGATCGGGTGGGCGGCGAGCTGCTTGAGCGTCGGGGCCTTGAGCTTCGCCAGCGGATGGCCTTTCGGCACCACCACGTGCCGGTGCCACTTGTAGCAGGGCAGCAGCGCGTGGCCTTCGAACAGCGACTGCGAGCCGGTCGCGATCGCGAAGTCGATGCGGTCGAGCGCCGCCATCTCGGCGATCTGCTCCGACGTGCCCTGGTGCAGGTGCAGCCGCACTTCCGGGTAGTGCTCGCGGAACTGCTTGATCACGCCGGGCAGCACGTAGCGCGCCTGCGTGTGCGTCGTGGCGATCGACAGCGAGCCGCGCGCCTCGTCCTTGAAGTCATCCGACAGGCGCTTGATGTTCTGCACCTCGCGCAGGATGCGCACCGCGCGGTCGATCACCTGCTGGCCCGCCGGCGTGACGCGCGCGAGGTTGCGGCCGTCACGCACGAAGATCTGGAAGCCGAGCTCGTCCTCGAGCAGCTTGATCTGCTTCGACACCCCGGGCTGCGAGGTGTGCAGCTTCTCGGCCGCCGCGGTGATGTTGAGCCCGTTCTGGGCGACCGCGGCGAGGTAGCGCAACTGGTGCAACTTCATGGGGGCATTGTAGCGAAAGAGTTTCGACGCAATCCCGGCTGATTGGCGCTTTGACGAGGCAACCGGGCGCATCCGTAGGCTGGCGGCTCCGTTCACCCTGGAGACCGCCGTGACCTTCGCCACCGTCCTGAGCCGCAGCCAGCAAGGCCTCGATGCTCCCCTCGTTCGCGTGGAAGTGCACGTTGGAGGCGGCCTGCCGGCATTTTCCATCGTCGGATTGCCCGCAACCGTCGTGAAGGAGAGCAAGGACCGCGTGCGCGCGGCGCTGGCCAACTGCGGCTTCGACCTGCCGGCCGGGCACATCACCGTCAGCCTGGCGCCGGCCGACCTGCCGAAGGAGGGTGGACGCTTCGACCTGCCGATCGCGGTCGGCATCCTCATTGCGTCGGCGCAATTGCCGACCGGGCCATTCGACGCCACGGAGTTGTATGGCGAACTCTCGCTCGGCGGCGAGCTGCTCTCGATCCGCGGCGTGCTGCCGACCGCACTGCAGGGCCGGCGTGCCGGTCACACCCAGGTCTTTCCTGCGGTCAACCTGCCCGAGGCGGCACTCGCACGTAATGGCCGGGTGCTGGGCGCGGCCCACCTGATGGACGTCTGCAGCTACGCGCGCGGCATGCGGCCACTGCCAGCCGCAGCCGAGCCCGTCGCTGGCACAGCGAACAAAGCGTCGCTGGATCTCGCCGACGTCCGTGGACAGCACCGTGCTCGCCGCGGACTGGAGATCGCGGCGGCTGGCGGTCACAGCCTGTTGCTGATGGGACCACCCGGCACTGGCAAGAGCATGCTCGCGCAGCGACTGCCCGGGATCCTTCCGCCGATGACCGAGGACGAAGCGCTCGAGGCAGCTGCCGTGCGCTCCCTGGCAGGACGTGGGTTCAGGGTGGAGGAGTGGCGGCAGCGGCCGTTCCGCAGTCCACACCACACGGCTTCGGCGATTGCCCTCGTCGGCGGAGGCGGGCGGCCGCGGCCGGGCGAGATCTCGCTCGCGCACCACGGCGTGCTGTTCCTAGACGAATTGCCTGAGTTCGATCGGGGCGTGCTCGAGGTGCTGCGCGAGCCGATCGAATCGGGCCACATCGTGATCTCACGGGCCGGACGGCAGGCCGAGTATCCGGCTCGATTCCAACTGGTCGCCGCCATGAACCCGTGCCCGTGCGGACATCTCGGCGACCCGGGCGGCAACTGCAAGTGCACGGCTGAGCGAGTGGCCGCCTATTGCAGCCGCATTTCGGGGCCGCTGCTCGATCGCATCGACCTGCACGTCGAAGTGCCGCGCGTCGCGACCGAAGAAATCGCCAGTGTGGACGCCGGGGAGGCCTCTGCGGCCGTCGCTGAGCGAGTGACAGCCGCGCGGGTGCGACAGATCGAGCGCCAGGGCCAGGCCAACGCGCATCTCGAGGGCCCGGCCGTGCTGCGGCGAGTGCGCGCGGACGACGAGGCCCTGACGCTGCTCGCCTGTGCGATGAAGCAGCTCGCGCTGTCGGCGCGTGCGTATCACCGCGTGTTGAAGGTCGCTCGCACGATCGCGGACCTGGCGGGCAGCCAGAAGGTGACCGCCAGGCACGTCTCCGAGGCCATCACGCTGCGACAACTCGATCGCCGTGTCGTCGGCACCTCGATTTCCGCCTGATTCCGCCAATTAATCGCGCGGACACGCACAGGGCTCGCGAGCAAACATCGCCACAGGAAGCCTGCATCGGGCAGGCCGGCACCAGGGACGGTGAATGCCATGAACAGGATCGCAGGATTGCGATGGCGCGTGATGTCGTTGGGTGTGTTGATCGCAGTGTCGGCCCAGGGACAGACCCTGGTCGGGCGCACAGAGGGAGCAGCGAGTGTCGCGGCCACGGGGTCGGCGCGCTACTCGATCCCGCTTGGGTTGCCGCCGGGTACGAACGGGCTCGCCCCGACGCTTGCGATCACGTACGACAGCCGCATTGGCAACGGCCTGCTCGGTGTGGGCTTCCGACTTTCCGGGCTCTCGAAGATCCAGCGTTGCGGCAATACGCTGGCCCAGGACGGCAAGATCTCCGCCGTCGCGCTCGACTGGTCCGATCGTTATTGCCTCGACGGCCAGCGGCTGCGCCTGACGGCCGGCACCTACGGCTCCGCGGGTTCGCAGTACCAGACCGAGGTCGAGAGCTTCGCGCGGGTGACGGCGCTGGGCACCGCCGGGAACGGCCCGGCGTCCTTTCGCGTCGAGCGACGTGATGGTCTCGTCTACGAGTACGGCGGCACGGCCGACTCGCGCGTCGAGTCGTCGCTCAGCGCGACGCCGCGCGAGTGGGCGCTGAGCCGCATTCGCGATCGCGACGGCAACTATCTCGACGTCATGTACGCCGAAGACAGCGCCAATGGCTCGCATCGCCCGACGCTGATCACCTACACCGGCAACCTGCAGACCGGCGCGGCGCCGTACTACCTCGTGCAGTTCACCTACGAGGACCGCCCGGGACACGAGCGGCCGTATCGATTCCACGCCGGCGGAGCGGTGAGTGACCTGGTGCGGCTCGACCGCATCGACGTCTTGCACGTTGCGACGGGGCGTACGGTGCACAGCTTCGACCTGGCATACGGCCCGCCGGGCGCCACCGGTCGAAGCCGCCTCCAGTCGCTGCAGGAGTGTGCGGGCGGCGCTTGCTTCGCGCCGACGCAATTCACGTGGTCGTCGGTACCCGCAGGCTGGAGCGCCGGCGTGGCGGTGTCGCTGGCGACGACGCAGGTGGCTGCGTCGATTCCCGGCGACGTGGATGGCGACGGCTTCGACGACCTGGCCTACCAGGACGCCTCGACGCGACAGTGGATGGTGCTGCGCGGTGCGGCCGGCGGCTTCCAGCCAGCGGTGAACACCGGCCTCGGTGCGGACAGCGACGGCAGCCAGGCGATCTCCACTGACCTCGACGGCGATGGCCGGCGCGACATCCTCGTGCCAGGCAGCGGTGGATCTCTGTACCGGCTGCACTGGTCGCCGTCCGGCGGCTACGCATACAGCGGCCTCGGCCTCGCCAATCCCGCTCCCGTCGGCGGGCTGATCGCGGCCGACATCGATGGGGACGGTCGCGACGACCTCGTGTACGTCAAGTCGGGCTCGGGATCGATCTTTTGGCGACGCAACCAGTCGGGTGTGTATTCGAGCTATGGCTCCGAAGCAGTGCTCTGGTCCGCGCCGGCTGGAATGCGGCTGACGAGCGCTCCGTTCGTCGAGACCGAGCAGCGATTCCGTTCAATCGTGCGGAGCGGCGACTTCAACGGCGACGGCCGGGTCGACCTGCTGGTGCGCGCGCAGCAGAGCTTCTATTGCGGCAAGAGGTGCACCAACTGGCGGAATCTCTGGCTCGCACTCGCATCGAACGGCACCGCCCTGGTGCAGCAGTACACGATGGACGGGAATACCGAGGCGCTGCTCGCCGACTTCAATGGCGATGCACTGACGGACGTCGGGTACTGGAACGCGTTCGGGCAATGGGAATTTCTGGTCGGTGGCGGTTCGCGCGGCGCGACGGTCGCGATGTTCGGAGGGCCGTACGCGACCGCGGCGTTCATGCCGTCGGCTGGCGGCCGCGCGATGGTCATCGACTGGGACGGTGACGGCCGGGCTGACATCCTGCAGCCGGCTGCTGACGGGCAGCTGCACTACTGCCGTTCTGCCGGTACGTCGCTCGAGGCGTGCCAGCCGTCCGGGATCACCACCGGCAGCTTGTCGAGTTCGCCGGTCACCCTCGATGCGAATGGCGACAGCCACCCGGATCTCCTGCTCGCGACCAGTTCGGTGCAGCTGCACCTTCACCATGAGGTGCCGCCCGATGTGCTGGTCGCGATCACGGACGGGCTCGGCCTGCGCACGGAGTTCGAGTACGCACCGCTCGCCAATACCGCAGTGCATCGAGTTGGCAGTACCGCGATCTTCCCGACGCGCGATTACGCACGGCTCGGTCATGTGGTGTCACGCATGGTCTCCGCCAACGGCTCGCGCCAGGAGTCCTATTTCTACGAGGGCGCAAAAGTCCACGTGCAGGGTCGCGGCTTCCTCGGCTTTGCCCGTCGTACGGTCACTCCTGGGGATTCGAGTCCGGTGCGCGTCGAGGAGTCCTTGCAGGACCCGAGCGCAGTCGATGCCATCGGCGCGCCATACCGCATCACCGTGCAGCAGCGATCCGGTGCCCCCGTTTCGCGCACGACATACGGTTGGAGCCGCCATACCTACGGCAGCGGTTACGAAACGCGCAGCTTCGGGTATCCCTCGAGCATCACGCTCGAGCGTTACGAGATCGACGGCGTGCGCTTCTCGAGCACTGTTACTGCGAATGCCTTCGACGCGTACGGGAACCTCGTGCAACGGCAAGCGACCACAACCGAGCACGCCAAGGGCCTCAACCCGTACTCGCAGCACGTCGAAACGATGACGCTCACCGGCGTGGTCAACGACACCGTGAACTGGTGCCTTGGTGGGCCGGCCACGACGCTGGTTACGCGCCATCACAGCCTGCCTGGAGGAGCAGCCGTCACGCGTACCGTCTCGCACGGGTGGGACTTTGCCAAGTGCCGCCGCATCCAGCAGGTCGTGGAGCCGTCGAGCACCGCGCTGCGGGTGACGACGGACGTCGCCTACGACAGCTACGGCAATGTCAGCGTCGAAACAGTCACGCCGGTCGGCCAAGCGACGCGCACCACGTCGCTCACGTGGGGTGACAGTGGTCGCTTCGTCACCGCGCGGACCAATCCCGAAGGGCACGTCGATCGTCTCACTTGGGACAGCGCCACCGGAATGCCGCTCACGTCCACGGACCCCAATGGCTTGGTCACCAGCCTGCAGTACGACGGGTTCGGGCGGGCAACGCGACAAACGCGGCCGGATGGCACGAGCACGGTCGTTGCGCTCACGGCCTGCGGAACCGCCTGCGTGTGGCCCGGCACGGCATACGTGTCGACTGCCACGCATCGCGGTGCCGGCGATGTGCCGATCGCGCTCGTGGAGACGGGATTCGATCGCGAGGGACGCGAGGTGTATCGCCGCAACGAATTGCCGGGTGGCGCGCAGAGCTTGCAGGTGTTGCGCTACGACGCTCGGGGACGCCTTACCCAGGAGAGCATCCCATCGTTGTGCTGCGGATCGCCGACGCGCTGGGTGACGCACGCGTACGACGTCCTCGACCGCCGCGTGTCGCTCGAGCGGCCGACGAGCGAGTCGGTGCCGACGCCGGCCGTTACGCGCTGGCGCCATGACGGCCTTGCGGTGACGGAGACCGATCCGCTCGGTCGCAGCACCACGCATCGCTTCGACACGCTTGGTCGCATCGTGCAGGTGATCGACCCGGCACTCGTTGATACCGATTACGAGTACGACGCGTTCGGCAACCTCCTGAAGACGCGCGACGTCACCGGCACCGAAACCGTGCTGGCGTACGACGTGCGAGGGTTCCGTCGCAGTATCACCGACCCGAATGCCGGGCACTGGACCTTCGACTACTTCCCGTCCGGCGAACTCAAGTCGCAGACGAATGCCCGGGGCCAGGTGACTTCATTCACCTACGACCGGCTGTCGCGCGTGGTGTCGCGCACTGAGCCCGAGGGTACGACGACCTGGATATGGGGCACGTCTACCGCTAACCGCAACATCGGTTCCCTCGCGGCCGTGAGTGCGCCGGGATTCCACGAGTCGTACCAGTACGACCCGTACGGTCGGCCGAGCATCGTCAACAGGACTGCTGCCGACTTCACCATGGTGAGCCAGCAGACGTACGACGGCGTGACCGGATTGCCCGACGTCTTCGGCTATCCGCAGACGACGGGGGCCGCGCGATTGCGGGTGCGCCATCACTACGATCGCGGCCGGCTGGTGCGGTTGAGCGATGCGGACTCCGGTGCGGCCTACTGGCAGCTCAATGCCGTCGATGCGCTCGGGCTCGTGACCGACGAAACGCTCGGCAACGGTGTCCGGGTGGCGAGCGCGCATGACTCGGTCACCGGGTCGCTGATCGGCCGCACGGCCGGTCCGGGAGGCGGCAGCTTGTACCAGAACCTCGGCTACGCCTGGGACGCGGCCGGAAACCTGACGCTGCGGGAAGAGCGCAACCGCGGGATGCAGGAGCAGTTCTACTACGATAACCGCGACCGCCTCGACTACGTGGTGCGCGGCGGCGCGGTCGTGCTCGATCTGGGCTACGACGACATCGGCAACCTGGCCTACAAGTCGGATGTCGGCACGTACCGCTACGACTCGTACCGCAAGCAGGCGGCCGTAGCGGCTGGCGCCAACAGCTACTCGTATGACGCCAATGGTGCCGTGGTGAGCGCGAGCGGCACGGCGATCAGCTGGTTGAGTTACGACTTGCCGCGCCAGATCTCCCACCCTGGCGGCAACTCTTCGGCGTTCGAGTATGCCCCCGACCGTACACGCTATCGGCAGGTCGCGAACGCGGGTGGCACGCAGACCCAGACGGTGTATGCCGCCGGTGGACTATACGAGCGGCTCACCAGTGGCGGCGTCACGCGCGAGCGGCACTACATCGTCGCCGATGGCAGACGCGTCGCCGTCCACACGCGCCAGGCTGGCACCGCGCCGACGACCGTGTACCTGCTCGAGGACCACCTCGGTGGCGTCGATGGGTTCATGTCGACGTCCGGCGAACTGTTATCGCGTACGTCATACCAGTCGTTCGGCGCGCGTCGTTCCAGTGACTGGCTGGGTGGCGCGCCGACGCCCGGTGAGTGGCAGCAGATCCAGGCCACGACGCCGCGCGGTTACACGGATCACGAGCACGTCGACAACCTCGGCCTCGTGCACATGAACGGTCGCGTGTACGACCCGGTGCTCGGGCGTTTCCTGAGCCCCGACCCGATCGTGCAGGCGCCGTACGACACGCAGGGCCTCAACCGCTATGCGTACGTACGCAACAATCCGCTGCGTTATACGGATCCGTCCGGGTACTGCTTCAACGGGCATCCCGCGGCTGATCAGCAAGCTGAGCAGTGCATGGAGACGATACTGACGCAGGCTTCTCGGCTGCTGACAGACTTCACTTGGCTTTCGGAACTCGCCCGCTGGGACGACATCAAGGCGGCGATGTCTGAAGCGGGAGTCGCCATCGGCGGCACCGTAATTACAGCCACACAAGCCATTGAGGTTGTGACCACGACGGCACCCAGGTGGTCGTCGACAGGCGCGGTTGATTTCACTCTCACAGCGACGGACTTTCTCGCGAGAACCTTCGTCTTCGACTACGTGGACCCTCTGGGTGGCTCGTATTTGCTGGAGGCAGCCACTCTAGTTCCGGGCGCCAAGGTAGCCAAAGCCGGGCGAGTGAGGGGTCTCGCTACCCCGCAGACACGTCGTGTGTTCTGGTCTGGTGGTTCTGCAGCTGAAGATGCGGCTCGCGACTTTGCCAGAGCCAATGGTGGCATCGTCATCGGTGACACTTTTGCCGGACGCGCGCTCTCCAGATCGTCAGGCGAGGTTGCGTGGATGGAACTCCGACCTGTGTGGGCGAATCTCTCACGTGAGTTTGCCCGAGGTGCAGAAGGATCGGTTCATGTTTTCCAGAACAGTCGAGGTATCTCCCTTGACAGTATATGGCGGCTGGAGTTCGACGAACTGGCTCGCAACCCGTCGGTGACGTCCATCAACTACCATATGGTCATGCCCGACGGGTCGGTGGTACCCGTGCGATGACGGGAGACAACATGACAGTGCCGAATCTTTATGTGTCCTCGAAGGGCCATTCCGTGGAAATCCTCGGATGGACTGGTCTGGCATATCGTGAAGGCGATAAATGCGCGCTTGTGGACTCCGAGGTGCTGATGCCGCCGGCGGGTATCCTTGTGTATCAGGACACGATCACCGGCTGGCAGTCGCCATATGATCAGACAGGCATAGGGCCGGAAGAAAGGGAAAGGATTCTCAGTAACATCGTTGAGGCCATGGCGGCCCACGGTATCGGCATACAGGTCATTTGAGCAGTAGCCAGGTTCACCTCGGCAGTGCGTCAGTGTTGCCGAGGCGGACAGCTGGTCGTATCCAGGATGCAGTAACAATCATTCTTCTGCGTGCTCGACGACAACTGACAAGCCAAGCTCTGGG
>Ga0105090_10002475_pt1 | contig 10308 bp, 9 predicted proteins | sample PPLLak3March2015_FD_79110 | JGI IMG/M metagenome (GOLD analysis project Ga0105090, IMG submission 79110) | Freshwater sediment microbial communities from Prairie Pothole Lake near Jamestown, North Dakota, USA - PPLs Lake P7 Core (1) Depth... | ecosystem: Environmental > Aquatic > Freshwater >... | reverse complement strand
TCTCGTTGAGCAGGAAGCTGGTCACCTCCACCGGCACCTGCACGTGCACGGCGGCGGTGTTGTCCTTCATCGACTCCTCCTGCACCATGCGCAGGATCTGCAGCGCGCTGGATTCGGTGTCGCGGATGTGGCCGGTGCCGTTGCAGCGCGGGCAGGTGATGTGGCTGCCTTCGCTCAACGCCGGGCGCAGCCGCTGGCGGCTCAGCTCCAGCAGGCCGAACTTGCTGATCGAGCTGAACTGCACGCGCGCGCGGTCGCTGCGCAGCGCGTCGCGCAGCCGGCTTTCCACCTCGCGCCGGTTCTTGCTCTCGTCCATGTCGATGAAGTCGACGACGATCAGCCCGCCCAGGTCGCGCAGCCGCATCTGGCGCGCGATCTCGTCGGCGGCCTCCAGGTTGGTGCGCGTGGCGGTCTCCTCGATGTCGCCGCCGCGCGTGGCGCGCGCGCTGTTCACGTCCACCGCCACCAGCGCCTCGGTGTGGTCGATGACGATCGCGCCGCCGCTGGGCAGGTTCACCGTGCGGCTGAACGCGGTCTCGATCTGGTGCTCGATCTGGAAGCGGCTGAACAGCGGCGCGTCGTCGCGGTAGCGCTTGACCCGTGCCGCCGATTCCGGCATCACGTGGTTCATGAACTGCTTGGCCTGATCGTAGATGTCGTCGGTGTCGATCAGGATCTCGCCGATGTCGGCGGTGAAGTAGTCGCGGATCGCGCGGATGACCAGGCTCGATTCCTGGTAGATCAGGAACGCGCCCTTGCCGGCCTGGGCCGCGCCGTCGATCGCGCTCCACAGCTTGAGCATGTAGTTCAGGTCCCACTGCAGCTCGGCGGCGCTGCGGCCGATGCCCGCGGTGCGCGCGATCAGGCTCATGCCCTTCGGGTACTCGAGCTGGTCCATCGCGTCCTTCAGCTCCTCGCGCTCCTCTCCCTCGATGCGCCGGCTGACGCCGCCGCCGCGCGGGTTGTTGGGCATCAGCACCAGGTAGCGGCCGGCCAGGCTGACGAAGGTGGTCAGCGCCGCGCCCTTGTTGCCACGCTCCTCCTTCTCCACCTGCACCAGCAGAGAGTCGCCGTCCTTGATGGCGTCCTGGATGCGCGCCGAGCGCGCATCCACGCCTTCGCGGAAGTAGTTCTTGGAGATTTCCTTGAACGGCAGGAAGCCGTGGCGGTCCTCGCCGTAGTCGACGAAGCAGGCCTCCAGCGAAGGCTCCACCCTGGTGACGATGGCCTTGTAGATGTTGCCCTTGCGCTGTTCGCGGCCCTCGATCTCGTTCTCGAAGTCCACCAGCTTCTGGCCGTCGACGATCGCCAGGCGCCGTTCTTCCGGCTGCGTGGCATTGATCAGCATGCGTTTCATTGAAGTCTCCTTTCGTGCCGACGACGCACCTTCGTGCACTGCGGCGGCCCAGCGTCAACCGGCCACGCGCCTTGCGGCGTGCAGCCGAAAACGATGCGGGAGCTACGCAACGGAACCCTTGGCTCGAATCGCCCTGGACTGCGGGGCCGGCGGCCCGCACGGGCCGCTTGAGGCGGTGCAGCGTTGGCGCGTGCGTGTCAGCGAAGCGGTCGCGCGTGGCGCGGCGTCGACCCGGGGCGCTGCGTCATGGGCAGCGGCCATGCATCGGCTGCGGCTGTGGCGGCATCGGGCCGGTCGCAGCAGTCAGGCATGGGGACGGGAGACGGGGGCGGCATGCAGCGTGGGCGTCACTGGACGCGGGTACAAGGCCGGGCTGAAGCCGTCTTGCACCGGAAATTTCGGGTGCCCTTTCCAGGCTGGATTCTCTTGCGTGTCTCTTCAGCCGGCCTTCCCGGGCCGCCGGGTCACTTCGGGACCCCGGCCTGCCGCAGGCCGAACGGCCTTGCATCACGGTCACAGGAGCCGATCTCAGCCCCTGCGGCCACCGTTTCGAACCCGGGGTGCGCCGGCTAAACTCCGGCAAATCAAGCACTTAGGGATCGACAGTGGACCGGCGCATTATAGGGGGCAAGGGCCGCGCGCTGCCACGCAAGTCCCCGGCGCCGGCAACCCCGGCGCCCGCGCCGCGCGTGACACCGGTCACGCCGCCGCAGGTGCAGCACCTGCGCGTGGACGACAACGCCGCCGGGCAGCGCCTGGACAACTTCCTGATGCGCTGCCTGAAGGGCGTGCCCAAGGCCCATGTGTACCGAGTCATCCGCTCCGGCGAGGTGCGCGTCAACAAGGGCCGCGCAACGGCCGACACGCGCGTGCAGACGGGTGACGACGTGCGCGTGCCGCCGGTCCACGGACTGGGTGCGCCGAAGCCGGAGGCGGCCGTGCCGCCGCGCGAGTTCACGGTGCTGTACGAAGACGATCTGCTGCTGGCCATCGACAAGCCGGCGGGCGTGGCGGTGCACGGCGGCAGCGGGGTCAGCTTCGGCGTCATCGAGCAACTGCGCCGGGCCCGGCCCGAGGCGCGATTCCTGGAGCTGGTGCACCGGCTGGACCGCGAGACCTCCGGCGTGCTGCTGCTGGCCAAGAAGCGCAGCGCGCTGACCGCGCTGCAGGACCAGTTCCGCGCCCGCGACACCGGCAAGACCTATGCGGCGCTGGTGCTCGGCGAGTGGCCGGCGCGGCTGAAGGTCATCGACGTGCCGCTGCACAAGTACCTGCAGGCCGACGGCGAGCGCCGTGTGCGCGCCAGCACGGCCGACGACGCGCAGGCCAAGCGCTCGATCACGCTGGTCGGCGTGGCGCAGCGTTTTGCCGGCTACACCCTGCTGGACGTGGGCATCAAGACCGGGCGCACGCACCAGATCCGCGTGCACCTGGCGCATGCCGGGCACCCGATCGTCGGCGACCCGAAGTACGGCGACTTCGCCTTCAACAAGGCGCTGGCCCGCGGCGCGGCACTCCCCGGCCTGCGCTACGAAGGCATGTTCCTGCACGCGCGGCGGCTGGCCTTCGATCATCCGGCCAGCGGCGAGCGGCTGGAACTGCAGGCCGAGCTGCCTGCGGCCTGCCAGGCGCTGCTGCGCCGGCTGCCGGCGGTGGCTTGAGCGACACTTGCGCCATGAGCGATACGAACCCGCGGCGCCGCTTCGACCTGATTGCTTTCGACTGGGACGGCACGCTGTTCGACTCCACCGCGCTGATCGTGCGCTGCATCCAGGCCGCCTGCCGTGACCTCGGGCTGGCGGAACCCAGCGACGAGCGGGCAGCCTACGTCATCGGCCTCGGGCTGCTGGACGCGCTGCGCCATGCGGTGCCCGAGCTGCCCGTGGAGCGCTATCCCGAGCTCGGCCGGCGTTACCGCCACCACTACACCGCCAGGCAGCACGAGATCGTGCTGTTCGAAGGCACGCGCGAGATGCTCGGCACGCTGAAGGCGCGCAACCACTGGCTGGCGGTGGCCACCGGCAAGAGCCGCGCGGGCCTGAACGAGGCGCTGGCCAGCGCGCAGCTGCAGCAGTACTTCGACAGCACGCGCACCGCGGACGAGACGGCGTCCAAGCCGCACCCGCTGATGCTGCTGGAGCTGATGCAGGAGCTGGGCGCGGAGCCGCAGCGCACGCTGATGATCGGCGACACCACCCACGACCTGCAGCTGGCCGCCAATGCCGGCGTGGCCTGCGTCGGCGTCAGCTACGGCGCGCACCCGCATGCTGAGTTCGAGCGCTACGCGCCGCTGTTCGTCGCCCACTCCACGCGCGAGCTGCACGACTGGCTGCATGCCCACGCCTGAGCACCGGGGTGCCGCCGAGCACCTGTGCAGCGCGGCCGAGCTGGTCGAGCGCGGCCGCGCCTGGGTGTTCGACGTGCTGCAGTACGGCCAGCCGGCGCGCGCCTTCGCACTGCGCTTCGACGGGCGCGTGGTGGCCTACCTGAACCGCTGCGTGCACGTGCCCGCCGAGATGGACTGGCAGCACGGCGAGTTCCTCGACGCCGACCGCCGCTTCATCGTCTGCTCGATCCACGGCGCCACCTACGAGCCCGGGGACGGGCGCTGCGTCGGCGGCCCCTGCGGCCGCGGGCGGCTGGTTCCGCTGGACGTGGAGGAACGCAACGCCCAGGTGTATTGGTATCCTTCCCGCAACATCCGGCCGGTCGAATTCGACGAACCGCCACCAGGGGAGCGCACATGAGCATGCAAGACGAGGGCAACCCATCGGCGCCACCGGCCGTCGCGCCGGGTCCGGCCTTGCCGCAGGCGGGTGCGTCGGCACCGCCGTGGGCGGCCACGCTGGAGCTGACCGCGCGCGAACTGCTGCGCGAGCGGCGCAGCGAACGCCGCTGGCGGGTCTTCTTCCGGCTGGTCTGGCTGGCGCTGGCCCTGGCCGTGGCCTGGGGGCTGATGTCGCAGCGCATGACCATGACGGCGCCCTCGGGCCCGCACACCGCGCTGGTCGAGATCCGCGGCGAGATCGACAGCGAGTCCGACGCCAATGCCGAAGCGCTGGTGTCGGCGCTGACCAGCGCCTTCGAGGACAGCGGCGCGCAGGCGGTGGTGCTGCGCATCAACTCGCCCGGCGGCAGCCCGGTGCAGGCCGGCATCGTGAACGACGAGATCCGCCGCCTGAAGGCGTTGCACAAGAAGAAGGTGTACGCAGTGGTCGAGGAGATCTGCGCCTCGGGCGCCTATTACGTGGCCGTGGCCGCCGACGAGATCTACGTCGACAAGGCCAGCCTGGTGGGCTCGATCGGCGTGCTGATGGACGGTTTCGGCTTCGTCGGCCTGATGGACAAGCTCGGCATCGAGCGCCGGCTGCTCACCGCCGGCGAGAACAAGGGCATGCTCGACCCGTTCTCGCCGCAGGACGAGCGGCAGCGTGCCTATGCCAAGCTGATGATCGACCAAGTGCACCAGCAGTTCATCAAGGTGGTGCGCGACGGCCGCGGCGAACGGTTGAAGGAAACGCCGGAGACCTTCTCCGGCCTGTTCTGGAACGGCGAGGAGGCCGTCAGATCCGGCCTGGCCGACCACTTCGGCAGCCTGGACCACGTGGCGCGCGAGGTGATCAAGGCGCCGGAGGTGATCGACTACACGCCGCGCGCGAACGTCGCCGAGCGCCTGGCCAAGCGCTTCGGCGCCTCGATCGGCGAAGGCGCGATCAAGGCGCTGCAGGCCTCCGGCATCGGCCTGCGCTGAGCCTGCGTCAGGCCGGCGGGATGCGCAGCATCTGCCCCGGATAGATCTTGTCCGGGTGCGTCAGCATCGGCTTGTTGGCCTCGAAGATCAGCGGGTACTTGTTCGGGTCGCCGTAGAACTTCTTGGCGATCTTCGACAGGTTGTCGCCGGACACCACCACGTGCCACTGCGCCTCCGGTGCGGGCTCCTTCACCGTCAGCATGTCGTTGACGCCCGTCACGCCCTGCACGTTGCCGCAGCACAGCAGCACCTTCTCCTTGGTCGCCTGGTCGGGCACGACGCCGGAGACGGTGACCATCGACGTCGCGCCGTCGAAGGCCACGTCCAGTCCCTCCACCGCCAGCGACTGCGTGCCCACGTAGTCGGCGATCGCCTTGCTGGCCGCGGCGTTCAGCGCCGCGATGTTCTCCGGCGACGGTGCCGCCGCGGCGGCCTCCTGCGCCGCCTTGGCCTCGCCGCGGCCGAACAGCTTCTCGCCGGCCTCCTTGATGAAGCTCATCAGTCCCATCGTCTTCCTCCTTGGTTGGGCCTCGTGGCGAGGCCGTTGATCAGCTCTTCAGCAGCCCGCGCGTCTCGATGAACTCGACCACCCGGTCCAGGCCCGAGCGGGTGCGCAGGTTGGTCATGACATAGGGTTTGCCGCCGCGCATGCGCTGCGTGTCGGCCTCCATCACCGGCAGGCTCGCGCCCACGTGCGGCGCCAGGTCGGTCTTGTTGATGACGAACAGGTCGCTTTTGGTGATGCCGGGGCCGCCCTTGCGCGGGATCTTCTCGCCCGCGGCGACGTCGATGACGTAGATCGTCAGGTCGGACAACTCGGGGCTGAAGGTTGCCGCCAGGTTGTCGCCGCCGGACTCGATGAACACGATGTCGGCATTCGGAAAGCGCTCGAGCATGCGGTCCACCGCCTCGAGGTTGATCGACGCGTCCTCGCGGATCGCGGTGTGCGGGCAGCCGCCGGTCTCCACGCCCATGATGCGCTCGGGTTCGAGCGCGCCGGCCACCGTCAGCAGCCGCTGGTCTTCCTTGGTGTAGATGTCGTTGGTGATGACCACCAGCTCCCAGCGCTCGCGCATCGACTTGCACAGCATTTCCACCAGCGTGGTCTTGCCCGAGCCGACCGGGCCCCCGACACCCACGCGCAGCGGCGGCAACCTCTTCTCGCGTCCGGCGATCGAATGCAGCTTGTCCATCGAGACGATTATGGACGGGACGGTGTCAGGACCGGAACAGCCGTGAATACTGCGTCTCGTGCTGCGCGCTCAGGATCGCCAGCATCGGCGTGAAGGCCTGCCGCGCATCGTCCGGCAGCGCGGCGGCGCGTTGCACGGCCGCCGGCAGCGCGTCGATCAGCCGCGCCAGCATGCGTTGCGCCGCGCTCTGGCCCAGGGGCACCGCGCGCATTGCGGCCTGCACCATGTTCTCGGCCCAGCCGAACCCGAAGGCGAGCATCGCCTCGCGCGGCGGCGCGCCAGTCTGCGCTGCCGCCAGCGCGAAGGCCACCGGCCAGGTGGGCGCCGGTCGCAACGCGGCGAGCTGGGCCACGCGTGCGTCGGCGGCATCGCGCTGCCGCAACCACTCGACCAGCGAGCGGCCCATCTGCTGTGTCTGCTGGCGCAGCTCGGCGCTTTCGCGCGTGGTCGCAATCCAGTCGTTCAGCGCCTGCACGCGCGACAGGTCGCCGATCTGCCAGGCGGTCAGCGCTTGCGCCATCACCGGCAGGTCGGCACGCTCCAGGCTCAGCGCCAGCTGGTGCAGCAGCCAGTCGCCGGCCTGGGCCTCGTCGCGCACCGCACCGCTCTCCACCGCGGCCTCGAGCCCTTCTGAATAGCTGAAGCCGCCCACCGGCAATGCCGGCGAGGCCAGCTGCATCAGCTGCAGCAGCGCTGCAGGCGCGAGCGCGTGAGGGTTCACCGGTGCCGGTGGCCGTGTTCGTGACCGTGCCCGTGGGGGTGCCCATGGTCGTGGTCGTGGTCGTGACCGCAGCCCGGACCGTGCACATGCGCCTGCGCGGGCCCGGCGGCAGGCGCGTGGCCATGGTCGTGCGCATGGCCGGGTCCATGCCCGTGCGCATGTCCGTGTCCATGGCCGCCGGCGGCATAGGCGCCGGATTCGGGCTCGAAGGCCGCATGCTCTTCGCCGACGATCAGGTGCATCTGCCGCAGCATCTCGGCCAGCACGTGGTCGGGTTCGAGCTGCAGCCGGTCGGGCTGAAGCTCGAGCTGCACGTGCCGGTTGCCGAGGTGGTAGGCCGCGCGCAGCAGGTCGAAGGGCGAGCCGTGCGCCTGGCAGTGGCGCACCACCAGCAGCGGCTGCGCGGCGGAGCGCACGCGCACCAGCGAGCCGTCCTCGGCCACCAGCACGTCGCCGCCGCGCACCACCTGGCCCCGGGCCAGGAAGACGCCCAGGGCACGCCCCGTGGAATCGCGGGCATCGAAACGGCTGCGGCAGCGCGTGTCCCAGTCCAGCTCGACGGTCGCGGCCCGCTTGAGCAGCGCCGGCGCGAGCCCGCGTCCCTGGGGAATCAGCTTGTTGACGGTCAGCATGGGCACTCCGTGGGTGGGGCCGGAGCATAGAGCATCGCCGTCGGCGTACCGCCTTCCGGGGACAGGCTGAAACGGCCGTGCACGCGCCGGCGCACCAGCGCTGGGCGTGACGGCGTCAACGTGCGCTTGCGCACCAGTACGGCCTGCCGGCGCCCGATGGTGGTGCGAAGGCGCCGACGGAAATGACAGGCCAGCGGAACGCCCAAGGTCTGGCAAACGCTGGCACGCCGATTGCTCATCGGCAATGTCCCCGCAACCATCGCCCGCCGTGCGGGTGTTCACAGGAGTTTCCACCATGCATCGTCGTTTCGCGCTCAAGCTCACCACCGTCGCGCTGGCCGCCACCGGCCTGCTGTCCCTGCCGGCCCAGGCCCAGGACACCATCAAGATCGGCGTGCTGCATTCGCTGTCCGGCACGATGGCCATCTCGGAGAGCGTGCTCAAGGACACGGTGCTGATGATGATCGCCGAGCAGAACGCCAAGGGCGGCCTGCTGGGCAAGAAGCTCGAGGCGGTGGTCGTGGATCCGGCCTCCAACTGGCCGCTGTTCGCCGAAAAGGCCCGCCAGCTGATCACGCAGGACAAGGTGGCGGTGGTCTTCGGCTGCTGGACCAGCGTGTCGCGCAAGTCGGTGCTGCCGGTGTTCGAGGAGCTGAACAGCCTGCTCTTCTACCCGGTGCAGTACGAAGGCGAGGAACTGTCGAAGAACGTCTTCTACACCGGCGCGGCTCCCAACCAGCAGGCCATTCCCGCCGTCGAGTACCTGATGAGCAAGGAAGGCGGGGGCGCCAAGCGCTGGGTGCTGCTGGGCACCGACTACGTCTACCCGCGCACCACCAACAAAATCCTGCGTGCCTTCCTGAAGAGCAAGGGCGTGGCCGAGAAGGACATCGTCGAGGTCTACACCCCCTTCGGCCATGCGGACTACCAGACCATCGTCGCCGACATCAAGAAGTTTAGCGCCGGCGGCAAGACCGCGGTGGTCTCCACCATCAACGGCGACTCCAACGTGCCCTTCTACAAGGAGCTGGGCAACGCCGGCCTGAAGGCCAAGGACGTGCCGGTGGTCGCCTTCTCGGTGGGTGAGGAAGAACTGCGCGGCGTGGACACCAAGCCGCTGGTGGGCCACCTGGCGGCATGGAACTACTTCATGTCCATCAAGTCGCCGGCCAACACCGAGTTCATCAAGAAGTGGAGCGATTACGCCAAGGCCAACAACGTGCCCGGCCACAAGGACAAGCCGCTGACCAATGACCCGATGGAAGCCACCTACATCGGCTTCAACATGTGGGTGCAGGCGGTCAAGAAGGCCGGCAGCACCGATGTCGACAAGGTCATCAAGGCGATGGCCGGCCAGACGTTCCCGGCGCCCAGCGGCATCACCTCGAAGATGGACGAGAAGAACCACCACCTGTGGAAGTCTGTGTTCATCGGCGAGATCCGCGCCGACGGCCAGTTCAACGTGGTCTGGAAGACCCCGGGCCCGGTGCGTGCCCAGCCTTGGAGCCAGTTCATCCCCGAGAACAAGGGCAAGAAGGACGAACCCGTCATCGCCGCCAAGAAGTAAGCAGCGCGCGAATCCGGCCGTCGTGATGCGTTGGCTCTTGTTGTTGCTGTCTGCGCTGGTGCTTGCTGCACCGGCGCAGGCGCTGACCCCGGCGCAGGCGCTGGCGTTGGCCAAGGGTGACACCGAGTCGCGCATCGCGGCGCTGAACTCGCTGGTGGCCGTGCCCGACGAAAAGACGGTGACACTGATCCAGGCGCTGTCGGACGACGCGGTCAAGGTCACCGACAGCGCCGTCTTCGTCATGAAGGACGGCAAGGGTTTCGATCCCGTCAGCGGGGCCGAGGCGGCCGTGCCCGACTCGGCCGAGGACGTGATCAACAACAACCGGATGCGCACCGAGCTCGGTGCCGCACTGGCCCTGGTCGGGCTGCAATCGCCCGACACCAAGATCCGGCTCGACGCGGTCAAGACCCTGGCCAGCGACCCGAGCGAAGACAAGCTGCCGCTCATCGAAAAGGCCTATGCCACTGAGACGGTGCCGGCCATCAAGGAGGCGTTGGGTGACCTGCGTTTCGCGTTGCTGCTGGGCAGCGCCGACAAGGCCAAGCGGCTGGAGGCCGCCAATGCGCTGGCCGAATCCGGCACGCCGGCCACCAAGCTGCTGCTGTCCGAGCGCATCAAGGTCGAGACCGAAGCCGAGGTGCGCACTGCGCTGGGCGCGGCGCTGGAGCAGATCGACGCCCGCCTGGCCTGGGGCGAACGTCTGGGCGTGGTCTTCACCGGCATCAGCCTGGGCTCGATCCTGCTGCTGGTGGCCCTGGGCCTGGCCATCACCTACGGGCTGATGGGCGTGATCAACATGGCCCATGGCGAGCTGATGATGATCGGCGCCTATGCCACCTACGTGGTGCAGAACCTGTTTCGCAGCTACCTGCCCGAGGCCGCCTTCGGCTTCTACATCCTGGCGGCCATCCCCGCCTCGTTCCTGGCCGCAGCCGCCGTGGGCGCGGTGCTGGAGCGCGGCGTCATCCGCTGGCTCTACGGCCGCCCACTGGAAACCCTGCTGGCCACCTGGGGCATCAGCCTGATCCTGATGCAGGCGGTGCGCAACATCTTCGGCGCGCAGAACGTGCCGGTGGAAAACCCC
>Ga0105090_10002474_pt1 | contig 10308 bp, 11 predicted proteins | sample PPLLak3March2015_FD_79110 | JGI IMG/M metagenome (GOLD analysis project Ga0105090, IMG submission 79110) | Freshwater sediment microbial communities from Prairie Pothole Lake near Jamestown, North Dakota, USA - PPLs Lake P7 Core (1) Depth... | ecosystem: Environmental > Aquatic > Freshwater >... | reverse complement strand
CGAGGTGGCCGTGGTGCTCTCGGCGGTCTGCGAGCTGATCTCGCGCAGCACCTGCATGTTGCGCGAGATGCTCTGCGACGAGGTCGCCTGCTGGCGGGCACTCGCGGAGATGTTCTGTACTAGGCTCGCGATCTGATTCGACACCTGCTCGATCTCCTCGAGCGCGGCGCCGGCATTTTCGGCGAGCAGCGCGCCGCCGACCACGTCGGTGGTGGTGCGCTCCATCGAGACGACGGCCTCGTTGGTGTCGGCCTGGATCGTGCGCACCAGCACTTCGATCTGCTTGGTGGCGTTCGCCGCGCGCTCGGCGAGGCGCTGCACCTCGTCGGCGACCACCGCGAAGCCGCGACCCGCCTCGCCGGCCATCGACGCCTGGATCGAGGCGTTCAGCGCGAGGATGTTGGTCTGCTCGGCGATGTCGTTGATCAGCTCGACGATGTTGCCGATCTCCTGCGAACTCTCGCCGAGGCGCTTGATGCGCTTCGACGTCTCCTGGATGTTCTCGCGGATGGCGTTCATGCCGTCGATGGTGCGGCGCACCGCATCGCCGCCCTTGTGGGCGATGTCCACCGAGTGGCGCGCCACGTCGGCAGACCGCTCGGCGTTGCCGGAAACCTCCTCGGTCGAGGCCGCCATCGCCGCGATCGACTCGGAGGCCGAGGCGATCTGCTTCGACTGCGCGCCTGACGCCTTGGCGAGGTGCGTGGAGAGCGCCTGGGTCTGGCGGGTCGCGGCGTCGAGCTTGATCGCGGAATCGTTGATCGTGGTGACCAGCTCGCGCAGCGCCTCGATCGCGTAGTTGATCGAGTCGGCGATGGCGCCCGTGATGTCCTCGGTGACCGTCGCCTGCACGGTGAGGTCGCCGTCGGCGAGGCTCGACAGCTCGTCGAGCAGGCGCAGGATCGCCTGCTGGTTGCGTTCGTTCTGGCGTGCCTGCTGTTCTGCCGCCGCCCGCAGCGAGGCGAGCGAGCGGTGCAGGAAGGCGGCCAGCGCGAGCGCGAGCGCCGCGATCACCACGAACACGAGCGGCAGCCACGGGTTGGCGAGCCAGGCGGACGGGCCCGATACGAGCCGCTGCTCGGCGGCCCGCACGCTGGCATACAGCGACGCGCCGCTCTCGGCCAGCGCGTTGCGCGCGGCCTGCATCTGCTCGAGCTGGTCGCCGAGCGCGAGCGCGGCACGCACCTGGTCGTGCTGGCCGCGATACACGGCCGTGAGCGCCTGCACCGCCTCGGCGGCGGGAGCCGGAGCCGCCGCGATGCCGAGCGTGTTCTCCTCGCCATTCAGGCCCGCGACCACCTGCCCCAGGTAGCCGACGTTGTCCGAGAGGCGGCGCGACGCCGCCTCGACCGGCGCCGTGCCGTCGGCCAGCGCCGTGACGTCCTGCTCGACGGCCAACGCACGCACCTCGAAGCGCTCGAGGCTCACCACCAGCGGGTCGGCGCGCCCAGCGCCGGTCGCCTGGACGACGCCTGCGGCCGCCGCGACCAGCTGCGGTGTCAGTTCGCGGACGGCCGCCGCCGCGCGCTGCGCGTCGAGCGCCGCGGTGCGGCCGTCGAGCACGGCCTGTGACTGCTCGAGCAACACCGCCCAGCCGGCCTCCGTGCCGAACTGCCCGGCGCTCGGCGCCTCGACGGCCTGCTCGAGCCGTGCACGGGATTCGGCGAGCGCGTCGAACGCCGGCGCCGACCCGCGCGCCGCAGCGCCCGCCTGCAGCGGGATGTTCTGCGACAGCGCGGCGAGCGTCGCGGCCTGCTCGCGGGTCTCGGCCTGCTGGCCCGCGCCGCGCCCGGCCAGCAGCAGCACGAGGGCCGCGATCACGGTCGCGACGAACGCGATCACGATCAGCAGGGGCTGCAGCCGGGCGGCGTCGAATCGATTGGTCATGTTTGGCTTCCGTTCGGTCTTGCGGTGCGCGCCTTCAAGAGGCGGCGGCCTGCAGGAATGACTGGCTCTCGAGCAGGGTACGCACGCTGAACACCGGCCACACCTCGGCGCCCCGCTTGAAGGCGCCCGCCAGGTAGCGCTCGCAGCGCAGCAGCGTCGGCGGCAGGTCGGACGAGAACTCGCTCTCGTAGAACCTGCGGAATCCCATCACCTCGTCCACCAGCAGTCCCGCGGGAATCTCGCGGTGGTTGGCCACCAGCACCCGCGTGGCGCGCGTGACGGTGGTGGCCCCGGAACCGAGGAAGGCGCGCAGGTCGACAATGGGCAGCAACTGGCCGCGCAGGTTGGACAGGCCGCGCACCCAGCCCTTGGCGCCCGGCACGCGCGTCACGGTGGCCGGGTAGCTCATGACCTCGCGCGTCTCCTCGCGGGCGAGCAGGAACGCCTCGCCGCCGAGCCGGAAGGCGATCCCCACCCATTCGTTGCCCGAGACGGCGGCTTCCGGCTTGCCCTGGGCGGCGCCGCGGGCGCGACGGTCGAACTCGCGCAGCAGCTCCCAAGGCTGGTCCCGCAGCGACCGCAGTTCGGCGACGTTCATCATCTCAACCCGCGAGCGCGGCCTGGGCCTTGCGCACCAGCTGGTCGGAGGCGACCGGCTTCACGAGGTAGTCGACGGCGCCCTGGCGCAGCCCCCAGACGCGGTCGGACTCCTGCGCTTTCGAGGTGACCATGATCACCGGGATGGCGCGGGTCTCGGGATCGTTGGCCAGCTCGCGCGTGGCCTGGAACCCGTTCAGGCCGGGCATGACGATGTCCATCAGGATCAGGTCGGGGTGCAACTCGCGCGCCTTGCGGATGGCCTCGCTGCCGTCCGCGGCCGACGCGGTCTGGAAGCCGTTCTGCTCGAGCGCCTTCTGCATGACGTGCACGTCGGTCGGCGAGTCGTCCACGATCAGTACGAGTGCCACGGGTGGGATCCTCCGGTGCGGCGGTCAGCGATGGACGTGGGTTTCGATGGCGCTCAGCAGTTCTTCGCGCGTGAACGGCTTCGTCAGGTAGTGCTCGGAGCCCACGATGCGGCCGCGCGCGCGGTCGAACAGGCCGTCCTTCGAGGACAGCATGATCACGGGGATCGTGCGGAACACCTTGTTGTGCTTGATCAGCGAGCAGGTCTGGTAGCCGTCGAGGCGCGGCATCATGATGTCCACGAAGACGATGTCCGGCTGGTGGTCGGCGATCTTCGACAGGGCGTCGAAGCCGTCCACGGCCGTGAACACCTCGCAGCCCTCGCGGGCGAGCAGCGTCTCCGCCGTGCGGCGGATGGTCTTGCTGTCGTCGATCACCAGCACCTTGAGGCCTGCCAGCCGGGGCCGGCTGCTGCTGGCTGCTGTGTTGTCCATCCCTTAGCAACTCCCGATGGGAATGAGCGTCGCGAGCACGACGCTAAATGGCGAGGCGGTGCTCGCGACGGGGTTTTAACATATTGGCAGGGGGCCTGCCATTGGCCGCTTTCGATACCATGACGGGTGTCACAGGCGCGGCGCTGGCCGCGCGCCAACCGTGGAGCCGAAGATGTCCGACAAGCGATTGAACGTGGCGGTGGTGATGGACCCGATCGAGGACATCAAGCCCGCGAAGGACACCACGCTGGCGATGATGCTGGCCGCGCAGCGGCGCGGCTGGAGCCTGTCGTACCTCGAGTTGCGGCACCTCTGGCTGCGCGACGGCGTCGCATTCGGCCGCGCCCACCCGGTCGAGGTGCGGGACGACCCCGGCGACTGGTTCACCCGCGGCGAGCCGGTCACCCGCCCGCTCGGCGAGTTCGACGTCATCCTGATGCGCAAGGACCCGCCGTTCGACACCGAGTACATCTACGCCACCTACATCCTCGAGCGCGCCGAGGATGCAGGCGCCCTGGTGGTGAACCGGCCCCAGGGCCTGCGCGACATGAACGAGAAGGTCTACACCGCGTGGTTCCCGGAGTGCTGCGCGCCCACGCTGATCACCCGCGACATGGCCGACATGCACGCGTTCCTGCGCGAGCACGGCCGCGCGGTCTGCAAGCCGCTGTACGGCATGGGCGGGCGCTCGATCTTCGTGCTCGACGCCGACGACAAGAATGCCAGCGTCGTGTTCGAGACCCTCACCGAGTACGGCACGCGCTACGCGATCGTACAGCGCTATGTTCCCGACATCGTCACCACGGGCGACTCCCGGGTGATCCTGGTGGACGGCGAGCCGGTACCGTATGCGCTCGCGCGCATCCCGACGGCGGCCGACAACCGCGGCAACCTCGCCGCGGGCGCCAAGGGCGTCGGCCGGCCGCTCAACGATCGCGACCGCTGGCTCGCGGGCCGCATCGGCCCGGCGCTGCGCAGCCGCGGCATGCTGTTCGTCGGCCTCGACGTCATCGGCGGCTTCGTCACCGAGATCAACGTGACGAGCCCCACCGGCGTGCGCGAGCTCGGCAAGCAGTTCGGCATCGACATCGCCGACCAGCTGATGGACGCCATCGCGCGACGGCGGAGCGCCTGAACGGTGGACCTGCGCCTGCAGGGCAGCCGCCCGGAGGACCGCCTCGCCACGGCGGTGTTCGTCGCTGCGCTGTTCCACGGCCTCGTGATCCTCGGCCTCAGGTTCACCGCGCCCACCAGCGACGACCGCCCCCTGCCGACGCTCGAAGTGCTGCTGGTGCCGGACGGGCCGGCCGAGGATCCGAACCCGGACGCGAGCTACATCGCCAGCCGGGACCAGCGCGGTTCCGGCACCACTCGCGAGCGGCTGCGGACCTCGCTGCCGGAGGCCTCGGCACGGCTGCTCGAGCACTCCGGCGAGGTCCGCGGCGAAGCGTTCACCGCCCCGTCGACGTCGAGCTCCCAGGGTGGGTCGAGCGTGCTGGTGAGCGACGCCGGGCGTGGACGCCGCGTACTGGCCGGTGAGGAGGTCGAGCAGTCCCAGCCCGAGGCCGTGCCGATCGAGTCGCGGCCGCTGCCGACGGTCGGGGTGAATGCCAGCGCGGCGGATGCGACCCTGCGCCTGCGCGGCGACCCGGCCCCGGACGACAAGCTGCTGGCAGACACGCGCGAGTCGGCCATTGCCGGCTATCTCGACGGCTGGAAGCGGCGCATCGAGCAGGCGGGCACCATCAACTTCCCCGACGAGGCCCGGCGTCGCGACCTGTCGGGCAACCCCGTGCTCGAGGTGGCCATCCGCGCCGACGGCTCGCTGCAGGAGGTGCTGGTGCGCCGCTCGAGCGGCCATCGCGAGCTCGATGTCGCGGCCGTCCGCATCGTGCGGCTCGCCTCTCCCTTCGACCCGTTCCCGCCGGCGATGCGCGAGCGCTACCCGATGTTGCGCTTCGCCTACGAGTGGCAGTTCATGAAGGGCCGGATGGGCGGCGGCGCACTGCTGGCCCCGGAGCCCTGAAGTCCGGATACTGGGCACATGGCCGCGACGTTCCTCACCAACCAGTTCCTGATCGCCATGCCCGGCATGACCGACCCGAACTTCGCGCAGACGGTGACGCTGGTGTGCGATCACAGCGCCCAGGGCGCGCTCGGCATCGTGATCAACCGGCCGCTGCCGCTGACGTTTGGCGACGTGTTCAAGCAGTTGAACCTCGACTCGACGCACTCGCGGGTCACCGCCGACACTGTGCTGCAGGGCGGGCCGGTCCAGACCGACCGCGGCTTCGTGCTGCACACGCCGGGCGCGTTGTGGGATTCCACGCTGCCCGTCTCCGACTGGCTGCACCTCACGACGTCGCGCGACATCCTCGACGCCCTGGCCCGCGGCGAGGGGCCGCCTGCGGCGCTGATGGCGCTCGGTTACGCCGGCTGGGATGCAGGCCAGCTCGAAGCCGAGGTGGCGCAGAATGCGTGGCTCACCGTCCCGGCGCACGAACGCCTGGTGTTCGAGACCGCGCTCGACGACCGCTGGGAGGCGGCCTGCCAGTTGCTCGGCGTCAGCCTGCTGCACCTGAGCAGCGACGCGGGCCACGCCTGACGGCCGTGGCCACGGCCCACGAAGTCATCGTCGCCTTCGACTACGGCGCGAAGCGCATCGGCGTTGCCGTCGGCCAGACCACCACCGCCACCGCCAGCCCGGCCGGGGTGATTGCGGTGCACGGCGGGCCCGATTGGGCCGCCGTCAATCGGTGCATTCGCGAGTGGGCCCCGACCCGGCTGCTGGTCGGCGTGCCCTATAATATGGACGGCACCGAGACCGTCCTCACCGCAACGTGTCGCGCCTTCGCCGCCGAGCTGGCGCGCCGTTTCGGCCTGCCGGTGGATTGCGTGGACGAGCGCCTCACCTCCGCAGCCGCCACGGCGGACCTGCGCGAGGCGCGACGCTCGGGCGCGCGTACCCGCCGCGTCAGGCGCGAGGACATCGATGCCCACGCCGCGCGGCTGATCCTCGAGACCTGGCTGCGCGGTCCCGCACACTGACCCCGGGAGCCGCCCTTGACCACCGATAATGGCAGCGAGCTGCAGCGCGACCACGCGGGCCGCCTGCGTCACCTCCTCACCCTGGAAGGCCTCTCGCGCGACGAGCTCACCCACCTGCTCGACCTGGCGCAGTTCTACGTCCGCGTACCCGGCGAAGTGCCGGCGCGCGACCAGAGCCTGTGGGGCCGCACGGTGGCCAACCTGTTCTTCGAGCCGAGCACGCGCACGCGCGTGTCCTTCGAGCTCGCCGCCCGGCGTCTCGGCGCCGACGTGGTGAACCTCGACATGCAGTCCTCGTCGCGCGTGAAGGGCGAGACGGTGCTCGACACCATCTACACGCTGCAGGCGATGCTGGTGGACGTGTTCGTGATGCGCGACGCCGAGCCCGGCCTGCCCGCCTACGTCGCCGCGCACGTCGCGCCGCACGTGAGCGTGGTCAATGCCGGCGAAGCGCACGTCTCGCATCCGACGCAGGGCCTGCTCGACGTGCTCACCATCCGCCAGCGCAAGGGCGACCTCGGCAACCTGAGCGTCGCGATCGTGGGCGACCTGAGCCACTCGCGCGTGGCACGCTCGACCGCACGCGCGCTGCTCACGCTGGGTGTGGGCGAGCTGCGGCTGGTGAGCCCGGCGAACCTGATGCTGGACGCGCATGAACTCACCGGTGCGTCGCGGCACCACTCGCTCGGCGAAGGCATCAAGGGCGCCGACGTGGTGATGGCGCTGCGCATCCAGTACGAGCGCATGAGCGCCGAGGACAAGCTCGACGCCACCGCGTTCTATCGAGAGTGGGGCCTGGGCGCCGAGAATCTCAAGCACGCGCAGCCCGACGCGATCGTGATGCACCCGGGCCCGATGAACCGCGGCGTCGAGATCACCAGCGAAGTGGCCGACGGTCCGCACTCGGTGATCCGCAAGCAGGTGACCAACGGCGTGGCCGTGCGCATGGCGGTGCTGTCGACCATCGTGCGCAACGTGCAGGAGCGCAACGTCGAGGCGGGGCGGAGCGCGGTATGAGCGGACGCGAGCACCGCGGCACGATCTTCGTCGAGGACGCCGAGCTGCTGTCGCAGCAGGAGTTTCCCGGCCAGCAGTTCGTGATCCGGCTGCGCGCGCCGAAGTGCGCGGCCGCTGCCACGCCCGGCAGCTTCGCGCACCTGACCGTCGACCCGCAGATCCCCATGCGCCGACCGCTGTCGATCCAGCGCGTGGATGCGAAGGCCGGCTGGGTCGAGATTCTCTACAAGATCGTGGGCCCCGGCCTCGAGGCGTTGTCGAAGCGCCCGGTGGGCGCGACGATCAGCGTGATGGGCCCGATCGGCAACGGGTTCAAGCCGTCACCCGCGCGGCCGCGCACGCTGCTCGTGGGTGGTGGTGTCGGCATCCCGCCGATGGTGTTCCTCGCCGAGTCGCTCAAGGAGCGCGCCGACGCCGAGTGGAAGCCGCTGGTGCTGATGGGGTCGGAGATCCCCTTCCCTTTCCAGGCGCGGCCGTCGACGATTCTGATGCCCGGCATCCCCGACGGCGTGATCGCCTGCATGCCGCTGCTGGATAGTTGGGGCGTGCCGAGCCGGCTCGCGACGCTGGCTGGGTTCGCGGGCTGTTTCGACGGCTACGTGACCGATCTCGCTGCGGCATGGCTGTCGTCGCTCGACGAGCAGGCGCTCGCCGAGGTCGAGCTGTTCGCCTGCGGCCCGACGCCGATGCTGCAGGCGACCGCACGCGTGGCGCGTCGCTTCGGCGTGCCGTGCCAGGTGTCGCTCGAGGAATTCATGGCGTGCGCAGTGGGCGGCTGCGCGGGTTGCGCCGTGCCGGTCGTGACCGACACCGGGCTCGCGATGAAGCGCGTGTGCGTGGACGGGCCGGTGTTCGACGCGAACGCGGTGTACCCGCCGGCGGCGTAGCGGATCGCCGGGCATTTCCCCGGAAACATTGCTATCGGCCAAGGAGCGCACCTACGACGCATGATTGACGACCTCTTGGGAGGGAAAGCAATGTGAAATTTTGGCCCACATGGTTGGGGTTGCTTGCTGGTCTTGCGGCTCTGGCAGTGGGCTTGCTGGCCGGGGCGGATCTCCAGGAAGGCTGGCAGCTGGCCGCGCGGTATACCGCTCGAGCGTCTTTTCCATTCTTTCTCATCACCTTCGTCGCCTCGTCAATCCTGCGACTGTACCGGCGCCCTTGGACCATGGCTCTGCTGCGTGACCGCAGGTGGTGGGGCCTTGGTTTCGCGAGCTGCTTCTTTGTCCACCTCGTGGCGCTGCTCACTAACAACTGGCTGAGAGACCAGTTTCCGCCTGTTGGCCTCCTTGATCGCGGCGTGCTGGCCTATGCGATCCTGCTGGCGATGGTTTTAACCTCGACCGACGGGGCGCGTCGTCGTCTGGGTCGTTGGTGGACGGTGCTGCATCGCGTCGGGATGTGGGGCTTCTTCTTCATCTTCGTCCTCAGCCCGTATGCAGACGCACTTTTGGCGCTGACGATGCCGAGATTCAATCCGCTGACCGATCCTTACACGCTGGCCGGCCTTGCCGCCGTCGCACTGAGAATCGCGGCGTGGCGGCGGAGCCGAGCAAAGCGCCGGCGACGACGTGACTTGCGTCCCCGCGTCGGACGCAGCAGCAATGCGTCGTAACCCCTTCAGATGTTGTTGTCCCGAGCGTCGAACACCGTGGCAGGTCAACGGTATCCGCCGCATGAGCGTATGGTTAGTGCCCCTGACCGACGCGGCGTTGTCGCGGGCGGGCGGAATGCTTACCACCGTTGCTGGACCCGGAGGTCACGTGCACAGACTTTTCAAAGGAATGATCCTTGGCGCTTGCGCGATGCTGGCGGTGCTGCCGATGGCGGCGACGGCGGCAGGCGATGTTACCTGCCAACTCAGTTTTCAGATGTCGGGCTGGTCGGTCTTCTACAAGGCGTCGAGCGGCAGCGGTACGATCAAGTGCTCGAACGGCCAATCGATGGCCGTGAAGTTGCAGGCCAAGGGCGGCGGGCTGACGTTCGGCAAGTCGACGATCGACGACGGCCACGGCGAGTTTTCGGGCGTCAGTGACATCAATGAACTGATCGGTACTTACGTATCGGCGGAAGCTCACGCGGGCGCTGTGAAATCCGCGAAGGCCCAGGTGGTCACGAAGGGCGAGGTGTCGCTCGCCTTGAGCGGCACCGGACGCGGCTGGGACGTCGGGGTCGCCCTGGGCAACTTCATCATTTCCCGGCGATAGGCCATCTGCCGTTGGGAAGGCTCGCGCTGCCCTCAGGGTGAAGTTGACCCGGGAACGACTGCGAAGTTCTGGCGATTCGGTCTGGCTGTGGTCCTCGCAGTTGTTTCATCCGTACCATCCGCTTATCGGCGTTCCGCCGCTGAGTGGCGGCTGATTGGTGCGGCCTGATAGCAGTCGGAAGCGTGGCGAGTGTCGGTAGAGATCTCATGCATAGCGATGAAATCGCCGCACTGCGTGAACAGCTTCTGAAGCAGCAGCGGGAGCTGGAAGAATCGGCAGATGTATTGGCTGAAGCGGCGCGCCCGCTTGAGCTTGATCAGGCAAGTGTTGGCAGGCTCTCACGCATGGACGCAATGCAGACGCCGCAGGCGTGACGGCCTTGACGGGCCGCGGCCTGATCTCACTCCTTGGGCCACTCACCCCAGCTTCACGGACGTCATGGAGTGGTACCAACAGGGGTTTTCGCGCACATAACGTTGGTTGACCGACCTCGCCTTTCTGCCGATGCCCTGGCTGCTGCTGGGCATGTACGCGATTCCCGAAGAACAACTCGGACTGTCTGGCAGGAGCGCGCCGTCGCGCGTAGCGCGTAGCGCGTAGCGCGAACATTCTCGGTGAGATCGCGGGCTACGCTTCGCAAACGAAGCGATCAACGCCCGCGGCACTGGCACGCAGACCAATGATGGCATTGAAACCAGGGCCATCAAAGCGGCCTTTGGCCCGCGGCGCGGCGCTCGTGCTGCCGG
>Ga0105090_10002473_pt1 | contig 10309 bp, 14 predicted proteins | sample PPLLak3March2015_FD_79110 | JGI IMG/M metagenome (GOLD analysis project Ga0105090, IMG submission 79110) | Freshwater sediment microbial communities from Prairie Pothole Lake near Jamestown, North Dakota, USA - PPLs Lake P7 Core (1) Depth... | ecosystem: Environmental > Aquatic > Freshwater >... | reverse complement strand
TTTGCGTTCAACAACACCGGCGACCGGCTGAAGCTGCTGTCGGTAAACAAGTGGGGGTCAAAGTTTCGACTGGGCAACAGCGGCGGCTACTTTTTTGGCTGTGCAAATCTGACGTTTGCCCCAGGCATTGACACCTTGACCTTAACAGGCACAGCAAACATGGCAAACACATTTCGCGGGTGCACGATTTTCAACAGCCCTCTAGCAGCGTGGGACACGAGTGGCGTGACAAGCATGAGTAGCATGTTCCGCGGTGCATCCGCGTTTAACCAGCCTTTAGCAGCGTGGAACACTGGCGCGGTGACTAAAATGGACAGCATGTTTGAAAGTACTACCGCGTTTAACCAGCCGCTGACCACATGGGACACAAGCAGCGTGACCGACATGTCGAGCATGTTCTTGTTCGCTGGAGCGTTTAACAACAGCGGCGCATCTGGGACAAGTGCAGTGCCCTTAACCTGGGACACTAGTGCGGCAACCACAATGGCAATTATGTTTAAGGACGCTAGAAGCTTCAACCAACCGGTAAGTACATGGAATACAAGCGCGGTAACTTCAATGGCGAGCATGTTTCAAAACGCACTTGTCTTTAACCAGCCGCTTAACTCATGGAACACTGGCAATGTAACACGGATGGACGCGATGTTTTATCAAGCAACCGCTTTTAACCAAAATCTGTCAGCGTGGGACACGAGCAAGGTCACCACAATCAGCTCCATGTTTGCCTTCATGAACTTTAACAATGGGGAAGCACCTGGTAGCAGCACAGCGCCCCTGACGTGGAATACTCAGGCGGTGTTAGACATGGCGTTGGCTTTTTACATTAACCCTAGCTTCAACCAGCCGTTAGCGACGTGGAACACGGTTGCAGTGACCACAATGGAATCCATGTTTGGCGGCGCAAGTAAGTTTAATCAACCGCTGAACTCTTGGAACACTGGGAGTGTGCTGACCATGAACGGGATGTTTTCCAGCGCCACTGTGTTTAATCAACCGTTAAGTGCGTGGGACACGAGCAAAGTCATCAACATGATTAGCATGTTCAGGTCCGCCACTGCCTTTAACGGCGACATTAGCGGATGGAATGTGTCCAGCGTGACAAACATGTCCCTCATGTTTCGACAGGCGTCTGCGTTTAACGGCAACCTAAGCAGCTGGAACGTGTCAAATGTGACAAACATGTTTGAAATGTTCTTACTTGCACCCGCATTCAACAGCAACATAGGCGGGTGGAACGTGTCCAACGTGACAGACATGAGTCGAATGTTTCAGTCAGCAACTGCGTTCAACCAAAACATTAATGCATGGAACACCGGCGCAGTAACGACCATGGCTGAAATGTTTAACGGGGCAATTGTCTTTAACCAGCCAGTAAACTCATGGAACGTGTCCTCTGTAGTTAACATGACCTCTATGTTCCGTGGCGCCTCTGCCTTTAACCAGCCCCTTAACGCATGGATCATTTCAAGCGTTACTACCATGGCGGGCATGTTTGCTCTCGCGTCTTCCTTTAACCAGGTGCTCGCCGCATGGGACACGAGCAACGTAATCAATATGACCCAAATGTTCCAAAGCGCGTCTGTGTTTAATCAGGACATTAGCGCGTGGAACGTGTCCAACATCGGGACAATGAACAGTATGTTTGCATCCGCGTCCGCTTTTAACAACGGCGGCGCGTCGCTGGCGACATGGTCAGCGCCGCGGTGTACCACGTTTGCCAACATGTTTCAGAGCGCCACCGCGTTCAACCAGCCGCTGACTAACCTTGTCCAGACCGCCAGTTTGGCTAGTACGTGCTCACTTGCAACCATGTTCCAATCCGCAAGCGTGTTTAATCAGGACATTAGCGCGTGGAACGTGTCCAAGGTCGCGTTAATGAACAGTATGTTTTTGAGTGCGTCCGCGTTTAACAACGGCGGCGTGTCCCTCGCGACGTGGTCAGCACCGCGGTGTACCTCGTTTGCCAACATGTTCCAGATTGCAATTGGGTTCAACCAGCCGCTGACTAACCTTGTCCAGACCGCTTTGGCTACTACGTGCAGCCTAACAAGCATGTTCCAAGGTGCAACCGTGTTTAACCAGGACATTAGCGCGTGGGACGTGTCCAAAGTCGCCACCATCAATAACATGTTTCAGAGTGCAAGCGTGTTCAATCAGAACATTAGCGCGTGGGACGTGTCCAAAGTCGCGTTAATGAACAGTGTGTTCCAGAGTGCCCCGGCCTTTAACAACGGCGGCGCCTCCCTCGCGACATGGTCGGCGCCGCTGTGTACCACGTTTGGGAACATGTTTCAGAGCGCCACCGCGTTCAACCAGCCGCTGACTAACTTAGTGCAAACAGCTAGTTTGACTGGTACGTGCAGCCTTACAAGCATGTTCTCAAGTGCCACCGCGTTCAACCAAAACGTGAACACATGGGACGTATCCAAGGTCGCGTTAATGAGCAACATGTTTTTTAGTGCGTCCGCTTTTAACAACGGCGGCGTGTCCCTCGCGACGTGGTCAGCACCGCGGTGTACCTCGTTTGCCAACATGTTCCAGATTGCAATTAAGTTCAACCAGCCGCTGACTAACCTTGTCCAGACCGCCAGTTTGGCTACTACGTGCAGCCTTACAAGCATGTTCCAAGGTGCAACCGTGTTTAACCAGGACATTAGCGCGTGGAACACATCCAAGGTCAACAGTTTGTCGTCTATGTTTAACGGTGCAACTATGTTTAACCAGAACATTGGGTCATGGGACACGTCAAACGTGACCAACTTTTCCTCCATGTTTGTGGGCAGCATCACGTTAGCAAACACAACACGCTTCAACAACGGTGAGACAGGAGTGCAAGCCATTCCCAACATTACACCCGCAACCACCTCTTACACCAACACCACCAAAGTCCTCAACTGCCCTGGCGCGACGTTCCTCACCTCCTTGGTCGTGGGTGATGTTGTACTGGTGCAAACAACCACCATTGTGTACCCCAGTGCGGTGCAGAGCATTACAGATAACGCGAACATTGTGTTGACTACGGCGTACGGTGCCAACATTACTGTAGGAACCGTTACGAGCGTGACGAGGCAAGTGGCAGGCACGGCACCGTTGAATTGGAACACCGCCAAAGCGACAACGCTGGCAAACATGTTCCAGTACTGCGTCTTTTTCAACCAAAGTATTACCAAGTCTGAATCTGTGTGGGACACCAGTTTGGTCACCACCGTGTCTTCCACATTTAATGGATCGGGTACTGCAGCGCAAACTTTATTTAACAACGGCCAGGTCATTACAGGCACAACCGCACCCATGGGCTGGACGTTTAATGCGGCACCAACCCAGACAAACTTTAGAACAAATTGCAGGCTCACCACCGCGAATAAGCCCGCGTCACTTGCTTAAGCCGTTAACCACCGCAACCACTGCATAAAAAAAGCCAGTATCCTCAGCCACGCCGCAAAGTGTGCCGCCAAGTTGGTGACAGCAAGAGCAAGACTTAATTACAACTCTTAATTGTCATGTTCCCGGCAGCCAGCGGAAAACACACGGACACCTCCTGTTTCTCACGCAACGTGTCACCGTCTGCGGTAGTGTCGTAGCTAACAACGGGTTCGCGCTCGTTCACTTGCCACGGCACCATGACGTACGCCAGCCTACTCAGGTCCCGCTCCGTAAACTGCGCTTCCTCCAAGAGTTCAAACAGTTGCGGCTCAGTGTATACTGCCGCACTAATTAACCACACGTCCACCTTGTCGGGGTCAATGTTGGAATCACTAAAGTTGAGCGTCACTGTCCACGTCGACGACGTCCCCAACTCCGTCGATTTGTTAAACCGGATGTACGGCGGCGCAAACTCACGAGCCATCACTTCTGACAACACCTGTTTCACAGTGCCAGACGGGTGCAACAAAAGCGTAATGTTGGAGGCCCACAGCGGAGACAGTGACAGCCTGTGAACACCAACCCAGAAGCAGTACGCGTAGTACAGTGCCAATTGCACGGGTGTCATCTCGTAGTTCAGCGCGGCCAAAAAACGTTCCCACTCAGCTTCTGCAAACTTATGCACTTTGTACTTGTATTCTTTGGGGGAAGCTGGTATCACTCGAGGACAATGAGGCACCGCCGTGAGAAAGTTGTACACAACCTTACACGCTGCAAACTGTTTCTTAAGCTCCGCCGTCACGATTTGCCGCCACTCCTTGCAGCACGCCGACAGTTGCACCAGGTCAGGCACTGTTAGCACCTGGTAGTCGTGCAGCAGCAGCGTCGTTACCACTGTCACGGGGTCCATGGGCGTTGGTTGTACAGGTGGAAAAACGGTTGTGCTGGTGACTTGATGCTGTTGGTTACACCCACGTACGCCGACACAAACACGGGGTAGTAATCTTTTTTTCACTCAAAGAACAATAAAAATTGATGCCCCAACGGCGCGGTCGTGTGTCGCGTTCCAGGTCCAGGTCGGTGAAACGACGGCGTGGTCCCCCATCCAAATCACGCAGAAGAAGTCGCACTCCCCGCCGTAAAAGCCGTGGCCGCAAATCCAACACGTCCAGAGCCAGGGGGTGTAAGAAGAGCAGGCAAGTGAAGCCCAAGAAATCGCCTTCGTCGTATGCCATGAAGAAGTGCATGGCAACGCCGGGGTGGACGTGGGTACCAGGCAAGGGGTGCATGAAACTAAAAATTAGCGCGGGCGCACTAGTGGCTGCTCCAGGTGCGCCGGGTCCCGTGTCAACCGCCGCACCCGCAGCCACAGGAACAGCTGCACCCGTCGCGGAAACCACGTTTGAACCTCCCCCCGTACAGGTTAAAGCAGCAAAAGCAGCCGCAGTCGCCCCAGCAGCCGCAGCCGCCCCAGCCGCCCCAACACCCGCCGCGCCAAAACCAGCAGCCACCGCCGCAGCCCCCGTGATCACGTTACCTGCCGCGCCAAGACGGAAAAATAGAGACAAAGCCATGGCATTTAAAAAACCCGTCCAACGGCCACCAGTTAACATAAGTAAAATGCAAGCGAACAAGCCAGTAGAGGATTTAACCACACTTTTTGGGAAGATGGGAATCTGAGTGGACAGAAAGTTCCACTCACGTAGTACCTGGTCGGAAACACGTCCGAATGCCACCGGCATGCTCATTTCTTAAGTTACCCGTGTTTGATAGCCATGCGCGTCTCCAACCACATTCACATCCACTTTGGAGGCCGGAGCATTGCCAAGAAGGGCGGCAAACGCGTGTCAAGACCCAAGTGTGACAAACTTATCAAAGACGTGTATAATCGCGCGCACGGCCGATGCAAGAACACGGTGTTGCCGGGAGAGGCAACGTGTGGCCAGTGTCATAGCCGATGGGTGGAAGACGATCGCGGCCGGTGTACGTACTCACGCAAAGGCACGTTGTACTGCGGCGTCCACGGGTGCGCGTCATAAACAACAAAACCAGTGACGCCACCAGCCACACACCTCTTCGTACTCACACCCGCTGTTGGCGGCTGTCACGTGCATCTGCGTACACGTGTGGCTGTACTTACTAAACTTTTTTGGTGGCATTTGTCTTAATCTATATTTTTTGCAAAGACTTTAATAAACTCATGGGTGCACAGTCTTCCAGTCTTGCCGAACCAGACCCGGGGTTGGCGGAAAAACAAAAAACATCCATTTTCGCACTCTGGAATAGACCACCGAACGACCCTGAACGGTTAGCGGCACTTAATGATGCAGGCACCTATTTGACTGCAATTCAAGCACGTCTGGACAATGTGTCCAAAAACATGGCTAAATCGTTTGACGACTTTGCAAACACCTCCCAGTATTTAAACACCATCTTTGAGGATGTCAGAGTGGCGTGTATTATTAACAAACAACACATGCCCTTCACCACCTTCTTTACACTTGAACCTGACATGGCAAAAAAACAACACGTCGCCACAACATTGTTCACCCCGTTTTGTCGCGTCATTCTGGTCCGCTACCTGGTGTACAACCAATGGATTGGCACGTTTGAGACGCTGATGCAGGTGGAGGAAGCGTTTCAACGCGTCGCACAAACCAAGTTTGCGCCAAATGCAGCCGAGTTCGCCGTGCTTCAACGAATTGCAACGCTTGAAACGCTGGAAAATAAGTTCACATTCTCTCTAAATGCCTTGAAGCCTTACTTTGTGTTCACCGATCAGTTCCCCGAAGACAACATACTTGCTATTGCCACCGGTACAAGTGAAGTGGTGTTGGCCTGGTACGCCCCCTCCGAGCAGAGTGTGCACGCGTACTTGAACTACTTGGTGCAACACTGGAAACGGTTGGAAAGTTTAGACGGGTTTGTGGACAATCCCGGTAAGTTCTTCGCAAGCCTTCACACGAGTCAAGCCACCGCCATCCAAGGAGAGAGTACACTTCGGAGGTCGATCAGCGCGGCATTGGCGAAACAACAAACACTGCGCTTAACCACGGCAGAAACACTGCCGGCGCCCCTGCCACCGCCCGTCCAGGGAGCCCCCCGTGTCCTTGTGCTTTTCGCCGCCACGCACGGCTCGTACTGGACTCGACGAAAAGGCGGAAAGATTAAAATCGACACAGCCACGGTCCCCTACAACATGACCCTGACCAAAGTCCCCCTGGTACAGCCAGGCCTCATTTCCTACCAGCCTTTGGTACAAAGACGCGCACAGCTCGCGTTGTTTAACGACCTGCAACAACGGCTAAACCCAACGCCGCCCTCTCTTCGCGACGTGCTTGCACAAGTACAGGACACCACGCAGCAGTACTCCACAAATGTGCGGGAGGTGCACACACAACGCGTGGAGGAGCGGGTCACGCAGTACAACCCCCCCATAGACGCGCAACTCTACTCCGAGAAGCTCTACCCCATGACGTACTTGCCATGCAAAAAGTACTTGAACAAAACGTTTGGCGTGACGCCTGAAGACACGGCAAATCCAGACGTGGATTACAAATTGCTTGCGCTAAACTACGATGGTGAGGGCAGCAAAGATTTGCTGCAGCTCTTGGGCACAAAAGTTGACGGGGGGGACGTGTACACGCACTTGGACCAAATCATGCAATATGCAAAACAACTCCGCGTCCAGCACGTCATCCTCATCGATCTTACATGTGCACCTTTTAAGGTCGCTGCCAAAGGAGCTGATGTTGCACTCGGGCCTTCTGAGGTACAAGAAGTTGCACAAACACGGCTTGCTAAATTTCAACTGGGGGGTGGCGTCGACCCTGTCCACTCCCGCTCGCCCAGTGGCGGCTACAAAATTCATTTAAAATGTTAGTAGTACTTGGTAACGACGTAATGAGGTTCACGCCCAACCAGCCGGTGACCGTACAGTTCAGTCCCGTGGCCACAAGACGGAGGGCGACTGTCCAGTATGTCCGCGACGACGCGTACGAGCGCAAGCAGTGGCAAAAGTGGGCCGCCGGGGATGGCAACCTCATCTCACCCTACTACTACTGCATCAAGTATGACGATGACGGGAGCGTAGACACGTATGTTAACCAGGTGTATCTGGAACCGCTTGACCCAGGTAGTTCGCACACTCTGGCGTAGTTCCCCGGGTGTCACAAAATAAAGGACACATGCCCGCGTTGACCATCTCCTACTATGACCCCGCGGCATCACGCATGCGTGCGGACACGCTAGAAGACTTTTTGAGAGCGCCGCTTACAGGGGATTTGGAAGAAGTGCCTGGCATCGGCAAAGACACACAGATCAAGTTACACGCCCACGGAGTCATGACCACGCATCAACTTATTGGCGTTTATCTACGCGAGGGCAGCGTCAACGCGTTTTACACGTGGCTCCAGGGAGTGGGTGTCAACGCACACCGCAACACCGTTGTCACATGCATTGCCCACAAAACCACCACTTTCATGGGTCCCACCGGGTGTACAACCCACCCCCCATTGGTACCCGTCGCCGAAGAAACCGTTGAGTCACCGGCTGTCAGTGAGCCCGTACAACCTGTGACAAGCACCAAGAAGGCCAAGAACGCACGCAAAAGGGCGCAAAAGAAAGCCAAGAAATTAGCACAACGCGCTTGACTTTGCTTGTTTTGAACGCAACGAATTCATACAAATTGTCCGTCTAAAAACAAATGCCCCGCGCCACTGTACACGCGCACGAAAAAGCGTTTGCAGCAGCCAACCACACTGTGAGTGGACAAAAAGCATGATTGCGCGAAATTATGGGGTTACCCGTAGACAAGTAGTTTCACACCATAAATACAGCCATTTTACAGTGACCCGGGTTGGTACACGGTTGCGCGTGAGGGGTGCAGGTGGACCTGTTTTGCGCGTTGCACGACGAGCACCCCACGACCACCACAGACATGCTGTCGGCGACAAACACGCGTCGCCAAAAACGTGTTTACTTTTTGGTGGCCACCCTCTTGAAAAAAATCACAACTTTTTGCATGACCCAGTGACCCCGCGCAAACTGTCACGGGTGGTCGCCATCGGGTGCGCATGACACACTTTTTGTGAGGGTAGAAAACCGACCTGTTTTGCGCGTTGCGTGAATATCGCGTTTCAGGTGCGGTCACACCACTTCATCATATCCAAAACCCATCGAAGGGTAACTAAACAAAATGGAATTGTGGAGCGCGTTTGTAGAGGAGCATCCGGTGCATCACTCAACTACTGCTCACAGTACTCAGGACGCGCTACAAGAAATTGTTGCTTTGGCGGAACAGGGTGGGGCGTGTCACGGCATGTCTTTTAGCCAGACGCACACGTTTAGCATGATTAGTACGAAACTTATGGAGAGTCAAGACGGCAAGTGCTTTTACGTGGACTGGCCATTGCCGACCGACGCCAATGTCATTCACAACATTACCGTAGAGGGCGCAGATCATGTGACGGTTGTGGGTGGCGCAGGCTTCATTGAGTGTACGTTGACCCCGGCATGGGTGTTGATCTCCGTCATCTCACAACACGCGACGGCGCTGAGACTGTATTGGCGGAAAAAGCCGTTGAAAGACCACGACATGCGCGTCAATCTAACTAAAACGCTGTATTGTGCTGGAAACAGGGAATTTATTGAACAAAACACGTGGCACACGCAGCAGGGCTGGTTAAAACAACACCACATTACTGCCCCGTAGACCACGTCGCCACCCTCCCGGCGCCCTGCTGCTTGTACTTCACAATGTTGCCATCGCCCTGGAAACACATTGAAAACTGAGACTGGGGGCCGTAGTGCAAGCACAGGTCGCCGCCGCTCTGGGTGTCAAAGCAGTAGTTGCTGTTGTTGAAACATGTGCGCGGCGCGGTAAGCATCATCGGGTCTGTACTCATAAAGCCTTTGGACCCCAGTGGCAACACACAGTGGTCGCTGTCACCACACCATGGGAGCACTGGATTCTTGTCCGGCTCTAAGCTATACTCGTGCAACACCTGTCTCAGCGGGTAATACTCGTTGAACACAGGCCCGGGGACGCCTTGGTCGCCTTTGATACCCTGTGGGCCCATGAGCCCAGCTGGACCAACAGGACCTTGGGGACCTGCAAGTCCCGGGGAACCTGTCTCTCCTTTCTCCCCAACATCGCCCTTAACTCCTTGTGGACCTGGTGGGCCAGCAGGACCTGCGTCCCCTGGTGGACCCTGAGGACCTGGCGAACCTGCATCGCCTTTGTCGCCTTGTGGCCCCGCGGTCCCCGCCGGACCTGCACTTCCTTCCGCTCCGGGAGGACCTGGGGGACCCTCCGGCCCAGCCACTCCCGGATACCCGCGTGGACCCACTTCCCCGGCCACTCCCGGATACCCGCGTGGACCTACATCACCCTTGTCACCTTTGCTGCCTTTTGAACCCATTTACTCTTTAACATGTAAAGTTTTTGGTTGTACCAAACACTTTTGTGTCATTTTTTAAAAAATGTGTTATGAACTATAAAACAAATGCTTGAATCTGGTAAATCGTACAATGGTTGCGCGCAGTGTTAAATCAAACGTGTGGGTTGCGACTGGAGAAGGTCCAAACACACTGGCCATTTCCAATGACGCCGATGGTGCCGCGTGGGCGGCTGTGCCCAGCAGCACATCCATTTTCTCCACTCGCGGCAACGCTACAAATTTAACGCATAAAAGCCACTTTTTACACAAACTGTGCAAAACGCAACTTTCATGTGCCTTGCAAGCAACCGTTCACACCCAAAGGCACAAACGGGAGCCAGGAGTGTAGCCTCAGCGCGTTGTCTTTCAACAACGCTCTTATGTTTGCATGTGTTTTTGTTGCATCCGTGCTTGGTTATCGCAACCGGGTGCAGCGTAGTAACATCACACTAACAATCGGGTCATTTCCACGCTAGGAGTTGCAACTATTTGCATCCGTGCTTGGT
>Ga0105090_10002472_pt1 | contig 10312 bp, 7 predicted proteins | sample PPLLak3March2015_FD_79110 | JGI IMG/M metagenome (GOLD analysis project Ga0105090, IMG submission 79110) | Freshwater sediment microbial communities from Prairie Pothole Lake near Jamestown, North Dakota, USA - PPLs Lake P7 Core (1) Depth... | ecosystem: Environmental > Aquatic > Freshwater >... | reverse complement strand
GCTTTTCGGCGCGCTTTTCGGCGCGCGTCAGCTTGCGTTGCGCCGCGGCAGCCTGCGCCGCCTTCTCGGCCTGTGCCGCGGCTGCGGCCGTCGCCGCGCCTGCGGGATCGAACACGGCTGCCGCGTTGAGGATGCCGTCGGAACTGACGATGACGCGCGCGAAGGGGCGGACCACACGCACTCGGTCTATCTTCATCGCGTCCGGCGCCAGCGCGAAGTCGAGCTTCGACAGTTCGACGCGTTCAAAATTGAAGAAGTCCTGCTCGAGTGCGTTGTCGATGGACTTGAAGCCGGCGAGGTTCACGTCGCCGGCGAACCGCAGCTCAGGTTGGCCAGATCCGGGCGGAGCCATCGAGAATTTGCCCTTTGCGCCGACGGTGCCCGCACGGATGGTCAGGTCGGTCGTGCCGTTTGCGTACGGCTGCAAGTCGACCATCGCGAATCCGGACAGGTCGATGTCGACGTCGGCCGCCAGCGGGTCAGCGACCAACTGGCCAGCGCCCTTCAATGTGGCCTGGCCATTGATCGTGGCCGCGAAGTCGACGGGGAGGGACTTGGCGAGGTCGAGGCTCGCGTCGCGCAACGTCACGTCGAGGGGTGCGAGCGCGAACTTCGCTGCGGGCGTGACCGTCCGGTCCTCGAAATCGAGTGCGGCCTGTTGCAGGGTCACGGTACCGACCGTGACCGTCCAGTCGGGGGAGGGCGCGGCGGGCGTTGCGGGCTGCGCCGGCGTCGTCGCCGGGGTTGTTGCGACGGCATCGGGGGCGGCCGTGACCGCGGCCGGAGCGGGCGTGGCGAACAACTGGTCCGTGTTGAGCGTGCCGTCGGGCGCCATCCAGACCCTGGCTTTGAGGCCGGCCAGCGTGATGCCACCGACCGCCACCGTATTGGCCGGAATCGCCACCCGGGTGTCCGTGATCGCCAGGGATGGAATCTCGATCCAGTCCTCATCCACGCCCCGCGCGCGCAGGCCCAGATCGTTCACCTGGATTGCCGGCAGGTTGACATCGAGAGTGGTCGTGTCGTCCAGCTTCAGGTCATAGCTGCCTGCGAGGTCGATGAGGCCACGGGGCAACTGGAACGGCAGGAGGTCGTCGACGAATTCGGCAACACCCGCCACCCGCAGGTCTTCGATGCCGAAGGTTCCGCTCGACGTCACCACGGGCTCGAGGGCGAGGTGACCCTGCCAGCGGAACTGTTCGTCGTGCGGGCTGCGGGCCGCCAGGGTGAAACCGCCGCCTTCCGGCGATGTCCTGAAGTCCTGCAGCGTGAACGTGACGGGCGCCAGGTGCCGCAGGATCGGGTTGCGGCGCATCTGGTTGAGCAGGTCGACCTCGCCGTCGCTCAGGGCGAAGGACCGGATCCAAATGGCGGGCGTGGGGGATTCTGCTTCGTCCTCCGGCGGGACGAGGTCCGCCAGGTTCAGCGAACCATCCGGCCGCAGCACTACGCGCACCTTGGGTGCTTCGAGCGCCAGGTCCTTGAAGGTGAGCGCCCGGTGCCACAACGAGGACAGTTCGAAGTCGATGAACAGCCTGCGGAAGCCGACCATGGTCTCGCCGTCGGCGTCGGGCAGCGCCAGGTCCGCGATCTCGGCCTGCAACTTGAATGGCTGGATCCGCACCGTGCCGATCGCGAGCTCGCGGCCGTAGGTCTCGCGGACGTAGTCGATCGCCTGGCCGCGCACGACGCGCGGCGCGACGTAGAAGCCCAGCAAGGCGTACAGGCCGATCAGTCCAGCGACGAGGGTTACGGCCCAGAAAATCCTGGACCTGAGCAGTCTGCGCAAGGTATCCATGTACGCCCGAGTCTTGTGCGTTGTATGACGAAGCCGCCACGCGCACGCGGCAGCAGACTCACCCCCCGGAGCAATCTAGCCGCCTTTAGGGTTCGCCCACAAGCATGCTGGCGTCAATCTGGAAGGACTTTGCCCGGGTTCAGGATGCCTTGCGGGTCGAGCGCGCGCTTGATCGCACGCATTGTTTCGAGTGCGACCGGGTCCTTGTAGCGCGCGAGCGCGGCCCGTTTCAGTTGCCCGATGCCGTGCTCGGCACTGATGCTGCCGCCGAAGTCCCGGACACAATCGTGTACGGCGGCGTGGATGGCTTCTGCACAGGCGAGAAACGAGGCGCGGCCGCTCCCGCCTGCCGGTTCGCTCAGGTTGAAATGCAGGTTCCCGTCACCGACATGGCCGTACGCCACGAGCCGGGCAAGGGGTGCCACGCTGGTTACCGCTGCCGACGCCTGGCGCAGGAAGGCGGGCAGGGCCGCCACCGGGACCGAGACGTCGTGCTTGATGCTGGCGCCTTCGTGGCGCTGCGCCTCCGGGACCGACTCACGCAGCTTCCAGAACACCGCGCGCTGCCCGATCGAATCCGCGAGGGTGGCGTCCAGCACGGCGCCACGCTCCATGCCTGCGGCCAGGGCCTGCTCGAGCAGGTCGCGCAGGGATGGATCGTCCCGCGGCGTGGACACCTCGCAGAGGACATAAGCCGGATAGGGTGCGCCCAGCGGATCGGTCACGCCCGGTATATGGCCTATGGCCAGGTCGATCGCAATGCGGGGCAGGTACTCGAAGCTCGTCACGCAGTCGCCTGTGGCTGCGCGCAATTCGCCCAGCAGCTGCACCGCGGCGTCGATGTCGGGAACGGCCAGGAACGCCGTTTCGATCGTCCGGCAGACCGGAAAAAGCTTGAGGCTCGCTGCCGTGATCACGCCGAGCGTGCCTTCGGCGCCGATGAAGAGGTCGCGCAGGTCGTAACCCGTGTTGTCCTTGCGCAGGCTGCTCAAGCCCTCGAGTACACGGCCATCCGCCAGCACGACTTCGAGCCCCAGCACGAGGTCGCGCATCACGCCGTAACGGACGGCTGCGAGGCCGCCGGCGTTCGTGGCGAGGTTGCCGCCAATCTGGCAGCTGCCTTCCGAACCGAGCGACAGCGGGAACAGCCTGTCGACGGCGCCCGCTGCATCCTGGACCTGTGCCAGGAGGCATCCCGCCTCGGCGACCAGTGAGAAATTCGCGGCATCCGTCGCGCGGATGCGGTTCATGCGGTGCAGTGAGAGTACGACCTGGTCGCCGCGTGCACTGGGCGTGGCGCCGCCGCAGTAGCCGGTATTCCCGCCGTGCGGAACCACCCCGACTCGAGCCTCGTTGCAGGTCGCCAGCACGGCCGCGACCTGCCGCGTGTCGCGCGGGCAGGCAACAAGTGGCGTGGCCCCCTGGTAAAGGCCCCGGAAATCCACCAGGTACTTCGCGACGTCCGCTGGCGACTCGAGATACCCACCTGGGCCGAGCACCGCACGCAGGCGTTCGAGGACCGCCGGTTCGATGGGGGACGTCACCTGGCTCATCGTCCCGTCATTGTACCGCGTCCGCTCAGGAGGCCCGGGGCGCCGCGACTTTCGCGATCACGAGCGACGCCGCTACGGCGAGCGCGAGCACGACGATCGACGCCAGCGCGTTGGTCAGCATGTTCGGGGCCACGAGCAGCACCAGGCCGAAGCCGAGCATCATGAAGCCCGAGATCAGCTTCAGCAGCCGGCCTTCGTTCTCCGACAGCTTGCGAGCGCCCATGGTCTTCGTGAACACGATGACGATGACGAGCAGCGGGATCACGTAGATCACGTTGTAGGCCGCGAGCCAGGCGTAGTACTGCCACGACTCGAGGCTGGCGAGCGTGAGCGCGCGCGTGTAGACCATCGGGAAGCCCGCAGTACAGAGCAACTCGTACGAGTTTGCGACGAGCGCCAGCAGTACGGTGCTGGCCAGCATCGGGCCCATGCTGCCGGTCGTGACGACGTCGCGCATGCGCTTGAACAATCCCGGCTTGGCGGAGTCGGGGATCGACAGGCTCGGCCCGGCCTTGAACCAGAAGTAGTCCTTGATGTTGAGCGCCGCGACCGTGAGTGCCAGCAGTCCGGCGATGACCGTGATCACGCGCAGTTCGCCTGCGAACAGGAACACGTTGAGCCAGGCGGCCATGAAGACGAAGTAGACGATGCCGGAGAACAGCACGAACGTGCCGCCGACGATAGCCATGCGGGTGCGGCTCTTGGCGTGCACGAGCAGGCTGAGCAGGAACAGCAGCACGAAGAAGGCGCAGGGATTGAACGCGTCCATGCCCGCCAGGACGAGCGTCAGTACCGGCAGCGAGACGGCCTGGGCGTCGACGGTGCCGACGAACGGCAGGTTCACGGTGGTGCCGACCTTCTGCTCGGCGCTCGAGAGTTCGCTTGCCCCGCTGGCGGATTCCGCACTGCCGGCCGCCGCCGACGGATCCGGCGCCCCCGGGTTGGCAACCCGCCGCTCGTGGCAGGCCCGCAAGGCGTCGGCGAGTTGCTGTCCGGTCGTCTCGGCCGTGTCGTAGCCGATCATCACCTGGCGGCAGAAGAGCAGCCCGGGCACGGACAGGGCCTCGATGCCCAGCGATTTTGCCGTCTCGTAGTAGAAACGCGAGTTGCCGCGATGGTCCTTGACCGAATACCGCTTGACCTCGAGCCAGGGGTTATCGCGTTCGAGTTCGGCGATGAAGGGCTTGGCGGTCTGGCAATGGGGGCAAGTCGGCGAAAAGAAGTAATACAGCCTGACCGTCGGGGTGCCGTCCGCGGCGGTGCCATACCAGAACGCGTCGGACTTCGGATCACCGGTATCGGCTCGGCCGAGCCCGGAGGCGAGGAGCAGGGCAAGCAGGACCAGGAAGCGGATCACGGTCATGGGTCAGGATCCAAAGCCGAAAACGCGCGCATGATACCGGCCGGAGCTCGCGTCTCGCTCCGTTCTTCTACCGATGCCGGGACGGGAACTTATTTGCGGGACTGCAGTCTGCTCGCCGGCGGGGCCAGCCGGCCCGGTTCGGGCGGGTGGGCCATCAGCCAGTCGGGGTTGGGCAGTTCGCTGAAGATTTCCCGCAGCGCCTCGCCCCAGCGTTCCCGGATGGCCTGGAAATACACGTTGTTCGAGTCGATGTCGACGTGGCTGCTCACCTTGTATTCATCGCGCTTGATGATGACGAGGTCGAGCGGCAGGCCGACCGACAGGTTCGAGCGGATCGTGGAATCCATGGAGATCAGCGCGCACTTGGCCGCCTCGCTGAGCGGCATGCTGCGGCGGATCACGCGGTCGATGATGGGTTTGCCGTACTTGGACTCGCCGATCTGGAAGTAGGTCGTGTCGGGGGTCGCCTCGACGAAGTTGCCCGCCGCGTAGATGTGGAACAGGCGCGGATACTCCCCCTTGATCTGCCCGCCCAGGATGAACGAAGCATTGAATTCGATGCCCTGGACGCGCAGGGAGTCGGCGTCGCGGTTGTGCATCTCGCGCAGGGCCGCGCCGACGCAGCGCGCCGCCTCGAACAGGTTCGGGCAGTTGAGCAGGTTCGTGTCGCCCTGCTGGCTGCTCATGCGCTCCGCCAGCAGGTTCAGTACGCCCTGCGAGATCGCGAGGTTGCCTGCGGACATCAGCACGATGACCCGGTCGCCGGGCCGCTCGAACACGGTCGTCTTGCGGAAGGTGTTGATCTGGTCGACGCCCGCATTGGTGCGCGAATCCGAAAGGCACACGATGCCCGCGTCGAGCAGCATCGAAACGCAATACGTCATGGCAGTACCTGGTGGACGCCCGGAGAAAGAATGGTAGGCCCGCATGGCTGCTCCTGCAAAGTGCGGCCCGGAGACGGGGCTCACTGTTGCTGATGCGTCCCGGCCTGTGAAGCCGCGGTGCCGCCAATCGCGGCCAGTTTGACTACGACGCTGAGTTCCTCCCGGCCACCGCCCCGCCGCACACCGCGCACGGGTGCCGCATCGAGGTAATCGCGGCCCACGGCGAGCCGGCAGTGCGCGGCGCCGGTTGCTTCCCCGTGCGACACGTCGAGGCTGAGCCAGCCTTCGTTCCCGCCCAGCCAGGCATCGGCCCAGGCATGGCTCGCGACCTCGCCGGTCGTGCCGGTGTAGACGTATCCGCTGACGTAGCGGGCGGGAATGCCAGCCGCACGGCAGCAGGCGACGAAGACGTGCGCCTGGTCCTGGCAGACGCCGACGCCGAGTTCGATGGCTTCGATGGCCGAGTGATTCACGTCCGTGATGCCCGGCTGGTAGTCGACCGCCTTGCGAATGCCCTCGACGAGGTGCAGCAAGGTCGCTCGAGTCGGCGGGTGACGACCCAGGTGACGCTCGGCGAGCTCGCGAATCCCGGCATTGGCGCGGGTGAGCGAAGTCGGGCCGAGGAATGCCAGCGGCGAGAGTTCGCCGGTGAGGGCGGCGACAGAGCCGAGGTTCTCGTCGTCCGGCACGATGTCCACGACGCCCTCGACCAGGATCCGCAGTTCGCGGTGCGGCGACTCGACCGTGACGACGTGCGTGACGTTGCCATACGGGTCGACCTGCTCCAGCCGCTCACCGGGAGCAGTCACGCGCCACGACAGCACGCGCTGGCCGGGCTCCGTGCGCGGCGTGAGTTTGAGCGACTGGATGCTGTAGCTCACGGTGTCTTCGTAGCTGTAGCGAGTCTCGTGGCAGATGTGCAGTTGCATTCGAGCTTCCTTGCCGTCAGCCCGGCACGACGTGGCCGAGGAAGTCGCGGCCGATGCGGTCGTTGAGGTCCCAGGCGCGCGCCATGACGTCCTCGAGAAAAGCGTCGGCGCCGCCGGCGCCGAGCGCGCCGAGCGTGCCGAAGCGCAGCATCGAGTGCAGCACCCCGGCACGTCGCTGCGTCTCCGCCGACTGTGTGTTGGCCACGGAGCCGAGGTTGTCGAACACGAGCGCCGCGGACCGCAGCAGCGAGCGCGGCACGTCGGGGCGGAACGCGCAGAACTCGACGACGTGCAGCGGCGTGACCTGGTCGCGAGAAACGCGGCGGAAAATCTCGTACGCGGACAGTGCGCGCAGCAGCACGGTCCAGGGCAGGTAATCGTGGGTAACGGGCTCGCCGGTCGGTGCGGTGGCCTCGCAGGCGAGCCGGATGCGCAGCAGTCGCGCCACGCCGTCGGCCCGCTCGAGGAACGTGCCCATCTGCATGAAATGGTAGCCCTCGTCACGCAGCATCGAGCCGAGCACGACACCGCGGGCGAGGTGGGCGCGGTACTTCACCCACTCGATGAATTCCGCGACGTTGCGGGCGGTGAATCGGCTGGGCGCAGTGGCGCGGGCTTCGAGCCAGGTGGAGTTGAACGTCTCCCACATTTCCGACGAGATGGTTCCCCGCACGGCGCGTGCATTCTCGCGGGCGGCGCGCAGGCAGTTGAGGATGCTCGAAGCGTTCTCGCGGTCGAACGCGAGGAAGTCGATCACGCGGTGCGTCTCGTAGTCCTCGCCGAACCGCGCGGTGTACTGGCTGTTCAGTCTCAGGATCGACAGCGCGCGTGCCCAGCCGATACCCTCGGCCGGCGACTGGCCCGGCAGCAGCGATAGCCGGTACTGCACGTCGAGCGTCCGCGCGAGATTCTCGGCGCGCTCGGCATAGCGCCCCAGCCAGTAGACGTGATCGGCGGTGCGGCTCAGCACGCGTCAGTCCTCCAGCACCCAGGTGTCCTTGGTGCCGCCGCCCTGCGACGAATTCACCACGAGCGAGCCCGCACGCAGCGCAACGCGCGTGAGTCCTCCCGGGACGATCGAGACGTCCTTGCCCGAGAGGACGAAAGGCCGCAGGTCGATGTGGCGGGGCGCTATGCCCTGCTCGACGAAAGTGGGACACGTCGACAGCGCAAGCGTCGGTTGCGCGATGTATTTCTCGGGTGCGGCCAGGATTCGCAACCGGAAGTCCTCGCGCTCGGCGGCGGATGCCGTCGGCCCGACCAGCATGCCGTAGCCGCCGGCACCGTGGACTTCCTTGACGACGAGTTCGTCGAGATGCGCCAGCGTGTAGGCGAGGTCGTCGGGCCGGCGCAGTACTCGAGTCGGCACGTTCGCGAGCAGCGGTTCCTCGCCGAGGTAGAAGCGCACCATGTCGGGGACGTACGGGTAGATCGACTTGTCGTCGGCGATGCCGGTGCCGATCGCGTTGGCGACCGTGACGCGGCCGGCCCGATAGGCCGACATCAGGCCGGGTACGCCGAGCGCGGAGTCGGAGCGGAACACGAGAGGGTCGAGGAAGTCGTCGTCGATGCGGCGATAGACGACGTCGACGCGTTGCGGGCCCCGGGTCGTGCGCATGAAGACGAAGCCGTCGCGCACGAACAGGTCAGCGCCTTCGACGAGTTCGACGCCCATCTGTTGCGCGAGGAATGCGTGCTCGAAATAGGCGCTGTTGTGCGCGCCGGGAGTGAGTACGACGACGACCGGGTCGGCGACGCCCGCAGGTGCGGCGCTGCGCAGATTCTCCAGCAGGCGATCCGGGTAGTGCTCGACGGGGGCGACGCGGTTGAGCGCGAACAACTCGGGAAAGAGCCGCATCATCATCTTGCGGTCCTCGAGCATGTACGAAACGCCGGACGGTACGCGCAGGTTGTCCTCGAGCACGTAGAACTCGCCCTGGCCGGCCCGGACGACGTCGATACCCGCGATGTGCGCATAGATGCCGCCGGGTACGTCGAGACCCTGCATCTCGGGACGGTACTGCGGATTGCAGATGATCTGCTCCGGGCTGATGATCCCGGCGCGAAGGATTTCGTGGCCGTGATAGATGTCCGCGATGAAGGCGTTCAGGGCCTTGACGCGCTGGCGCAGTCCCGCAGCGAGCCGGCGCCATTCATCCGCCGAGAGGATGCGCGGCACGATGTCGAAAGGAATCAGTCGCTCGTTGCCATCCTCCTCGCCATAGACCGCAAACGTGATGCCCACCCGGTGGAAGAGGCTGTCCGCCTCGGCGCGCTTCTGGCGCAACGCATCTTCGGGTTCCCGGGTGAGCCAGCCCGCATACACGGAATACGGCGGGCGAACCCGTCCGTCGGCCGTATACATCTCGTCATAGGGCGGCGGGTCGGCCTGGTGGCGGCGGTGCATGATCGTTCTGTTGAAGCCTGCATTGCTCTAGCGAGAATCGTGCCAACACGGAAAAGGCGCAGGAGATGGGTCTCCTGCGCCTGCGTGGTGCGTCAATGGTGCCCGGTCGAGGGGCCGGCGAACCAAATTGGTGCGCGTCAGTAGCGACCGTGCGTCTTGTACAGGTAATTGGTCAGTTCGGCGGTCTGCATGGACAGCCGGCGCTGGATGTCGTGCACGATGCGCACGATCGCGCGCATGACGCGGTACACCAGGTGCGGGTCACGCTCGAGCAGGCCTTCGAGATCGCCGCGGCTGAGGCCGAGCACACGCGAGTCGTTCATCGCGATCAGCGAGGCGAAGCGGGTGGCGCCGTCCAGGAACGAAAGCTCGCCGACTACGTCGCCCGGGCGCATCGCGTTCAAGGTCAGTTCGTTTTCGGTGCCGGCGGCCTTGACGACGCCGAGGGCGCCGCTCACGACGACGTACAGGTGGTCATCGGTGTCGCCCTCGCAGACCAGCACTTCGCCCTGCCTGAGGTCGCGCACGGTCATCGTCGCAGCCAGGGACTGGCACTGGGCCGGGGTCAGTTCGGTCGCGAGCTTCGACTTGCTCAGGCCTTCTACGACGGCGGCGTCGGTCATGTTGGGCTCCGTTCTGCGGGTGTGACCGCTGATTTTCGCGGCTGCGGTGGCGAGGCGGTAGTAGGTGAATTCCCCACATCTTCCGCTTGTCCGTCGTGTCGTCAAGGCGGCCGGCTGAGCTCGTGGCGTCCGTTCCGGGTCTTTTCCCGGCGAGCGGGAAAACCGACACGCTCGCCGGGAAAAGACCCGGAACGAACGCCCGGTCCACGGCGCCTGAGCGACCGGCCGGGATTGGGAGCAATGGGTGGAATTACTTTATGCGCGCCCGGCCAGTCGCACGGCGCATGCAACCTGAACCAGTCGCTCGCATCACGCTGGTCTGCAATTGCCAATGCGGCCACACCGGAGTGCGCCGGATGACCGGCTCGTGCAGGACTACCTGCGCCGTGCGCTGTTCTCGCTGCCAAGCGAGAACGCGCTCAGGCGCCGTATTGCAGCGATCGGTCCGGGGTTCTTCCGGCCGGGCGTGTCTGCCTTTCCCGCCCGGCCGGAAGAACCCCGGACCGGTCGCCTGACATCGACGCCCTCCGGCGATCCTCACACGATCCGCAGTAACGCGCTACGGTGCCGGCAGCCGACAGCGCGGCTTGGTCAACAGCATGTGGACGTCACCGATCTGCCGCTCGCGGAACCCGCCCTCGCAGTAGCAGAGGTAGAACTCCCACATCCGGATGAACGATTCCGGATAGCCGAGCGCACGCACGTCGGCGAGGCGGCTCATGAAGTTCTCCCGCCAGCGCAGCAGCGTCGTCGCG
>Ga0105090_10002470_pt1 | contig 10314 bp, 4 predicted proteins | sample PPLLak3March2015_FD_79110 | JGI IMG/M metagenome (GOLD analysis project Ga0105090, IMG submission 79110) | Freshwater sediment microbial communities from Prairie Pothole Lake near Jamestown, North Dakota, USA - PPLs Lake P7 Core (1) Depth... | ecosystem: Environmental > Aquatic > Freshwater >... | reverse complement strand
CATACTTTCGTTTGAAACCAATGTGTAAGCGAATCGAACTCAGCCATTGTCCCGTTTTCAGGAAAAGCTCTTTCAAGATTTTGGACTATAACTGCATTACCTCCCGATTGCTGTGCAAACGACTGATTGCCAGCGGTGAGAAATAATAACATTAGAAATGAACACACGATAAAATACTTCATAGCACTCCTTTTTTATTTGTTGGTGATTTTAACTTGATTTAATTATTCGCCTGGCTGTTCAGGATACTGATACCTTATTGTATAAATATTGTCCTTGTGCGCCTGGAAATATTTTACAGTGGCTGCGAAAGATCCGGGATGTTTTTTATTAACGCGGCTTACATACTCATCCCAGAATTTATCGAATGACGACATATCTTTTGCGGTGTACCATGTATTAGAATTCCATTCGTCTCCCCAGGTATGGCTGAAAAAACCAAAACTGTAGATGAATCCCTCATTAACCAGTTCTTTAAGTATGGGAGCAAAAACCGAATCCGCCATTTTGTTGACTTTTCCAACGTCTGCCATTGGAACCATATTAAAGCTTACAATAAGTAACGGCTGCTCGCTTTGTGCGAAATTACTTTCACCGAGAAAAAGAATCACAACAAGAATTATTGCAAAGATTGTTGTTGTTTGTTTCATAGCACTAGCTCCTTTTTGTTTGTTTATGACTTTTGATTGACTGTGATTTAAATGACACATTGTTTTTATTTTAATTTCTGAATTAGCTCGACAGAAGATTCGCCTACAGAAGGGATTGATGCTAAGCCCTGCACTAGCTGCCAAAGGTTGTTTTCTTTTAAAAAGGTATTCGACATTCTGAAAAAGAATTTTGATTGATTGCCTTTTACAGTAACTGTCATCGGTGCATCAAATACTGCAACGGCAAGATCACCGCATTCAGAGATTCTTATAGATAGATTTCTTATTTCGCCAAAATGCACTGATTCAAACAACTTCCAATCCTGGTCAAGTTGATTCTGAAAGTCTGATTTATTCTTATTTATCTCGGAAACATCACTGCCTAAAAAGTTAAAATCTTTAGAAGCAGAGAGCATAGTTGTTATCGTGTTCATGTCCTTTTTAGCATATGAAATAAGAAAAGACTCAATGCGCGTCTTAATTTTATCTTTTTCAGTATCTACCTGGTCAGAAGTGAGCTTCTCAGACTTGCAGCCGCTCAGTAACAGCGTGGTGATAAAAAGTATTACAAAAATCTTCATAACATTTATTTGTTTTGTTTGATTAGTACTGTTGCAAACATAACTCACGAAGTCAGTGGGGATATATAACAGATATTGCATTGTCTGGTAATTTTATTGCAGACTTGCAAATTCGAAGAAAACAGGGGAGTATTTACGAAATAAAAATTGAGGTTATTTGTTTACGTCCGAAGGAAGATAACCAAAGTGTTTGGAGAAAGTTTTTGTGAAATAGCTTGGATCTCCGAATCCCACCTGCCAGGCAACTTCAGCAATATTCCCCGAGTTGCTCTGCAGTAATTCAAGAGCTCTTTGCATACGTATAGATCTAATGAACTGAATTGCAGATTGATTTACAAGTGCTTTCAGCTTTCTGTGAAGTTGTGAATGGCTAAGACTCATTTCGCTGCTGAATTCCTCCACAGAAAACTTATCGTTGCTGATGTTTTTTTCAACAACATTCATCGCTTTTTCAAGAAACAGCTTATCAATAGAACCTGTGGCAATTTCTTTGGGTTTAATTATAAGTGAACTACTGAATTTCTTTCGGAGTGTCTGACGAATTTCAATCAGGTTTCGTACTCTTAATGATAATTCTTTTGAACTGAACGGTTTGGTAAGATAATCATCCGCACCAGTTTCCAATCCGTTTAATTTGTCCTCTTCTCCGGCTCTTGCGGTCAATAAAATTACTGGAATGTGACTGGTTCGTTCGTCGGCTTTTAGCTTTTTGCATAATGAGTAGCCATCCATTTCAGGCATCATAATATCGCTGATGATAATGTCGGGGATGATTTCAACTGCTTTTTCACAACCTTTTTTACCTGTGGATGCTTCTATAATTTTATAATCGGATTGTAAGTTTGCCGCAATGTATTTTCTTAGTTCTGAGTTGTCTTCTACTATCAACGCAATTAAAGAATCATCAACGGATTTTGCATCATCTTTTCTGTTTCCGGATTCAATTTGAACAGCTTCTTCATCAAGAAATTCACTTACTCTACTTTCGGAAACAAAAATCTCTTCGGTTTTTACTTTTGCAATCTCCTCCTCCAACAAATAATCTTTCCCAATAGGAATAGAAATTACGAAGGTCGATCCTTCATTAATTTTGCTTTCAACAGTTATGCTTCCCTTGTGAAGCTCCACGAGTTCCTTTACCAAAGCTAAACCTATTCCGCTGCCCTGCTCAGTAAATCCGCTTATATTCTCAACGATAAAAAATTTATTAAAGACCTTCGGTATATCATCTTCACTGATCCCAATACCCGAATCTTTAACTGAAACTTTGCAAAAACTACTCGCGGGTTGATATATTTTCACCTCAATGAATCCCCCTTGTGGAGTAAACTTAAATGCATTTGAAAGAAGGTTATAAAATATTTTCTCGAAAACATCTCTATCAAAGTAGGTTTGAATGTCTGAAGCTTCGCTAACAAATTGCAAGCTGATGTTCTTCCTCTCCGCAATGCTTGAAAAAGAATTGGTTATTCCTTTCAAAAAATTGACGACATCACCCTCTTCACAGAATAATTTAGTTTTGCCTTTTTCAAGCTTAGACAAATCAAGTATCTGATTTATCAATCTCAATAATCGATTAGCACTTCGTTTAATTGTGTGCAGCTTTTCTTTTTTGTTATCGTCCGTTTCATTTTGCTCAAGCTGTTCTGCCGGGCCAAGTATCAGAGTTAGCGGAGTTCTGAACTCGTGAGAAATATTAGCAAAGAAACCAGATTTCATTTCATCGATCTCTTTAAGCTTCCGGGTTTCGAAAGATTCTGATTTGAGCCTGTTCTTTAATCGTATTCTGCTCAATTCATATCTTCTTAGTACATACAATCCCAATATTAATATAACAGCATATATTCCATAGGCCCAGAAGGTTTGCCAAAATGGGGGAGCAATAATTATTTTCATTGCAGCACCTTCTTCATTCCAGATACCGTCATTATTAGAACCTTTTACAATAAGCTCGTACTCGCCGGCTCCAAGTTCAGTAAATGTAACGTTTCGCTGTGTTCCAAGGTTTATCCAATCATCGTGAATAGGTACTAGCTTATACTTATACCTGTTTTTCTCAGTGGCAGTATAATCGAGTGCGGCAAATTGAATTGTAAATGAGTTTTGTGAGTAGGGAATTGTTACTTTAGAATTATTAATTGCGGTGTTTATTCGAAGTTGTGAGTTGCTTTCTTCCTCAAAATTACTTTTCAAAAATTTTAGTTCTGTGAATACAACAGGGGGTATATAAATATTATCCCTAATGCTAGGTGGGAAAAATGCATTCACTCCGTTCAATCCACCGAAGAAAAGTTCCCCCGAAGTGCCTTTGGAATATGCGCCGGTATTGAATTCATTTCCCTGAAGACCATCTGTCACATCATAATTTCTGAAAGTAGGTGTACCATATTTATCGGTTGTAACTCTGCACAATCCATTATTCGTGCTCAGCCAAAGTTCGTTTCCAGATGATAGGATTCCATAAACAACATTATTTGGAAGTCCATCATTAACAGAAAAATTTGCGAATGTCCCTTCTTCAAGATTTAATCTGCTCAATCCGCCGCCCTGAGTTCCCGCCCATAAATATTTTTTAGGTTGAACCGGGTCTTCGCAAATGGTAAGCACTTCGTTGTTGCTGATACTTTTATTATTACCGGGCTGATGTTTGTAAATAATTATTTCCTTGGTTTCTAAATCATATTTTACAAGTCCTTCATACCATCCGAACCAGAGAGAACCATCCTGAGTTTCATAGATGGGCCTTATAACCGGCGTATGATTATTCTCTACTGTAAAACCTAATTCATAATGAGTGAACGAATTCGATACTTCATTAAACTTGCTTAAGTATCTTGAGTTAAGAGCATATAAATTTTCCCGGCTGTCAATAAACAGCAGCCTTACAAAAATATCTTTAAGTGAATTTTGATTTGATGGATTATGACCGTAATAAGTTATTCTGTTTCCATTATCTGAAATTTTATGCAGGCCCCCGCTCGAAGACACCCAGATATTTTGCTTTTTATCTTTTACTATTGATGTTATTTCTCCCTCGGGACCGTATAACAGTTTAACATGTTTGTATTCTCTAGTCACCCTGTCCAACCGAAACAATTTCTGTTGGGATGCAATCCATAAAAAATTATCGCTTTCAGACAACATCGCGGAAACACTGAAAGAAGTTTTAAATGGTTCACTATCTACCAGACCATTGTATAATAAAAATTCTTTTCTGTTTTGATCAAAAAGATTTATTCCTTTACCCGCAGTTCCTATCCAGATCTTTCCGCCGCGATCTGCATATAAACTAATGATATTATTTAGACTCAACGATTGTTCCTCTTTAGGATCATGGAAATAATATTTAAAACTATTACGCACAGGATTATAAACCACTAATCCCCCTGAGCATGCAAACCACAAATTGCTATTCTTATCTTGAACAATTGCTAAGATCCTATTCATCCAGAATGGAAAGAACGAATAGCCTTTATAAGGAATAAACTCTGATTTTCTTGTGCTGAGATCAATCCGAATTAAGCCGGCAGGTGTTCCGGAATATATAATGTTTGAAGAAGCGCGAAACTGACTGAGAATAGTTCGCTTGCTGGTTAAAACTTCTGTTGCTTCTTCGTGAATAATATTTACATATTCTATTTTATTTTTTTTGACCGTATCCAGACTTAATAATTTCATCCCGTTCTGTGTTCCAATTATGAGCAAAGAATCATCGCTGCTTAATGATAATATCAAATTATCAGAAAGGGGGGCATTAGCTTCCTGCTTTTGGTAGTACCTCCGGGACAATTCCGTGTGTGGGTCATAACTAATCAAACCATCATTTGTGCCTAACCAAATCAATCCGTTTTTATCTTCTGTGATTGATGTGATTCTGTTTATATTAATTGCACTATCAGTTTTGGTAGTTGGGATTTTCAAAACGATTCTTTTAAATACATCTTTTTCAGGAACGAAAAGGTCCAATTCGGTTGAGGCAACCCATAGTCTGCCTTCTGAATCTTCAAATATTGCAGAGATAAAATTTCCGGAAAGAGAAGTTGTGTCAAACGGGTCGTGACGATAAACTTTAAATTCATATCCATCGTATCGGTTCAATCCATCCTTTGTCCCAAACCACATAAAACCGTTTTTATCCTGGTATATGGCAGAAACAAAATTCTGGGATAGACCATCATTGCTTGTTAATTTCTTGAATTTGAGGATATCCTGCTGCGGATAGATTGGCAATACCACCAAAGCAATCAGAAGCAATGAAATTATCCCTGAAAGCATTGGTGCTTCACTAAAAAATTTAATTAATCTGCTTCCCTTTAACATAGCCCCAGGCAAATGTAACCGATCAAATACAATTGAAGATGAAATAGTTTATTGGAATTACGAGGTAATTTTTCCTGATTGCAAAATACATATAAAGCGAACAATAAATACCAATAGATAGCGTTGAATTTTCATATTACTTGTGGAAAGAAAAAGTAGCGTATTGTGTCTACAATTGACAATGTAAAATATAAACAGCATTAAAAATCACCTGATCGATCAGCGTGAAATATTGTAGTGGTGACTGGTGGAACAAATCTGGTGTCAACATCCTAAATATCTTATCAAAATCCCACAATTATCCTTAATCTGATTCTCCGGAGAAATTCGCAATAATTCTCCTATTAAATGCAATATTACTCCTAACACCAGCCCTGCTCAAAAATGTATTTTTGCCCGAATTTTTCCACAAACTTAAATAGAGGGTCTGGGTATGCAAATCAGAATAATTAATTGGGCATTAGCCACTTTCATAATTAGCGGATTTCTCATTTACGGCCTGGCTCAGACAAGCCAATCCGAATTAAAAAATCTTTCCCAAAACGCCGATGTTATTATTACCGGCAAGGTAACACAACAAAACTCCAGCTGGAACGAAAACAAAACAAGAATTTATACTCAAGCAACAATTCAAGTTGATGAATATCTGAAGGGCGGTAATACCGGAAGCTCAATAGTAGTCAGCTATCCGGGAGGAGAAGTTGGTGATATTGGTGAACTATATTCTCATATGCCAAGGTTTGAAGATAATGAAGAGGTTTTGGTTTTTCTGAAGAAAGACCAAACCGGCTCAAGCTATAAAGTAGTAAACGGTGAAGAAGGCAAACTAACTGTGATCAGCGATGCTAAAACTGGCGAAAAAATCACATCTCAAAACGTGAGGGTGAATACGCTTACGGCACAGATAAAGAATTATCTCAATGATTAATCCAACACATTCAGGATTTAATTCAATTTTTAAAATTCCACTTTCAGAGGGCACAATGAAATTTCTTTTAATATTTTTAATTTCTATTCTTATAACACAGAATAATCAAATCCTTGCACAGTCAAATAATAATTCTTATGTATTGTTCGATGAAGCGAGCCAACTGTATGTTCTTGACGGACAGCCAGTAACCACGGATGCAAACCAAAACGGGTTTAAATATTTTAACAGCAATTCAACAAATAACCGGATAACGGTTCAGGCATGGATTTACATGCTTGGCGATACACCCGTTGATGTTGATGTTCCCATTATTTATCGCACAGTAAACAATGGAACGACTTTCTCGATGTCCCTCAAAAACAACCAGGCATATTTTTCAGTCGGTAACAATAATACAATGACTGTGAATACAAACCAGTTACCGGCATTTCAGTGGCTTGCTATTACCGGAACATACGACGGAAGTAGTCTGAAAATATATTCGGGTGGTTCTCTGGTATCGAATGTTCTTTTTAACATGACACCGGGTTATACCAGTACTAATGGAACTACTGGTTTGTTCGCAGGTAAATTGAGCGCGGGCACCTTCAGAGGATTAATTGATGAAATCAGGATTTTCAATGTTGCATTAAGTGCAAATAATATTAACAGCTCCGGTGGAAATGGAAATCCTGCCGAACCATTTCCTTCTGTTCTTAACCAATATTCAACGGGACAATGGTCCTTTACGGAGTTCTCTTATTACAACGGAGTGAAATCACTTAAAGACCTATCCAATTTCAAAAATCACTTGCGAGTAATCAGCATTGATGAAATAGTTAACAGCAAAAACCTTCCGTTCTTTGTTGTAAATACTGTTAGTGATTTACCAGACTTGCTACCGGGTGATGGGAAAGCTGATGCGGGCAGTGGACTTGTTACGTTAAGATCTGCCATTCAGGAAGCAAACGCTTTGACGGGCGTCCAGAAAATATTTTTTTATATACCGGGTGCCGGTCCATATAAAATTCAACCATTGTCTCCTTTGCCGGCGATAACGGAAGCATTGAGCTTGAGTGCTGCTTCACAAAAAGGATACGCTGGCTTTCCAATTATTGAACTTGATGGTTCACTGATATCAGAAACTGGTGTCGATGGTCTCTCAATAATTTGCGGAGGTATCACGATTAAGGATCTGGCAATTAATTCATTCAGTGGCTATGGTCTTTCATTAACCTCCGCTGGTGGAAACAAAATACAGAACAATTTCTTTGGAACTGATTTAACTGGTAATTCTGGCTTGCCAAATGGTGCTGGGGGAATTTTTATTGGTGGTGGTTCTTCATCAAACATTATCGGCGGACAAAATCCATCAGAAAAAAATATCATACTTGGCAATGGCAGCGGTGTTGCTATTGATAATAGTAATGGAAATTCAATCACAGGAAATTCTATTGGGTTAAATTTTAGCGGTCAAGTAATAAGTAACTCAGGAAATGGTGTTCTGATCAGCAATGGTGCAAATAATAATACCGTTGGTGCAAATAAAATCGGAGGATGGAATAATTCGGGAATATTAATAAAGGACGCTGCAACCGGTAACAACAGTATAGACAATAACTTTGTTGGCACCGATGAAAATTGGTCTGACTTCGGAAATAATTCAGGTATACTACTAGGATATGGCACAACCAATAATGAAATCATCAGCAACAGAATAGCTTATAATGACAATGAGGGTATTGCAATTGGTGTAAATGATCCAGTGCTAGGATGGACAGAATCAAGCAATAACACTATCAGCGGCAACACAATCACGAGTAACGGTGCTGCTGGTGTAGCTGTGCGAAAAGGAATTGGCAATTCTATTCTCTCGAATTCAATTTTTTCAAATTCCATTTATAGCACATTTGATCTGGGTGTGGATCTTATGAGCGTTGATGGAAGCGGAAATTTAATTGGTGGTCGGGACATTAATGATTACTCTGATTCTGATATGGGTGGTAACAATCACCAGAACTATCCTGTTATACAAACATTCTATGGATCAGAAAGCAGCCCGGGTATTATCATTTATGGTTTTCTGGAAAGCGAGCCTTTTAAAAATTACACAATACAGTTCTTCTCGAACTCAGATAATCTGGAATACGGAGGCGAATCATTTCTCGGCGACACAATTGTAACAACCGATGCGAATGGTTATGTAGAATTTGAGGTTAACTTAATTGATGCTTTTGTTGATTTAAACAACAACCATTCACTTACTGCTACGGCAACAGATGAATTCGGAAACACTTCGGAATTCTCCGATCCGGTTGTTGCACAAAAATTATTCGGCAATAAGTATGTCATTAACCGAACAAACAGTGGCCTTCCATTGCATTGGCGTGATGGAAATGCTATTTATACAATTGCGCCATCTATTATTAATAAAGGTGCAAATTATGTTGAAGCCATAGAAAATTCATTCGGGGGCTGGGGTGAATTGCCACAACTAAATTATTCTCGTGGAAATTTAACCTCAATATCTGAGCAATATTCATTTGAACCAGATGGACTTAATAATGTAGTTTGGCTGGAAGGAGATGATTGGGATATTACAGAAGCAAGTGATAATGTGGTTGCAGTAACAAGAGTTTTATATTTTGTTCCCACCGGTGAGTTTTTAGATGTTGACATTGCATTCAACGGTACTCCGCGAACTTCATCTGGTAATGTGGTCGGCTGGGCAGCTCCAACTACTGGCTCAGATAATAAATTAGATGTTGAGAATGTTAGTGCTCACGAGATTTCTCATTTTTCGGGTTTGGGTGATTTATTAAATCCTGGGGATCCGGGCTGGATCTTGCCAATGGCATCAGACAACCAGGAACAGACAGCATATCAACGGATTGCATTAAATGAAACAAAGAAGAGATCTATATTTGATTACAAGGATATCGATCCAAATATGGATCCTGCAGAAGGTGATGTTGCCGGCATAGAAGCTATATATGGCAGCCTCGATAAAATTTATGTTGACCTTGTTTTAGTTTTTGATGGATCTGCTACTTACACCTCTTCTGAAACTTATAATGGATTTTATCCTGCAGTAAATAGTGCGCTCGAATTGGTAGAAAAGCTTAGAGCAAATGATCGTGTAGCAATCGTGAATTCTCTAAATACTGAATACTCACTCATCAATTATTCAAAGACAGCCTTTATAAATGCTTTGAATAGCTTACAACCGGGTGGAGCTGGAAATGTTGCTGAAAGACTGTTGGTTGCCCATAATGAATTACAAACGACCGATCGTCCTGATAAAAAGAAAGTAATAATCTTATTCAGTGCGGGCGAAGAATTTTCTTCACCAAGAATAATTGATAATGTTATCCCAGTGCTTAGACCAACTTCTACTGTTGTTAACACATTAGGATTTGCATTAAGTTCTTCCGGGCCTGATAAGATGGGCTACCTAGCAAACGAAACAAAAGGTGATTATTATAAAATTCCTGATGCAACAGATATAAATATTGTTGTAAACACAATCTGGTTCAGATTGCTCGGACTTCAGGTAACGTATGTATCTGAACCATTCAACAGCGATACAATTGCTGCTGCTGGACAGGGTGGTTTGTTATGGCAAGGTGGTCTGTTGTGGCAGGGTGGTCTATTATGGCAGGGCGGTCTGTTATGGCAGGGTGGTTTGTTATGGCAAGGCGGATTACTCTGGCAAGGAACAACGAAAACAGAATTTGGTCTGCTCTGGCAAGGAAGTGATTTCGATCTGAAAATACTAACTCCCAATGGACAGATTATAGACAGCACTTGCTATAATCAGCCACCTTTCGTTGACTACGAAATAGAGTTTGTT
>Ga0105090_10002469_pt1 | contig 10315 bp, 11 predicted proteins | sample PPLLak3March2015_FD_79110 | JGI IMG/M metagenome (GOLD analysis project Ga0105090, IMG submission 79110) | Freshwater sediment microbial communities from Prairie Pothole Lake near Jamestown, North Dakota, USA - PPLs Lake P7 Core (1) Depth... | ecosystem: Environmental > Aquatic > Freshwater >... | reverse complement strand
GCCGGCCACGCCGATGATGATCGACTCGCCCCAGCCGCGGTGGCAGCACTCCAGCGCCTGGCGCATCAGGTCGACGTTGCCCACGCACTCGAAGCTGTAGTCGGCGCCGCCGCCGGTCAGCGCCACGAGGTAGGGCACGAGGTCCCCCTCGACCTCCTTCGGGTTGACGAAGTGGGTCATGCCGAAACGCTCGGCCAGCGCCTTGCGCTGCGGATTGATGTCGACGCCGATGATCCTGTCGGCGCCCGCGATGCGCGCGCCCTGGATCACGTTCAGGCCAATGCCGCCGAGGCCGAAGACGACGACGTTCGCGCCCGGCTCCACCTTCGCGGTGTTGATGACCGCGCCGATGCCGGTGGTGACACCGCAGCCGATGTAGCAGACCTTGTCGAAGGGTGCGTCCTCGCGGATCTTCGCCACCGCGATCTCGGGCAGCACGGTGAAGTTCGAGAAGGTCGAGCAGCCCATGTAGTGGTGGATCTTCTGCCCGTTGATGGAGAAGCGGCTGGTGCCGTCGGGCATCACGCCCTGCCCCTGCGTGGCGCGGATCGCGGTGCAGAGGTTGGTCTTCTGCGAGAGGCAGGACTTGCACTCGCGACATTCAGGCGTATAGAGCGGGATGACGTGGTCGCCCTTCTGCAGCGACTTCACGCCGGGACCAACGTCCACGACGATGCCGGCACCTTCATGGCCGAAGATGACCGGGAACAGGCCCTCCGGATCGGCCCCGGAGCGCGTGAACTCGTCGGTATGGCAGATACCGGTGGCCTTGAGCTCGATGAGCACCTCGCCGGCCTTTGGCCCCGCCAGCTGGACAGTCTCGACCACCAGCGGCTGACCCGCCTCCCATGCCACTGCGGCCCTTGCGTCCATCGGTGCTGCCTCCTTCGGGGTGAACCCCTACAATAACGCCATTCGATATCCGCGGGGATCCCATGCCACTGGCCAGACGCCGTTCTTCCGTCGCTGTCCGCGTCGGTTCCGTCACCGTCGGCGGCGGCGCACCGATCGTCGTGCAGTCGATGACCAACACCGATACGGCGGACATCGAAGGCACCTTCCGCCAGGTGAAGGAGCTGGCCCGGGCCGGCTCGGAACTTGTGCGCATCACCGTCAACTCCGACGAGGCCGCCGCGGCCGTCGCGCCGATCCGCGACCGGCTGCTCGCCGCCGGTGTTCCGGTCCCGCTGGTCGGGGACTTCCATTTCAACGGCCACAAGCTGCTGAAGGCGCACCCGGCCTGCGCCGAGGCGCTGGCCAAGTACCGCATCAACCCGGGCAATGTCGGCCGCGGCAGCAAGCGCGACCCGCAGTTCGCCGAGATGATCGAGATCGCCTGCCGGCACGGCAAGGCGGTGCGCATCGGGGTGAACTGGGGCAGCCTCGACCAGGAGCTGCTGACCCGGATGATGGACGAGAACTCACGCGCCGCGGCGCCGCGGGACGCGCTCGAGGTGCTGCGCGAGGCCACGGTGGTCTCGGCGCTCGAGAGCGCCGCGCGCGCCGAGGAACTGGGCCTGCCACACGACGCGATCATCATCAGCACCAAGGTGTCAGGGGTGCAGGACCTGATCTCGATCTACCGGATGCTCGCGCAACGCTGCGACTATCCCCTGCACCTCGGGCTCACCGAGGCCGGCATGGGCTCCAAGGGCATCGTCGCCTCGACGGCCGCGCTCGCCGTGCTGCTGCAGGAGGGCATCGGCGACACCATCCGCATTTCGCTGACCCCCGAGCCGGGCGGCGACCGGACCCGCGAGGTGATCGTCGCGCAGGAAATCCTGCAGAGCATGGGGCTGCGTGCCTTCACGCCGATGGTCATCGCCTGCCCCGGCTGCGGGCGCACCACCAGCACCTACTTCCAGGAGCTGGCGCAGCGCATCCAGGGCTACATCCGCGAGCGCATGCCGGAGTGGAAGCGCCAGCGCGACGGCGTCGAGGACATGACCGTCGCCGTCATGGGCTGCGTAGTCAACGGTCCCGGCGAAAGCAAGCACGCCAGCATCGGCATCAGCCTGCCGGGCACCGGCGAGCGTCCGGTTGCGCCGGTCTATGAGGACGGCGCGAAGACAGTCACCCTCAAGGGCGAACGCATCGCCGAGGAGTTCCAGGCGCTGGTCGAGGCTTACGTCGAGCGCCGCTACCCGACCAAGGAGCCAGCATGACCGACCTGAAGGAACGCAAGTGCGTGCCCTGCGAGGGCGGGGTCGCCGCCTACAGCGCGGCCGAGGCCAAGGCCCTGCTGGGCCAGCTGCACGCTGACTGGCGGCTGATCGAAGACGGCCAGGCGCTGCGCCGCGAGCTGAAGTTCACGGACTTCTACCGCACCATGAGCTTCCTGAATGCGCTCGCACACGTTGCCAACGTCGAGGACCACCACCCCGACCTCGAACTCGGCTACAACTACTGTCACGTGCGCTTCACCACCCACGCCATCGGCGGCCTGTCGGAGAACGATTTCATCTGCGCAGCCAAGCTGGACGCGCTGCTGGCATGACGACTGAACCGTCAACGGCACCCTTCGTGGCGCCCTGCCGGCCGCTCGAGGCCGGCGCGCCCTTGCGCTGGATCGCCAGTGGCTGGCAGGACCTGAAGCGCGCGCCCCGGCAAAGCCTGTCCTATGGCCTGGTGATCGCGGCGCTGTCCTGGGGCGTCACCGCCATCGCGCTGCGCTACGGCAACTACTGGGCCGTGCTGGTGCTGCTCTCCGGCTTCGTGTTCGTCGCGCCCGTGCTGGCGCTCGCCCTGTACTCGATCAGCCGGCAGCTCGAGCGCGGCCAGCCGCCCTCGCTGGGGCGCTGCCTGCTCGAGCAGAAGCGCAGCCTCGGCACGGCGATGGTGTTCGCGCTGGCGCTGCTGGTGGTGTTCCTGGTCTGGGCGCGCGCCGGATCCATGGTCCACGTGTTCTTTCCGGTCGAGGCCCAGCCGGACTGGCGGCAGCTCGCTACGTTCCTCGCGATCGGCTCCGCGGTAGGCTCGATCTTCGCGCTGCTGACCTTTGCCGTCAGCGCTTTCTCGCTGCCGATGATCTGCGACCGCGACACCGACGCGATCACCGCCGTGGTTACCAGCATCAACGCCGTGCTGCGCAACAAGCGCGCCATGGCCGTCTGGGTCGGGCTGATCGTGCTGCTGACCGCCGTGGGCTTCGCCACTGCCCTCATCGGCCTGGCGGTCACCATCCCGCTGCTCGGCCACGCCACCTGGCATGGCTACCGCGAGACCATCGACGCCAGTGCCTGGCCTGCCAACTAAAAGGGGACAGTCCCCTTTTAGTCAGCGCTGCGCCGCGAGGAAGTCGGGAACTTCCCCCGCCACGCCCATCGCGCGACGGATCAGGCTGCGCTTGAGCGGCTCGACGCGATCCACCAGGCCGAGGCCGGTACGGCGCGCCCACGCCAGCAGCGGGAGTTCGCTGCCGAACAGCCTCTTGAGGCCATCCATGAGCGCCATGGCCGGCAGGTTCTCCGCCTTGCGCCAGCGCTCGTAGCGGCGCAACACCACGTGGTCGCCGATGTCGCCGCCGCCGGCCATCGCATCACCCAGCACCTGGGCGAGCGCGGCGCAGTCCATGAAGCCCAGGTTCACGCCCTGCCCCGCCAGCGGATGCACGCCATGGGCGGCATCGCCCACCAGCGCGATCCGCGGCCGCGAGTAGTCGGCGGCGTGCATGAGCCGCAGCGGGAAACCAGCCCGCGGCGTCGTCGGCGTGAGCGCGCCCAGCACGCCGGCCGATGCCGCGCTGACGCGCTCGCCGAAGGCGGCGTCGTCGAGCGCCAGCAGCGCCTCGGCCTCGGCCGACTGCACCGACCAGACCAGCGAGACGCGCCCATCGGCCAATGGCAGCAGCGCCAGCGGACCCGTGGGCAGGAAGCGCTGCCAGGCAGTCTGCTGGTGGTCGCGTTCGGACTGCAGGTGGGCCACGATGCCCTGCTGGCCATACTCCCAACCACGGGTCTCGATGCCCGCCAGCCGGCGCACCGCAGAATCGTGGCCATCCGCGGCTACCACCAGCGCCGCCGTCAGGCGCCGCCCGTCGCCGGTGGCCAGCGTCGCCGCCGTCTCTCCCGCCTCCAGCGACTCGACCCCGGAGCGCAGCAGGGTGACGCCGCGGGCCAGTGCGGACTCGATGAGCGCCGCCTGCACGCTGCGATTCTCGACGATGTGGCCGAGGTCGGGCTCGCCCAGTTCCGCGGCATCGAAGCAGACCGACGCCGAGCCCGTCGGGGTGCCAGCCGCATCCCAGACCACCATGCGCCGGTAGGCGCCCGCGCCGCGGGCGGCGACGGCATCCCAGGCCTGCGTGCGCTCCAGCAGCCGCTGCGAGGCACGCGACAGCGCGGAGACGCGCAGTCCGAAAGATTCCCCCGCGGCCGGCGCCTGCACGGGCCGCGGCTCGAGCAGCCCGATGCGCAGCCGCTCCGTGGGGCGATAGCAGGAGGCCAGCGCAGCCAGCGCGGCACCGACCATGCCGCCGCCGACGATGACCATGTCGAAGTCATGCTTCACGCCAGCGGCACCCCGCGCGCCAGGCGCGGCAGGCGCCCCGCCAGACCCATGCTGACGCGCGCGAAGGCATGCTTGGCCGGCGTGAACAGGTCGAACAGCAGCAGCCCGGCGCCGCGCGCCGCGCGCAGCGGCAGCAGCGGGTTGCCGAACAGCCGCACCAGGCCATCGGTAAACGCAATGACGTTGCGCCGATCGGCAAGCCGCCATTCGGCATAGCGCGCCAGCACCCGTGCTTCACCCGGGTCCGCGGCGGCGCCGTGCTCGCGCAGCTCGTCGGCGATGACCTCGGCGAGCGTCGCCACGTCGCGCAGCCCGAGGTTGAAGCCCTGGCCGGCGATCGGATGCAGCCCCTGGGCCGCGTTGCCAATGATCACGCCACGCTGCGAGACCTGCCGGTCGGAGCGGGTCAGCGACAGCGGATAGGCGTAGCGGTGGCCGACGCGGGTAAACCGACCCAGCCGGTAGCCAAAAGCATCCTGCAGGCGCGCCAGGAACGCGCCGTCCGCCAGCGCCAACACTTCACTGGCCGCGGCTGGCGCAAGGGTCCAGACGATGGTGCAGCGTCCATCCGGGAGCGGCAGCACGGCGATCGGCCCGTCCGCGGTGAAGCGCTCGTAGGCCACCGAGTCGTGGTACTGGTCGGTGGCGACGTTGGCGATCACCGCCTGCTGCCCGTAGTCCCATACCGTTGCCTCAATCCCGAAGGCCTCCCGCACCGCTGACTTCGCGCCGTCGGCCGCGACCACCAGCCGCGCCTCGATCCGCCCCGGCCGGTCACCCTCGACCTCGAGCGCCACCGTGTCGAGGCCGGGGTGCACGGCGGCGACGCGCGCCGGCGCGCGCAGCTCAACGCGCGGCGCCGGCTCGCACAGCGCCGCGAGCGCGGCGCCGAGGACACGGTTGGTAATGGTGTAGCCGAGCGCCGGCACGCCCTGCTCCTCGGCCGAGAGGCGCGCGAAGGCAAAACGACCGCGGTCCGAAACGTGGATATGGCGAATCGGCGCAGTCTCCGCGGCGACGAAACGCCAGGCGCCGAGGCCCTCGAGGATCCTGCGGCTGCCGTTCGACAGCGCAGTGGTGCGTTCGTCGAAGCTCGGCGCCTCGCTACTGCCCACCGGCGCCGGCTCGACCACCACGACGTCGAGCGGCAGCAGGCGCAGCGCCGCCGCCAGCGACAGGCCGACCATGCCGCCGCCGACAATGGCGACGTCGCATCGGCGGGTCTCGGTGCAGCTTTCCATGTTGCCAGTGTACTTCGCGCCGACCGGCCTGCGGGATGCGGGACGCTGCGGCCGCCCCGGTACCGCTCAGGCGGACTGCAGGAAGCGCTCGATCTCGTCCGGGTCAGAGGCCAGTTCGCTCGTCAGGACCTCGGGCGCCCCGCTGGTGACGGCCACGTCGTCCTCGATCCGCACGCCGATGCCGTGCCAGACGCGCGGCACGCCCTGCATGCCGGGCGGGATGTAGATGCCGGGCTCGACGGTGGTCACCATGCCGGGCTCGAGCAGCCGCCAGTCCTCGCCGATCTTGTACTCGCCGACGTCGTGAACATCCAGGCCGAGCCAGTGCCCGGTGCGGTGCATGAAGAACGGCCGGTAGGCCTGCTCGCGCAGCAGCGTCGGCAGCCGGCCCTTGAGCAGCCCGAGCCGGACGAGTCCCACGGTGACGGCCCGCACCGCCGCCTCGTGCGGATCGTTCCAGTGGTTGCCGGGCCGCACGCGGTCGATGGCGGCCCGCTGCGCCTCGAGAACCACCTCGTAGATGGCGCGCTGCCGGGGCTCGAAGCGGCCGCCGACCGGGAACGTCCGGGTGACGTCGGCGGCATAGCAGTCCAGTTCGCAACCGGCGTCGATGAGCAGGAGCTCGCCGTCCTTCATTTGCCGGTCGTTATCCTGGTAGTGCAGCACGCAGGTGTTCGGCCCACTGCCAACGATGGGGTGGTAGGCCGTAACTGCGCGGTGGCGGTGGAACTCGTGGAGCAGCTCCGCCATGACCTCGTACTCCATGCGCCCCGGGCCCGCCATGCGCATGGCGCGGCGATGGGCAGCGGCGGTGATGGCCCCGGCCCGGCGCATCACCTCCAGCTCCGGCCGGCTCTTGAACAGCCGCATCTCGTGCAGCAGGTGGTCGAGCGCCACGAACTCCTGCGGCGTGTGCAGGCCGTGGCGCGCCTGCGCCCGCAGGCCGTTGACCCAGCCGATGACCTGCTGGTCGAAGTCGGGATGGATGCCCATCGTGCAGTACACGCGGCTGCAGCGCTCGAGCAGGCCCGGCAGGATCTCGTCGATGTCGGCGATGGGGAAGGCATCGTCGGCGCCGCAGCTGTCGATGACGCCCTCGGGGCCGGCGCGCGCGCCGTCCCAGGCCTCGCGGACCGGGTCACGCTCGCGCACGAACATCACGAACTCACCCTGTGGCCGGCCCGGGACCAGCACCGCCACCGCCTCCGGCTCGTCGAAGCCGGTCAGGTAGAAAAAGTCGCTGTCCTGACGGTAGCGATAGGGCACGTCGCCGTTGCGCAAGCGGACGGGCGCCGCCGGGATGATGGCGATCGCCCCGCGGCCCATCATCCGCATCAGCTGGCGTCGTCGCCGGGCGTATTCGGTCCTGCGCATGGGGGGAGTCAGTGGTCGTGATGGGAGGAGGCCGCCGCCGCGGCACGCTGGCCGCGCAGTTCCTCCCAGGCCAGCTGCACCGAAGCGCGGATGAACTCCACGAGCTCCGCATAGTCCTGCTCGCTGGCCTCGCCGCCTTCGTCGAAGGCGAGCGAGGCACGGGCGATCTCGGCCAGGTCACGGGTGATCTCGTCGACGTCGGCGGGGAGTTTGCCGAGCGTGCCGGCGCGGCCAAGCCCGTAGAGGAACCCCGCGCACCAGCTGGCCAGCGCGTCGACCCGCTGCCGCAGCGCAAGGCTGTCAGCCGGCAGGAGCGGCGCGAACGCCAGCTCATCGCTGTCCAGCGACTGGCGCAGCTCGGCGAGCGCGGCCTCGAAGACGCCCAGCGTCCCGGCCGGGAGTTCGCCGCTCGCCTCGTCCGGCAGGACCTCGAGCAACCACTCCGCCGGACGGAAGTCCTGCTCGACGCAGAGCGCCCCGCCCAGGCAGCCATGCGCTTCCGCCGCGTCCATCCCGGCACCGAGTTCCTTGAGCACGCGGTCGAGTTCCGCGTACGTGATGGTCGTCATCGTCCCTCCGGGGGGGGGTGCAGCGCTGGTCGCCGCCGTATGCTACCGCGACCGCCACCACGCGGTCACCGCGAGCCGGCCACGCAATCGCGTTGACCCTGCCTTCAGGCGCGACTCATAATGACTGCATGGACGACGCACGCACCCCGTCAGCGGTGGAGGTGGAGGTCAAGCGGCTGGAGAAGCGGCTCGATGACCTCGTTGCCGCCGTCGACCAGTTGAAGGACGAGAACCGCGCGCTGAAGCACCGCCAGGACGTCCTCACGGCGGAACGCGCCGCGCTGCTCGCCAAGAACGAGCAGGTGCGCGCGCGGGTCGAGGCGATGGTCGGCCGGCTGAAGTCGATGGAGAGCAACGCGTGAGCGACACTACTCGGGTGAGTATCCGCATCCTCGAGAAGGAATATCACGTGGCCTGCCCGGTCGACGCGCGCAGCGAGCTGCTCGATTCGGCCGAACTGCTGAACCGCAAGATGCGCGAGATCCGCGACATCGGCAAGGTGGTCGGGCTCGACCGGATCGCGGTGATGGCCGCGCTCAACCTGACCAATGAGCTGCTGAAGTCGCGCGGCCGGGACGAGACCGCCGAGAGCGATCTCGCCTTGCGGCTGCGTTCGATGCGCGAGCGCGTCGAGTCGGCCCTGACCAAGGGCCAGCAGCTGGAACTTTGAAGTTTGCCGCGCGTCCACCCGGATGGACGCGCGAATGTTTTGGCGCCGCCTGCGGTGTTCGATGTGGGCCTGGGAACCTCTCGACCCTAATGTGAAAAACCCAGGGGCCTGGTTTAGCGGCAGCGGTGTGCATGTCCGTCTCCGGACGGGAAGCCTTAGCTGCTGCGGCTTGCCCCACCTGTTGCTCCGGATCGAGAGCAGCGGTCCGCAACGGCACAGGCGGGTGGCGCCTCCCCTTTCTCCCCGCGCCGGCGCGGCCGTCTGCCTTGCGCACTGACGACCCGCGCCGCGCGCTGCGCCAGCAGCTGCGTGCCAGGCGCCGCGACCTTGGCGCGGCCGAACGCGAGCATGCCGCCGGTGCGGCCGACAAACGGCTGGCGGACCTCGGCCTGCCGCGCCCCGGCAGCCGCGTCGCCGCCTACCTGCCGATGGATGGCGAGCTGGACCCGGCGCTGATCATCGCCCGCGCCCTGAGCCGCGGCTGCGAGGTCTACGCACCCGTCATCACCCGCTTCCGCGAACGCCGCATGCGATTCGCGCGCCTCGATGGCCGCGCAAGCGTCAACCGCTGGGGCATTGCCGAGCCTGCGACCGACGGCAGCATCGACGGCCGCTGGCTCGACCTGGTGCTGGTGCCCTGCGTCGCTTTCGACGCAGCCGGCAACCGGCTCGGCATGGGCGCCGGCTTCTATGACCGGCACTTCGCCTTCCTGCGGCGGCGCTCGACCTGGACCCGCCCGCGGCTGGTCGGCCTCGCCTACGAATTCCAGCACGTCGCCGGTCTCGCGCCGCGGCCCTGGGACGTGCCGCTGTGGCGCGTGATCACCGAGTCCGGCGTCCATGGTGACGCCGGGCCGCCCCGACCACTGGAGACCGACACGTGAATTACTGGCTGTTCAAGTCCGAGCCGGACACCTTCAGCATGGATGCGCTGGCCGCCGCGGCCGGCCGCCGCACGCACTGGGATGGGGTGCGCAACTACCAGGCACGAAACATGATGCGCGACGAGATGCGCCGGGGTGACCGCGGCTTCTTCTATCACTCGAGCTGCGACGAACCGGGCATCCAGGGCATCGTCGAGGTGGCGAGCGCGGCGCACCCTGACCACACCGCCCACGACTCCACCAGCCGTTACTTCGATGCGGACAGCGACCCGGCGCAGCCGCGCTGGTACATGGTGGACGTGAAGCTGGTGCGCAAGCTCGCGCGACCGGTCACGCTTGCGGAACTCAAGCGGCATGCCGATGGCAAGTTGCGTGACATGCTCATCCTGCGACGCGGCAATCGACTGTCGATCACGCCGGTCACGGCGGACGAGTGGAAGTTCATCCTGTCGCTGGCCGGCGAGTGAGCGTCTCTAGATTCGTTTCGCTCGTAAAAAACAGGGCTTTCATGCGATGGCGCGCATGCGCGCCACAGGCCGCGATCGCGTCGCCGGCAATCGCGTTGCGCGCATTCGCGATGGCAGGGACGATGATGCGAGTACCGGCATGACGATCGCGTGTGAAAAAAGTCGCCTACCCCTTGCTTGCATTCCGGTCAACCATGTATATACTCGCTCCCCGGATTAACCCGACATGGAGATCCAACATGGCGACCAAGAAGAAGGCTGCGAAGAAGAAGGCGACGAAGAAGAAGGCTGCCAAGAAGGCAGCGAAGAAGAAGTAGTTCTTCTTGCAGCTCGAACGGCGGTTGGCCGTTCACAAGACAGCCAACCGCCCGTTCTGATCTGAAGACTGTGCCCGCGAAAGCGGGCACAGTTGTTTCCGGAACCCGGTAATCAGGCGAGCACGAGCATGAACAGCACGGATGACAGGAAGCGCAGGGCGGCACAGGCGGCACTGGCCTGGCTCGAGGACGGCATGACCGTGGGCGTCGGCACGGGCTCGACCGTCAACCACTTCATCGACGCACTCGGCGCCTGGCGCGACCGCCTTGCCGGCGCGGTCTCG
>Ga0105090_10002467_pt1 | contig 10319 bp, 7 predicted proteins | sample PPLLak3March2015_FD_79110 | JGI IMG/M metagenome (GOLD analysis project Ga0105090, IMG submission 79110) | Freshwater sediment microbial communities from Prairie Pothole Lake near Jamestown, North Dakota, USA - PPLs Lake P7 Core (1) Depth... | ecosystem: Environmental > Aquatic > Freshwater >... | reverse complement strand
TGCTTCTGGGCCTGGCCACTGTACTCCTGCACCAGGCGCGTCGAGGTCTCGTCATCGAGCCGGCCACCCGGCTGCAACGCGTTCATCATAACAAGGCCGAGCGACACGGCGATCAGCATGTTGGCGAAAAACAGCGTGAACGTGCGGCCGGCCAGCGGCCCGAGGTGCGTGAGTTCGCCGAGCTGCAGCACGCCGTTCGCGAGCGAAGCGAAGACGAGCGGGATCACGACGAAAAACAGCATGCGCAGGAAGACCTGCCCGAGCGGGTCGAACAGCGTCGTGGCGAGCCACTGCGCCCCGTCGAGCAGGGACGGGACCCGGCTGCCAAGGGCAAGGACGAGGCCGCCGGCGACAGCCCCGGCCACCAACCCCAACAGGATGCGATTCGCGAGACGCGCGTCTATGTCAGCCATGACGGATGCTAGCAGCGCGTTTTGCGTGCCGCCAATTCGACTGAGCGAGAGGCGAACGCGCGCAGGGCGCGATCGTCGAGGGATCCCTCTGCTGCAGGGAACCCGGCTGCCCAGAAGTCTCCGCTGTGACGACGTTCGCGGTGAGGCGACAGGGCCGGCGCTAGAATTTGCGCGTGTCAGAAGAATCCGACGACCTGACGAAACGGCCCGACCCTGCAGCACCGGACGACGGCGTACGCACCGAACGGCGTCGGCAACGGCGCGACCTGGCGTCGCCGCCGAACTGGGAGACGATCGTGCTGCAGCGCATGGCCGAGCGCGTCAAATCGCTATCCGGCGAGCCGCCCACCGGGGCAATCGCAGGCCGGGACGCTGGCTGGGAGACGGCTGCACTGCTCGCACTGCGGCGACGGATGCGGGATCTCCATTCGAAGTAACGCGCCGCGCGCCGCCAGCCCGCCGGATTACCCGCAACGTCGGGACTGCTTATGTCACCTCTGAATTCGGCCCTGACCACCCGTCGGCCCGCGGATATCACTCACGCCACGGCGGTCAACGGCCGCTACGATAGCCGGGTCACCGGGTGAGCAGCGAGCCATGGCCATGCGATTCAAGGCAAGCACCCTCTTCGTCCTGCTGCTGCTCGCGCTCGCCGGCTGTGGAGGAAGCGATTCGTCGGACAGACGCCCGGCGTCGCTCATCGTCAACAGCCTGCTCGACACCACGTCGCCACCCGCTGGGGCGGTCACGCTGCGCTCGGCCCTCGCGGCCGCGGAGTCGGGCCAGCCCATCGAGTTCGACGCCAGCCTGAACGGCGGCACGATTGCCCTCTCGGTCGTCGCGGACGAGCACACGCTGCTGAAGGGTGAAGTCATGGGCATCCGGGACGAGCCGAGCGGGCCCGTCTCCTACCTCGTCGGCTATTTCGACCGCGACTACGGACGCTCGGCGCTGGTCGCGCGCAAGGACGTCGTCATCGATGCGTCGAAGTTGCCGGCTGGCATCACCATCGCCTGGGCTGGCGGAACGCAGCCCGCAGCGCGTGTCCTCGCGGTCGAAGGAAACCTGACACTGGTCAACGTCGCGATCACTGGCGGACGCAGCGTCGCGGACGACATCGCCACCGGCAACCCGGACGACCAGCCGTGGACGCTGGCTCGCGGCGGCGCGCTCGCGGTCTGGGGCGTTGCGCGCCTCGTGGACTGCCGCCTGTACGACAACCAAGTGCAGGGCGACTTCGACTCCTCCCGGGACCGCGGGGCGTTCGGCGGCGCGGTGTACGCGGACATCGTAGACATGGAAGGCTGCATCGTGAGCGGTAACTCGGCGCTCGGGGCCGGCGCGGCGGGTGGTGGCGTGTACTCGGTCGGCGGCGCCGACCACGCCCGCACCGTCTCGACGATCGACAACTCGACCATCACCGGCAATCGCATTCGCGGCCTGTTCACCTATGGCGGCGGCGTCTTCTCCGACGGCGGCAGCATCGGCAACCGCAAGACCCTGCGCGTCAGTAACAGCACCATCGCACGCAATCTGGTCGAGCCCGCACCGGGCCTCCCTCCGTTCCTGCTCGCAATGGGTTACTGGCGCGGTGGCGGCGTCTACATGTCGAATGGCTACCTCGAGGTCGAGGCCTGCACGATCGTCGAGAACGAGGTCCGCGGAGTTCCACGCACCGACAGCCTCGGCCGGCGCAATCTCGCGGGCGGCGTCGCTGCGACCGTCGGCAATGCGCACGCGACCGAGCACCTGATCCTCGGCCATTCGATCGTGGCGGGAAACACCGTCGAGGAGATCGGCGGCGACCGTTACGCGCACGACGTATTCACGGGATCGCTGTTCTATTTCCGGAGCGCGGGCTACAACCGGCTCGGCGTGCTCGACTTCAGCCAGATGCTGGTTCCGGTCGGTGAGCCGGGCTGGGCGTCACTGAGCCGCAAGCACTACCCGAAGGCAGGCGACCAGGACGGCGTCGACGCGGCCGACGTGCTCGACCTCACCGGCGGCGTTCATTCGACGTCGATCCTGTCCGTGGGCGTCGGAGCGGGCGAATTCGCGGTTCTTCACTATGCCCCGCGCGGCAGCGCGCTGGCCCAGGTACCCGAGTCACGCTATGAGATCGCGGAGACGCTGGCCGAGTACTCCCTTTCTTCGGGCGCCGCCGACGACTTCCTCGAGATCGTGCTTGCGCGTGTCGAGAGCCGTTACGCTCTGCCGGGTTTCGCCGCCGCGTTCACCACGGACTTCGAGACCTTCCTGCGGAACGCCGATTCAGACCCCGCCGCCGACGGAGTCCAGCCGTACCGCACTCCCGCCGGAGATCCGATCCTCACGCTCGCGGCCACGCAATTTTTCGGTCCGGGCGAGACCTGGCCGAAGGAACTCGAGAACCACCCATATATCGAGTTCTGGCATCAACTGGACACCGCGCTCGCGGCTGCCGCTATCCCCGGCCTGGGTCCCGAATTGCTCGGTGACGAGGCTTGGCAGAGGCTCTTCGCGAGCGGCGCTCTCGCCGAAAACCCGGGCATACGCATGACCGTGAGCACGGCACCGCGCCTCACCGTCCAGCGACTGTCCGTGGATCAGCTTGGGACCGCACGGCCCGCGAACGGCCCCGGCGACATCGGGGCCATCGAGGCGCCCTGACAGCTGGCCAGGCATGCCGAACTGCGGAACGCAGCATCGCTGCGCCGACCAGCGATCGCGCGGGATTCAGCTCCTCGGAAAGTTCGCATGCCGAGATGCGGCGCCGCGCGTAGCGTGATGATCGTTCGCGGCGCAGATCAAGGCGATGCGAGGCAGACAGACTGCGAAAGCCGGGCTGGACTCAGTCGCAAGGCGACCGATCATCCTTTGTGCCGCCCTGCTCGTGCTCGCGATGCTCTCGGCTTGCGCCAGCGACAGGAAGCTCGACAAGCCGATCCCGCTACAAAAGGCGGGACCGATCGCCAGCGCCGCAGACGAGCGCCTCTCGGTCACGATCGACGCCGTCATCGTCCGCGGCGGCCCCGGAGCGTGGTCGACGGATCCGAACTGGGATGAGTACCTGCTGCACTTCAAGAAGCTGTCCCCTGGGCACATGGCGATCCTGCGGGTCGCGGTCGTCGATTCGCTCGGCAAGCGACATGGGTCGAACGCGATCGCGCACGAACTGGAAAAGGAGAGTGAAAAAATCGCACGTCGCTACGAGGATGCGAACCTGCAGGTGAGAGCGGATGCAGGAGGTGCACTCGTGCTCGGCGGGTACGCGCTGGGGGCCGCGAGCAGCATCGCGGGACTCACAACGACAGGCGCAGCGGTGAGTTCAGCCGCGGTCGCGGGCGCAGTGGTCGCGCCGGTGCTCGTGACTGCCGGCATCGTACTGGCGATCCAGGAAGCGCAAGTGCAGGGCGAGATGACTCGCCGCACCACAAATCTTCCGATCCAACTGACCCCCGAGCACACGGGCCGGGAACGGCCACTGCACGTATTCGTCCCGATCGCGCCCGCGCCCCAGCGCGTGGAAGTCGAATACGCCGACGCATCCGGAATGCACGTGCTGGTCGTCGATACGCGCGACGTGCTTGCGGGGCTACACCTGCCGCCAGCGGCCGAGTCGCAGCGGACGGATGTACCGTCAGCCCACGAATCGCCAGTGATTCCGCCGTCGCCGTAACCTGTCGCCATGCTCGGGCGAGACGGCAATGCCGGCCCGGCCGGAATCAGTGATCCGTCAGCCTCCGCCCGCGCCCCCTGCGACGATCTACGCCCTTCGCCAATTCGGCACCTCGGTCGCAAGCATCCCGATGACGCCGGTCGAATCTGTCGCGACGGTCGTCGTGATGGAGGTATCGGCAGCGACACGCCGCGACGTCGCAGGTCGGCTGCGGCACGGACGGCGCTTCCCACGTGAGAAACCGCCGGCCTGCGAGCTGCTGCGCAGTCTCACAACAGTCTGGCCCGGCCTCGATGCTCACCGCATGGTACGGATTCACGACGCGTTGGACCTGCACACGGCGGCCGGGCAAGCGCACTTTTGCCTGAATGCGCTTGCGCTGCCACCAGGTCGAAAAATTGAACACCGCGATTTTGCCCCCTCCTTGAACCGCGCCGAGTGTCTTTTCCACGGACTGCATTCGGCACCGTTCGGCGCGCTGCACCAGCGCGGGCGCGAGGGGGAGTTCTACGCCGACGCGAACTGAGCCACAAGTTCAAGTAAACATAATCCCAAAGCGATTCAGCTGCCGCGGCAGACTGGCAGGGAGGGAAGTCAGGGGGAATGGTGGTGAGGGGGATTCCCGCAAAGTCAGACTAAGCAACTGATATCGCGCAAGCCACTACATGTGACTCGCGCCGCATTCCCCCAAAGATACCCCCGCGTTGGTCACGCTGCCCACGTTTTAGGCGGGCAGTCGCGTCGGAAGCTCTCGCGTGACTTCCCTGCGGCAGCAATGACTTCTCGCACCTTGAGCATCGCCTCGTCAACAGCCGCCTTGGCACACGCACCATCGTCCGGCTTCGCCGCCGGATGGAGGCGACTGAATTCCTTACATGCCGCGAGCGCCGCATCGCCCACGCGCTCCTCAAGCGCCGTTTTGCCCGCGCTGCTCGTGAGATCGAGGTCTGAATAGCTCACCTTGTAGACGAGCGAGATTGCGTTAATTGGCACATTGGCAAGCGTGCGCCCGATCCTCTCCTTCACGATGCGTGATCCCGAGACCGTCACGCCTTCGATTTCCTGCGCGTTTGAGCTGGTAGCGCCGTTCGGCACCATCGAAAGTGCGACCGCGATTCCAAGGAGCATCCTTCTCATGATGGCCTTCTGATTCCACTCGGGGCTGAGCGTACCCTGAGTGGTACGCCGTCACCCCAAGCCGCATAGCTCACCCCCTGCGCCTCCCTGGGCGCTACCCTCGGGCCATGATCGATCTTGGCAGCCTCGCGGGCCTGCACTCCCACAACCTTCAGCTCCACGCCTACCGCCCGCGTTGTGATCGGTGGGCAGTCCTGCCGCTCGCTGAGATGATTGCCGCCGGTCAGGGATCGCGCCGGCTGCCTTTCACGGTCAGGTGTCGATCGTGCGGTGCGGTCGGTCGAATGCAGGTGCGCCCACCGATGCCGATGCATTCGACTGTGAACGGCTGGCCGTCCGCGTCGGGCCGACTAGTTGTTCAAGGGTAGATCGACCCTGACCTCGCAGTGGCCGCGAGGGTCGTCGAGAATTTCCGGCGGGGACTTGCAGAAACCCCGGCGCGGGGCCAGGGCTCTGATTAGCCAAAACGAGCACGGGTCACCACGGCGCCGTTCCCACAAACAGGTATCCACTTGTCCTTGTCAAATTAACCGCCGCGCTGGTCAGGCGCCTCGGATAGAAATCGAATAGGGCAATTCCGCTGACCGTGCCGGTTCCGTTGGTGCAGCTTCCACCTTGGAACGTCACCGTAACGTTGTAGTAGTTGGCTTCCGTACTTGGGGCTATCGTGCCTGCAAACTTGCAGCCCGACGCAGACACTCCTGTCAGTTCGCCCGACGACGCGATCGTCACCTCGGTGTACTCCGTGAGGCCCGAGTACGACGTCCCTGTGAAGGTGGTAGTGATCGGTGCCCCCAAAGGCGGCGCCTTGAACGGGAAATGGTATTCGAGGTCATAGAGTGTCGTGAACGTCAGTGCATTTGTCGTGGCGGTGTACTTCACGGCACCATCAAAACTCTTCTCCTCCACGTAGGTCGCATCAAGGGTCACCGGACTGTTCCCGGCGCCCTCAAAGTTGAAGTCGATACCGTTGGACGACGTGAATCGACCGTTCTGCGACGTGCCATTGCCCTGCGCGAGTCCCGCCATCACTGCGCTGTTGTTGACAGCGCCGTAGATCAACCAGTACTCCCCGCTACCGAGCACCAGCCCTTCAACACTGCGGCCAGTGCTGCTGGTACCCCTCCACCACCCCTCCGCCGTCCCCGTGGAAGCCGACGGAGACTGGATCGTAAACGTCACCGCGCCCGACGTGCCGCCTCCGGGCGCGGGCGTCACGACCGTGACCTGCGCGGTCCCGGCCGTCGCCAGATCGTTTGCCGGGATGGCGGCCGTCAGCTGCGAGGTGCTCACGAACGTTGTGGCCCGTGCAGCGCCGTTCCAGTGCACAGCGGACGTGACCAGGAAACCCGACCCCGTCGCGGTGAGGGTGAATGCTGCACCGCCGACCGTTGCCGAGGCCGGCGACACCGACGCCAGCACAGGCACGGCGTTGACTACCTTCTTGTCGTCGTCGCTGCAAGCGGCGAGGACGCCGAGGAATGAAACGCAGAGAAGTATGAAAAGGGACTTGGCGATCCGCTGTCGCAGCGGATGCCCGGTTGTCGTCCTGGACATACGAGCCTCCTTGGCGGGGCTAGCGCAGCGTCCAACGCAGGCAGCTCCCGCATTAACTATTCAAACGATACCGCGCCACGCGGCCGGCGCAATTCGGAGAAATGGGTATCGCGTGGCCATTGCGCGCAGACTGCCGCGCCGGCTGCCTTTCGCAGTCAGGTGCCGATGGTGCGGTGCGGTCGGTCGATTGCGGATGCGCCCATCTATGCCGATGCACTCGATGGCGGACGTCTGGATAACACCGCACCAAAAGGGAAACCCCGGCGGGGCCGGGGCTTCACGTTCCGGTGGTATCGCAGTTGCCCACTAACGCCATCTTACGCAGGCGCCGGTCTCGCCAAGTTGGCCACCTGGCGAATCGAAACTGGCGAGCACGTAGCCGATCTTCCCGCTCAGGAAGTTAGTATCGAGAATAGTTGGAGCGCTGGAAGTGAATGTGAGTTGCTTCATCAGCCGGCCATTGCTGGTGTACGCGGCGAGATACCCTGTCCTTACTTCGCCGCCAGGATTGAACGTTAGCCACACTCTGTTTGTAGGGTAGTAGTTGGTGAAGTCGCGATTGAACGCCTCAAAGCTGGCTATGTTCCACAGCGTGGTCCCGGTGCTGTACGAGAGGTAAGAGATCCAGTAAGAACCGTTGGAGTAGGCCGGGCGCATTGTGGTTGACGTGCGCACCAGAATGCCATTGCGGATCGTCGCATCGGCAGTGCTGATAAAGAAACCAATCTCGCTAGTCAGGTCCCGATCCGTGAACGACCCTGAGGGCGACAGTGGCCAACAGTCGCCGGTGTTCCCGCCCTTATCAGGCTTGGCCGCACCGGCGAGTCCGGACTGCAGTCCGGCAAGTAGCGCTACGAGAGCAGCGACAAAAGATAGCGGTCTTCTATTGTTTGTCATGGTGCCCCCTGTCACGTTTCGCGTTAGGGCCGACGACCAGCGGTGTCCTTCGTGGTCTTTCGCGGAGGGCGACCGGCGATTCGCCGGGTACAGTCCTGCTTTGCGCTCTTTTTCCAGCGGACGCAATCGAAATCGCTGCGACGCGACGGAGACACGAACACGATCAATTCATATTCTCGCCGCGCCATACTTGAACTGGTGGCGCGATATCTACCAGACCCCAAGAGCCTTCAACGGGTGGTCGCGTGACATGTGGGGATGGGCGGAAGGAAAGTCTTTCCGCTCGACTCGTCATCGGAGTGCGACGAAGACCTCCCGCGGGACCCTGTTGCGCCATCACCGGTCGCTTTGCCGGCTCCGAGTAACACGACTACTAGAATCGCGAATGCGATGATGGCGAGCCAGATCATCCTATGCACACCCTGCAACTGGCGGCGGGCGTATCGCGGACGCAAAAAGGGAACCCGTGGCCTTTCCTGACCACGACCCGTAGGCACCGTGGGGTGCCAACTACCTCATAGATCGGGCAACGGCGATGCCAATCTGTACTGAAGTGGCTTGCTCAGTACTTTGATGGCGTCTCGACTGATCTTGTTTGCTTATTTTGCCGAGAGAAATTGGTGGTGAGGGGGAGAATCGAACTCCCGACCTAGGGGTTATGAATCCCTCGCTCTAACCGTCTGAGCTACCTCACCACGAGGTTCATCTTCCGTCAGCCGGAATTGTACCCGGACGGACGGGGGCGCGAATTTTCCGGGCGCAAGAGGGGCTAGTCAAGGAGAAGGACCCCATCCCGGCTCGCCCGGCGGCAACCAATCCCGCCGCGGCGAGACGGCTGCGAGTCAGACGTTGAAGCGAAAGTGCATCACGTCGCCTTCCCGGACGACGTACTCCTTGCCTTCGAGCCGCATCTTGCCCGTCTCCTTGGCGCCCTGCTCGCCCTTGCAGGCGATGAAATCGTCGTAGGAGATCACCTCGGCGCGGATGAAGCCCTTCTCGAAGTCCGTGTGGATCTCGCCGGCCGCTTGCGGTGCGAGCGCCCCGATGTGCGTCGTCCAGGCGCGCACTTCCTTGACCCCGGCCGTGAAGAACGTCAGCAGGCCGAGCAGGTGGTAGGCGGCGCGGATGACGCGATCCAGCCCGGGCTCGTGCAGGCCCAGTTCCTCGAGGAACGCCTGCCGGTCGGCCAGGTCGAGCTGTGCGATCTCGGACTCGATGGCGGCGCACACCGGCACGACGTCGGCGCCCTCCGCGTCCGCGCGTTTCTGCACGAAGTCGAGGTACGGATTGTCCTTGAAGCCGTCCTCCGCGACGTTCGCCACGTACATCAGCGGCTTGACCGTGATCAGGTGTAGTTCGCGCAGCAGCGGTCTCTCGGCGGGGTCCATCGCCAGCGTCCGCGCGGGGTTGCCGGCATCGAGGTGCTCGCGCATGCGCTTCAACAGGTCGCGCAGCCGGATCGCGTCCTTGTCGCCCGCCTTCGACGCTTTCTCGGCGCGCTGCAGGCCGCGCTCGACCGTGTCGAGATCCGCGAGCGCCAGCTCGGTGTTGATGACGTCGATGTCCGCGAGCGGATCGATGCGGCCCGCGACGTGCACCACGTCGTCGTTGACGAAGCAGCGCACCACGTGCGCCACTGCATCGGTCTCTCGGATGTGCGACAGGAACTTGTTGCCGAGCCCCTCGCCCTTGGAAGCACCGGCCACGAGGCCCGCGATGTCCACGAACTCGACGGTCGTGGGCAGGATCTTCTCCGGTTTCACGATGTCTGCGAGTGCCTTCAGGCGCAGATCCGGCACCGGCACGACGCCGACGTTCGGGTCGATCGTGCAGAACGGGTAATTGGCCGCCGCGGCGTTCTGCGCCTGCGTCACCGCGTTGAAGAGCGTGGACTTGCCGACGTTCGGCAGCCCGACGATTCCGCATTTGATTCCCAAGAGCCCTCACCCGGCCTGTGGCCGACCGCTCCCGCCGTGCGGGAGAGGTATTGAAAAAAACTACTGCGCTGCCTGCTTCGCGGAATGCAGCACGTGCATGGCTTTCTCCGCGCCATCGCGGATGAACACAGGCAGAGCCTGCAGCGCCGCGTCCACGCTCTGCACGATGGACTGCTCGTCCTGCGGCGACGCGCGCTGCAGCACGAAATCGATGACCTGCGACTTGTCGCCTGGATGCCCGATCCCGAGGCGCAGTCGCCAGAAATCCGGCCCGCAGTGAGTGATCGCGTCGCGCAACCCGTTGTGCCCGCCGTGGCCGCCGCCGAGCTTGAAGCGCGCGGTGCCGGGCGGCAGGTCGAGCTCGTCGTGAACGACGAGCAGTTCGCCCACCGGCGCCTTGACGTAATCGAGCAACGAGCGGATCGAGAGCCCGCTGCGATTCATGTAAGTCTGGGGCTTGAGCAGCGTCACGTCGCGTCCATCGAGTGAAACTCGGCACACCTCGCCCTGGTAGCGCGCGTGCGCGCGAAACTGCGCGCCCTGGGCGCGGGCGAGCGCGTCGACGAACCAGAACCCCGCGTTGTGGCGCGTGAGCCGGTGCTCCGGGCCCGGGTTGCCGAGTCCGACGATGATCGCGAGCGGTGTGCCTGCCATGATGGAGCCCCGAAAAAGACCGGGCCGCCCCGGAGGGCGGCCCGCATCCTCCGGCCCGCGGGCCGG
>Ga0105090_10002466_pt1 | contig 10320 bp, 12 predicted proteins | sample PPLLak3March2015_FD_79110 | JGI IMG/M metagenome (GOLD analysis project Ga0105090, IMG submission 79110) | Freshwater sediment microbial communities from Prairie Pothole Lake near Jamestown, North Dakota, USA - PPLs Lake P7 Core (1) Depth... | ecosystem: Environmental > Aquatic > Freshwater >... | reverse complement strand
TGCGCTCCACGCCTTCGCCGCTGGAGATCTTGCGCACGATGAAGCTGCTGTTCAGGCCGCGGTTGCGCTTGGCGATGACCACGCCTTCGTAGGCCTGCAGCCGCTTGCGCGTGCCTTCCACGACATTGACGTTGACGATCACCGTGTCACCCGGAGCGAATGGGGGGACGGTGCGGTTGAGGCGGGAAATCTCTTCCTGCTCGAGCGTGGCGATGAGGTTCAAGCGGTTCTCCGGTCGATCGTGTCGCGGGCGGGTTGAGTGGGTCTTGGTTGGCCCGGCAGAGGATCGAAAAGCTTTTGATTATATGCCGAGCGAGGCCAGCCATGCCTCGTCGGACTGGCTCAGCCGGCCGGCGGCCCGCGCCGCTGCGATCAGATCGGGCCGGCGCCGCGCCGTCAGCGCCAGCGACTGCTCGCGGCGCCAGCGCGCGATCGCGGCGTGGTGGCCCGACAGCAGCACCGCCGGCACCTCGTGCGCGACGCCGTCGATGGCGAGGCGCTCGGGCCGGCTGTACTGCGGGCCCTCGAGCAGGCCGTCGGAGAAACTGTCGTCCTGGTGTGAAGGTGCGCGCAGCACGCCGTCTTGCAGCCGCGCCACGGCGTCCAGCAGCGCCAGCGCCGGCAGTTCGCCGCCCGAGAGCACGAAATCCCCCAGGCTCAGCTCTTGCGTGACCCGGGTGTCGATGAGGCGCTGGTCGATGCCCTCGTAGCGCCCGCACAGCAGGACCGCACCGGGCCCCGTGGCGAACGCCTGCACCACCGACTGGTCGATGCGGCGACCCGTGGGCGTGAAGTGCACCACCGTCGGCAACGCTTCGCCGCGCTGCGCCACGACGGCGTCGAGAGCGCGCAGCAGCGGCTCCGCCAGCATCACCATGCCCGGGCCGCCGCCGTAGGGGCGGTCGTCGACACGCCGGTAGGTGTCGTCGGCGAAGTCACGCAGTGGCCACAGCCGCACGTCGATCCGCGCGGACTCGAAGGCCCGGCGCGTGATGCCGTGGGACAGGTGCGGCGCGAAGAGCTCCGGAAACAGCGTGACGACGTCGAAGCGCATGACCCGCCGCGGTCAGTAGTCGGGGTCCCAGTCGACGGCGATGCGGCGACCCGGCAGATCCACCGCGTCGACGTAGGCGGCCACGAAGGGGATCAGCCGCTGCGGCCCATCCGCACCACCGCCCTGGACACGCAGCACGCAGTGCGGACCGGTCTCGACGAGGCCGATCACGGTGCCGAGCTCGAGGCCCGCGCGATTGACCACCGACAGGCCGATCAGGTCGACCCAGTAGAACTCGCCCTCGTCGGGGGTCGGGAAGCTGGCGCGCGAGACGAAGACGCGCGCCCCGGCCAGCGCCTGTGCCGCGTCGCGGTCGTCGATGTCGTGCACGGTGGCCACGACGCCGTCGCCGTGCTCGCGCGCCTGCACCACGCGCAGCAGCGCCGGCAGTGGGCCCGGGGCCCGGCCGCCCGCCGGCCGCAGGGTCTCGGGTGGCTGCAGGAACCAGCGCTTGGAGGAAAAGAGCGCCTGCGGATCGGCGGCAAAGGGCTTGACCCGGATGCCGCCCTTCACGCCCCAGGCGCCGAGCACGCGGCCGACCTCGACCGCGTCGGCGGGCAGCGCGGCAGCGTCGCCCGGTGCCGCTTCGCGCGCCGCCAGCGGAGCGCCAGCCGACGCTTTCACCGCAACGGCTTCAGGCGGCCTTCCTGGCCTGATCGACCAGGCGCGCCACCGTCGGCGAGAGTTGCGCACCCACGCCGGCCCAGTGCGTCACGCGGTCGAGCGCGACGCGCAGCGGCTGCTCGGCGCCGGACGCCATCGGGTTGTAGAAACCGACGCGCTCGATGAAGCGGCCGTCGCGGCGCTCCTTGGCGTCGGCGACGACGATGTTGAAGAACGGGCGCTTCTTGGCGCCGCCACGAGCCAGCCGGATCACGACCATGTTGAGCTTTCCTAAGGATTCAAGGCCGATCGCCGCACCACGAGAGACACACCGGGCAAGGCCATCGAATTGGCCGGCAGCTGCACCTTCAGCGCACTTCTGCCAGCCGCGGCCGGCGCCGTAGATACGCCCCGTGCCGGCATCTCCATGCCGCGCACCGGGGCCGGCGCCGAAAACCGCGCATTATAAACTGATCGCCTCGCCAGCCGCCCTTCCGATGGCCGCTCCCCGCCATGGCCGCCACGCCGCCGACCCGATGCCCTCGACCCAGCCGCCCCCGCCCGCCCCACGCTACCGCTCCAAGACCCTGGCCGCCTGGCTGACCGTGGTGCTGGGCGCCCTGGGTGCGCACCGGCTGTACCTCTACGGGCGGCATGACCGTCTGGCCTGGGCCTGGCCCCTGCCCAGCCTGCTGGGTCTGTGGGGCGTGCTGCGCCTGCGCGCGCTGGGTCAGGACGACCGCCTGGCCTGGCTGCTGATCCCGCTGCTGGGGCTGATGTTGTCGCTGGCCATGCTCACGGCCATCGTCTACGCACTCACGCCCGACGAGCAATGGGATGCCCGCCACAACCCCGGCCAGCCGGTGCGGGCCACCGGCTGGGGGCCGGTGCTGGCAGCGATCGTGGCCTTGATGCTGGGCGGGGCCGCACTCATGGGCACCGTCGCCTACGGCGGCCAGAAATTCTTCGAGTGGCAACTGGCCAAGCCGGTCGCTGCCGCTCAGCTCAGGAGCTGGATGGGCTGATCGGCCACCACCTCGCGATAGGCGTCCAGGCGCCCGAGCCGGGGGTGTACCAGATCCGGCGCCAGATCGGCCAGCGGCCGCAGGACGAAGGCGCGGCCCTGCAGCCGCGGGTGCGGCACGATCAGGCCGGGCTCGTCGACGACGCGCTGGCCGTAAAGCAGCAGGTCCAGGTCCAGCGTGCGCGGCGCGTGGCGGTAGGGACGCTGGCGGCCGTGCGCCTGCTCGATGGCCTGCAGGGCGTCGAGGAGTTCGCGCGGCGCGAGCGTGGTGCGCAGCTCGGCCACGGCGTTGACGAAGTCCGGGCCCTGGGCGTCCAGCGGGCCGCTGCGGTACAGCGGCGAGACCGCCACGGACCGCGTCTGCGGCAGCGCCGCCAGCGCCTGGACCGCGCGCGCCAGCGTCGCCCGCGGATCGCCGAGGTTGGCGCCGAGGCCGACGAAGACGCGCTCGCCGGTCATGCGCCGTCGGCGGGTCCGCTGTCGGCGCCAGCGCCGGCCCCGGCCGGCTTGCGGCGCCGGCGCCGGCGCTTGCGCGGCGGCGCCGCGCCCTCGGCCACCCCGGACTCGGCACGCGGCGCCGATGCCTCGGCCGCCGGCACGCGGCGCGCGCGGGGCGGCATGGTGGCGCGCAGGTCCTGCAGCAGCGCCTCGCGCTCCTCGTCGTCGCCGAGGTGGAAGTCCTCCCACCAGTCGGCCAGCTCGGGCGCCACCTCGCCGCAGTCGGCGCGCAGGCGCAGGAAGTCGTAGCCGGCGCGGAACCGTGGCTGGTTGACCAGCGACGGCGCCGAGCTCGGCGTGCGCCGCTCGAAGCGCGGTTGCATCAGCCAGACCTCGCGCATGTCGGCGGCCAGCTTGCCGCGGCCGGAGATGTCGCCGATGCGGGCGTCGAAGACCGCATCGACGGCCTGCTGCAGCGCCGGGACGGGCGCCTCGCCGTCGGCCTTCAGCGCGCTCCAGCGCGCCAGCACGTCGTGCCACAGCAGGCAGGCGAGCATGAAGCTCGGCACCACCGAGCGGCCGTCGGCCACGCGGCGATCGGTGTCCTCCAGCGACAGGCGCACGAAGGTCTGGCGTGCCGCATCGGGCGCGTCCAGCGCCAGCGCGGCGTCGAGCACGGGGAAGACGCCGCCGCTGCCGCCGATCAACCGGTGTTTCCTGAGCTGCTCGATGCTGGCCAGTGCATGCCCGGTCTGCAGCAGCTTGATCATCTCGTCGAACAGGCGCGACAGCGGCACGTTCGCCAGCAGCGCGGCGGTGGCGGCGATCGGCCGCTCGGTGGCTGGATGGATGGCGAAGCCGAGCTTGGCCGCGAAGCGCACGACGCGGATGATGCGTACCGGGTCCTCGCGGTAACGCGTGTCCGGGTCGCCGATCATACGCAGCACCCGGGCCCGCGCGTCGCCCAGGCCGCCGTGGTAGTCGACCACGGTCTGCGTCGTCGGGTCGTAGTACATGGCGTTGATCGTGAAGTCGCGCCGCGCCGCGTCCTCGACCTGCGGGCCCCAGACGTTGTCGCGCAGCACGCGCCCGCTGGCGTCGACGACGTGCTTCTTGTCGGCGATCTCGCTCCTGCTGGTCTTCTCGTTGCCGGGCACCTGGTCCGCTGCCGCGGCGTCGAGGTAGGCGCGGAAGGTCGAGACCTCGATCGTCTCGTGTTCGCGACCGCGGCCGAAGACCACGTGCACGAGCCGGAAGCGCCGGCCGATGATGAAGGCGCGGCGGAACAGCGCCTTGATCTGCTCGGGCGTGGCATCGGTGGCGACATCGAAGTCCTTCGGCCGCAGGCCCACCAGCAGGTCGCGCACCGCGCCGCCCACGATATAGGCCTCGTAGCCCGCTTCCTGCAGGGTCCTGACCACGCGTACCGCATTCGCGTCCAGCAGCGCCGGGTCGATGCCGTGCTGGGCCTGCGGCACCTCGACGCGCTGGCCCAGCGGAATCACCGGTTCGGGCGGCGGTGCCGGGGATGGGTCGCCCTGGCCGAGCAGGCGTTTGATGAACTTCTTGATCATGAAAAGATTCTCAGTACCGGCCAGCCGCGCTCTAGCGCAATGCGCTCGAGCGCGGGGCCGGGGTTGGTGGCCACGGGGTGGCTGACGCGCTCTAGCAGCGGCAGGTCGTTGGTGGAGTCGCTGTAGAACGTGCTGCGAGTGAAATCGTCCAGCGCGCACCCGCGCGCCGCCAGCCACTGCTGCACGCGTGCGATCTTGCCTTCGCGGAACGCTGGCACGCCGTGGATGCTGCCGGTGACCCGGCCCGCCTCATCGCGCGCCAGGTCGGTGGCGATGAGGTGCTCCACGCCCAGCACCGCCGCGATCGGTCGCGTCACGAAGTCGTTGGTGGCGGTGACGATGGCGACCAGGTCGCCCTCGCGCTGATGGCGCCGCACCAGCGCCAGCGCCGCCGGGTGCAGCATCGGCCGCACGACCTCGTCGAGGAATCGCGCGGTGATGCCGGCCAGATCGTCGGCTGGCCGGCCGCGCCAGGGCGCGGTGGCGAAGTCGACGTAGGCGTCGATATCCAGGCGGCCGGCGACATAGTCATCGTAGAAGGCGTCGTTGCGGCGGCGGAATTCGTCGCCGTCGGCCCAGCCCAGCGCAACGATGAATTCCCCGAAGGCGTGGTCGGAGTCGCGGGGCAGCAGTGTGCCGTCGAGGTCGAACAGGGTCAGGTTCATCGTGCCTGGGCCGGGCAGGCGGCCGCTTCGTCGGCTGCGGACTCGGCTTGCTCCTGCAGCATCTGCCGCAGCAGCGGCACCGTCACCGGGCGCGCCCGGGCGAGCGCGAAGCGGTCGAGCCGGTCCAGCAAGTGCATCAGGTGCGACAAGTCACGCTCGAAGTGCGTGAGCAGGTGGCGCATCACCTCGTCGGACAGGAAGATGCCGCGGTGGTCGGCCTCGCGGCGCAGCACGGCGCGCGTCTGCGCCTCGCTCAGCGGCTCCACCGCGAAGACATGGCCCCAGGCCAGCCGTGTGCGCAGGTCATCGCGCAACGGCAGGTCCACTGGCGGCAGCCGCCCTGCGGCGACGATCTGCACGCCCTGGGTGGCGGCCTCGACGAAGAGCGCGAAGGCCGCGTGCTGGGCCCCGGCGTCCAGCCGCTCGCAGCGGTCGATGACGGCCAGCGCCGCCGCCGGCGGCAGTTCCCAGGGCACGGGCGCGGCCGCGTCGAACCAGGCAGCGATGCGACCACGGGCCTGGCACTGCGCCGCCAGCGCGCGTGCGAGGTGGGTCTTGCCGCTACCCGGCGGGCCCCACAGGTAGACCGGCGCGGCAGGCATGGCCAGCGTCTGCAGGTGCTGCAGTGCGGCCGTGTTCGCGCCGGCGACGAAATTGTCGAAAAGCGGCGCGGGCTCGGGCCCGATAGCCAGGGGAATCTGCTTCATCGCGGGTTCAACAGGGCGCTCGTGGCGCACTCACCAGGATGCCGGGCGCCTTCACGACAGGCGCCGCCAGGCATCCAATTGGCGGCGCAAGCCCGCGGCGTCGGCAGCCGTCGGCCGGTGCGCCAGGTACGACGCCAGTTCCTCCGTCGCCAGTGCATGGTGGCCCAGCTCGGCCAGCACCAGTGCCAGGTCGCGCCGTTGTTCCCAGTCGTCGGGCAGCAGGATGACGAGACGGCGCAGCACGGCGGCCTGGCGCTCCAGGTCGCCGGCACCGCGGTGGATGTCGCACAGGTTGCGCAGCAACCGGGCCACCATTTCGCGCGCCGGCGCACCCTGCAGGAACAACCCCAGCGGCACCTCGTCGTCACCGGGCAGCCCGTGCTGCGCCCGCAGCGGCTGCAAACGCTCGTCGAGATCTTCACGCGATAGCGATTGGCCGTTGAAGGGGTCGATCACGACCTCCCCCCGCGGCAGCCGCAGCTTGACGAGGAAGTGCCCGGGAAACGAGACGCCCTGCGCCGACAGCCCGGCCTGCGTGGCCATCTCGACGTACAGCAGCGCCAGGGTCAGCGGGATGCCGCGCCGGGTCTCCAGCACCGTCGGCAGGTAGCTGTTGCCCGGAGCGTAGTAGTCGTTGACGTTGCCTGCGAAACCGAGCTCGTGGAAGAAATAGCGATTCAGCAGTCGCAAACGGTGCAGCGGTGCGGCGTCCGCAGGGAGGCGCCGGCGCAGGCGGTCCGCCAGGCCGTCGATCTGCGCCAGCACGCCCTGCACGTCCAGGCCGGGCAACTCGTCCTGCGCCACCGCCACCGCGGCCTCGAGGACCGGCAGCGTGTCGTCGTCGGCCACCAGCGCGGCAAAGTACTCCAGGGCGGTGGGCGCTTCGAAATGCAGGGAGCCGGACATTGCACCCAGTGTAAAGGTCAGCGGCGGCGCATCAGGTGCCGGGGCCGCATGCCGCAGGCCGCCAGCACCACGAAGTACAACGCGGCCACGCCCGCCAGCACCAGCGCCATCGCACCGACGCGCTGACCCCAGTGCGCCTGCAGGCCGATCCAGTCGATGCGCTGCGCCGCCCAGGCCAGGCCGGCGCCGAGGGCCAGGTTGGCTGCCGCCACGCGCGCCATGAAACAGCCCCAGCCCGGCCGCGGCCGGTACACGCCACGCCGCAGCAAGCCGCCGAGCAGGAAACCGGCATTGACCAGCGCGGCGAGCCCGATCGCCAGCGCCAGCCCGGCGTGGCCGAGCCAGGGCACGAGCACCAGATTCATCGCCTGGGTGGCAAGCAGCACGCCGATGGCGATCTTCACCGGCGTGCGGATGTCCATGCGCGCGTAGAACGCCGGCGCCAGCACCTTGATCGACACGATGCCCAGCAGGCCGACGCCATAGCCGCGCAGTGCGCGCACCGTCATCTCGACGTCCGCGGCCCCGAACGCCCCGTAGTGGTAGAGGACCGCGACCAGCCCCACCGGAAGCAGCAGCAGCGCCAGCGCGCAGGGCAGCGCCAGCATCAGCACCAGGCGCAGGCTCCAGTCGAGCATGCCGGAGAACTCGTCCGCGTCCTGTCGCGCCTGCGCCGCCGCCATCTGCGGCAGCAGCACGACGCCCAGCGCGACGCCCAGCAAGGCGGTGGGAAATTCCATCAGGCGGTCGGCATAGGTCAGCCAGGACACCGCACCCACCGTCAGGTGCGAGGCGATCTGGGTGTTGATGAGCAGCGAGATCTGCGCCACCGAAACACCCAGCAGCGCCGGCGCCATCTGCCGCAGCACGCGTCCCACGCCGGGGTGCCGCCAGGCCCGCGCGATGGCGCCCGGCAGCAGGCCGATGCGCGGCAAGGCGCCGATCGCCGCCAGCGCCGGGATCTGCACCGCCGCCTGCAGCACGCCGCCGAGCATGACCCCGCCGGCCAGGGCGTAGATCGGGTCGACGCCGGCGCCGGCCAGCCAAGGCGCGCCCCACCAGGCCGCGGCGATCACGCACAGGTTGAGCAGCACCGGCGTCGCTGCCGGCAGGGCGAAGCGCTTCCAGGTGTTCAGGATGCCGGAGGCCAGCGCCACCATCGACATGAAGCCGATGTAGGGGAACATCCAGCGCGTGAGCACGACCGCAGTGTCGAAGCGCTCCAGCCCGGCGCCCATCAACCACACCAGCACCGGCGCCGCGGCGACACCGGCGACGCAGGTCGCCAGCAGAACCCAGACCAGCACCGTGGCCACGGCGTCGACGAGCCGCCGCGTCGCATCGGCGCCCTCGCGCTCGTGGGTGGCCGCCAGCAGCGGCACGAAGGCCTGCGAAAAGGCGCCCTCGGCGAACAGGCGACGGAACAGGTTGGGAAGTCGAAAGGCGACGTTGAAGGCGTCGGTGGCCGCGCTGGCGCCGAAACTGGCGGCGATCAGCTGCTCGCGCACCAGCCCCGTGACACGGGAGACCAGGGTCAGCAGAGAGACGGTGGAGGCGGCTTTGAACAGATTCACGGGCTGCGATGCTATACTTCGCGGTCTTTGTTCTTCACAGGCCCGCCGACGGGCCACGACGCTACAGCATGGCCACCTCGTCCAAAGCCAAGAAGAAAACCGTCCGCCTCGCCTCGGGCCGCAAGCGCGCGCGCCAGGACGTGGCACTGAACGCCGCCAACACCTCGCTGCGTTCGCGTTTCCGCACCGCGGTGAAGAACGTGCAGAAGGCCGTGGTCGGCGGCGACAAGACCAAGGCCAACGATCTCTTCAAGTCAGCGCAGAGTGTCATCGACTCGGTGGCCGACAAGGGCATCTTCCACAAGAACAAGGCCGCACGTCTGAAGAGCCGGCTGTCGGCCAAGGTCAAGGCGCTGTCGCTCGCCGCCTGATCCCGGGCGCCGGCCGTCCGCCAGGGTCCGCATCGCGGACCCTGCGTCGTTTCTGCGGCCCTCAGCGTGGCCCTGGATCCGGCGGGACGCAGATCTCGTTGACCCGCAAGCCGTTGTCGCGGGCAAAATTCATGACGAAGTCCCAGGCCATCGGCTCGATGTCCCTGAGCGACTCGTTCACCAGCACGCACTTGACGCCGTCCAACACCTGCGGCACGCAGTACGGCGAATAGCCGATGTGGGCGCCGATGCCGGCGCCGCCACCGCCCGGTCGGAACGAGGACATGGCGCCCGCCAGGCGCTCCGACCAGTCACTGGGCCGGAAGGTGCGGCCCGCGGTCGTGATGCCCTGGATGACGAACTGGCGCGGCTTGGTCTGGCTCATCGGCGTCGGCACTCGATGCCGGCCCTATCGCATCCACGCGGGCCGACCGGTGCCGGGTTGTCAAGGCCCGCATTGTGCCTCGCGATTGCTGCGTCGCACCATGCGCCGGCCGCACGGGCCCGCGACGGCCGCGGCAACGCCGGCCGACGGGAGGTCGCCCTTTAGAATCGCCGCTCCGTCGAGGTGACCGCACGGCGCACACGCGCGGCATGTCTGGACGGCCAGCCAGGACCCGCGACCATGAATGCCCCCGACCCCGCCGTCATGCCCACCACCCGGCCGATGCCGCACGTCATGAACACCTACGGCCGGCTGCCGTTTGCGCTGTCGTACGGCCGCGGCTGCTGGGTCTGGGACACCGAGGGCCGCAAGTACCTCGACGGCCTGGGCGGCATCGCCGTCAACACGCTCGGGCACGCCCACCCCCGTCTGGTGCCGGCGTTGCAGGACCAGATCGGCAAGCTCATCCACACCTCCAACTACTACGAGGTGCCGCTGCAGGAGCAACTGGCCGCGAAACTCTGCGAGATCTCCGGCCTGGACGCCGCCTTCTTCTGCAATTCGGGGCTGGAGGCCAACGAAGGCGCGCTCAAGATCGCGCGCAAGTACGGCCACGACAAGGGCATCGACCGGCCCGAGATCATCGTCTACGAGGGTGCCTTCCACGGCCGTTCGATCGCCACCCTGTCGGCCACCGGCAACCCCAAGGTGCAGAAGGGCTTCGAGCCGCTGGTCGAAGGCTTCGTGCGCGTGCCGCTGAATGACCTGTCGGCGGTGGAACGCGTCGCCCACGAGAACCCGAACGTGGTCGCCGTCTTCCTGGAGACGATCCAGGGCGAGGGCGGCATCAACCCCGCGCGCTGGGACTACCTGCAGCGCCTGCGCCGTCTCTGCGACGAACGCGGCTGGCTGCTCATGCTCGACGAGGTGCAGTGCGGCATCGGTCGCACCGGCAAGTGGTTCGCCCACCAGTGGGCCGGCATCCGGCCGGACGTGATGCCGCTGGCCAAGGGCCTGGG
>Ga0105090_10002464_pt1 | contig 10322 bp, 9 predicted proteins | sample PPLLak3March2015_FD_79110 | JGI IMG/M metagenome (GOLD analysis project Ga0105090, IMG submission 79110) | Freshwater sediment microbial communities from Prairie Pothole Lake near Jamestown, North Dakota, USA - PPLs Lake P7 Core (1) Depth... | ecosystem: Environmental > Aquatic > Freshwater >... | reverse complement strand
AGCTCATCCAAAAACTCGGGCAATAAAATCGAATGATATCGATCGGGAATATAGCGCAGTGCATTTTTGAGGGCGATGATGGTTTGATTGGCCGTCAGGCGAAATCCACGGTCAGGAGCCCTTCGGATATTTTCATTAAAGGACGGCTTTTCCGGTAAAGGGCTCTCCAGCCTGATTCTCATGGACTTTTGGATGAGATCATTATTTATCATGGTAATGCCTTTTGTCTGATTTTAGGAATATCCATTGATTTTTTTAACTCAATACTTTATCAATTTTTATCATGTATTGTCGGATTCGGCAATAAGTTCAATGCAACGTGTAAATTTAAACCCCATCAAACAGGGCGATTGAAACCATGAAACCCATACTTTTATCAGGCCGGGCCAACCCGGTTTTGGCACGAGAAATTGCACAAGCTCGCGGAATGAAATTGGGACAATGCAATATCGATAGTTTTCCTGATGGAGAAATCCATGTGGAGATTTTAGAAGATCTTCTTGGTTGTGATGTCTATCTGATTCAGCCCACAAGCCCGCCTGTGGCTGAAAATTTATTGGAACTGCTTTTGTTGTCGGATGCCGCAAGACGATCCGGGGCTGCGCACATTACCGGAGTTATTCCATACCTGGGATATGCCAGACAGGACAGAAGAAGTGCCCCGGGTGAACCGGTGGGTGGCCGTGTTGCCGCCGATATGCTTTCTGTTGGGATGGATAGGATCATTACCGTTGATCTTCATAAGCCTACGCTTGAAGGATTTTTTTCAGTTCCGGTTGAACACCTGTCAGCCATTGAACTGATTGCAGAAAACTTGAAAAGATCTCTTCCAAATAATCCTGTCCTTGTAGCCCCCGACCTTGGCGCCGCAAAACTTGCCAACACCTATGCGGACTTATTATATATCCCCGTGGCATACATTTATAAAGTTCGAGAAAGCGGGGACAAGGTATCGATCAGAAATATCGTGGGGGATGTAGCCGGCTGCAGTCCGATTCTGGTTGATGATATGATCAGTACCGCTGGAACGATGATCAAGGCTATGGAAGCCCTCCTTTTTCAAAAGTGCTTCCATGACATCACTTTGGTTGCAACCCATGGTCTATTTGTCGGGGATGGCCCCAGCAAGATAAATTCATTTCCGGTCTCCAAAATTATCGTCACGGATAGTATCATGCAACATAAAAATCAAATTGCGCTTCCGATTCATGTGGTGAGTCTGAAAAGGTTGCTTGCCAATGCCATCAAAAGACTTAATTTTTATGATTAAAGAGAACGTTGTGAGTGGTCCATCCGGCTGCGCCGGGTCCAAACCGACAAATAACTTGAAATCAAGTTGCTTGAAAGAAGAAGGAGGTTGATATGAGTAAAGAAACCATTGATTATGATATCGTTATTATCGGTTCAGGGCCTGCGGGATTGCAGGCCGCTCTTCATGCAGGGCGTCGAAAAACAAAAGTGGCCGTGCTGGGAAAACTCAAAAACAGCTCTTTGAGCCGGGCGCATCTGGAAAATTATTGCTGCATGGATAATCAAGTGTTGGGCCATGAAATGCTTGAACAGGGAAAAAAGCAGGCACTTCGATCCGGCGCCGTTTTTTACGAAGAGGATGTTTTGGATATAAAAAATGATGACGACGGACATTTTTCAGTGTTCATGGAATCCGAAAAAATTCTTAAAACCAAAGCCTTGATTTTATCCATGGGGATTTCGAGAAACCGGTTGAATGTGTCCGGGGAAAAAGATTTTTTGGGTAAAGGCGTCAGCTATTGTGTTGACTGTGATGGGGGATTTTTCAAAGGCCGAACCATTGCCGTGGTGGGCAATGAAAGTGCGGCCGCATCCGGTGCCATGACTCTTTTGCTGATAGCCGACAAGGTTCATCTGATATATCAGGACCTCCTTGTCAACGATTCTCTCAAAAACCAGGTGGAACAAAGCGATATCATTACACACCCCGGACGGTGGGTAAAGGCTATTGAAGGCAAAGACGGTGTCGAACGAGTGATCCTTGAAAATGGTGAGAGCATTGATGTCGACGGTATTTTTATCGAGCTGGGCGCCAAGGGAGCTCTGGAACTTGCAAGTAAACTGGGTGTAACCCTTGATCCGGAAAACTTCAAGTATATCATTACCGACAAAAAACAGGGAACCAATATCCCAGGCGTATATGCGGCAGGTGATATTTGCGGTCCTCCCTGGCAGGTAGCCAAGGCTGTGGGGGAAGGATGTATCGCCGGACTGGAGGCCGCAGCATATGCCAAAAAGCGTTGACCCGGAAAAAAATGACACTTAAGAAAAAGCAACAACATGAAAAATTAAACCGTGAAATCGCCGAAACCGGGATTCAAATTATGGTTAAGGCGAGTAATCATTTTTCAGGCAGTTTGAGAATAAACGGAATGGCAAAAAGCCCCAATGCCGCACTGATGATATAGGTTATTTTCAAACCCACCATATCGCCGAACCACCCTACAACAACAACGATAGCCGACCTGGCCAGAAATGACGACATCATAAATAGGCCGTTGGCTGCCGCCGGGTTGCCTTTTGACTTTTCCTGAACCATGGCCAGCATCACGGGCGTTGTGGAAAGAACGGTAAAGCCCGTAACGATCAACATGGCAAACCGAAAACCACCGGATGTGACGGCAAAAAGGAAAAGACCAATAGGCGCACCCACTAAAGAAAATAACAACAACCGTCGCCTTCCGAACCGATCACTTAGAACTCCTGTAGTAAGGGCTCCCACCACGCCGGTTCCCTCGAAAATTGTCAATCCGATACCTGCCAGCCATAGATTTCCCGTCTCCTGTTCCAAAAATGTCGGCAAAAAAGCGGTCATGGAGGCGTGCATGAATCCTCTTGCGCACAGGATAGCGATCAAGGGTGTCATAAAATAACTGATTTGTTTCCATACAATACCCAGTGACTCTCTTTTAGCGGTTTGGACCGTCCGGGGTATGTGGCGAAAGCGAAAGAAAAGCCAAATGGATGCCAAAATGCCGAAAACCATGGTGGGATAATAGCCTTCGAGCCCGAATAACGCAACACATGCCACAGCCGCCAGTGGCCCGACAGTTCTGGCCAATTCACCGCCCACCATATAAAAACTCATGCCCTTTCCCATGCTCGGTCCTGAAAAATCAGCGATCATAACAGGCATGGGCACATGAAAAATGGCCATGCTGACACCGGTAACAAAAAGCAGCAATAAAAGCACGCCGTAGTTAGGCGCCAACCCGATCAGGCTCATGGGAATCGCTGTGGCGGGAGGGGCGGGGTGTCAGTTACATTCTCATATGTACCGCTTCATCAATTCGTCAATAACACTATCCACATTTTCCGGTGTAATCGCATTTTCTTTGCAGACCTGCTCCACTCGATTCAGTCTTCGGGAACTGTCCATATCACTCAAATGTCGAAATATCCCAAAGCGTCTTCCTACTTGAAACAGGCACTGTTGATTCGGGTCCATTTCCAGAAAAGTTCGGAGCACTCCAATCATTTTCTCCTTATCCCGGGGTAGCTTCCCTTCAATTTCTTCGAAAAGGTTTAAAATGTGGTCACTTTTGATCTCACTGTGAATGCCTTCCAGAGCCTCGATGAACATCAGAATTTCTTTTACGGTTTCCACATCCGTGCATTTTTCAAACCTGTTGGATTGCCATTCATTAAAAAGAGGGACGTTGTTTGGGATCGCAAGGGACCTGAGACGGATAAATTCAGGATCGATCCGGTTCAAGGCATCAGCGGTCTCCAAAGCATGTTCCTTTGAGAGTTTTTTTCCGCCCAGTCCCGGCATGACATATTCGGATAGCTGCATACCCGCTTTTTTTACTTTTAAGCCGGCTTTAATATGCACAGCTTTGGTCACCCCTTTTTTTACCATTTTGAGTACACTGTCCGCGCCGGATTCCATGCCGATATGTATTCGGTTCAAACCGGCATCAGCTATGGAAGCAAGGTCTTCATCCTTTATCCTGGCGATGGTGCGGGATCTGGCATAGGACGTAATACGTTCCACCCAGTAAAAATGTTTTTTCAAATGCTTCAGAATCCTGATCATATCCGAAGGGGGAATGATCAGGCTGTTGGCATCCTGAATAAAAATGGAGCGCATTTTTCCGGAAAACCAGCGCATGGCCGCATAAAAGGCCTGAGACTCTCCCTTTGGAATTTTTTGGGCCAAATCATTTAATCCCATACCATCGATCATACCCCTTGAGTCCTTATTTTTACGAAAACTATCCACATGGCGGGCCACCATATCGATATCTTCAAGCACATGTTCCACCGGTCGAAGGGAAAAAGGTCTGTTTTTATATACAGGGCAAAAAGTGCAAAAATTCCAGGGACAATTTCGAGTCACTCGTATCAACAGGCTGTATGCCTCACTTGGAGGACGAATCGGACCCTGCTCAAAACCTTGATATTTTTCCGTATGGTCTTTTTTCATCTTTTTTATCAGGCTCATTTTTTATTTTAAAGAAATTGTAATGGGCGTTTATTTGTAAATAAACTTGTGGTGATGGAAATGTCAATATATCCGTATTTAAAATTGATACCGAATCTCGGCACCTTAACTTCTTGTCATATGCTCATGGTCTGTGATAATTGTTGAATCCTTTTAACTTATATTTTCAACTACCGAGGTGAATGAACATTTGAAAAAACTTCTTTACATATCGGGTATTACCCTGTTTATAATCGCATCCTTTATATTTGTGGCTTTTCAGGAACTCATTTTTTATTCAAAAAAACCGGCTCTGATAAATGCCGAACCGCGAATAGTATTGATAGGTTCCGGGAAAAATTTTGAATCGGTCACCCGAATTCTTCATGAAGAAGACATTATTCACAATTCTTTTAAATTTAAACTGTTTGCCCGCATTAAAGGATATGATCGAAAGGTCAAGGCGGGCGAGTATTTACTTTCTTCATCCATGTCACCGGAAAAAATTCTGGAAACTCTTGCGCAAGGAAAAGTGTATCTTTATCCTATCACCATTCCCGAAGGCTATAACGTTCACCAGATCGCGTCCCTTTTGGAAGAAAAAGGTGTCGGCAACAGGTCGGAATTTTTAAAGGCCGCAAACGACCCTGCTTTTACCGAGCAGCTTGGAATCGATGCAAAAAATTTTGAAGGTTACCTGTTTCCGGACACCTATTTCTTTGCAAAAAACCTTTCCCCGCAAAAAATGATATCAGCCATGGTTAAACAATTTCATATCACATTCAATCCCATTTGGGAAAAACGTTCTACTGATTTAAACTTTTCCGTTCATGAAATTGTCACCCTGGCCTCGATTATTGAAAAAGAGACCGGTATTGCCGAAGAACGTCCCCTGGTGTCCTCGGTTTTTCATAACCGCCTGAACAAAAACATGCGCCTTCAAAGTGATCCTACTGTTATTTATGGAGTGGAAAATTTTGATGGAAATTTAACACGAAAACATTTGACTACCCCGACTCCCTATAACACGTATACAATCAGCGGACTTCCGTCAGGTCCCGTTGCAAATCCCGGAAAAGCATCCCTTGAAGCGGCACTTTTTCCTGTGAAAAGTTCTTATTTGTATTTTGTCTCCAAAAAAAACAATACCCATTTTTTTTCCACCAACTATGATGACCATAGGAAGGCGGTGAGAAAGTATCAGCTCAACCAATAATGCATTTTAACCGGATTCCGGCCTTCGCCGGAATAACGAAATGATTAATTCGGAACGACGAAACAACTATTTTACCGGCACTTTCGGGAATAATCATCAAAAAAAAACTTTGGAAACCATATGAATTCATACAATTTATCAGATGATCAACTGGCCGGACAACGATTGATGGTCGGCTTTGACGGTTATGACCTTAACCCGGACTTAAAGTTTTATATAGATACTTTGAAAGTCGGGGGGATTATCCTTTTTTCGAGAAATATCTTATCGTCTTCACAATTAAAAAAATTATGCCGTTCGGTCCAAGCTTATGCCGGGTCCTGCGGCCAACCGCCGTTGTTTATTTCCATAGATCAGGAGGGCGGTGTTGTGGCTCGCCTTAAAGAGCCTTTTACACGGTTTCCTGGAAACCCGAACATGCAAAGCATCGAGGATGCCGTTACATTTGGGGAAATAACAGCATACGAGTTCAATGAGACAGGGATCAATATGAACATGGCCCCGGTTATGGATGTTGCTCCCAAAGGCTTTAAAAGCATCATGGCCGACCGGATGTTCGGCTCGGACCCCGGATGGGTTTCCAAACTGGGAGGGGCGGTCATAGAAAGTCTTCAAAAAGGAGGAGTCATGGCCGTGGCAAAACATTTCCCAGGCATTGGACGTACCACTTTGGACTCCCATTTGGATCTTCCCGTATCGGATCTGACCCTAAAAGACATTGAAAATTTTGATATGCCCCCATTTAAGACGGCAATAGAAAAAAAAGTCTGCGGGATCATGCTTTCTCATATCCGCTATGAAAAAATCGACAAGGTTTGGCCTGCCGGCCTCTCGTGCGTGATTGCAAGGGATATGTTAAGAAACGATCTTGGTTTTCAAGGGCTTGTGATCACGGATGATCTCGACATGGGCGCTATTGAAAAGCATTATGACATTGAACTAGCCATTGACAGAATTGTTGAAGCCGATATCGATATAGCACTCATTTGCCACGCAGGTCCAAAGATTGCCCGGGCTTTTGAAGTTTTTAAAAGAAAAATTCAGTCGAAGGAAATGTTGAACCAAAAATTTATGGCCTCGGTTGCACGTATATTGGAGATAAAAAGACAGTGGTTGTCAAAACTTAGGGTTGACGACTCTGGAGTAAACATCGGCATCCATTGAACCGGTTTCCCCTTTTAAAAGACGGTGATATCCGGCCGCTGCCACCATGGCGGCATTGTCTCCGCATAGAAAAAGAGAGGGAATATGCACCGATATTTTGTGTTTATCGGCTTCCTGACGTACTTTTTGTCTTAAACGGCTGTTGGCGGCGGCTCCGCCGACTATGCTTACGTGGCGGTATCCTTTGCTTTTGGCGGCATGGATCAGCTTAAAGCAAAGAACTTCAATGACGGCTTCCTGAAAAGCCGCGGCAATATCGGCAATTTGATCCTGATATTGATCCGCATGGGTTTGAATATATCGATTGACCGCGGTTTTTATGCCGCTGAAAGAAAAGTCATAGCCGTCCTTATCAAGATAAGCCCTGGGAAATTGGATCTTCTCCGAATCCCCGTTTTTTGAAAGCCTGTCAATAATAACTCCACCCGGATATCCCAGACCCAACATTTTGGCCACCTTGTCAAAAGCTTCTCCGGCGGCGTCATCACGGGTTTGTCCCATGAGTTTTGCCTGGGTATGAGAATGAACATCATATATGGCCGTATGCCCTCCGGAGACAAGGAGTGAAATAAAGGGAAACGGCGGCGGGTCCGGTTCTAAAAACACTGAGTTTAAGTGGGCCTCCAGATGGTTGATTCCCACCCATGGTTTTTCCAGGGCATAGGCAAAGGATTTGGCAAAGGAAAATCCTACAAGAAGCGCCCCCACAAGGCCCGGTCCTTGTGTTACAGCCACGGCGTCCAGTTCCTCTTTTTGAAGGCCGGATTTTAAAATGGCTTCTTCCACCACCGGTATCACGGCTTCCATATGCTTTCTCGATGCCAGCTCGGGCACCACACCTCCATAGGAACAATGTATGTTAACTTGAGAAGCCACCACGGAAGACAGAATATGCTCCCCACCCACGACTACCGCCGCAGCGGTTTCATCACACGAACTTTCAATACCGAGAATTTTCATCCTATTATCATTTGTTTTTTTCACCGCCCTGATCGGTTTTTGAATTTTCTATTTCCACATCACTCAAATGGATTGAAAATTGTTTCAAGAACAGGTCGTGATTTTTGCAAAATTGAATAATCTTTTTTTGCTTTTTAGATTCTTTGTGGTTGAACGATTTTAAAATGCCGCTGACCGAATGTTTCTCACATAGCTTTTCCAAATCCTTAAATGTGCCTAAAACCGTATAACCCAGAAGTTTTTTTCCTGTTTTTAACACATCATCGTCTATAAAACCTATTGGAGATATTTCGAGATTTTTGTTGTTCAGAATTTCTCGTAAAAGAATTTCTCCCCCCTGACCCGCACCGTATATGATCACAGGTTGGCCGGACTTGGTTCGTCTTTTCATGGTGTCCAGAAATATCCGGAAAGAACCTCTGGTGCCCAAAAGGAGCCCTGTAGTCAGCAAAAAATCAATGACAAAAATACCCTTGGATAAATCTTCGAACCTGTAAATATAGGTTATGATCGCAAAGGATAAAATGGTGGCCAAAAAAGAGGCCTTCAAATGAACAAAAACATCATTGGTGCTCAGGTAACGCCATATTCCCCGATAGATGCCTATGGTAAAAAAGGCGACAAATTTACAGGCAATTACCGCCGGAAGACTCTTCAGAAAAATTTTGAAGTAGACCGGAAAGCTATCGGAACCGAATCGCAAACGATAGGATAGATAATAGGCAAAGGCGATCAGGCAAAGATCAAGAATGACCAGCAGAATCTGGCGTTTGAATGTCAGCTCTACCAGAATCGGCGTATAGACCTTTCCTCGAAGTAGACTGAACTCTTTTTCCGGGTACACCCTAATTTGAGAAAGATAAATTCCCATCAGCAAAATTGAAACGATTAAAGGAATGATGACGACAGGAGAGGAAAAAGTATCGCTTTGGCTGACAAAGAGGGCTGAAAAACCGGAAATTGCCCCCACACCATAAAGGAAAAGTACTGCTCCTTTTTCCGAAAGTCCGATCAGGACAAGCCGGTGTGACGTGTGGTCTTTTCCTCCTACGGAGGCTTTTCGACCGCTTAGCAGTCGAATGATCGATACCATGGTGGTATCGAGTATCGGTACCATCAGAAGCAAAACAGGCACGGCATACCAAGACAACTTGTGGCCCGCCTGTTCCCCGGAAAAAAACAGGCATAGGACGGAAAGTGTAAAGCCGATGAGAAGGCTTCCGCTGTCCCCCATAAAAATGGAAGCCGGATTGAAATTGTAAACCAGAAAACCGCCGATAGCTCCTGCAAAAATCAGTGCAAGCAGATAGGCTTCGGGGGAGGTTTCCTGGAAAAGTAATGCCAGGTAGCATGCCGCAATAAAGCCCACCCCGGCACATAGCCCATCCATATTGTCTATCAGATTAAATGCATTGGTGATTCCAACAATCCAGAAAATGGTGACAATGGTGTCCCCGGTAAGAGAGGTAAACCAGTGAAGCCTGAACCCCAGGAAAGTCACCATGGAGGCTACCAAAATCTGCCCCACCAGTTTTGTATGTGGTTTGATGTGAATGAAATCGTCCAGGAGCCCAAGCAGAAAGATAAAAGTCATACCGAAAAAGACGACGGCCTTCAAATCGGGAAGTTCCGGATGAATTGTCCCTAGAACCAGATGAGGTATAAGACTTTTAAAATCAGCAAAATAAAAAAGAGGAATCGCAGCGGCCAAATAAATGGCGATGCCGCCGGACAAGGCTGTGGGTTTTTTATGCCATCGTTCTTTCCTGGGCTGGGCAATCCACCCCCTTTTGAGTGCAACAGTGCGCACCAACGGCGTCAGCAAAAGGCTCAGGAAAAAACTGATAAAAGTTGATAAAAAAATCATTTTATATTTCGCACCTCACGGGTGCTTCATGGTTTTCTGATTCATGAACGGCATATGGGCTCTTTTTCGGAACCCTTGGCAATCCATTTCAAAAGCACTAAAACCGGCTTAAAAAGTTTTCCGATAATGGAGTATTTTTCAGGAGGGTTATAGTCATTTATTGCCGGTTTGATTCTATCTTTGTTTGCGCTGGAACCCGGCATGGCTTATTTCCATTGAATTCGAGGGTTGTGTTGTTTTCTTTCGACAATTTCTCCGATCAAGCAGCACGTTTCATCCATGGCTTTGAGCCGGGGGATAATTTCATCGACGGCTTTTTCGGGAACCACCGCAATCATGCCGATTCCGTTGTTGAAAGTACGAAACATTTCTTCATCGGAAATGTTACCGGCTTGTTTCAGAAACTGGAAAACAGGGGGTATCTCCCAGCTGTTGTAGTGAATGACCGCATCACAGGCATCCGGGATCACCCGAACAAGGTTATCAACGATCCCACCACCGGTGATATGTGCAAGACCGTGTACGGGAATATCCCGAATTAAGCTGCGGATCGTTTCGGAATAAATTCGTGTAGGTGTCAGCAATTCTTCTCCGAGGGTTTTGCCGAATTCGGGCACGTGATCGTCCACTTTCATTTTAAGAACTTCGAAGCAGATTTT
>Ga0105090_10002463_pt1 | contig 10322 bp, 5 predicted proteins | sample PPLLak3March2015_FD_79110 | JGI IMG/M metagenome (GOLD analysis project Ga0105090, IMG submission 79110) | Freshwater sediment microbial communities from Prairie Pothole Lake near Jamestown, North Dakota, USA - PPLs Lake P7 Core (1) Depth... | ecosystem: Environmental > Aquatic > Freshwater >... | reverse complement strand
TACCAACTGGTCAAAAAATTACACAACTCTTTCCTGGGATTTTGGTGATAATTCAGTTGCTTCAGCTGAAACAAATCCCGTCCACACCTATAATAATCTGGGTGAATTTAATGTAAGGCTTACAGCAACCTGGCTTGAGGGGGGAGAAACAAATGATACTTACTCAGCCAAGATTACGATTGCTGATCCTAATGCGGAACTTACTAAATTGGTGGGCGACACTGCCAAAACATGGAAACTGATCCGCGATGTAAGCACTGGCCGATATCCACTGGAAGTCGGACCCATTGATCACTCCGTAATTTGGTGGGCTGTTGGCCTGAATAACAACGAATTGCATCTCCGTCCGTGCATGCTGAACGACGAATGGACCTTTTACCGCAATGGAATTATGGATTTTAATGCCAATGGTGATTTTTGGAGAGAAGGAGGTATATTCCCAGCTGCCAATGTTTGCGATAGTACCGATGATATGATTAATCTTAAAGGTGAAGATTGTTCAGCCTGGGGAAGTGGTACACATACATTTCAACTTGTAAACGGTATAAATCCTAAACTTAAAGCTATTGGCAATGGTGCTTTTATTGGGTTTTTTAAATCAGCCACAGAATACGAAGTTACAAAATTGGATCCGATGGTTCAGGATTCGGTGGTTTATGATGTAATTAAACTGACCGATGGAGTAGTTGACACATTGATCATTGAGGCCAATTATAAATTTGAGTTGCCAGATCCCAATCCAAGCGGATACTGGAGGTATGTCCTTGTCCATTATGACAACCCGGATGATGAACCTCCTCTTCCTTAAACAATGAATAAGAGTATGATAGTGACAAAGAATGAACATGGTCCAATCAATATCATCCGTGGACATTTCGGCAACATCAATATTATTAAGTAAAAAATTCTATAATATAATGAATATGAAAAAAATATTTATTCTACTATTAGCCATCGGATTGTCGGTTTCATCGCTGGCTCAGGAAAGGATAATTTCCGGTAAAGTTACCGATAAAGATGGTATAGGCCTTCCAGGAGTTACTGTTCAGGTTGTAGGAACACTAATAGGCACAGCCACCGGTACTGACGGAAATTTTGAACTGTCAGTTATGGGTGGAGTGTTACGATTCAGTTATATTGGATTTACAACACAGGAAATAGCCATTGATGACAAATCCGTGATTAATGTTATTCTTCTCGAGGAAAGCAGGACACTTGATGAGGTTGTTGTAGTCGGATACGGCACACAAAAAAAGAAAGATCTTACAACTGCTGTTTCTGTTGTCGGCGAAGAAGACATCAAAGATCGTCCGATTATATCACCAGCACAGGCATTACAGGGAAAAGCAGCTGGTGTGCAGGTTGTGCAGCCCTCAGGTAAACCTGGTGTTGGAATGTCAGTTCGTGTTCGTGGTTCAACCTCAGTTTTGGCAGGCAATGAACCCCTTTATGTAGTAGATGGCGTTCCGACCACCGATATCAACGGATTAAATTCAAGTGATATTTCCTCGATGAGCATTCTGAAAGATGCTTCTTCGGCTGCAATCTATGGCGCACGCGCCGCCAATGGTGTTGTTCTTATCACCACCAAACATGGCTCAGCAGGAGATAGCCCAATAGTAGCATTTAATGCTTATTATGGCATTTCTCAGCTTCGCAAAACCATTGAGGTTTTAAATACAAGACAATATCGTGATTTGATGCTGGAAATTGGCCAGACAGTTGATCCAACACGCACAGATTTTAATAATTGGGTCGATGAAACTTTTGGCACAGGGCAAATACAAAATTATGAGTTTTCATTCTCGGGAGGCACTGAAAAATCGAATTATTTTCTTTCGTTAGGTTATTTAAGCAATGAAGGTATTGTTAAACCCGCGAGATTTGATCGTTACTCTGTCAGGTTGAATTTGGATAATGAGTTGAAATCATGGCTTAAAATCGGGACGAACCTGAACGTTTACAGGTTGGATACCAAAGATACACCCGATAATGCCAGTTCAGGAAGAGGCGGTGTGATTATGAGCGCCCTCAATACCCCGCCATTTCTGAATACTTACCAGGGTGAGAATGATCCTGACTTTGTACTCACCGATAAAACCTGGTACGATCCGAATCCTTTTCAACCATCCTGGGAAAATCCGGTTGCTTATATGGAAGGGCCTGATCAGCGGAGTATCAACAATAGAATGCAAGGAAACATTTTTGCGGAAATAGGTTTGATGAAGGAACTCAATTTTATAACAAAATTCGGGGCCGATGTAAACAGCACCCAATGGGATTATTACCTTAATCCGTTTCAAACAAACTATGGCCGGGTAAATAACGGTATCGGACGATCAAACAAATGGAACGGCTATACATGGCTCTGGGAAAATACCCTCAATTATGCAAAGACTTTTGGTAATCATAATGTTACTGGAATGCTTGGAAGCAGTTTGCAAAAATACCAGGGTAACAATTCTTACCTTGAGGGTACCGATTTCCCGGATGATGTATCTGTAAAGACCTTGAATGCTGCAAATACGATTTCTGGTAATACCACCATGGAGGAATGGGCACTGGCATCTTTTTTTGGAAGGGTCACTTATGATTTTTCACATAAATATTATCTCACCGTTACAGTTCGTGAAGACGGATCATCCAAACTGGCTCATCAATGGGGCACAATGCCTTCATTTTCGGCTGGCTGGCGAATTTCCTCCGAAAAATTTATGCAAGGGATCAAAGTTATTGACGATTTGAAGATCCGCGGTGGATGGGGTAAAAACGGAAACCAGGAAGGAATACCCAACTATGCCAAATACGGATTAATTGGCTATTCACGTCAGACACCTACCAATCCACTCTCAGGTCCTGCTTCATACCAATATACTTATGGAAATCCAGATTTGAGATGGGAAACGACCGCACAAACCAACATCGGGATCGATCTTACCATGTTTAAAGCACGACTCACCCTGACTGTCGATGCTTATATTAAAAAGACCAGCGATGTTCTGCTCAATGTTCAGTTGCCAAATACCCTGCCGATTACATCGATTCAAACCAATGCCGGTGACATTGAAAACAAAGGGATTGAGTTTGATTTGGGTGGTGTAATCATTGACAAGGAAGTGAAATGGCAGGCGGATTTAAACATTTCATTTAACCGCAATGAAGTAACGGATCTTCAATATACACCAGTGTATTACTATGGAAGGATTTACAGCAACAATTCAGATGTGTGCATCGTGAAAGAAGGCCTGCCCCTGGGCTCTTTTTTCGGCTATGTTTCCGAAGGTGTTGATCCGCAAACAGGTGATATTATTTATAAGGATATTGACAATAATGGAATCATTAACAGCAGCGACCGTACCGTGATAGGAAACGCTCAGCCCGATTTCATTTTTGGCTTTACCAACACTTTGTCGTATAAAAGGTGGGATTTAAATATTTTCTTCCAGGGAAGCGTTGGCAATGATATTTATAATGCAACCCGCATTGATCTTGAAGGAATGTTTGACAGCAAAAACCAGTCGAAGGTGGTTGAGGACCGCTGGACAACTCCCGGACAGATTACCGATGTTCCAAGGTCAGGAAATATGGATAACGTGCGCAATTCAACACGGTTTATCGAAGACGGCTCCTACGCAAGGCTGAAAGCTCTGACCCTTTCATACAGACTTATAGATAATAACGAGAAAATTAAAGCCATTAAAAAGCTATCATTATATTTTACGAGTGAAAATCTCCTGACATTTACTAATTACAGCGGCTTCGATCCGGAAGTAAACGCATTTGGAAACAGTGCCACTGAACTTGGAATTGACTATGGCACTTATCCGCAAGCCAGAACATTCATTCTTGGATTAAATGTTGAATTTTAAGAATCATTACTATGAAAAACATAACTAACATTTTATTATCAGCGTTACTGGTCGCAACATTCATTTCGTGTGAAAAGTTTCTCGACCTTGAACCCGTCTCCAATGGCATTGCTGTTGAGAACCAGGGTTCCGACTCAGTCCTTTACAATACTGCAAGTGAAGCAGAAGCAGCATTAGCAGGGGTCTATGGTGACTTCAGGAATGAGTACTTTGAGCTTGATTATTTTGTAAACGGCGATGCACAGGCGGATGATGCCTATGCCGGTGCTGACAACCCTTCCAACTTCCAGATTGATGATTTCAATATAGATGCAACAAATTTGAATGTGACCCGCGACTGGGCTTATTTGTACTCTACAATTGGAAAAGCTAATCTGGTGATTGACAATGTAATGGCAGTGCCTGATTTGACACTAACTCTTGAACGGAAAAAGGGAATTATTGCCGAAGCCTCTTTTATCAGGGCTTTCATGTACTTTCAGTTGGTTCAGCTTTATGGTGACGTACCGCTTGTGCTTAAGTCGATAACAACTTTCAACCTTGACATTTTGCCTGAACTGTTTCCTCCCCGAACGCCCTCAAGTGAAGTCTATACACAAATCATCAATGATCTTGAAACAGCATTGCCGGATGTCCCTGTATCTGCTGTGAATAAAGGCTTTATTACAAAAGGCGCCGTGAATGCATTATTGGCAAAAGTGTATGCCACTATCGAACCACATGACTGGAACAAGGTGTCGGAATATTGTGATGCTGTAATTGCCGGACCATACAGTTTATTACCCAACTATGATGAACTTTGGGATAACATGCATGAAAATTCCGAAGAATCTATATTTGAGATCAATTATGAAGGCACCAGTTCAAGCGGTAATTGGGGGGTTAGCATGTTCCGGGGCATGGATTGGAAAAAATTCAACATACCATCCAATGACCTGGTAAAAGCATTTGATGATGAACAGGATAATATCAGGAAAACATCATCCATTATTTTTGATGATGTTACCGGCAAATGGAGTGATGCGAACTGGCCGCAGTCAAATTACCCGTTTATCAATAAATACCGGCTTGTTGATATGCCAAGTCCGCAAAACTATATTTTCATGCGCCTGGCCGATATTTTACTGCTCAAGGCAGAAGCTATGAATGAATTAGGTGACGTTGTGGGTGCAGCAGCATTAGTGAACCAGATCAGAAGCAGGGTCAGTCTGGCAAATACCTCCGCCAATACACAGGAAGCTATGCGACTTACCATCGAAAAAGAACGCAGGCTTGAACTGGCATTTGAAGGCCATCGCTGGTTTGATTTGAAACGCACCGGAAGAGCCATTGAAGTGATGAACAACGTTAAAGGCCCGGACGGGGTAACACCCATAGGCTATAACCTTACTCCAAACCGTTTGATATGGCCAATACCGCAAGCTGAGCTGGATAAAAATTCAAATTTGGTTCAGAATATCGGGTACTGATTTTTTTTATTTAGGCTCTTGGTGCTTTTCTGACAAGCCGGCAAACATTGTTTGCTAAATTACTGATGCACGTTAATGTACATCTACAACGTTATTGATCTATGATGAAAAATATTTTCAAGTTTTTTACGGTAAGTTTAACTTTTTTGATCCTTGGACAAAGCCTCGGATGTAAACAAGATAATCCTGACCCAGAACCGGAACCCAAAGTCTTCGCTGATTTCAGCTATGCATTTAACACGTCTGATTTAAGGATCGTCACATTTACTAATAAGTCCCAAAATTTTAAGTCGCTGGCGTGGGATTTTGGCGATTCGACCTCAATTTCAAACGAAGTCAACCCGGTTCATATTTATAATCTTGAGGGGACATACCAGGTGACCCTTACAGCAACAGCTCCTTCAGGAGACACCGCAATGCACCAGGATAATGTGACCATCACCATCCCAAATAATGAACTTGGAAAAGCTAAAGTTTGGCTCACTAAAGGTGATAAATCAAAACTATTATCCGGCGAACCAGACCTTTCGATTACTGAAACTGGTTCCGGATTTCCATTGATCACCATTGATACTGCCATTCAGTATCAGACCATAGATGGTTTTGGTGCTGCACTTACAGGTTCATCCGCTTACCTGATCGATGAAATTCTGGATGAAAGTGAGCGTTCAGCTTTGCTTACATCGCTTTTTGACCCTGAAGAAGGGATCGGGATTTCTTATCTGCGGCTCACTATCGGCGCTTCTGATTTTTCGCTTTCTGATTATACATATGATGATATACCGGCTGGTCAGACGGATTTCGATCTTCTGCAATTCACACTGGATAAGGATCGCGAGGATGTGATTCCTGTCTTGCAGGAGATCATACAGATTTCTCCTGAAATTAAATTAATGGGCTCACCCTGGAGCCCGCCCGCCTGGATGAAAACCAACGGCAGTCTGAAAGGCGGCCAGCTAAAAACAAACTGTTATAGCGTGTATGCAGATTATTTTGTAAAATATGTACAGGAAATGGCATTGGAAGGCATCACCATTACATCAATTACACCACAAAACGAACCCCTGTATTATACGGCAACTTACCCCTGCATGCAGATGCAGCCCACAGAACAACTCAATTTTATTAAAAACAATCTTGGCCCGCGGTTTCAGGAAGAAGGGTTAAATACGAAAATTATCATTTACGACCATAATTGGGATAATACAAATTACGCCATTTCAATCCTTAACGACCCTGGAGCCAGCAGCTATATTGCAGGTTCTGCATTTCATGCCTATGCTGGGAATGTTTCGGCCATGTCTACAGTTCATAATGCCCATCCGGAAAAAGAATTGCATTTCACTGAAATTTCCGGTGGTCAGTGGGCTACCAATTTTAGTGACAACCTAATATGGTATTTAAGAAATATATTTATCGGGACTGCAGCAAACTGGTCGAAATCAGCAATGATGTGGAACCTGGCTTTGGATCAAAATTATGGACCACAAAATAATGGTTGTGGGGATTGCCGGGGAGTGGTAACCATCACCAATCCGGGTGGTGTGATCACAAAAAATGAAGAATACTACTCGATCGGCCATTTTTCGAAATTTGTTAAACCGGGAGCCAAAAGGATTGCATCTGCTTTATCTTCGGGTTTATCAAATATTGAACTTGTAGCTTTTCAAAACCCGGATGGAGATAAAGTTATGGTTGTTTGCAATTATGGAAATACTGCAACTTCTTTTGCCGTGCGTCAGGGGATAAAATATTTTAGCTATACGATGGATGGTAAATCTGTAGCTACCATCCAGTGGTGATATATGTTTTTAATACCAAAATAAAAATTTTGTTATCCAATAGTTTTGTTGTTAAAGGTTTTTATTTCTGTATTTTTACTCCAAATGGCTTTTTCCCGTATTCAATGAAAATTATTGAGTAAATCGTTTTAATCAAATTTAATATTACCATGATAAAAAATGTTGTAATTTGGTTTTTTAGCCTTTGTGTTCTTGTCACTTATTCTCAAAATAATAATCAAACTGCAATGAAAAACCATGGAGTAGTTGTAATCACTACTGCCGAAAATACCAATTTCAGGCTGACCCCATCTGATACACTTGTTTTTGACACCTTTGGCCAGCCCTTCGAAAATCAACCCTGTATTTTTGTTGATCCCGGGCACAGTTTTCAATCTTTTATTGGAATTGGCGGAGCACTAACCGACGCATCTGCCGAGACATTTTATAAGTTACCGGCTGAAAAGCAGAAATTATTTTTAAATTCCTATTTCTCCCTCGAAAACGGAATTGGTTATTCTCTGGCACGTACAAATATCCACAGTTGTGATTTTTCGAGTGGTAGTTATACCTATGTTGAAGATGGAGACAAGCAGTTAAAATCCTTTAGCATTGCTCACGACAAACAGTATCGGATCCCATTTATCAAGCGTTGTATAGAATCTGCAGGAGGATCTTTAAAGTTGTATGTGAGCCCCTGGAGCCCACCAGCATGGATGAAAGACAATAATGACATGCTTCACGGAGGGAAACTCCTTCCGGAATTTTACGATTCATGGGCCGAGTATTTTGTGAAGTATATTCATTCATATGAAAAAAAAGGAATCCCTGTATGGGGGCTGACGGTACAAAATGAACCTATGGCCAAACAGACCTGGGAATCCTGCATTTATACAGCCGAAGAAGAGCGCGATTTCATCAAGAATTACCTCGGACCAAAACTATGTTGAACGGTTTAAAAGAAAAAAAACTTATCGCCTGGGACCACAACCGTGACCTGTTATACCATAGGGCCAATATAATTTTAAGCGATCAGGAAGCAGCTAAGTATGTCTGGGGTATCGGGTTTCACTGGTATGAAAGCTGGACAGGCGCGCCTACACCTGAGAATGTTAAGCTTGTTACAGATGCTTTTCCGGATAAACCTCTTATGCTGACCGAAGCCTGCAATTACCCCTTTAGCTGGAAAACTATTGAAGAGTGGCACTGGGGTGAGAAATATGGAGCTGCTATGATCAGCGACTTCAACAATGGAGCTGTTGCCTGGACTGACTGGAATATCCTTTTGGATGAAACCGGAGGTCCCAATCATGTCGGAAATTTTTGTTTTGCCCCTGTTCATGCTGATACCCGTGATGGAAGCCTGCATTATATGAATTCATATTATTATATCGGGCACTTTTCAAAATTTGTCCGTCCGGGAGCTCAGCGGATTATTTGTTCATCCAACAGGGCACAGCTTCTGACCACAGGTTTTATAAATCCCGATGGAACAATAGCTATAATCGTGATGAATCCGAGCACTAACAAAGTCGAATATCGAATGTATGTGGGAAACCAGGCAATTGAAACAGTAAGTTTACCTCATTCCATTGTGACTCTTTTATTTTAATTCCTGTTGTTCTGTTGACATCATCTTTAATCTTGTGAAAGAATTTTAAGTCACATTTGCAAACTATACTATTGTATTCAATCAGTTAATAATTAATGAATGAAATTTAATTTTTTTCGGGTATCCGCATTATTTCTGTCTTTAGTTGCAAGTCTTTCCAGCAATGAACAAATATCTCTATTAACCACAGCTAAACAATCAAACTTTGAATCCACCTCAACTTAACAGGATGTAATGACCTTTGCTGAAAAGTTGGTCAAAACCCAGCCCTATATTCATCTCGAATCGATAGAAATCCCTGCCTGAGGCAGTGCTGTGCCCGTATCGCAAAATTTCCTTTCATTACGGGCAGCAACAGGTATGTCAGTAATGATTTTCAAATTTTCCGGTATGCCGATGTTCTTTTAATGAAAGCTGAATGTTTACAAAAGAAAGGTGATGCAAGCGGAGGGCTTGTTTTGGTAAATCAAATCAGGCCCTCCGCCGGTGTTGAACCGCTTGCCGAACTTACTGCTGATAATCTGCTGGCTGAGCGCGGCAGGGAGCTTTTTGCTGAAGGTCACAGACGCAACGATATGATCCGTTTTGGAAAATATTTCGATGCAAGATGGGAAAAACCTGATGTTTCGGATGAGCATATAAAACTGTGGCCCATACCAACAAGCCAGATACAGGCCAATCCCAATCTGATTCAGAACGACGGATACTAAGAATAAGATCATTAGCGATTTTTATAAGGAGCAGGTAGCCATCAGGTTACCTGCTTTTTTTTATGCCCTAAATATCTGAGAAAAAAATATATGTTAATTTTTTGTTAAATTTTTGCATGGTAATTAAAATATTATTATTTATTTTTGTATACATCTAAATGCAATGACAACAATGTTAACCTTTAAATATAAACTATCATGAAAAAATTTTACATTATTATTTCCATGGTTTTGTTAGCATTTTTGTTCACAAAACCTATCCTGGCTCAATATGCGGGGCCAAAACCCACGGTAACCACATGTGTTTATCACGATGTATCCCCGCCACTAACGACTATCGTACCGCATCCCTCTTTACCAAAGGCAATTGACCTGACAGAAAATGAGTTGCCAGATCAAATAACTCCTCCTAAAGCAGGGGCATTGCCAATTGGAGAAGATCCCGTCTGGCAAAAGGAAAATGGTTCAAAAGGGACTGTAACACCTTATAGAAATTTTGAGGCAATAAGAAACTCTGATAATTCGTCTGGAGTTGCCCCTCCAGATTCAGATGGAGATATTGGCCCCAATCATTATTTTGCAATGGTTAATAACTCTTTTCAAATTTTTAACCGCGCAGGAACATCACTTTATGGACCCGCTGGTAGTACTACAATATGGGACGGATGGTCAGGATATTATGGTCAATCTATCAGCGATCCGATAGTCCTTTATGATGAGCAGGCCGATAGATGGTTCGCAAGTGTAATGACGACATCCACTTATAGCGGACTTTATTACATTTTATGTGCGGTATCAACCACTTCCAATCCGACAGGATCATGGTACCGTTATGCATGGTCATTCAGTTCATTACCGGACTATCCCAAATATGGGATTTG
>Ga0105090_10002462_pt1 | contig 10329 bp, 9 predicted proteins | sample PPLLak3March2015_FD_79110 | JGI IMG/M metagenome (GOLD analysis project Ga0105090, IMG submission 79110) | Freshwater sediment microbial communities from Prairie Pothole Lake near Jamestown, North Dakota, USA - PPLs Lake P7 Core (1) Depth... | ecosystem: Environmental > Aquatic > Freshwater >... | reverse complement strand
TTTCGTCAAAACCGCGCAGGGCTTTCCATTGTGGTGAAAATACGACCCGTTTATTCGGCACATCCCAATCCCACAAGGCGGCACTGGCGCCCGCGAGTCCTAGTTCATAGCGTTCTATCTGGTCTTTCAGTTTGGCCTGGGTATCGCGAAGAACCAGCTCCAGCGGAAGCCCCCAGACGCGAGACTCCTGAATTGCAGCAAACGCCGCCACTAGAATGTACGCCCCTCCAAGGAACTGGGCCGTTCGGCCGAACCAACCGATGATGCTGCCTGGAATGGATTGCATCATCACGCCGAACAAGCCCACCGCAATCAGGGATAGGCCGCTCGCATACCAACGCAGAAATGCCGACGGCGATCGGCGGTATTCCTTTCCCATGAGCCAGGCGGTCAGCGTAAACATGCCGATCGACATCCATAAGACCACCTGCCTCAGAGTGGTTCCGCCCGATCCCGGAATGAAAAAGACTGGCGTCCAGCCGGCAACCGCCGCAATCGCCACCACCCCCGTGACACCCACCGTCCCGGTGATGCCTGCGGTCAGCCAAAGGCCGGGCGCGTTGACAGTAGCCTCGGATCGCCATCTGAGAACCGCGGCCGTCAGATGGCAAAACGCCGAAAGAAAGACGCCCAGATTGTGAACCGTCACGAGCTCATTGGGTCCGATGTGGATAAAGAAAGTGGCCACGATGGTGTTGCCGCCCCAAATGAGCAGTCCGCACCCCAGTATCATGGAGCCCGGTTTGCCGCTGATCAGAAAAGCTCGAAATGCCAAATAGGCCGTAAATAGGGATGCGAGCATCGCAAAGACGAAGTTCAGCGCCAGAAGCAGGTACGGCGACTCGTACGAACCGGGCATCTTCCATAGCAGCAGCGAACATATGGCCATCAGAAATAGTGGTATGGGCAGCCATACGCCTTTCAAATGGAGGGCCTCCAAAATCCGGTTTTCAATGCCTGGGTGGACCTCATCCTGCGACTTGCCGCTAAGGATATCGTTTATTCCATCTGACACGGGGACGGTCTTCGGGACTGTTGAGGGGGTGGGAGATGGGTCTGGAATTTCCGACGCAGGCCTTCTTTCCATGAAAGCTCCTCGAAATTGTCGAGCATGTTTTTTCGGCCAACCGGGAACGTGCGGAATGTCGAGGGGTATTTTCGAATGAAAAGCTAACGTGAAAGGGTTCAGACTGTCAACTTATTATTTCAGGGTAGCGCGCCATTGTTATGGCGCCGCTCTGCACCGCAAGGTTCCTCAACAAATAGTGGTGATTGGGATATATTGAATACTATCACGAACCGGGCCCCTGTCAATTCCTATAGCTAATTCAATGAGAGCCATTTATCTATCCTGCACCCATTGAAGAATTTTAAATCGTATGAGTTGAATCACAAATCCAGGCGCTGCCTGAATTATCATACGGCCTGTGGGATTTATTGTGAAAGCAACCGCGTCGGCTATTCCAAACGCAAAAAAAACGTCTACCGATGGATCCGGGATCTGGCAACCGAGATCTCGATCCGGGTGGGCAAGTCCAAAATCACAAACGTTGAATGGAGAGTTTCTGCCAAACAGTGGTTGTTGAAAAATGGCCTGATCAAGATGGTAAAGGCGGGAAAAGTCTTAGCCCATTTTACTTCGGAATTGTGCCCGATTTAAAAATGTCGAATTTTAATGAAGATAAATCCTATTATCATATATGCCAACCCTAGTCCCACCAGGCTGAACTTGACACCGGCACACGCCCATGCAATCCATGTATACTTTGAGGGGTCATAATCTTGGATTTTTTACCCCAACCCCAACCCTCCCACGTTGAGAGACGTGGTTGGAGGGAATCGCGGTTAATGACCGTAAAAATTATAAGTAAAAAAGAATATAGCTCTGGTTAACACGTTGACTTATAGAGCCATCTTGAAATACGCAACGGAAACTTAGCCAGCCGTTCAGGCGTTGCGAGGTATTGGGTGAAAGGTTGCATGTACGACAAGGGTCGTTTCATCCTCAATCGTTTTTGTCCATTAAACCCGGATAGAGCTTCTTGGTGCAGTCAGGGCATATGCTATGACTGAATTCAGCTTCAGAATTATCTCTGATATAAGCCTCAATCTGGTTCCAATACCCCCTGTCATCACGAATATTTTTGCAGGATGCACAAATCGGTAAGAGGCCTGAAAGCTTTTTGACCCTGCTCATCGCTTCATTAAGATCAGCGATAAGTGAATCTTTCTCTTTTTCAGAACGCCTTTGCAAACTGATATCACGAAAAACAAGCACGATTCCTTGAAAATGGTCTTGTTTATCCACTATGGGGGCACCACTGATCCGAACTGATATCTTTGTCCCCTTATCTCCAAGAAGTATCCAACGACTGGCCGGGCTTGATATTTTGCCCGTGTTGAGCAGGTTTTCCATTGGGTTCGTCAAGGGTTCTTGGGTGATTTCGTTGATGACACGGAAGATTTCATTGAGGGACTTTCCTTTAGCCAGGCTTTCAGACCAACCGGTGAGTGACTCGGCCACCGGATTGATAAAGGTGACAGATCCTTCGGCGTTGGTGGCGATCACAGCTTCGCCGATACTTGATAAGGTCACTCGCAGCCACTCCCGCTGGTCATGCAATTGTTTATTCGTTTGATGTTTATAGATCGCCAACTCCACCTGAATAAGCAATTCACGATAATCAAATGGTTTTAAAATATAGCCCAGTGGTCCCGACAATTTAGCGCGGGATAGAGTGGCACTGTCCGAATGCGCGGTCAGGTATACGATAGCCACATCATAGCGACTCTGGATCACCTCTGCCGTTTCTATACCGTCCATCGATCCTTTGAGTTGGATATCCATCAAGATCAGTTGGGGCTTGTCGCGCAACGCCATCTCCACAGCAGCCATTCCCTGCGATGCAATACCCACAATTTCGTACCCATTTCGTTTGAGCTTGTTTTCCAGATCGGCAGCGACAATGATTTCATCCTCGACAATGAGAATTTTCGTTTTGTTCATAATTTCGGCCCTTTGAATATTATCAGGAACTTGGCTCATTCATCACTTGTTACGTCCACCGTTGCTTTCAGCTGCTTGGCCAGCATTTGTATCAAACGAAGGCCCTAAGACCTGTGCCGAGGCCGCCGGGAAAATCGAAGAGATCACCGGCATTCGACGGTGCAATACGCAAGTCAGGGTGTTTCTAAAGAAAAGGGGCGTGCGGTACCGAAAAGTTGGATCGGTGCCAGCAGGCGCTGATCCTGATGAACAAGAGCAGTTTTTAAAAAAAAATTCTCATGCCGAAAATAGAGCAGGCCTAAAAGGGCAAGCGTTATTTATTTTCCAAAGTTCCTTTCTATTTATTGCTGGAGAGCCCCTCTGGAAAATTCAGGGCATTCTTCGCCACAAAAATCCCACCACGACAGAGCGCTACCTTCGAACCCTGGGCTTGGAATCGGCCCGGGACGCCATGGAAAACAACCTTCGTGGCCCAGAAGCACACCCATTCCCCAAAAAGGTAACGCCCTCAGAGCTGGAACTCTGAAGGCGTCGGTGTATCCGGCCTGCTACAAGGGAGCTTACAATTCGTAAGCTATTAAATTTTATTGGTGATCCCAAGGGGAATCGAACCCCTGTTTCCGGCGTGAGAGGCCAGCGTCCTAGACCGCTAGACGATGGGACCATGGAAATATTCAGAGGCTGAAGTATCGGAAAGCCCCTTATTTGTCAAACATTAATTTAGGTTTTGGTCAGCCCCGGTGCGGCGGCGCCCCCTGCGATAGCCGAAGATGAAATAAACGAACGGTCCCAGGAAGGGCACCATCGCGACAAAACCCCAAATGGCTTTTTTTTCGATCCCGCCGAAATCTTTATAGGCGATGTCGATCACAGCGATACAGGTGATGAGAAAGAACGCCGCACCGACGGCCATCCAGAAAAAAACAGTATTCAGGTCCATGCCTACCCTTTCAAAAGATCGGCGACTTTCAAAATCGTGCTCACATAATACTCGCTGCGGTTGTACTGGAAAATCACCTTGGAGGCCTTTTCCCGCTCGATCTTGGGATGCCAGCCGGCCGCTTTCAGGTAATTGGCGATGCTGGCGATGGCATCGGGATGATCGAACAGGTCGATTTTGCCGTCCGCATTGCCGTCGCGGGCATAGGCGAGAACGCTCGTCGGCATGAACTGGGCATAGCCCAAAGCCCCCGCATAGGAGCCGTTCACGGCTGCCGGGTCGATCTGTTCGCGCCCGGCGTATGTGATAAACGCCTTGAGTTCCCGGTAGGCCCAGTCGGAACGCCGCTGCACCCACTTGTCGTAGTCCGCCCGGCTCAGCGTACTGAAATCCGCAATCTGCGACCACAGCATCTCCTGTACGTCGGATTCGGCGAGCGCCGCCATGGAGGACAGAACGTTCAGCACCGATCGCCGGCCCTTGACCGTGCCGAGCCGGCTCTCCACCAGCAAAATGGCCGTAATGATCTCCCGGTCCACACCATAGTTGTCTTCCGCCCGGGAGAAGGCCGGTTCATTCTGCGCCAGGTACAGGCGGGCCTTGCCGATGGAATCCGGGGCGGAGAACTGGTCGTAGTCCAGGGTGGCCTCGCGGTGCCTGAAAAACAGAGACAGCCCCTGGGTCTCAAAAGTGACCTCGGGCCGAGCGTAGAGTTTCCGGAGCTGCTCTGCATCGAAACCGTCCGCGACCAGCCGCGCTTCCAGCCGACCGAAATAATCGACCCCCTCTTTTCCCCAGGCCGATCCCTGACAGGCGATCACGCCCAGCGTCAAAAGCACGCAGGCTGTGTAACAGCGGCGGATCCCGTACTTTCTCACCTTAAAGTTCATCATGTTTTATCCGGATGCTGCTGATAGTAGAATGTTAATCCGCCGGTCGGGCGCAATATGGGGGTGCCCGAAATACGATAACGGCGGGATAACCGAGACAGGTGGCGGCCCCAAGAGCGTCGCCAGCGGCAATAGGGTTGGCGACGCCAGCCGACCACCCGGCCAACGGCACAGGCGTGGGCGTGGCAGGCCCGCTATCGCAAAATGTGAAGGAATCATAACGACAAGGGGCAAATTTTTCAAGGCCTTCCGATCGAAAGACCGATTTTCGTTCCGCAAACCGGTCATCTTGTGCCGCTGCGGGGGGGCGTGCTATGGTACTTTATTTGAATTCACCCCCTTCTTGGCATCCGGAATGGCCATGACCAAAAAGAGCATCAAAACCGTTTTTGTATGCCAGACATGCGGCCACCAGACCCCCAAATGGATGGGCAAATGCCCGGATTGCGGCCAGTGGGACAGCCTGGTGGAAGAGTTCCAACGCGAAACCCCCGCGACCGGCATGGCGGCACAGCTGACAAGCACCGGGGCTCAACCGGTTGCCATCGACGCCGTCAACATCGACAACGAAAAACGCCTGCTAACCAACCTGCAGGAGTTTGACCGGGTTTTGGGCGGCGGCCTGGTGGGCGGCTCGCTGGTGCTGATCGGGGGTGATCCGGGCATCGGCAAATCCACCCTGATGCTCCAGGTGCTCTTCGGTCTGGCCGGCGACAACCACAAAGTTTTGTATGTGTCCGGTGAAGAATCCGTCAAGCAGATCCGCCTCCGAAGTCAACGGCTGGGCACCATCGCGGGCAACATGCTGGTGGTATCGGAAACCGACCTGGACGCCATCCTGTCCATGGTGGCGGCATGCGCCCCCGACGTCCTGGTGGTGGATTCCATCCAAACCATGTTCAGCCCGGCGCTGGCCTCCGCCCCCGGCAGTGTCAGCCAGGTGCGGGAATCGGCCATGCGGCTGATGCTGATGGCCAAAAAGAGCGGCATTCCGACCTTCCTGGTGGGCCACGTCACCAAGGAAGGCGCCATTGCGGGCCCGCGGCTGCTGGAGCACATGGTGGACACGGTGCTCTACTTCGAGGGCGACCGCAATCACATGTTCCGCATTCTGCGGGCGGTCAAAAACCGCTTCGGCTCCACCAACGAAATCGGGGTTTTTGAAATGAAGGAAAAGGGGCTCGACGAGGTCCCCAACCCCTCGGCCGTTTTTCTCTCCGAGCGCCCCGAAAACGCACCAGGCTCGGTGGTGACCGCCAGCATGGAAGGCTCCCGGCCGATCCTGGTGGAACTCCAGGCCCTGACCAGCAGCACCAGTTTCGGCACGCCGCGGCGCACCATTCTCGGTCTGGATCAGAACCGGGTCGCCCTGCTGGCCGCGGTGATGGAGAAAAAACTCGGCATGCACCTCATGGGCCACGACATCTTCATGAACGTGGCTGGCGGCATCAAGGTCGGCGAGCCGGCCGTGGACATGGGCATCGTGGCGGCGCTGGCATCCAGTTTTCTGGACAAGGCCCTGCCCGAAGGCACCACCGTGCTCGGAGAGGTGGGCCTCACCGGTGAGGTGCGCGCCATCAGCCATGTTGAAAACCGGGTGGCCGAGACCCAAAAAATGGGGTTCAACCGGTGCATCGTTCCGGCCGGCAGCCTCAAGCGCATGAAGGTGCCCGCCGGGCTCCAGGCCGTCGGCGTCAGAACCATTTCCGAAGCGGTCGAAACGCTCTTCTGACCAGATCCCGGTTGACTAAAAAAGCACTAAATTGTATGGGGATTCCAAACATTACCGCGGGCTGCGGATTGTTGGAGCAGCCCCTGACTGCAAGGATTGAACCCGATGCCCAAACGGGGCCCCAGGCCCAACCAGTGGGCGGATCACTATACCCGCCAGGCCAAGAAAGACACCTATGCCGCCCGCTCGGTTTACAAACTGCAGGAAATTCAGCGTCGCTATCGGGTTATCCATAGAGGGGCGCGGGTTCTGGATCTGGGCTGTGCCCCCGGGTCTTGGCTGCAATACGCCGCGCAACTGACGGGCAGTGGCGGCAAAGTGGTGGGCATCGACCTCAAACCGGTCAGCGTTTCGCTGCCGCCCCACGTCAGCGTGGTCACCGGCGACATCCTGGCCACGCCCTCGCCGCTGCGGGCGATTTCCCAGGAAGTCTTCGACGTCGTCACGAGCGACATGGCGCCGGCCACCACCGGCGACAAGGCCACCGACGCGGCGCGCTCTGCGGCCCTCTGCGAAGCAGCGCTGGCCGTGGCGCTCAGGGTGCTTGCGCCGGGCGGCAACTTTGTCTGCAAGATCTTTCAAGGGCAAGAGTTCAAGCCCTTTTCAGAGGCGGTCAAATCCGCTTTTACCCAACTTAAAGTCCTCAAACCCCAAAGCAGCCGCAAGGCCAGCAAAGAGATCTTTATCATCGGAATCGGTAAAAAACAGGAGGATTTATGTCCGGACATAGCAAGTGGTCAACCATCAAACATAAAAAGGGGGCCGCGGATGCCAAGCGAGGAAAAATTTTTACCCGTCTGATCAAGGAAATTACCGTGGCGGCCCGCATGGGCGGCGGCGACATCAACGCCAACCCCCGGCTGCGCGGAGCCATTGCGGCCGCCAAAACCGAAAACATGCCCAAGGACAACATTGACCGCGCCATCAAAAAAGGCACCGGCGAGTTGGAGGGGGTCAGCTACGAGGAGTCCACCTATGAAGGTTACGGCCCGGGCGGAGCCGCCGTCCTGCTGGAGTCTCTGACGGACAACAAGAACCGGGCCGTGGCCGACATTCGGCACATATTCGCCAAAAACGGCGGCAACCTCGGTGAAAACGGCTGTGTGGCCTGGATGTTCGACAAGAAAGGCTACATCAACGTCGAAAAGACGGCCGTCGACGAGGATACCCTGATGGAAGCCGTCCTGGAGGCGGGGGCCGAGGACGTCCGCGACGACGGCGACAACTTTGAAATCATCACGGCGCCCGATGATTTCGAGGCCGTCAAAGAAGCGGTTGAAAAGGCGCAGATACCCTACTCGGAAGCCGAGGTGACGATGCTGCCCCAGACCAGCGCCAATCTGACCGGCAAGGATGCGGAGAAGATGATCCGCCTGATGGACATGCTGGAAGACTGCGACGATGTGCAGAAAGTTTACACCAACGCGGATATTGCCGAAGACGTGATAAACGCCATGTAGCCAGCCGCATACCGCCTTTTTCCGCCTGGTCCTGCAACTCCCCCAACGGCGGTGAGCCCCTCTCACAGGGAGGGGCTCACCGCCGTGACGCATTCTGGCACCGCCCAATGGTCGCCGAAAAAAAACCGCTACGGGTTTGCGCAGGGTTTTCAAGGGAATCCCGCACCGGTCGGCAACCGGTCACGAACAAGGCTTTTCACGCTTGGGGTGACGGTTGAAGCGCGACCCCGGCGCCGGCTACTGGTCCAGTTCCAGCACGTCGGCCCCTGGCGGAACAGTGAAATGAAATTGGTCGGGGTCCGGGTGTTGCTCGAAGCGCACGCCACTCAGCATAATCCGGGTTTCATCATCGTAGGCGTTGACCGTATCCACGCGCGAGACGATGAAGGTTTCGGCATCCACCGTCAGATAGATCCTCGCCAGGTCGATATTTTTCTCCCGCGGAAGCAGCTTGAGGGTATAGGCGCCCTCGGGCTGCTCGGGGGCAAGTGCAATGACAAACTGCTTGCGCATGCTCTGCATGTCGGCCAGAAAACTGGCCCCCTGGCCGCCTTTGAAAAACTCCGGCGCGCGCCCCACCATGACCTGGTTTTGATCCGGGCTGTGGACCCAGAGAGTGGTGCCGTCGGAGATGTAGATCTTTTTCTCCGGTTGATCGTATTCCCAGCGCATCTTCGTGGGATGCATGAACATGGCCCGCCCCGAGGCCGTATCGGTCAGATCCAGGGCCTTGATGGTCGACGACTGGGTGAAATTGGCGCTGAAACCGGGGACCGCATAACGGTTCTCGATCCCTTCGATAATGCGCTGCAGCAGCGCCTCCTGGCCGGTTGCGGGCGCTTTTGTGACCGCTTCTGCATCGAAGGCCGGCCCAACCGTGGCCAGCCCCAACAGCAGACCGATGATAATTTTTACAGGTGAAAACGTCATCTCGCCTCTCGCTTGGTTGCAGGTTTCACCCGCCGAGGATCGCAGCAGAATAAAATCCCGCAGGATGGGGAATTGTTTTTTCTGAAGCACGGGTCGGTTTTGCCCGGCCGCCATCACCGCCGGCGGCTTTCAGGACAGCAGCCGGATCAGGTGCGCCACGTCGCTTGGGTCAACAAGCGTCCCCGCATCCGGCTTGCCGCAGATCCGTTCGAAATACACGCTGCGGCCGAAAAGCGCAATACAGATCAGGTCAATCAGACCCATTTTGCGAAGCGCATCGTTTTTGTCCACGTAGGGCATGCGAACCCCTTGGAGCATCAGGGTTTCCATGTTGCGGCCTTGCATTCGGCCAGCCATCTGTTCGGCCTGCTGGAAATTTTTAAAGTGAAAATTTTTTTCTCCAGCAAACTGCCCTGAATGTTTCCATCGGGATCGAGTTCCTCCAGCAGGCCCAACACAAAATCCATCACTTCCAGGAGGTCCCAATCCCCCGCCGGCGGTCGCGATCCACTTCGACCACCCGCTGCGCAAGGGCTCCGGCGATCGGCTCAGCCAGCCGATGGCCGATGTTGAGACGGGCGACAAGATGAAAGCAGCCCCTCCAGGCGGGTCTGCAGGCGTTCATCCGGAAAAAACAGCAGTTCGATCAGGGGAGCGGCTTCAACATCATCCCCCGCAGCCATCAATTCCGCCAGTTCGGCCGCCGACGCATCGGGAAAGGTCGATTCGATTAAGTGCCAAGCATCCGAACCAAGGTCACACCCCTTATTAAGGACCCACATAATCCGCTCGACCGCGGTTTCGATTTCCATCAAACCGGCCACTGCCATTCAGCGTGCCCCGCTTTAAAGCAATCGAAGGACCGCTGTTTCTTGCGGCAGATCGGCGGGATGCGCGCCGCTAGTAAAAATAGGGCGTCATTTTTTGGATCAGATGCTGCTTGGGCAAAGCCCCCACCAGGTTTTCCTTGAGCTGCCCGTTGTCGAAGATCAGAAACGACGGCACACTGCGCACCTCAAAGTGCGCTGCGGTGACGGGATTGGCGTCCATATTGAGCTTGCAGACGCGCCCGCGACCCCGCCAGCCGGCGGCCAATTCGTTCATGACGGGGGCCATCATCTGGCAGGGGCCGCACCAGGGCGCCCACACCTCCAGCAGCACCGGCAGCGGCGAGTGCATCACCTGGGAATCAAAATCGGCGTCGCCAACTTCCAGCGGCCGGCCATCAAAAACCCCGGTGGTGGACAGAGGGGTGCCGCAGCGTCCGCAGCGTCCGCCGTCCGACGCCCGGGCGGGCAGCCGGTTCTTGGTGCGGCAGTCGGTGCAGCGGACAATGACGCCGCCGCTTTGGGCGTCGGCCGTCGCCAACG
>Ga0105090_10002460_pt1 | contig 10330 bp, 7 predicted proteins | sample PPLLak3March2015_FD_79110 | JGI IMG/M metagenome (GOLD analysis project Ga0105090, IMG submission 79110) | Freshwater sediment microbial communities from Prairie Pothole Lake near Jamestown, North Dakota, USA - PPLs Lake P7 Core (1) Depth... | ecosystem: Environmental > Aquatic > Freshwater >... | reverse complement strand
GAGAGATCCTGTGCGGGCTTGCGGATGTTGATGCCGGCGTTGTTGACCAGGATGTCGAGGCGGCCGCGCCACGCGACTGCCTCAGCGATCATTGCGTCGACCGAGGGTTCGTCGGTGACGTCCACGCTGATCGCGACGGCATCGGCTCCGAGCGCCCGGAGCGCTTGAACTGCCGTCTCCGACTTCGCCGCATTGCGTGCGGCGACCACGACGCTCGCCCCGGCGCCGGCGAGGCCCCGCGCCATGCCCAGTCCGATCCCGCCATTGCCACCGGTCACCAGGGCCACCCGGCCACGCAGGTCGAACAAGCTGTTCATCGCTTTGCCCCTCTCCTCGAACCGCCGGGATTGTACGGCTGCCGGAAGCGTTCGCCATCGTACCGGCATCCGCGGTCTCCGTCGTGGCGTTAGACTCGCCGCAAATGAACCTCGATGACGTGCTGCACTTGCTGCCTCGCGCGGGGGCGCCCACGCCGCTGTACATCCACCTGCACGGCGTCGGGGCGTCGGCGCTGCAGATGACGCCCGTCGCCGACCGCTTCGCGCAGGCCTGGCCGCAGGCCGCGCACCTGATGCCGGACGGCTTCGAGGCGACCGACCTCGCGCCTCGGGGCCGCCAGTGGTTTTCCGCGCTCGCCGTCACCGAGGCGAACCGGCCATCGCGCGTCCGGGTCGTTCTGCCGGAGCTCGCCGACTTCGTGCGCGAGGCCCAGGCGGCGACCGGCGTGGCCGCTCCGGCAACAGCACTTGTCGGCTTCTCGCAGGGCGCGATCGTGGCGCTCGAGTTCGCGCAGGCCTATCCCGGCCTGATCGGTCGCGTGGTGGCGATCTGCGGGCGCTACGCGACGCTGCCGGAGGTCGCGCCGGCCGCGGTGGTGCATCTGGTGCACGGCAAGGAGGATCACGTCGTGCTCGCGCGACACAGTGTCGACGCCGCTGCGCGCCTGATCGCGCTGGGCGCCGACGTCACCGCCGACGTCGTGCCGGGCGTGGGCCACGAGCCGCATCCCGCGCTGCTCGACGCGGCGATCGGGCACCTGCAGACGTTTCTGCCGCGTCGCGTGTGGGCGGAGGCGATCGCCGATGCGCCGTTGATGGCTACGCGCGCGGACAGCCGCAACCTCGACCGGCCGGTCGCGGGGCCGGCTGCCAACGACCCCGGGTAGCCCGATCCGGCCAGGTGGCCGACCCCCGGCGCGGCGAGCCCGACAGGCGGCCGACTATCCCTCCCGGGCATGGAACAGGCTTTGCATTGACTCCCGTCAAGCACGTTCCCGATCCGGACAGTAGGATTTCGATCGGGTTTCCGGCAAACTATGCCAATGTTGCAGCGCCGCCTTCACCGCCGTCTCGTCGCCTGGCTCGTCGCGTTCTGCGTGGTGTTCGCGCAGTCGGCGGCGGTCGCCTACGCGTGCCAGCGCCCGGTGCTGCCGGAAGCCGACGCTGCGGTCCCGTGCACCGCACACCTCGCGCAGCAAGCGCCCGACGACGATGCGACGCTCCCCAGCGGCAACGTCTGCGAAGTGCACTGCCAGATCGCGTCGCTGCCCGACGCGGGCTCGGCCGACGTTCCAGCACCCGATGCGGTCGTGGCCTGGCAGCTGCCGCTGCAGCCTGTCGCGCTCCCGCCGGCCGCTCCGGTCACCGACCTCGAGGCGAAGAGCGCTTCCCCGCCGCCGCGCACGCTGTACGCCCGCCTGCTGATCTGACTTCCGGCTGAACGAGCCGTCGCCGGCGCCCCCGCGCCGGTCGCGTTCGATCGTCCAGTCGGAGGTTGCCGTGCCACATCGTCGTTCGCTTGCCGCCGCGCGTCGGCGGAACCCGCAGCAAGTCCTCGCCGCGTGCCTTTTCGTGCTGGCGGCGCTCGCGCACGCGCCTGCGCCTCTGGCGCAATCGCCCATGCCGCTCACGCTTGCCGAGGCGCAACGCCTGGCACTCCACCGCTCGCCCCAGCTCGCCTCGCAAACGGCAATGGCCGAGGCGTCGCGCGAGATGGCTGTCGCGGCCGGAGAGCTGCCTGACCCGCAAGTGTTCGCCGGTATGGAGAACCTCTCGTTGACCGGCATGGATGCGTGGACCCTGCGCGACGGGATGACGATGGCGCGCATCGGCGTCATGCAGGAATTCCCCCGCGAGGCGAAGCGGCGTCTGCGCAGCGAGCGGGCGTTGCGCGAGGCCGAGCGCGTCGATGTCGCCGCGCAGGCCGATGCCCTGTCGGTCCGCCGCGAGACGGCCGCCGCGTGGCTGAACGCGCATTACGCGCAGCGCGTCGAGCGCGCGATTGCCGCGCAGATCGCCGAGGCCGAGCTGCAGTCGACGATGGCCCATGCCGCGTACCGCTCCGGTCGCGGTGCGCAAGGCGACGTGCTCGCGGCCCAGTCCGCCCTGATCGACCTGCGCAACAGGAAGGTGGAGACGCAGCTCGCCGCGCGCCGTGCGCGCATCGCGCTCGCACGCTACGTCGGCAACGATGCGGATCGGCCGCTGGCCGAGCCACCGTCCCTCGAGGTGCTGCCGCAGCCGGTCGAACAGCTGGTCGCCGTCGACGCGCAGCCGGAGGTGCGCCGCGTCGACGCGCAGGTGGCCGTGCTGGACACCGAGTCGCGCCTCGCGCGTGCCAACCGCGATCCGGACTGGAGCGTGGAGGTGTCGTACGGCATCCGCTACAACAATCCGGACATGGTCTCGGTGATGTTCCGCATGCCGCTGCCGTGGTCGCCCGGCACGCGGCAGGACCGCGAGCACGCGGCGAAGCTGAAGGAGCGCGACGCTGTCGGCGCGATGCGCGAGGATGCGCGCCGCATGCGCGAGGCGGAGGTGCGGCAGATGCTCGCCGAGTGGGACGCGATGCGCGAGCAGGGGCGCGCGATCCGCGACGAGCTGATCCCGCTCACGCGCGCGCGCACCGAGGCCGCGCTCGCGTCGTACCGCGGCGGCATGGGCACGCTGGCGATGGTGCTCGAGGCGCGCCGCGGCGAGCTCGAGTCGGACATCGCCCTGATCAACGCCGAACAGGCGGCCGCGCGCAGCTGGGCGTGGCTCGCGAACCTGATGCCCGGGGAGGCACGATGAACACCCGTTTCCACTCCATGCAGCGCGGCGTTGCCGTCGTCGCCGTCCTCGCGGCAGTCGCGCTCGCCGCGCTCGCCGCCTTCGTCGGTTACTGGTACGGCACGCGGCACGAACCCATGGCTCCGGCGGCGCCACAGCCTGCCACGCCTGATGGCGGCAAGGTCCTCACCGATGCGAGCGGCCGCCGCGTGCTGTACTGGCACGACCCGATGGTGCCCGGGCACAAGTTCGACAAGCCGGGCAAGAGCCCCTTCATGGACATGCAGCTCGTGCCCGTGTACGCGGACGAGGGCGCCGACGAGGGCAAGGTGACGATCAGCCCGCGGCTGACGCAGAGCTTCGGCGTGCGCACGGTCGAGGCGAAGTCGGGCTCGCTGCCGTCCGGCTTCACCGCGGTGGGCGCGATTGCCGTCGACGAGCGCACGCTGACCGGCGTGCAGTCGCGCGTGCAGGGCTTCGTCGAGCGGCTGCACGTGCGCGCGACGTTCGAGGGCGTGCGCGCGGGACAGCCGATCGCGGACCTCTTCGTTCCCGAGTGGGTTGCCGCGCAGGAGGAGCTGATCGCGCTCAAACGCTCTGCGCAGCCGGGGATCGACGCGCTGGTGGAGGCGGCGCGCAACCGCCTGCGCCTCACCGGCATGCCGGAGTCCGAGATCGCGCGCATCGAGCGTGAAGGCAAGACGTCGGGGCGCGTCACGATCACCGCACCCTCCGGCGGCATCGTCTGGGAGATCGGCGCGCGCGACGGCCAGGCGGTGATGCCCGGGACCAACCTCGTGCGCATCGCGGGCCTGGGCAGCGTGTGGCTGATTGCCGAAGTGCCGGAGGCGCAGGCGGCGCAGCTCGCGGTCGGTGCGCCGGTCGAGGCGCGCAGTGCCACGTACCCTGATCGCGTGTTCAAGGGACGCGTGGAGACGCTGCTGCCCGAGGTCAACGCGGCCACGCGCACGGTGCGCGCGCGCATCGTGCTCGCCAATCCCGGCGGCACGCTGAAGCCGGGCATGTTCGCGACCGCGACGTTCGTTGGGCCCGAGGCCAAGGCCGCGGTGCTCGTGCCCTCCGAAGCGGTGATCCGCACCGGGCGGCGCAACGTGGTGATCGTCGCCGAGGGCGAGGGTCGGTTCGCGCCAGTCGACGTCGAGGTGGGCCGCGAATCCGGCGACATGACCGAGGTGCGCAAGGGCATCGCCGCAGGCCAGCGCGTGGTCGCCTCGGGGCAGTTCCTGATCGACTCTGAAGCGAGCCTCAAGGGCGTGATCGCACGGATGAACAACGCGGGCGAGGCGCCGGCCGCAGGCGCGCACGCGGGCCACGGCGGGCCGGCTGCCGCGGGCGCGGTGCGGCACAAGGCGTCCGGCGTCGTGCGCGACGTCGACGGCGGCGAGGTGTTCATCGCGCACGGTCCGATCGAGTCGGCCGGCATGGGCGCGATGACGATGGGGTTCAAGGTTCCCGCGTCCGGGGTGCCACCGGCGGTGAAGGAGGGCGTGCGCGTCGACTTCGAGTTCGCCATCACGCCGAAGGGCGAGTTCCAGCTCTCGTCGATTGCTCCGGCGCAGGGGAGCAAGCCATGATCGCCAACGCCATCCGCTGGTCGGTCGCCAATCGCTTCCTGGTCATCCTGTGCTCGCTCGGTCTCGCCGCGTGGGGCATGTGGGCGGTGTCGCGCACGCCGGTCGACGCCATTCCCGACCTCTCCGACGTGCAGGTGATCATTCGCACGACCTATCCGGGGCAGGCGCCGCAGATCGTCGAGAACCAGGTCACCTACCCGCTGACGACGACGATGATGTCGGTGCCGGGGGCCAAGTCCGTGCGCGGCTACTCGTTCTTCGGCGACTCGTTCGTGTACGTGCTGTTCGAGGACGGCACCGACCTGTACTGGGCGCGCTCGCGCGTGCTCGAGTACATGAACCAGGCGGCCTCGCGCCTGCCGCCGCAGGCGAAGGCGGCGATCGGCCCCGACGCGACGGGTGTGGGGTGGGTCTACCAGTACGCGCTGGTCGACCGCAGCGGCAAGCACGACCTTGCGCAGCTGCGCGCGCTGCAGGACTGGTTCCTGCGCTACGAGCTGAAAAGCGTGCCCAACGTCGCCGAGGTGGCGACGGTGGGGGGGATGGTGCGCCAGTACCAGGTCGTGCTCGACCCCGACAAGCTGCGCGCCTACAACGTCACGCACGCCCAAGTGATCGAGGAGCTCAAACGCGCGAACGCCGAGGTCGGCGGCTCCGTGCTGGAGCTGGGCGAGGCCGAGTACATGGTGCGCTCGAGCGGGTACCTGAAGTCGCTGGAGGACTTCCGCAACACGCCGCTGTCGGTCTCGGAGGCGGGCGTGCCCGTGCTGCTGGGCCAGGTCGCACGCGTGCAGGTCGGCCCCGAGCTGCGCCGGGGCATCGCGGAACTCGACGGCGAGGGCGAAGTGACCGGCGGCATCATCGTGATGCGCAGCGGCAAGAATGCGCTGACGACGATCGACGCCGTGAAGGCGAAGCTCGAAGCGCTGAAGCCCGGCCTGCCGGCGGGCGTCGAGGTCGTGCCCGTCTACGACCGCTCGGACCTGATCAAGCGCTCGATCGCCACCGTGGAGAACACGCTGCTCGAGCAGTTCGCGGTGGTCGCGATCATCTGTGTGGTGTTCCTGTTCCACCTGCGCAGCGCGTTCGTCGCCATCGTCGCGCTGCCGCTGGGCGTGCTGGCCGCGTTCATCGTCATGTACTACCAGGGCATCACGGCGAACATCGTGTCGCTCGGCGGCATCGCGATCGCCATCGGCGAGATGGTGGATGCCGCGGTGGTGATGGTCGAGAACGCGCACCGGCGCATCGAGGCGTGGCAGGACGCGCACCCGGGGGAAACGCTCGAAGGCGACGCGCGCTGGCGGGTGATCACCGATGCCGCGGTGGAGGTGGGGCCGGCGTTGTTCTCGTCGCTGCTCATCGTGACGATCTCGTTCGTTCCCGTGTTCGCGCTCGAGGCGCAGGAAGGGCGGCTGTTCGCGCCGCTCGCGTTCACCAAGAGCTACGCGATGGCGGCGGCGGCGGGCATCTCGGTCACGCTGGTCCCCGTGCTGATGGGCTACATGATCCGCGGCCGCATCCCGACCGAGCAGCGCAACCCGATCAACCGTTTCCTCGTGTGGGTGTACCGCCCACTGCTCGACGGTGTGCTGAAGGCGCCGTGGCTGACGATCTTCCTCGCCGTGGTGCTGGCCATCGCCACGCTCTGGCCTGCGACGAAGCTGGGTGGCGAGTTCATGCCGCCGCTCGACGAGGGCGACCTCCTGTACATGCCCACCGCGCTGCCCGGCCTCTCCGCGGGCAAGGCCGCGGAGCTGCTGCAGCAGACCGACCGCATGATCAAGGCCGTGCCCGAGGTCGCGCGCGTGTTCGGCAAGGCGGGGCGCGCGGAGACGGCCACCGACCCCGCACCGCTCGAAATGCTCGAGACGGTGATCCAGTTCAAGCCGAAGAGCGAGTGGCGGCCGGGGATGACGCCGCAGAAGCTGATCGACGAGCTCGACCGCGCCGTGAAGGTGCCCGGGCTCGCCAACGTCTGGGTGCCGCCGATCCGCAACCGCATCGACATGCTGGCCACCGGCATCAAGAGCCCGGTCGGCATCAAGGTGTCCGGCCCGAGCCTCGCCGAGATCGACAAAGTGGCCGGGGAGATCGAGCGCGTCGTGAAGGGCGTCCCCGGCGTCTCCTCGGCATTGGCCGAGCGGCTGACCGGCGGTCGCTACATCGACGTCGCGATCGACCGTCCCGCCGCGGCGCGCTTCGGGCTGGCCGTCGACGACATCCAGTCGGTGGTGACGGCCGCCATCGGGGGCGAGAACGTCGGCGAGACCGTCGAGGGCCTGCAGCGCTTCCCGATCAACGTGCGCTACCCGCGCGACTGGCGCGACTCGATCGGGGCTTTGCGCGATCTGCCGATCGTGACGCCGCGCGGCGCGCAGATCCGGCTGGGCGACGTGGCCAGCGTGCGCGTCAGCGACGGCCCGCCGATGGTGCGCAGCGAGAACGCGCGGCCGTCGGGCTGGGTCTACGTCGACCTGCGCGGGCGCGACCTGTCCGGCTCGGTGAAGGCGATGCAGCAGGCGGTCGCGCGCGACGTGAAGCTGCCGGCCGGCTACTCGATCGCGTGGTCGGGGCAGTTCGAGTACCTCGAGCGCGCGACCGAGCGGCTCAAGGTCGTCGTGCCGGCGATGCTGGGCATCATCCTCGTCATGCTCTACCTCACGTTCCGTCGCATCGACGAGGCGCTGATGATCATGGCGATCCTGCCCTTCTCGGTGATCGGCGGCGTGTGGCTGCTCTACGCACTCGGCCACAACGTGTCGATTGCCAGCGCCGTCGGCTTCATCGGGCTGGCCGGCGTCACCGCCGAGTTCGGCATCGTCATGCTCGTGTACCTGAAGCAGGCGTGGGAGGAGCGCGTCGCGAAGGGCGAAGCAAGCGAGGCGGCGCTGCTCGACGCAATCCGCGAGGGCGCGGTGCTGCGTGTGAGGCCGAAGGCGATGACGGTCGCCACCACGGTGATCGGGCTCCTGCCGATCCTGTGGGAGACCGGCACCGGCTCGGAGATCACGCAGCGCATCGCGGCGCCGATGATCGGAGGCATGATCACTGCGCCGCTGCTGTCGATGTTCGTGATTCCGGCGGCGTACCTGCTGCTGCGCAAACGCGGCGCACGGCGGCTGGCTGGGGCGCCGCACGCCGCACAGATGGCACCCGCCTAGGCGGGCCTAGAACGGCTGCCCGACGTAGTTCTCGGCCAGCGAGGTGGGCGCGGCGCGCAACGGGAAGAGATACGCGAGCTCGACGTTCTGCATGTGCCGAGCGTACGGGCTCGCGTCCGGGAACTGGTGCAACAACTGGTGCAACAGAGTGGCCATCCACCAGGAGAAACGCCATCCTTTCGCACGCGGGCGGGCGCCTTGGCGCGGCCGAAGAACCGCCGCGAGGCGCTCACCTAGCCGGGGCGCCGATGCCGAGCGCCCCGACGACGCCGACGCTGATCGCTGGCAAGAACGTGATCAGCAGCACGACCGCGAGCATGATCGCCACGTAGGGCAGGACCGCCCGGTAGACCGACGGCAGGCTCGCGTCGAATCGATAGGCCGCGAGGAACAGGTTCTCGCCCATCGGCGGCATCAGGTAGCCCAGCTGCATGTTGGCGAGGAAGATCACGCCGACGTGGATCGGATCGAGGCCGTAGGCGCCGATCAGCGGCACGAGCAGCGGCACGATGACGATGATCGCCGAGTAGATGTCCATCAGCGCGCCGACGCCGATCAGGAACACGTTGAGCGCCAGCAGCAGCGCCCACGGCGACTCGATGTACGACTGGACCCAGGCAAGCAACTTCATGGGGACCTGCCCGAGGGTCAGCCAGTTGGTGAGTGCCATCGCGACGCCGAGGATGATCATGAAGCCGCCGACCAGCGTCGCGCTCTGGATCGCGACCCGCGGCAGGTCGTGCCGGAGGTCGAGGTCGCGGTAGACCAGGCACTCGACGCACAGCGTGTAGGCGACCATCAGCGCTGCCGTCTCGACGAGCGTGGCGAAGCCGGCGAGCATGGCGCCGACCAGCACAATGGGCATCGCCACCTCGAAGCGAGCCTCCCAGAGCGCCTCGCGCAACTCGGACCATGAGAACGCGGTGCGACGGGCATCGCCCGCGATGCCGCGCATCGCGCCCCAACCCGCTACCGCGGCGACCAGCAGCAGGCCAGGCAGCGCCCCCGCGACAAACAGCTTCTCGAGCGGCACGTTGGCGTAGAACGCATAGAGGATCACCGGCAGGCTCGGCGGCAGGAAGATGCCGATCGACCCCGCCACGGTGATGAGCCCCACCGACATGCGCTCGGGGTAGCCGGCGCGCACGAGCATCGGCAGCAGCAGCCCGCCCATCGCGACGATCGTCACGCCGGAGGCGCCGGTGAGCGGCGTGAAGCACGCGAGTAGCAGCACGATGACGATCGCGAGGCCGCCGGGCATCCACCCCACCAGCGCGTTGATGAGGCGCAGCAGGCGCCGGCTGGAGCCCCCAGCCGACAGGATGTATCCGCCAAGCGTGAACAGCGGAATCGCCGGCAGGAGGGGAGACGTGCTCAATCGGAATGCTTCGCCCGGCACCGACGAAAGCGGCGTGCCGTCGGCCCAGCCGAGGATCAGCGCCGCGCCTGCTAGCGCTGCGAAGATCGGCAGCCCGAGCGCCGTGGCCGCGAGGATCGCCAGGCCCACGGGCACGAGGGCGTGGCTGCGATCGGCCTCCGGCACGAGGCTCGCGAGCGCCACGACCACCAGCGCGAGTGCCACGATGACGCGCGGCGCTGCACGCGTGGAGGCGCCCGCGACCATGCGGACGGCGATCGCCGCCAGCGTGACCGGGATCACCAACGACACGCACCACACCGGGATGCCCCAGATGGCGGTCGACCCGTATTGACGGTCGACGTCGATCAGTTCGACGCTCGCCAGCGTGAACGCGCCGACGATTGCCACGGCGACGAAGCCGACGGCAACCTTGACGACCGCCTGGACGGATGGCGACAACAACGTCACCGTCGCGAGGGCGAGCAGCCGGTCGCTCCTTGCCGCCAGCGCGGCACCGAGGAACGTGATCCACAGCGTGAGGTACTGCACGGCCGTGGTGCCGCCGGGAAGGCTCCCGCCGAACGCTTCGCGACCCGCGAGGTCCGCGAGGGGAATCGCCGTCAGGGCGACCAGCACCGCGATTGAGAGCGCGTTCTCCGCACGGGCGAGTCCACCGACCGGCGGCGCGGTCTCGGCAACGACCGCGGCTACCGGCAACGGTACCGGTGGAGCCTCTGGCGCGCGGCTACGGATCATCGGTGCCGTTCGACCTCAACGCGGTCGGCGCGACTCCGCGTGGAAGCGCATCACGTCGTCGTAGAGTTCCGCGGGGCAATACGGTCCGCGCAGGCCGGGGTACGCCTGCAACGCCTCCTCGCGCCAGCGTGCGCGTTCGGCCTCGGTGAGCACGGCAACGGCGAGTCCGCGCTTCTGCATCTCGCGGATCGCGTCCTCGCCCGCCTTGCGCCCGACGTCGCGCATCGCCACCCCTTCCCGGCGCGCTGCCTCGATGAGCCGCGGACGCAGCTCCGCCGGCACGCGGGCCCAGCTGTCGGCGCGGACCACCGTCGCGGCGTTCAGCGCGCCCCAGTGCATGTCGAGCATGTTGTCCGCGGCCTGGAAGCTGCGGTCGAGCAGCGCGAAAAGCGGCGGCGCCGCCAT
>Ga0105090_10002459_pt1 | contig 10332 bp, 12 predicted proteins | sample PPLLak3March2015_FD_79110 | JGI IMG/M metagenome (GOLD analysis project Ga0105090, IMG submission 79110) | Freshwater sediment microbial communities from Prairie Pothole Lake near Jamestown, North Dakota, USA - PPLs Lake P7 Core (1) Depth... | ecosystem: Environmental > Aquatic > Freshwater >... | reverse complement strand
CTGCACCTGAAGAAGGTCGGCGCCATGCTCACCGAGCTGAGCGACGAGCAGGCGGCCTATATCGGCGTGCCCAAGCAGGGGCCGTACAAGGCCGACAGCTATCGCTACTGATGTTCGCGGCACTGCGCAGCGCCCGGCCGAGCGATCGGCTGGGTGAGCTGCGGCGCTTCCACATCGACGCGCTGGGCTGCGCGCTCTTGGGCGAGTTCGCCGGTCACGACGGCTTCGACGGCCTGATCGACACGGGCTCTGAAGGATAGCGATGCGCAGCGTCCCCATCAGTTTCGAATTTTTCCCCCCCAACACCCCCGTCGGCAGCGAGAAGCTCAAGACCGTCGTGAGCGACCTCGCCGCGGTGAACCCGGAATTCTTCAGCGTCACCTACGGCGCCGGCGGCAGCACGCGCGAGAAGACGCTGGCCACCGTGCGCGATATCGCCGCGATGGGTTTCGAGGCGGCGCCGCACCTGTCCTGCGTCGGCAGCACCGAAGCCGGCATCGCCGAGATCCTGGCCACCTACCGCGCGCACGGCATCCGCCGCCTCGTGGCGCTGCGCGGCGACCTGCCCAGCGGCACCGCCACCGCCGGCGAGTTCCGCTATGCCGGCGAACTGGTCGAATTCATCCGCCGCACGCAGGGCGGCGACTGGTTCATCGAGGTCGCGGCCTACCCCGAATACCACCCGCAGCAGCGATATGCGAGGCGCGACCTCGAGTATTTCGCGGCCAAGATCCGGGCCGGTGCCGACTCGGCCATCACGCAATTCTTCTTCAACCCCGACGCCTACTTCCACTTCGTCGACGAGGTGCGCGCGCTGGGGGTCACGGTGCCCATCGTGCCGGGCATCATGCCGATCCACAACTACGCCAAGATCGCGCAGTTCGCCGCCCGCGACGGCATCGAGATCCCGCGCTGGGTGGCACTGAAGATGGAAGGCTACATGGACGACACGGCGTCGATCCGCGCCTTCGGCATCGAGGTCGTGACGCGGCTGTGCGAACGGCTCCTTGCCGGCGGCGCACCGGGGATGCATTTCTATACGCTGAACCAGAGCGCGCTGGCGCTCGAGATCTGCCGCCGACTGGGCGCCGTCGCCAGCTGACTGTCAGGCCGGCGCCTGCCAGGCCAGCCCTTCGTCGGTGAGCACCGCGTCCAGCGGCACGTCGTGCGGCTCGGCACGCAGCCAGGGCACGTAGCCGTGTGAATAGGCCAGCCCCGCGGTGTAGGGCCGCGGCTCCAGCGTCGACAAGGTGCGGTCGTAGAAACCGCCGCCATACCCCAGGCGCACGCCCCGGGGACCGTAGCCGACGCAAGGCACGAGCAGCAGCGTCGGCTGGAAGACCGGCGTATCCCTGGGCTTGGGGATGCCGTAGGCGTCTTCCTCCATCTCGCAGCCCGGGTACCAGAGTCGAAAGCCCAGGCGCCTGGTTTCCTTGTCGATCACCGGCAGGCCGATGCGCCGCCGCGGGTCGGCCTCGCCCCAGCGGTACAGCGCCGGCAAGGCGTCGAATTCGCCCTTGATCGGCCAGTAGGCGCCGATGGCCATATCCTGCCGCGCCACCAGCCACACCCGCAGCACCTCCTGCAGGTGCATGGCACGCTGGTGACGGTCGATCAGGCTCTGGCGCTCGGCCTGCAACTGGCGCCGCAGCAGCTTCTTGTCGCTGGAGGGCTCCAGGGGCGGCATGTCCATCGTCATGGCTTGGGGGCGCCCGGCGGCGCCTGGGAGGGCGGGTGCCGTATTGTCGGGTCACGGCGTGGCGGGCAAGCGCCTGCCGATGACATTGCCACGGACGCGTCACGCCACCTGCGCTAAATTCGACGCATGTCCCCGACCCTGCGCTGCCTCCTGCCGCATCTCGCCTCGGTGCCGAGGCGGCGCCTGCGCTTGGCGGCGCTGTGGGTGGTCGCCGCCGCCCTGTCCGGCCTCGCCGGGCCGGCGGCGCTGGCGCAGAGCGGCGACGAGATCGTGCTGCAGGCGCGTGAAGCCCTGCGCGCCAAGGACCGCAATCGCCTGGCCGGCGCCGTCCAGGCCATCAATGCGGCGGGGCACCCGCTCACGCAGTGGGTCGAATACTGGGAGCTCGGCAACCGCTTGGCCGACGCCCGCCAGGCCGATCTGGACGCCTTCTATGGCCGCTGGGGCGGTACCTATGTGGAGGACCGGCTGCGCAACGACTGGCTGCTGGAACTGGGCAAGCGGCGCGACTGGGTCAATTTCCGCACCGAGTACCCGCGCTTCCGCATGAACGACGACCGCGAGGTCAGCTGCTGGGCCCTGCTGACCCGTCACCTGGACGGGCAGGACGTGCGTGAGGAGGCACGGAGCGCCTGGTACGCCCAGCGCGATCTCGACGACGGCTGCCAGCTGCTGGCCTCGACACTGGCGGAGGCGAAGGTCTTCAAGCCGGCCGACCTCTGGCAGAAGGCGCGCCTGGCGATCGAGGCGAACCGGCCGCAGGCGGCCGTTGCCGCGGCGGCACTCGTGCGTCCCGGCAACGAGCAGATCGTGCGCGCGATCGTCGACGACCCGGTGCGCTGGCTGCGGCACCGGCCGCACATGGGCGCCGGCGCGGCGCACGAACTGGAACTGCTGGCCCTGATGCGCGCCGCCGCCAGTGACCCGGAACAGGCCGCCGGCCTGCTGCAGCAGATCTGGGGCGAACGGCTGCCCGCCGCGCTGCACGCCACCGCCTGGGCGCACGCCGCCAGGCAGGCCGCACTGAAGCAGCTGCCGCAGGCGGCGGCCTATGCCCGCCGCGCCTGGCAGCTCTGGGATGCGGCGGCAGGGTCCGGTACGCCGCCGCCCTGGACCGATGACCTGCTGGCCTGGCATGTGCGCGCCGCGCTGCGCCAGGACGCCGGCGAAGCCAGCCGCTGGATCCTGATCGGGCGCGCCATCGATGCCATGAGCGCCGCCGAGCAGCGCGACAGCGCCTGGATCTACTGGCGCGCCCGTGCCGCCCAGGCCACCGCCAGGCCGGGGCCCGAAGGCGATGCACAGCGCGCCGCCGCGACCGCGGCACTGCAGTCGATCGCACCGCAGCTGAGCTTCTACGGCAAGCTGGCCCTGGAAGAGCTGGGTGAAACGGTCAGGCTGCCGGCCGCGCCGCAGCCGCCCAGCGCCGCCGAGCGTGATGCCGTGCGCGGCCACCCGGGACTGACACGGTCGCTGCAGCTGATCAGCCTGGGACTGCGCAGCGAGGGCGTTCGCGAGTGGAACTTCTCGCTGCGTGGCATGGCCGAGCGCGATCTGCTCGCCGCCGCGCAATGGGCCTGCGAGCGCGAGGTCTGGGACCGCTGCATCAATACCAGCGACCGCACCCGCGTCGAAGTCGACATGGCGCAGCGTTTTCCGCTGCCGTACCGCGGCCAGGTGATGGCCCAGGCGCGCGAAACGGGCGTCGACCCGGCCGTGCTGTACGGCCTGATCCGCCAGGAGTCGCGTTTCATCACCGACGTGCGCTCCAGCGCCGGCGCCTCCGGGCTGATGCAGCTGATGCCGGCCACCGCGCGCTGGACGGCGCGCAAGATCGGCCGGCCCTACACACCGGCGATGATCAACGACAGCGACGTCAACCTTCGCCTGGGCGCGACCTACTTCAAGCTCGTGCTCGACGATTTCGGTGGCTCGCTGGCGATGGCCACTGCCGCCTACAACGCCGGCCCCAACCGACCGCGGCGCTGGCGCGAAGGCGCCGTGATGGAGCCCGCCGCCTGGGCCGAGACCATTCCCTTCAGCGAGACCCGCGACTACGTCAAGAAAGTGCTGTCCAACAGCGTCTACTACGCGGCGCTGCTGGGCACGTCCGCGCCGACGCTGAAGGCGCGACTGGGACCACCGATCGGCCCGCGCGAAGCCACCGCCCCGGCCAGCGACCGCGAACTGCCCTGACCGGCACCGGACAGACCGTCATGAAAAATATCCTCGTCCTCGGCGGCACCGGCTTCGTCGGCCGCGCGGTGTGCGAAAGACTCGTCGAACGCAGCGGCGGCGCCGGCGGCCGCATCCTGGTGCCGACGCGGCGCATCCAGCAAGGCCAGCGCCTGCGCTCGCTGCCGACGCTGGACCTGGTGACGGCGAACGTGCACGACGACGCCGAGCTGGCGCGCCTGGTGGCGCAATGCGACGCGGTGATCAATCTCGTCGCCATCCTGCACGGCAGCGCTGCCGACTTCGGTCGCGTGCACGTCGAGCTGCCGCACCGCCTGGTGCGCGCCTGCAGCGCGGCCGGCATGCGGCGCATCGTGCACGTCAGTGCCCTCGGCGTGAGTCTCGACGGGCCTTCCAACTACCTGCGCAGCAAGGCGCAGGGCGAAGCCGTGTTCACGGGGTCGGGGCTGGACGTGACGCTGCTGCGGCCGTCGGTGATCTTCGGCACCGAGGACCGCTTCCTCAACCTGTTCGCGAAGATCCAGTCGCTGGCGCCGGTGCTGCCGCTGGCCGGCAGCGACGCCCGCTTCCAGCCGGTGTGGGTGGAAGACGTGGCCAGCGCCGTCGTGCGCTGCCTCGACCGGCCGGAGACCATCGGCAAGGTCTACGAGTGCGCCGGCCCGACGCCCTACACGCTGTCGGATCTGGTGCGCCTGGCCGGCCGCTGGTCGGGCCACGAACGGCCGCAGATCCCGCTGCCTGCATTCGCGGGCCGCCTGCAGGCGCTGCTCATGGAGTGGCTGCCCGGCGAGCCGCTGATGTCGCGCGACAACGTCGAGTCGATGCGCGTGCCCAATGTCGCCAGCGGCCAACTGCCGGGACTGGCCGACCTGGGCATCCAGGCCACGGCGCTGGAGGCCGTCGCGCCGGGCTATCTGGGGCAGGCCTTCAACCGCGGCCGCTACGACCGCTGGCGCACCGGCGCCGGGCGCGACTGAGCCAGCCACCGCATCGGGGCCCCGTCGCGGCCCGCACCTGAAGAGGGCCAAGCCATGCAACTGGTGATCGGCAACAAGAACTACTCGTCGTGGTCGATGCGCCCCTGGGTGCTGATGCGCCAGCTCGGCCTGCCCTTCGACGAGCTCAAGCTGCGCTTCGATTTCGCGGCGGGTTCGGCCTTCCGCCAGGCGGTGGCGAAATTCAGCCCGGCCGGCCGCGTGCCGGTGCTCGTCCACGACGGCTTCGCGGTCTGGGACACGCTGGCCATCGTCGAATACCTGAATGAGCGCTTCCCCGGCAGCGGCGTGTGGCCGGCGGGCCCGGCGCGGCGCGCCCGCGCGCGTTGCCTGGCCGCCGAGATGCACGCCGGCTTCGGCGCCCTGCGCAGCCGCTGCCCGATGAATATCGAGGCCAGCCTGCCCGAGGTCGGCGCGCGCATCTGGGTCGAGCACGCCGACGTGCGCGCCGACGTCAATCGCATCGAGTCGATGTGGGCCGAGGCGCTGGCCGACAGCGGCGGGCCTTTCCTGTTCGGCGCATTTTCGGCCGCCGACGCTTATTACGCGCCGGTGTGCATGCGCCTGCGCGGCTATGCGCTGCCGCTGCTGGACGGCACCCTGGCCTATATCGACCGCGTGGCCGGCGCTCCGGGCGTTGCGGCCTGGATCGCCGACGCCCTGGCCGAGCAGGACTTCCTCGACTTCGAAGAGCCCTACCGCAAGCACCGATGACGGCCAGGTTCTATGTCGTCGGCGGCGCGGTGCGCGATGCGCTGATGGGCGCCCCGGCGAGCGACCGCGACTGGGTCGCCGTCGGCACGACGCCTGAGGAACTTCTGGCGCTGGGCTACCGGCCGGTGGGCAAGGATTTTCCGGTCTTCATCCACCCGCGCACCGGCGAAGAGGTGGCGCTGGCGCGCACCGAGCGCAAGGTCGGGCCCGGCTACCACGGCTTCAACTTCCACACCGCGCCCGAGGTGACGCTGGAGGAGGACCTGGCGCGGCGCGACCTCACGATCAACGCCATCGCGCGCGCCGAGGACGGCACGCTGATCGACCCCCACGGCGGCCGGCGCGACATCGCAGCCCGCGTGCTGCGGCATGTCTCGGAGGCCTTCGTCGAGGACCCGGTGCGCCTGCTGCGCCTGGCGCGGCTGACCGCACGGCTGCTGGACTTCACGGTGGCGCCGGAGACGATGGCGCTGCTGCGGCGCATGGTTGCCGCCGGCGAGGTCGATGCGCTGGTCCCCGAACGGGTGTGGCAGGAACTGGCGCGCGGCCTGATGAGCGCGCGGCCGAGCCGCATGTTCATGCTGCTGCGCGAATGCGGCGCGCTGGCGCGGCTGCTGCCGGAGGTGGACCGCCTGTGGGGCGTGCCGCAGCCAGTGGAACACCATCCGGAGATCGACACCGGCGTGCACCTGATGCTGGTGCTGGACCAGTGCGCGTCGCTCGCCGCCCCGCTGCCGGTGCGCTGGGCCTGCCTCGTGCACGATCTCGGCAAGGGCACGACGCCGCCCGAGCACTGGCCGCGCCACCTCGGCCACGAAGGCCGCAGTGCGGTGCTGGCCAGGCAGCTGGCCGAGCGCCTGCGTGTGCCCGCCGACTGCCGCGAACTGGCCGACGTGGTGGCGCGTGAACACGGCAACGTGCACCGCAGCGGCAGCCTCGACGCCGCTGCGCTGCTGCGCCTGTTCGACCGCTGCGACGCACTGCGGCGGCCGGCGCGCTTTGCGCAGGTGCTGCTGGCCTGCGAATGCGATGCGCGCGGGCGCAGCGGACGCGAGGCCGAAGCCTATGCGCCGGCGCGGCGCCTGCCGCCCTTGCTGCAGGCGGCGCTGGCCGTCGATACCGCGGCGGTCGCCGCCACGGCCGCGGCGCGCGGCGCCAAGGGTCCGGCGATCGGGGCGGCCATCCATGCCGCCAGGGTGGACGCCGTGCAGGTCGCCCTGCAAGGCGACCCGGACTTGTGACACCATGCAGCGACACGCCGGCCCGCGCGACCCCGCCCGCCTGCGCGGTCATGGCAGGAGCGCGCATGAAACTGGCCGAAGGCATCCGCAGGCATGGGTTCCGCAAGTGGTACGAGCGTGAACTGCTGCAGGGCCATGCCCACCTGGCGCTCACCTTCCTCTGCCTGATCGGCATCTTCGCCGCCTTCGAGGCCGCCACGACCTCCCGTTCCTGGGGCGACCAGCTCGCCGACCTGGGCAGCGGACTGCTGTGCGCCGGCGCCGGCCTGTGGGCGCTGCGGCGCTACCTCTACCTGCTGACACACGCCGAATCGGTGGCCAACCAGGCCGACTGCCCGCAGTGCCGGACCTACGGCCGGCTGGAACTGGTGCAGTCGGACGCCACCGGCGACGAGGTGCAGGTGCGCTGCCGCAAGTGCGGCCACGGCTGGCATATCAGTGGCTGAAGCGGCCCCGGCGGCGTCAGACGAGCAGCCCGATCAGCATCGCCAGCAGGCTGAGCACCAGCGAACTGGCCACGGGCAGGTACCAGTCGCGGCCGCCGAGTCGAAAGCTGAAGTCGCCCGGCAGCTTGCCGAGGCCGAACTTGCGCAGCCAGGCCGACAGGCCATTGAAGACCAGGAAGGCAAGCAGGAAGACGATCAGCCAGCGCATCGCTCGCTACAGGGTGTGGCTGCGGTCGCCGGCGCCGAAGCCGATGGCGTCGAAGTGCACGCCGCGCGCGAGGCCGATGACCTTGAACAACTCGCCCATCTCGTGTTCGGCCAGCAGCTTCTGCGCCGCGGCCGTGGTGCGCAGGTCAGCCCCCTGCAGCAGCTCGAGCAGGCCGCAGTTGAGCAGGAAGCGCGCCTGCGAGGTGTAGCCGAGAACCTCGAGCCCGGCGTCCTGCGCCGCCAGCGCGATGGCGCTGAAATTGACGTGCGCGGTGATGTCTTTGCTGCCGACATCGACCAGCGGGTCGGCATCGGCGAGGTGCGCGCGGTGGCACATCAGCGTGCCGCCGCTGCGCTGCGGGTGGTAGTACTCGGCCTCGGGAAAACCGTAGTCGACGAGGAAGGCGGCGCCGCGCTGCAGCCGCTCGGCCAGCGTGCGGATCCAGGCCTCGGCCTGCGGATGGATCTCGGTGACGGTGCCGGCCGGCAGCGGCGTTGTGACCGGGGGCCGCAGATCGGTGGCACGGTCGGCCCAGGCGAGGATGTCGCCGGGCGCCGCGACGCCGCGTTCGAACCACTGCGCACCGTCCCAGTGCAGCAGTTGCACCGGCATCGCATCGAGCACTTCGTTGCCGACGATCACGCCGTTCATCGACGACGGCAACGCGTCCAGCCATTGCACACGCTCGGCGAAGGGCGCCAGCCGCGCCGCCTGGCGCCGGCGCAGCGCCCCGGACAGGTCGACGATGCGGTAGCGCACCGAAGGGTCCAGCGCCTGCAGCAGTTGCTCGGCGAGGGCACCGGAACCGGCGCCGAACTCGAACACCTCGTCGGTGCCCGACGCCATCAGCGCCTGCGACACCTGCCGCGCCAGCGCGGCGCCGAACAGCGGCGAGAGCTCCGGGGCGGTGACGAAGTCGCTGCCCGAGGCGGGCATCAGCCCGAACTGCCGGCTGTCGCGGCTGTAGTAACCCAGGCCGGGCTCGTACAGCGCGGCGGCCATGAAGCGGTCGAACGGCCACCAGCCGCCGTCCCGCAGAATGCGCTGGGCGATCCGCGTCGATAAACTGCTCGTTTCAGCGCCGGTCACGCCGGCATTGTAGGAACGCATGCCCCCCCGCCCTCGCCCTCTTGCCCTCGTCACCGGCGCCGCCCGCCGCATCGGCCGCGAGATCGCGCTCGAACTGGCCGCGCACGGCTGGGACGTCGCGGTGCACCACCGCCGCAGCGCCGGCGACGCCGAGGCCACGGCAGCGATGCTGCGGGCCAGCGGTGCGCGTGCCGAGGTCTTCGCCGCCGACCTGGCCGACGAGGCGCAGTGCGCGGCGCTGCTGCCGGCCGTGAACGCCACCTTCGGCCGCGTCGATGCCGTCGTCAACAACGCCTCGCTTTTCGAGTACGACAACGTGGCCAGCTTCGGCTATGCCGCGATGGAGCGTCATTGGCGCGCCAACACCGGCCCGGCCATCGTTCTCGCGCGGGCGCTGCACGCGAGCGTCAGCGAGCGCGGAGTTCCAGCCGGAGGCGCCTGCGTCGTCAACCTGCTCGACCAGAAACTCTGGAACCCGAACCCGGACCACCTCTCGTACACGCTGAGCAAGGCCGCGCTCGAGGCCGCGACCACACTGCTGGCACAGGCGCTGGCGCCCGCCGTGCGCGTCTGCGGCGTGGCGCCGGGGGTGACGCTGCTGTCGGGCGACATGAGCGGCCCTGAGTTCGAACAATCCCACGCGATGACGCCGCTGCGGCGTTCATCGACCCCGCAGGACGTGGCGCGCAGCGTGCGCTTCCTGCTCGAATCGCCGGCGATCACCGGCACCACCCTGCTCGTCGACGGCGGCCAGCACCTTCAGCCCCAGGCACGCGACGTGATGTTCCTCGCGCGCGAACAGAACACCCCATGACCAGCAGCTTCATCACCCACCCGCGCCTCATCGACTGCCGCCAGCTCTTCCTGCGCGACTACGAGGTCTGGATCAACATCGGCGTGCACGACTTCGAGAAGCGCGGCGAGCAGCGTGTGCTGATCAACGTCGACCTGTACGTCCCGATGTCGCTGTCGACGCCCAGCGCGGACGAACTCGACGAGGTCGTCGATTACGACTTCATCCGCCGCAGCATCATGGAGCGTGTGAAGGTCGGCCACATCCACCTGCAGGAGACGCTGGTCGACGATGTGCTGAAGCTGATGCTGGCGCACCCGCGCGTGCGCGCCGCCCGCGTCAGCACCGAGAAGCCCGATGTCTACCCGGACTGCGACGCCGTCGGCGTGGAAGTCTTCGGGCTCAAAGAAAGCCTTGCATGAACGACATGACCGACACCGCCGCCGTGCAGGCCGCAGAACGCGCCGACCCGCGCAAGGCCGCGTTCCAGGCCAACAAGCTGAGCAAGCGGCTGCACCGCCAGGTAGGCCAGGCCATCGTCGACTTCAACATGATCGAGGCCGGCGACAAGGTGATGGTCTGCCTGTCGGGCGGCAAGGACAGCTACGCGATGCTCGACATCCTGCTGAGCCTGCGCGAGCGCGCGCCGATCGACTTCGAGCTCATCGCCGTCAACCTCGACCAGAAGCAGCCCGGGTTTCCCGAGCACATCCTGCCCGAGTACCTGAAGAGCCGCGGCGTGCCCTTCCACATCGAGGAGCAGGACACCTACTCGGTGGTGAAGAACATCATCCCCGAGGGCAAGACGATGTGCAGCCTGTGCTCGCGGCTGCGCCGCGGCATCCTGTACCGCGTGGCCGGCGAGCTGGGCGCGACGAAGATCGCGCTCGGCCACCACCGCGACGACATGGTGGTGACGCTGCTGATGAACATGTTCTTCGGCGGCCGGCT
>Ga0105090_10002458_pt1 | contig 10333 bp, 8 predicted proteins | sample PPLLak3March2015_FD_79110 | JGI IMG/M metagenome (GOLD analysis project Ga0105090, IMG submission 79110) | Freshwater sediment microbial communities from Prairie Pothole Lake near Jamestown, North Dakota, USA - PPLs Lake P7 Core (1) Depth... | ecosystem: Environmental > Aquatic > Freshwater >... | reverse complement strand
CCCGCCGGTACCGGCGCGCCGGTGAAGATGCGCGCGGCGCTGCCGGGCCGCAGCGTCGTCCCGACGGTGCCGGCGGGGATGCGCTGGGCGACCGGCAGGCAGGTGCCGGCGACGGGCACGTCGGCGCAGCGCACGGCGTAGCCGTCCATGGCGGAATTGTCGAGCGGCGGCACCGCCACGGTCGACTCCTGCGCGGCGGCCAGAACGCGACCGGCGGCGGCGGTCAGCGGCACGTGCCGGATTTCCTCGACCGGCTGCGCGGCAGCGAGCAGGCTTTCCAGGGCTTGTTCGAAACTCAGCATGGGTGTTCCCGCAATTGAAGGTAAGCGATGACGAAATCGGCGATGGCGGCGGCATCGTTGAGCGCCATGCGCGGCAGGTCGGTAACGAGGTCGGCGTCGGTGGCCAGCGCGACGATGTCGGCGCGCCCAGGGAAAAGCGGCGGCTTGCCGTTTTCCGGGCGCCAGACTTCGAGCTTGGGCACCGGCTCCTGCTTGAAGCCCTCGATCAGCACCAAGTCACAGGGCGACAGGTTGCCGAGCAATTCGGCCAGCGTCGGTTCGGCCTTGGTACGCCGTTCGTGCAGCAGCGCCCAGCGGTCGTGGCACGACAGCAGCACCTCGGTCGCCCCGGCGTCGCGGTGGCGGTACGAATCCTTGCCCGGCCGGTCGATGTCGAAGCCGTGGTGGGCATGCTTGATCACCGAGACAGTGAGGCCGCGCGCGGTGAACTGGGGGATCAGTCGTTCCAGCAGGGTCGTCTTGCCGGAGCCGGACCAGCCGGCGATGCCGAAAACTTTCATGGCCCGATTCTACCCGCTCAGGCGACGAAGACCGGCGCGAAGCCACCGCCGGGCGTGCGGAAGTTGGTCACCTGGCCCTGGTAGAGGCGCGCGGCGACGAGCTGGATGCGGCCGGCGTAGACGTAGCAGCGGATGTCGGCCTTCATCGTCGTTTCGCTGCCGTCGGCCAGCCGGACCGCGTGCTCGGACGGTGGCGCCAGTTCCTGGGCGAGGTAGCCGCCGTGCAGGATCTCGTCGAACACGCGCCGGGTGACGTTCCTGCCGCGATAGGTGGCGCGGCCGCCGAAGCCGGCCGGCGGCTTGAAGAACCAGTGCTTGCGCTCGTTCCAGAAACGCGCGCCCTCGGCCGGGTCGACCGCGACGGTGCGCAGCATGCCGGCGAGCAGGACTCGCCGCGTCGTCGCGTCGACGCCGAGTTCCTGCAAGGCCGCGTCATCCGACAGCAGCATCAGGTTGCGTTTGTCGGCGTAGAGCGCGTGGGCGCGCGGGTGCGGCGTCAGCACGACGCCGCCGGTCGCGAAAACGGCCCGCAAGTCGGCGTCGACCGCAGCCGCCAGGGAAAAGTCGGTCAACCGGTTGTAAACGAGATCGACCGGCAGCCCCGCGTGCGTCAGCCGGTCGCCGTCGCGGATGAGGTCGCCGGGATCGGCGACGACGGCGGCGATGCCGTCCTCCTCGAACAGCCGGCGGAACAGGTCGAACTCCGGCGCCATGAACTGCGCGGCCGGGTGGTCGTCGACGATGGCGATGCGTGTCAGCGGCGCGTCGCCCCTTTCGAGACGCCACTCGGCGCGAAACATGGCGACGAATTCGGCGCGGACGCGCGCCCCTTCCGCCGCCCGCCCGTGTTCGACCAGCGCACAGGCATTGAGCAGGCCGCCGCCGGCGTTGGTGTTGATTTCGATCAGTTTCGGCCCGGCCGGGGTCAGGTGGAAGTCGTAGCCCATGAACGCGCCGCGCGCGGCGACCGGCCGCCGGGCGATTTCCGGCGCCTGCGCCAGCACGCGCGACGCGAAGGCGGGCAGCGCGACGACCGCTTCGACGGCGGCGATGACGGCGGCCATTCCTTCCATCGCCGCCGGGCTGACGGTAACGGGCGTCGCCGCGAAGAACCGCGGGTAATCGGTGCAGACCTGGTCGAAAGTGTGGTTCATCGCTCGGCGAAAAATTCAAGGACGACGGACAGTTCGCGCGTCCGCTTCATTGGCGGCAGACTTTGCCACACGCGGCGGCCATAGGGCTTTGCTATGAGTCGCGGATCACAGATCATCAGCACGCCGCGGTCGCGCTCGTCGCGGATCAGCCGGCCGGCCCCCTGCTTGATGCTGATGACGGCGCGCGGCAACTGGTATTCCATGAAAGCGTTGCGCCCCTCGCGCTTCATCTGCTCGATGCGTGCCGAGAGCACCGGGTCGTCGGGCGGCGCGAAGGGGATCTTGTCGATGACGACCAGCGACAGCGCCTCGCCGCGCACGTCGACGCCCTCCCAGAAGCTCTGGCTGCCGACCAGCACGGCGTTGCCGAGGCGGCGGAAGCGTTCGAGCAGTTCGTTCTTGCTGCCCTCGCCCTGCACCAGCAGCGGCATGTCGAGGCCCTCGTCCGCCAGCCGTGCCTGCAGCAACTCGTGCGTGCGGCGCATCGCGCGCAGGCTGGTGCACAGGAAGAAGGCGCCGCCGCCGGCCGCGCGCAGCACCGGAAAGGCGGCATCGACGGCGGCCTCGGTGTAGTGGAAAGCGTTCGGGTCGGGCATCCCGAGCGGTGCGTAGAGGACGGCCTGCTCGCCGTAGTCGAAGGGGCTGTGCCAGCAGTTCGAATCGGGCTCGCCGAGCCCGAGTTCGCTGCAGTAGTGGTTGAACTGGCCCTGCACCGCGAGCGTCGCCGAGGTGAAGATCCAGGCGCGCGGGTGGCCGCCCATCTGCTTCCTGAATATCTCGGCGACATCGAGCGGCGTCGAGTTGAGTTGCAGCGACTGGGTAAACGCCTCGGCCCAGCGCACGAAGCCGGGATCGGCCGGGTTCTGCCAAAGCGCCAGGCGCTGGCGCAGTTCGAGCGCGCGCTGCCAGCATTTTTCCAGCCCCTCGGCACGCTGCGCCTGGGTTTCGAGGATGGCGGCGAAACTCGCCAGGGCGTCCTCGAGCGCCCGCAGTCCCGGCTCGAATTCGGCCCGTTCCTGCAGTTGACCGTGGGAGAAGCGCCCGGCATCGAGCCCGACCGCCAGGCGCAGGTCCTTCGCCACCTTTTCCAGCGCCCGGCTGCCAGTCTGCAGGTCGAGGCAGTCGCGCGCGGCGGCCAGCCCCTCGGCGCGGGCGTCGCGGGCGAGGTCGAGGACCTGCGCGGTCGACAGGCTGTCGCCGAAAAACAGCGTCGCCACTTCCGGCAACTGGTGCGCCTCGTCGAAGATGACCGTGTTGCAGGCGGGCAGCAGCTCGGCCATGCCCTCGTCGCGCAGCATCACATCGGCGAAGAACAAATGGTGGTTGACGACGACGAGGTCGGCCGCCATCGCCTCGCGGCGTGCCTGCATGACGAAGCAGCCCTTGTAGTCGGGGCAGTCCTGGCCGAGGCAACTGTCGCGCGTCGAGGTGGCGTGGTTCCACACCGGCGAGTTCTCGGAGACATCGACGCATTCGGCCTTGTCGCCGCTCCGGGTGGTGCGCGCGAAGGCGGCGATGCGGCGCGCGTCGGCGGCATCCTCGCGGGACAGGAAGCGACCGTCGGCCAGCGCGCGGTTCAGGTGATAGGGGCAGACGTAGTTGGCTCGCCCCTTGAGCAGCGCGATCCTGACCGGCGCCTTGAGCGCCTCGCGCACCATCGGCAGATCCTTGTTGAACAACTGGTCCTGCAGCGTCTTGGTGCCGGTCGAGACGATCACCTTGCCGCCCGATTGCAGCGCCGGCACGAGGTAGGCGAAGGTCTTGCCGGTACCGGTGCCGGCCTCGGCGATGAAAACGTCGTGGCGATGGATGGCGCCGGCAATGCGCTCGGCCATCTCGACCTGCTGCGCGCGCACGCGGTAGCCGTCGATGGTGCGGGCGAGCGGGCCGTCGGGGGAGAAGATTTCCGGGAGGGAGGACAAGGATGGCGCCGGTGATCGGGAGTCAGGACCGGCATCTTACCAAAGGGGCGGCGGCGACAGTGCGCGCCGCGCACCGGCGTGAAGCCCGGCGCATCCGGGCAGTTGCCTCCGTGCTGCGATCCGGCAGGATGGCGCGGACATGAAGCCCCGCTGCACCCCGAGGAATAGTAGACTGGCGGCACGACGCATCGCCAACCGGAGTTTGCCTGCCGACATGTCCGAAGAACTCGACGCAAGGATTCGCCAGATTCGCGAGGAGGTCATCATGAGCACGCTGACCACCACGCTGGTGACCGGCGCCGTTTTGCTCGCCGGCAACATGGTGCGCAACCTGCACCTCGGCAATCCGCTCAGTTTCCTCCATCCTGCGCTGTACGCGGTGCTCCTGGCGACCTACCTGCTGCGGCAACGGATCGGCCCCGAGCGCATCGCGTGGCTGACGGCCGGCCTGCTCTACCTGGCGGCCACCGGTGGCCTCTTCCTGTACGGCCTGGCCGGGAATTCGGCGGCGGTCTACATGGGGTTCTGCTTCGTTTCGGCCATTCTGTTCGGTACCCGCGGCGGCGCCATCGCCATTCTCGCCAGCCTCGCCAGCTTCACGGGGGTCGCTTTCCTGTTTCTCGACGGCCGCCTGGCGATGAATATCGATCCGGCAGCCTTCTTGAGCAACCCCTACACTTGGCTGGCGGCGGTGGTCACGGTCGGCGCGGTCGCCTGGCTGGTACTCAGCCAGGTCAGCCGCCTCAACGAGCGCTACCTGCGCCTGCTGCATGAACAGCACCACCAGGCACGCCACGACACGCTGACCGGGCTGTCCAACCGGACGGCGCTGGAAAGCATCCTCGAACAGTCGATCGCCGACGCCCGCCGGGCGCGCTGCATGGTGGCGGTGATCCTGCTCGACCTCGACCGCTTCAAGATGATCAACGACTCGCTCGGCCACAACGTCGGCGACCGGCTGCTGATCGAGGTCGCCGCGCGCATCAAGCTGTGCGTACGCGGGGCGGACGCGACCGCCCGCCTGGGCGGCGACGAGTTCGTCATCGTCATGCCGCGCCTGACGTCGCCGGACGTGACCACGGTCGCCGGCCGGCTGGTCGAGAGCCTGGCGCAGCCGTTCGTGATCGACGGCCGCGAACTGCGCACGCCGCCTTCGCTCGGCATCAGCGTCTGCCCGCAGGACGCGGAAGACGTCGAAACGCTGATCCGCTATGCCGATACCGCGATGTACTCCGCCAAGGCCCAGGGCGGCGGCTGCTTCCATTACTTCGCCCCGGACATGAACCTGGCGGCGACCAAGCGCCTCCACATCGAAACCGAACTGCGCGAGTCGCTCGCCGCCGGCCACATCGAGGTCCATTACCAGCCCAAGGTCGACATGGGCGGGCGCATCACCGGCTTGGAAGCGCTGGCGCGCTGGCGGATGAAGAACGGGGTGGCGGTCGATCCCTCGGTGTTCATCGCGATCGCCGAGGAAACCAGCCTGATCAACGAACTTGGCGACTGGATGGTCAGCGCCGTGTGCCGCCAGCTCACCGACTGGCGCGCGGCCGGCATCGATGCGCCGCGGGTGGCCGTGAATCTTTCGGCGCGCCAGTTGCGGCTGGCCAGCTTCCCCGAAAAAGTGGCGCTGACCCTCGTCGAGTCCGGCATCCCGGCCCGCTTGCTCGAGTTCGAAGTCACCGAGACGGCGGCCATGGAAAACCCCGAATCTGCCCTGCGGCTGCTCGGCAAACTGGCGGACATGGGGCTGACCTTGAGCCTCGACGATTTCGGGACCGGCTACTCGTCGCTCGCCAACCTGCGCAGCCTGCCGCTGAAAGCGCTGAAGCTCGACTACACCTTCGTCCGCGACATCGCGGTCGACGGCAACGACCTCGCGATCGCCCGGGGCACCATCGCCCTGGCGCACAGCCTCGGGCTCCACGTCATTGCCGAAGGAGTGGAAACGGTGGCCCAGTGGGAACTGCTTCACGATCTCGGCTGCGATGAGGTGCAAGGCTACCTGGTCGCCCGGCCCGCACCGCCCGAAGCCCTCACCGCCCTGCTGCTGCGCGGCAGCATCGATGTCCCGGCGCCCGCCGAGCTTTTCGGTGCCGAGGGCGGCATCCGCGCGTTTCCGGCCTGAGCGGCCGGCGCCAACCGGCTTTCCGCAAGCTTGCTGCTCGGCTAGAATCCGCCCCGTTGCAAATCCGATAACGAATGGAGGCATGTGATGAGCGAAGAGGACAACAGCGAAAAATCCAGCGGCTTCGAGATGATCTGCGGTCTGAGCCTGGCCGTGCTGGCGGCGGTGCTGGCGGTCACCGATCTCGGGGCGGGCAAGTACGGCGACGACGAGATCATCGCCCACAACCAGAAGGCGAACGCGTTCCAGTGGTACCAGGCGAAAGGGATCAAGCAGTCGCTGGTCGAGGGCCAGCGCGACATGATCCGGATCATGCTCGACGCCGGGGTGGTCGCCGCCGAGAGCCGCGAGAAGATGGGCAGCATGGTGGCCGGTCTCGATGCCGAAATCGGCCGCTACAAGAAGGAGCGCAAGGAAATCATGCTCGGCTCCCGTGGTGTCGGCAAGGAGAACTGGGTGCTAGACGAAGGCGGCGAACTGGGCCAGCTCAAGGGCGCACGCGAATGGGAAGCGGAGACCGTGACGCTCGGCGCGGTCGGCGACACTTTCGACATCGCCACCTTCTTCCTGCAGATCTGCCTGGTGATGGGCGCGATCAGCCTGATCATCAAGGGCAGGCGGATGCGCAACAGCTTCTACGGGCTGATGGTGCTGCTCGGCGGCGTCGGCAGCGCGTACAGCGTCATGGCCTTCATGCAGGCCGGCGCCTTCGGCTGAGGCGGGGAAGATCGATGAACTTAACGGCTGTTTGCGGTAGATTCGGCGTCCGCGTGAATCGTCGCCACGCCTTCCGGAAGACCGATCATGGCAGGGTTTGAGAACTACACCGAGGAAGTTCGCGAGATCGAACAGGAAATCGAGCGAAAGGGCATCGTTCTGGGCATCGACTGGGATGATGCGGTTCAGGTACGCAGGCTGGCCCGCGAAGCGCTCGACCATGCGTCGGGCGAACAGGGGATTTCTGCCACAAAACCCGTCGACCGCGAACTCATGGCCAAGCTGGACCTGTTCGGGCTTGTCGGGATCATGCTGAAGACCATGGAGGAAAGCGCCAGCGTCGGTATCGAGAGCCACGGCGGGGCGGCCTGGAAATCCTTCGCCAAGGCCCTGTGGGCCGAAAGGGGGGAAACGGGCGCGTGATCCGCGGAAGCGCGGGCTTGATCCGACAATCCGCAGCCGCCAAGACTGGAACCTGTCAGATCAAGGGCTGACCGAACGGGCGAACCGACCGCAAGGCGCCCGCCTCCTCACCGCTGCAGGCAGGCCTCGAAGGCAGCCTCGGCGTTTCCGGAAAAATGGTACTTGGCGAACAAGCGCTTGAGCTGGTTTGAACGGGTCCTGGTCGCCGCGGCAAACCAGATGCCGATCCGGTTGCCATGCTTGACGAGCGTGGTGAAGGCGTAGTGCCACTCGCGAGCCTCGGCGAGGCGTTCGATCACTGCCTGCTCGTTGCCGATCGCGATGCCGGCGCGCTTCAGCGATTGAATGAACGATGCGGATTCTGTTTGATTAACGAACATTTTGCTCTCCTGTAGTAAGTGCATTCATGTCCGAGTAACGCTTGGCAAGACAGTCTGTTGACGTCATCCGTGTGGCGTTCTTGTAACGGGCCCACGCAACAAGCCGGCCGGATCACCGGCCGACCGAGGCGAGATGCCGCGAGGACTCCGCCCTGCCGACATCGGAAAGCCGAGCCGGCGCTATCACCCCGGGCGATGCCCGGTTAAACTGGCCGCTTACGCCAAACCGTACCGGCCGCTCCCAAGTGCCAGACAAGAAAAAACTCTCCGAGCGCGACATTTGTACTCAGTACATCACCCCTGCCCTGCAGCAGGCGGGCTGGGATTTCGCCACCCAGGTACGCGAAGAAGTCAGCTTCACCAAGGGCCGCGTCATCGTCCGCGGCAAGCTGCATACCAGGGGCAAGCAGAAGCGTGCGGACTTTGTCCTTTACTACGCTCCCAACCTCCCGATCGCCGTCATCGAGGCCAAGGATAACAACCATACCGTCGGCGACGGCATGCAGCAGGGGCTGACCAATGCGGAAATTCTCGAAGTACCTTTCGCATTCAGCAGCAACGGCGACGGCTTTCTCGTTCACGACCGCACAGGCCAGCACACCCCCATCGAGCAGCAACTCGCGCTCGACGCTTTCCCGACGCCGGCCGAACTCTGGCAACGCTATTGCGCCTGGAAGGGCATTGCCGGCCCGGAAAAGCGCGTCACCGTCGAAACGCCCTACTACGACGACGGCAGCGGCAAGACGCCGCGCTACTACCAGATCAACGCCATCAACCGGACCATCGAAGCCATCGCCCGCGGACAGCAGCGTATCCTGCTGGTCATGGCGACCGGCACCGGCAAGACCTACACCGCCTTCCAGATCATCTGGCGGCTGTGGAAGTCGAAGGCCAGAAAACGCATCCTTTTCCTCGTCGACCGCAACATCCTCGCCGACCAGGCCCGCACCAACGACTTCAAGCCCTTCGGCCAGGCGATGACCAAGATCGTCAACCGGCAGGCCAACAAGGCCTTCGAGATCTACCTGTCGCTCTACCAGGCGGTCACCGGCAACGAGGAAGAGAAGAACATCTACAAGCAGTTCTCGCCCGATTTCTTCGACCTCATCGTCATCGACGAATGCCATCGCGGCAGCGCCGCCGAAGACTCGGCCTGGCGCGAGATCCTCGACTACTTCGCCGGTGCCACCCACATCGGCCTGACCGCCACCCCCAAGGAAACCAAGGAGGTTTCCAACATCCATTACTTCGGCGAGCCGGTCTATACCTACTCGCTGCGCCAGGGCATCGACGACGGTTTCCTCGCCCCCTACAAGGTCGTCCGCATCGACATCGACAAGGATCTGCAAGGCTGGCGGCCCAGCCAGGGGCAGACCGACAAGCACGGCAACCTGATCGAAGACCGCATCTACAACCAGAAGGACTTCGACCGCACGCTGGTGCTGGAGAAACGCACCGAACTCGTCGCCGGCAAGATCACCGAATTCCTCAAGGCCACCGACCCCTTCGCCAAGACCATCGTCTTCTGCGAGGACATCGACCACGCCGAGCGCATGCGCCAGGCACTGACCAACCTCAACCCCGAGCGCGTCACCGAGAACCGCAAGTACGTCATGCGCATCACCGGCGACGAGCAGGAAGGCAAGGCCGAACTCGACAACTTCATCGATCCCGAGAGCCGCTACCCGGTCATCGCCACCACCAGCAAGCTGATGACCACCGGCGTCGACGCCCAGACCTGCAAGCTCATCGTCCTCGACCAGCGCATCCAGTCGATGACCGAGTTCAAGCAGATCATCGGCCGCGGCACCCGCATCAACGAGGACTACGACAAGTTCTGGTTCACCATCATGGACTTCAAGAAGGCCACGGAGTTGTTCGCCGACCCGGCCTTCGACGGCGACCCGGTTCAGATTTACGAGCCGGGCGGCGACCAAACGCCCGTCCCGCCGGACGAAGAGCCACCGGACGACAAGCCGCTGCCGCCCGATGTAGAGCCCGAGCCTCCCCTGCCGCCCGACCAGCCGGGCGAAAAACGCATCAAGTATGTCGTCGGCGGCGAAGTCACCGTCTATGTCGTCGCCGAGCGCGTCCAGTACTACGGCCCGAACGGCAAGCTGATCACCGAATCGCTCAAGGACTACACGCGCAACGCCGTGCGCAAGGAATACGCCTCGGTCGACGACTTCCTGCGCCGGTGGACCGGCGCCGAGCGCAAGAAGGCGGTCATCGAGGAACTGGAATCACAAGGCGTCCTGCTCGAGGCCCTGGCCGAGGAAGTCGGGAAGAAACAGGGCAAGGCATTCGACCCCTTCGACCTGATCTGCCACGTCGCCTTCGACCGCCCACCGCTCTCGCGCATGGAGCGCGCCGAACAGGTCAGGAAGCGCGACGTCTTCGCCAGGTACGGCGACCGGGCCCGCGCCGTTCTCAATGCCCTGCTCGACAAGTACGCCGACACCGGCATCGAAAGCATCGAGGACATCAAGATTCTGACGCTTGACCCGTTTTCCCGTCTGGGCACCGCGCCCGAACTGGTTGCCGCCTTTGGCGGCAAGTCCGGCTACCTCAAGGCCGTTCAGGAACTTGAACAGCAACTTTACGCATAGGAAAAAGGAAACAGCAGCATGGGGAAAGCCAGTCGCCGCAAGGCCGTCGTGCAGACAAGGGCAGTGTTGAATGCCACACAATCGAGACTGAAGGCATTAGGGGTCAATCAGCCAATAATGGTTCGCAGTGATTTGCCGCCGGAGCAGAAGATTTCCAACGGCATCTGCAAAATCCTCGACAGCGTAGTCGGTGAGAAT
>Ga0105090_10002457_pt1 | contig 10336 bp, 11 predicted proteins | sample PPLLak3March2015_FD_79110 | JGI IMG/M metagenome (GOLD analysis project Ga0105090, IMG submission 79110) | Freshwater sediment microbial communities from Prairie Pothole Lake near Jamestown, North Dakota, USA - PPLs Lake P7 Core (1) Depth... | ecosystem: Environmental > Aquatic > Freshwater >... | reverse complement strand
CGAACTCGTCGAAGCTCCCGCGCAGCCCGTCGTAGTGCAGCATGCGACCCACCAGCGGCACGCCGGCGCCGAGCAGCAGCTTGAGCGTCTCGGTCGCCTGCAGCAGCCCGATGATGCCGGGCACCACGCCGAGCACTCCTGCTTCGGTGCATGACGGCGCGAGCTCTGGCGGCGGCGGCTCGGGATACAGGCAGCGGTAACAAGGTCCTGCGCTGCCTGGCCGCGCGGGCCAGAATACGCTGACCTGCCCCTCGAATCGGAACACCGCGCCGTGCACGTAGGGGATGCCGAGCGCAACGCAGGCATCGTTCACGACGTAACGCGTCACGAAGTTGTCGGAGCCGTCGACCACCACGTGCTGGCCCGCGAGCAGTTCGTGCGCATTCGTTGCGGTCAGGCGCGCCTCGTGGCCCACGATTTCGACCGACGGGTTGAGTGCGCGCAGCGTCGCAATGCCCGAGCGCACCTTTGACTCACCCGCCGCGGCATCCCGGTGCAGCACCTGCCGCTGCAGGTTGCTGCGCTCCACCCGGTCATCGTCGACCAGCGTGAGGTGCCCCACGCCAGCGGCCGCGAGGTAGAGCGCGGCCGGTGAGCCCAGGCCGCCGGCACCGACCAGCAGCACGCGTGCGTCGCGCAGCCGGCGCTGCCCGGCCTCACCGACCTCGGGCAACGTGAGCTGGCGAGCGTAGCGCTCCCAGTCGGGATCTCCGGGCGCGCGTGGCGACTCCACGGGCAATCCTTCGCGCCGCCAGCGCACGAATCCGCCGGCCACCGATCGCACGTCCGCGTACCCGAGTGCCGCCAGCTGCGCCGCCGCCGGCAGCGACCGCACGCCGCTCGCGCAGACGAGCAGCAGCGTTGCGGACTTGTCCGGTGCGATCTCCGCCACGCGTGCCGCGAGCTCGCAACGGGCCAGATGGACGGACCCGCGCGCTGTCCCCGCCAGCAGTTCGGGTGCATCGCGCACGTCCACCAGCCGCGCGCCGCCCGCCATGAGGTCGAGCGCCTCGGCCGGCGTCACCTCGCGGATCACCGACGGATCGCGCTCCATGCTCAGCCGCCGGCCACCGCCGGCAGGATGCTCACGACCGTGCCGGCGGGCACCAGTGTCGCCAGCCCCTGCAGGCTGCGGATGTTGGCGCGATCTAGGAACACGTTCACGAACGGACGCAGCTCGCCGTCGGCAGTGAGCAGGCGCGTCACCAGCTGCGGATGGCAGGCGCGCAATTGCGCGAGCACGTCGGCCACCGTGCCCGGCGATGCACTCAATTCGTGCGCCCCGTCGGTGAAGCCACGCAGCGCGGCCGGAATCCTCACCACGATCTCGGTCATGGGCCGATTGTAGGCCGGGCCGACGCGGCCTGCCCGCCTCCGCTCAGCGCCGCACCACGCCCACGACCGGGGCGTCGCTGCGCGCAAGACAGACGAGCACCACGCGGTCGAAGCGATCGCACAGGTCGAGCGCTACTTCGGCCGCCTCGCGTGCGCCCGCCTCGCGCGTCGCGTCGTCCACCATGTTGATCACCGGGACCACGCGCCGGCCTTCCGTCAGCTTCATCAATCCCTGCGGGCTTGCGAGCAACCGGCCGAGGTGCACAGGCCGGATCGTCTCGTTTTCGCGCAGGCCGGCGACCTGCTCGATGCGTTCGACACGGTGCGCGACCCGCGCGCACAGCGGTTCGCCGAGCGCCAGCGCCGAAAGGATCGGCAGCACCGTCGTGGCGCAGCCGGGCAGCGCCGGCTCGTCGTCCGCCGGCGCCTTGACGAGCCGCATGCGCGCGCCGTCGGCCTTGACGTAGGTGGCTGCAAAGCCGCCTTCGCGATGGATGCGTTCGATCGTGGCCGGGCTCGCGCCGGCGCGTCGGCCGGGCTTGTCGCCGGGGCACGCGTAGGCAACGCTGCGCGCCGGATCGAGCTTCGCCACGGCAGCCGGCAGGTCGGCGTCCGGCTCGATCGCGACGCCGAACCCGATGTTCTCCTGGAAGTAGGTCGTGAACACGGTCGCGGTGATCGCGACCCGCCCGGGGTGCGAGGTCGCAAGATGCCCGAGCAGACTCTTCTTGCCGCCGGCACCCACGGCGCAGACCACCCCACTGCGCGCGTCCAGCAGGTCGAGCAGGGATTCGCTGTCGCTCATGGGCTCACTCCTCCGCCGCCACGAAGCGCACGCTCAGCACCCGCGGCAGGAACTCCGCGACCAGCGTCCAGTCGTCGCCGCCGTTGCCCGTCAGGAACACGTGGCCGGACGAGGTGCCGAACGCGACGCGGCCGGGCGCACATTCATCGACGTCCATCGCGTCGCGCAGCACGGTCACGTAAGCGTGCTGCTGCGGCAAGCCCCTGGACGCCGACACCCATGTGCGGCCCGCATCGACGCTGCGGAAGACGCGCAGCTTGCCGTCCACGGTGGTGCGCAGGTGCGAACTCGACTCGGGGATCTGCCAGACAGTGTCGGGGTCGAAGGGATCGCACGCGATGGCGTAGCCGAAATCGCTCGGCAGGCCTGCGGTGATCTCCGTCCACGTGGCGCCGCCGTCGTCGCTGCGGTACGTGCCGTTGTAGCACTGGCGGTACAGGCGACGCCCGTCGCGCGGGTGCATCACCACGCGGTGCACGTTGTGCCCTGCCGCCGGGTAGCGCTCCGGCAAGTTTTCGGCGCGCACGCCCACGTTGGCTGGCGCCCACGACGCACCCGCATCGACGCTGCGGTACACGCCGCCGGCCGAGATCGCGACGACCAGATGGGCAGGATTCTCACGGTCGACGCAGATCGAGTGCAGCGCGAACAGCCCGCGCGACGGCTCCCACGCGGCGCGCGTCGCGTGCTCGTTGAGCGCCGGCACGTCGCGCCAGCTCGCGCCACCATCGTCGCTCACGAACAGCCCTGCCGGGTCGATGCCTGCGTACAGGCGACGGCCGTCCGGCGACCACGCGAGGTGCCAGAGTGCCTTCAGTGACTGGCGATGGCGCCCGGGCGGATGCTGCGGCGTCGCGTCGAGGCTCGTCCAGTTCGCGCCGCCGTCGTCGCTGCGGTGCAGGTGCGAACCCCACACGGGGTGATCCACTGCCGCCAGCAATCGGCGCGGCTGCTGCGGAGCGGCGACGACGTGCTGCACCCGGTAACCGGCGAGGTGCGGGCCGTCCATGCGTGCGCCGCCCTGCGCGCCGAAGCGCAGGCGGAACAGCCCCTTCTCGGTGCCGACGAACAGCACGGCCGCGGAATCGGGCCGACTCGCACGCTCCGTCACTTCTCCCTCAGCCGGGGCATCAGCTCGACGAGGTTGCACGGCCGCGTGCGCAGGTCGAGCTGGGCCGCGATCAACGCATCCCACGCGGTGGCGCACGCACCCGAGGAGCCTGGCACGCAGAACACATAGGTGCCGTTCGCCACGCCCGCGAGCGCACGCGACTGCAGCGTGGAGGTCTTGATGTCCGCGTACGAGATCGAGCGGAACATCTCGCCGAAGCCCTCGAGCACCTTGTCGAGCAGCGGCGCCACGGCCTCCGGCGTGCCGTCGCGACCCGTGACGCCGGTGCCGCCGGTGGTGATGATCACGTTCACGTCCGGATCGGCGATCCAGCGCGAGACCACGGCGCGGATCTGGTAGATGTCATCGGGCACGATGCGCTTCTCGGCCAGCCGGTGCCCCGCGCCCGACAGGCGCTCGACCAGCAACCGCCCCGACTTGTCGGTCTGCTCGTCGCGCGAGTCGGAGACGGTGAGGACCGCGATGTTGACCGGCAGGAACTCGCGCTCGCTGCCACCGTGTGCGTATGACATGCCCTTAGCTCCAGTTGATCTGCTGTGAGGCGCCGGCTCAGACCAGTCCGGCGAACGGCTGCACCTCGACCTCGGCGCCCGGCTCCACGTCGCCGTGCTCGAGCGGCAGGATGATGAAGCAGTTGGCCTCGCTCATCGAGCGCAGCACACCCGCGCCCTGGTGGCCCGTGCTGCACACCGTGTACCCACCCTCGGGCCGCCGCGCGAGCACACCGCGCTGGAACTCGAGCCGGCCCGGCTTCTTGCGCAGTCGCGTCTCGCAGGTGGCACGCACGAGGATCGGCGGCTCCGCATCGGACACGCCTGCCAGCGCGCGCAACGCGGGCTGCACCAACTGGTAGAACGTCACCATCACCGACACGGGATTGCCCGGCAGGCCGAAGAAGTACGCCCCGCCGAAGCGCCCGAAGGCGATCGGCTTGCCCGGCTTCATGGCCACCTTCCAGAACCCGAACTCGCCGTGGCGCTCGAGCGTCTCGGTGACGTAGTCGGCCTCGCCGACCGACACGCCACCCGAGGTAATGATCGCGTCCGCCTGGGTGGCCGCCGACTCGAAGGCACGCAGCGTATCTTCGCGGGTGTCGGGCACCACACCGAGGTCGATCACCTCGGCCTGCAGCCGCGTGAGCATGCCCGCCAGTGAGTAGCGGTTGCTGTCGTAGATCTGCCCGAGCGCAAGTTCCGCACCGATCGGGCGCAGCTCGTCGCCGGTGGAGAAGATCGCGACCCGCGGCCGGCGCCGCACCGTCACCTCGCCGATGCCGACCGATGCCAGCAGGCCGAGGTGAGCCGGATGCAGCACGCAACCGGCCGCCAGCGCGAGCTCGCCACGGCGGATGTCCTCGCCGACCGGACGCACGTTCTGCCCGGTGCGGTGGCCCGCCTCGATCACCGCCCGGCCCTGCTGGAGCCGCACGTGTTCCTGCATGACGACGGTGTCGGTCGCCTCCGGAACCGTGGCGCCGGTCATGATGCGCACGCACTGGCCGTGGCCGACTGCGCCGACGAACGGCCGCCCGGCCCACGACGTGCCCACGACCTCGAACGCCGCGCTGCCCGCTGCCGGCAGCTCGCTGCCGGCGAGCGCGTAGCCGTCCATCGCCGAATTGCGGTGCGAGGGCACGTCCACCGTGGAGTGCACGTCGCGGGCCAGCACGCGGCCGAGCGCACCGTGCAAGTCGACGGTCTCCTCGCCCGCCACCGGGGTGATCGCGGCGATCATCCGTGCGCGCGCCTCGTCGAGAGGCAGCGCCTTGTGCCCGTGGTGAGGCAGGTCGCAGGGATCGACGCCCGGCGGCAATGGATCGTGGCCCTTGGTCATCGTGTCGCCCGTCCGCAGATCGGCCAATGCTACTCAGCGCGAGGTGTTCCTGGAAACCAGCTGCGTCTCGACCCGCTGCCGCTCCTCCGGGTCGTTCACGTTGACGAACGTGTCGGGCTCGTCGCTGAAGTCGGCCACGGCGATGCGCAGCTGCCCGAACCACGCGTCGATCTTGCGGCCGCCGCCGGCGAGGTAGGCGTCGAGCGACGGCGCCAGCGACGTGCGCAGCAGCAGGAACACGGGTTGCTGTCGCTCACCGTCGCTTGCCACGGCAAGGTCGGCGTCGGCTGCCACGAGCGCCGCATGCAGGCGGCCCGCAAGGTCGGGCGCCACCAGCGGTGCATCGCACGGCGCGGTCACCAGGAACCCGGTGGTGCAGTGCTGCAGGGCGGTCAGCACGCCCGCGAGCGGCCCCAGGTAGCCGCCGACGGCGTCGGCCATCACCGGATGACCGTAGGCCGCGTACCGCTCGAGGTTGCGGTTGGCGTTGATGAGCAGCGGGCCGACCTGGGGTCGCAGGGCCTCGAGCACGTGCTCGATCATCGGCCGGCCGGCGAGCTCGACGAGCCCCTTGTCCTCACCCCCCATGCGCCGCCCGAGGCCACCGGCCAGCACCAGTCCAGTGATGGCCTGCCGCGGCTCCTGCGTCGTGTGCATTTCACGTGACATGCGCCGGATTGTGCCCGCCTCGGGGCGGGTTGTCGCCCAATGGCCATCCGGCCACCGAGCCGGAGCGGCGTGACGCGACAAATTGACGCTCCCGCACGGCCCAGGTTGCGTCATTCTGTCGCAGCACGTAGCCTCGCCGCATGATGGCCGGGCGCTCATTGCTGTTCGTCGGACGCGCGACCTGCGACAACGGCGCGCTGCGCCGCTCGCTCCGCCACGGCAACGCAGTCGCGGAATTCGCCGAGACCTGCGCCGACGCCGAGCGCCTGCTGCCGCGCTGTCATTTCGATTGCGTGGTCGTCGACGTCGACTCCGCCGCGGACCCCGCGCTGGCCTGGATCGAGGGCCTGCGGCGTGATGGCGGCGCGCCAATGGTCTGCGTGGTGGCGCCCGACGACGCCACGATCACGTCCGCCAGCCTGCGCGCCGGCGCCGCGACGCTGTTCCCGCCTCCACTCGACGCCAAGGCCTTGCTGGGCTTCGTCGCAACCCTTGCGCCTGCCCTGCCAGGCCAGGCGGAAACCCCAGCGCGACGCAACGGCGGCGCACCGGCAGCGATGCGCGCGCACCTGGTCGGCAACAGTGCGCCGATCTGCCGCGTCCGCTCCATGGTCGAGCGCGTCGCACCGACGTCGGCCACGGTGCTGATCGAGGGCCAGACCGGGACCGGCAAGGAACTCGTCGCGCGGCTCGTGCACGACTGCAGCGGCCGACGCGGCCCGTTCATGCCGGTGAACTGCGGCGCCATTCCCGCCGAGTTGATGGAAACCGAGCTGTTCGGCCACGCCAAGGGGGCGTTCACCGGCGCACACCAGCAACGCGAAGGCCTGTTCGTCGCCGCGCGCGGCGGCACGCTGTTCCTCGACGAGATCAGCGAGATGCGCAGCGACCTGCAGGTGAAGTTGCTGCGCGCCCTCGAGGAAGGGCGCATCCGCCCGGTCGGCTCCGACCGCGAAGTGCCGATCGACGTGCGCATCGTCGCCTCGGCACAGCCCGGGCTGCGCGAGCAGGTGCAGCAGCGTCGCTTTCGCGAGGACCTCTATTACCGCTTGAACGTCGTGCACATCCTGCTGCCGGGCCTGCGCGAGCGGCCCGAGGACATCGCCTTGCTGGTGCAGCACTTCATGCAGCGCGTCGCCGACGAGTTCGGCATGACGCCCGTCACGCTCGACGCCGCACAGCTCGCGAGCCTGCGTGCGCGCGACTGGCCTGGCAACGTGCGCGAGCTGCGCAACTACATCGAGCGCACGGTCCTGATGGGCGGGCCGCCCGAGGACGAACCCGCGGCAGCCAACGCCATTGCAGAACCCGCCCCGGGCGCGTATCCGGTGGACTGGACGCTCGAGCAGGTGAAACAGGCGCACATCCTGCGGGTGCTGGCGGAGAATCGTGGCAACCGCTCCGCGACGGCGCGGCAACTCGGGGTGTCGCGCAAGACGCTCGAGCGCCGCCTCGGACCGGGCGGCGACCGCGACGACGACGCCTGACGCCCATTGCACGCCGGGCAACCACAGTACTGGAGGGACACGTCATGCCGGAACAGCCGTTCGACGAAGAGAAGTTCACGGGTGAGATCCGCAAGTTCCTGAAGAAGGTGGGCATCACCTCGCAGATCGAGATCGAGAACGCCGTGCGCGCCGCGCTCGCCGCGGGCAAGCTGCAGACGTCGCAGCCGCTGCGCGCGGTGATGGTGCTCGAGGTGCCCGAGCTCGGCCTGCGCCACACGATCGAGCACCAGCTCGCGATGGAGTGAGCGCGATCAGGCGGTCCAGACGATGTTGCCGAGGTCCGTGAAGTCGTAGCCGCCGAACACCTGCGCGAGTCGCTGGCACTCTGCGCCGCGCAGCACGTCGAGCACCCCACGGAACAGCGCGCGGAAAAAGATGCCGCGCGACATCGCGAGGTCGAACGCTTCCCAGCCGAGCGGCAGGAACTCGAGCCCGAACTCCCCGGCTGCCGCGCGCACGCCCGGCGCCACGTCGGCCTGGCCCGTGGCGATCGCAGAGGCGGCATCGCGCTCGGAGTACGCGCGCGCAGTGGTCCTGCGATCCGCGAGGTCGAGCCGGTGCTCGGCGACAATCTCGCGCAGGAACCGTTGCGAACCCGCGCCTTCCTGGCGCGCCACCCAGCGCACGTCGGGCGCGAAGAGCCGCTCGACGCGACGGTCGTCGTCGTGCAGGCCGGGGGCGAGCATCAAGCCCTGCTCGCGCCGGCACAGCCGCACGAGGATCCAGTCCTTGTGCTGCACGTGCTGGCGCAGCAGCGCCGGATGCCGTTGCAGGCTCTCCGTGTCGGGGCCCCAATGCAGCGCGCACACGTCCGCGCGCCGGCGCGCGAGCACCGACAGCCCGAGTTGCGTGCCGATCGCGGCGTAGCTCACCAGCGCGCGGCCCTGCAGCTCGGCGGCCATCAGCGTCACCGCGCGGTACAGCAGCGGATCGTCGCTGCCAGCGACCACGAGGCGATCGGTGAGCAGGCCGCCGTGGCTCGACTCGAGCAGCCACTGGTCCACGAGGTCACGCGGGAACAGCCACTTGCCGGTGAGCCGCGTGGCCGGGATGCGGCCCTCGTTCACCAGCGCGTAGACCTTCTTTTCGTTGATCTGCAGGTAATGCGCCACCTGGCGCACGTTCATGAAGCGCGGCGCGTCGAGCTGGGCGGGGTCGCCGGCAGACGGGCCGGAGTCGGGCTTGGAGGCGGGCATGCGCATTTCTCCTCGGGAGCAGTGGCGGCGTCGACCGACGATGCGCGACGACGCACGACAGCGCGGTGCAAGAACCGTTCCGACCCGGCCGCCCATCCCGGTGAGCCACGCTTGCCCACCGCCACGCGCACTGGTGCAGAATGCGCCGGGTCGGCCGCCAGGCCTCCAAGTGGGAGAAGTTCCATGACAGCTGTGCCCCGGGTGAGCCTGCCGGTCGCGGTCGTCATGGCGCGCCGGATGGTCGCGGGCAAGGGCTGGCAGGTGCCGAGCTGGAGCGTGGTCGGGGTGGTCTCCGGCGCGGAACTCGGGGTGCGGCAGGCGCGCGGCACGTCGATCCGCAACGATGCCGGCGAGGAACACCTGCTGTGGGGCGGCCTGCAACTCGAGCTCTACCGCGATGCGGTCGCCAGCTACTGGGCCAACCTGACCGGCCAGCAGCCCTCGCTGTTCGTGATCTGCACCGAGGACGACCAGGGCCGGATGGTGCCGAAGTTCGTCACCGCCGATCACAATGAAGCGAGTTCCGGCGTCGAAGTGAACAGCCGCGTGTTCGCGGCCCCGATCCCGCCCGAGGTCTACCAGCACCTCGAGGCCTTCGTGGTGGCACATCACCTGCCCGAGGAGAAGCGCCGGCGGAAGCGCTCCGACTGGTCGGCGCACGAGGAATCATGAGCAGCCGCGACCCGCACGATACGCCTGCCGAGCCGACCGACGAGCCGTTCCTCGGCCGCTGGTCGCGCCTCAAGACGCAGGCGCGCCAGCGCGAGGCTGACGACGAGGTCACGGCGGCACCGCCCGCGAGCACGACAGCACCGCCAGCGCCCGCAGACACGGCACCCGCGGCCGAGCCGGCGCAGCCGCTGCAGTTGCCCGACCTCGACCTGCTCGACCAGGACTCCGACTACAGCGCGTTCCTCGCGCAAGGCGTCGACGCCGGACTCCGCAAGCGTGCCCTGCGCAAGCTGTTCCACAGCCCGAAGTTCAACGTGTTCGACGGCCTCGACACGTATCGCGACGACTTCACGAGCTTCCCGCCGCTCGGCGACATCGTGACCGCCGACATGCGCCACCAGCTCGAGCGCGCGGCGCGCGAACTCGCGGCGCGCGCCGAGGCAGCCCTCTCCCGGGAAGGCCCCGCTGCGGAGATTCCACCGCCGGCCGTTGCGGATGAATCCCTGCAGCAGCCCCTGCCACCCGCTGTCGCCCACCCGCCCCTGCAGGCACCGGCCGACCTGCCCACCGAACGGAACGAAAACGATGCTGAACACGGCCCTGCCTGAAACCGGACCCGACGGGAGCGCCCGCGCCAATGCGCTGGCGAGGCTGCAACTTGCGGAGGTGACGCCCACTTCGATCGTGGAGTTCGTATCCCGCGGCCGCTGTCTCGTGGTTGGCGCGGAAGACGAGGCACTGGAGCTGGTGCGAATGCTGCGGGGTCGCCTCGAGTGCGTCGTTGCGGTGCCTGGGGACGCGACGCCCGACGTGGACCGCGTCGACGGCACCTACGTCGTGCGCGGCGGCCGGCCGCTGGTGCGCGGCGCGCTCGGCAGCTTCGACGTCCAGCTCGCCACGGGCGGCACCCCGCTCGCGCTCGGCGCGATGCTCACGCCGCCGATCGAGCGTTTCGACCTCGTGGTCGACCTCGGCACGCCCCGACTGCAGCAGCAGGCGATGCCGCCACTCGGCTACTACGCGCCGGGACCTGACCCGGCGTCGCGCGCCACGCTGGCCGACGTGTTGCCCGAGATGCGTGGCGAGTTCGAGAAGCCCAAGTACTTCAACTACAACCCCGAGATCTGCGCGCACGGGCGCAGTGGCAAGCGTGGCTGCACCCGCTGCATCGACGCGTGCCCCGCGG
>Ga0105090_10002456_pt1 | contig 10337 bp, 7 predicted proteins | sample PPLLak3March2015_FD_79110 | JGI IMG/M metagenome (GOLD analysis project Ga0105090, IMG submission 79110) | Freshwater sediment microbial communities from Prairie Pothole Lake near Jamestown, North Dakota, USA - PPLs Lake P7 Core (1) Depth... | ecosystem: Environmental > Aquatic > Freshwater >... | reverse complement strand
GGAGGATGTACTGGTACTGCTCGGCGGCGCCGGTCATTTTGTTCTGCCGCCCCAGAGCCAGGATCTGCGCGAAGCCGACATAGAAGAAGAGCCCCTCCATCAGACATGCGAAGACGATCAGGCTCTTCAGCAGCTTCTGGTCGTTCTCTAGGGTGCCGGTGGCGAAGTTCGGATCAGTCAGGGTGTCGATGAACGGGATCAGGAACTCGTCCTTGGCACGGATCGAGCCGACCTCGTGGTAGGCGTTGAAGATCTCGCCTTCGTCCAGTCCCAGCGACTCGACGATGTACTGGTAGGCGTGGGTGTGGATCGCCTCCTCGAAGGCCTGGCGCAGCAGGAACTGCCGGCATTCCGGCGCCGTGATGTGCCGGTAGGTGCCGAGCACGATGTTGTTGGCGGCCAGCGAATCGGCGGTGACGAAGAAACCCAGGTTGCGCTTGACGAGGCGCCGCTCGTCCTCGGTCAGCCCGTCCGGGTCCTTCCACAGGGCGATGTCGCGGGACATGTTCACCTCCTGCGGCATCCAATGGTTGGCGCAGCTGGCAAGGTACTTGTCCCAGGCCCACTTGTACTTGAAGGGCACCAGCTGGTTGACGTCGGTGCGGCCGTTGATGATCCGCTTGTCGGCCACGTTGACGCGGCGCGTGTCGGCTGCAACCGCCGGCAGCTCGGCCGTCCGCGCCGGCAGCCCCGGTGTTGCAGGCTGCAGACGCGGCGCCGGCATCGGAACGCGTTCATCCCAGTTGAGCATCGTCTCGGCTCTTTTGTCTTGTCGTTATCGGGTCACTGGCAGGCTTCGCAATCGGCGAAGCCCGGATCGCCCGGCTTCAGCAGGCAGACCTGGCCTTCGGCCTCGGGCATCGGCGCCGCAGCAAGGCCGCCGCCGGCGGCCACGGCGTTCAGTTGGCCGGCACGGCTGCCGGTCGACTTCTCGGCGTGGGTGGCGCCGATCGTGCGCAGGTAGTAGGTGGTCTTGAGCCCCCGCAGCCAGGCGAGCCTGTAGGTCTCGTCGAGCCTTTTGCCGGAGGCACCGGCCATGTAGATGTTGAGCGACTGCGCCTGGTCGATCCACTTCTGCCGCCGCGCCGCGGCCTCGATCAGCCACTTCGGCTCGATTTCGAAGGCGGTGGCGTACAGCCGCCGCAGGTCCTCGGGGATGCGGTCGATCCGCGCCAGCGAGCCGTCGAAGTGCTTGATGTCGGCCACCATCAGCTCGTCCCACAGGCCGAGCTGTTTCAGGTCGCGCACCAGGTGCTCGTTGACGACCGTGAACTCGCCCGACAGGTTGCTCTTGACGAAAAGGTTCTGGAAAGTGGGTTCGATGCTGGCGTCGACGCCGATGATGTTCGAGATGGTCGCGGTCGGCGCGATGGCGACGCAGTTGGAATTGCGCATGCCATGGGTCCGGATCCGCTCGCGCAGCGTCTCCCAGGCCATCGTCGCCGAACTGTCCACCTCGACATAGCCGCCGCGCGACTCCGCCAGCAGCCCCAGCGTGTCCTGCGGCAGGATGCCGCGGTCCCACAGCGAGCCGGAAAAGGACGAGTAGCGGCCGCGTTCGGCAGCAAGTTCGGTCGAGGCCCAGTAGGCGTGGAAGCAGACCGCTTCCTGGCTGCGATCGGCGAACTCGACCGAGGCCTCTGACGCGTACGGCACCCGCATCAGGTGCAGGCAGTTCTGGAAGCCCATGATGCCCAGGCCGACCGGGCGGTGCCGCAGGTTCGAATTGCGCGCCTTGCCGACGGCGTAGTAGTTGATGTCGATGACGTTGTCGAGCATCCGCATTGCGGTGCCGATCGTGCGCGCCAGCTTGGTCTGGTCGAGCCGCCAACCGCCATCGTCCTCGGCCATGTGCGCCGGCAGATTGACAGAGCCGAGATTGCACACCGCAATCTCGTTAGGGCCGGTGTTCAGCGTGATCTCGGTGCAGAGATTGGAGCTGTGGACCGTGCCCGCGTGCTGCTGCGGGCTGCGCAGATTGCAGGCGTCCTTGAAGGTGATCCATGGATGCCCGGTCTCGAACAGCATCGACAGCATCTTTCGCCACAGCTGCACCGCGGGCATCCGCTTGTAGAGCTTTAGCTCGCCGCGGTCGACCCGCCCTTCGTGGCGCAGGTAGGCCTCCTCGAAAGCGCGGCCGGTCTTGTCGTGCAGGTCCGGGCAATCGGAAGGCGAGAACAGCGTCCATTGGCCCTTGCTTGCATCATGCGGATGCTCGGAGCCCTCCATCACCCGCTTCATGAACAGATCGGGAATCCAGTTCGCGGTGTTCATGTCGTGGGTGCGCCGGCGGTCGTCACCGGTGTTCTTGCGCAGTTCCAGGAACTCCTCGATGTCCAGGTGCCAGGTCTCGAGGTAGCAGCAGACCGCGCCCTTGCGCTTGCCGCCCTGGTTGACGGCCACCGCCGTGTCGTTGACCACCTTCAGGAACGGCACCACGCCCTGGCTCTTGCCGTTGGTGCCCTTGATGTGGCTGCCAAGAGCCCGCACCGGTGTCCAGTCGTTGCCCAGCCCGCCGGCGTACTTGGCGAGCAGCGCGTTTTCCTTGATCGCCTCGTAGATGCCGTCGAGGTCATCGGAAACGGTCGCCAGATAGCAGGAGGACAGCTGCGAGTGCCGCGTGCCGCTATTAAATAGCGTCGGCGTCGAACTCATGAAGTCGAAGCTCGACAGCACCTCGTAGAACTCGATCGTCCTCGCCTCGCGGTCGATCTCGTTGATCGCCAGGCCCATCGCCACCCGCATGAAGAACGCCTGCGGCAGCTCGAACCGGCGCCCGTGGTGGTGCAGGAAGTAGCGGTCGTACAGCGTCTGCAGACCGAGGTAGTTGAACTGCAGGTCGCGCTCGGGCTTCAGGGCCTGTGCCAACCGCGTCAGATCGAACTGCGCCAGACGCTCATCGAGCAGTTCAGCCTCGATGCCGTAGCGGATGAAGCCCGGGAAGTACTCGGCGTAGCGCCCCGCCATCGCCTCCTGCGCGACGTCCTCGCCGAGCGCCTCTCGGCGCAAGGTGTGCAACAGCAGCCGCGCCGTGACGTAGGAGTAGGCTGGATCCCTTTCGATCAAAGCCCGCGCCGCCAGGATCGCCGACTTGACGATCTCGTCGAACGGCACGCCGTCATAGAGGTTCTTGACCGTCTCGGCGACGATCGCCTCGGCCGAGACGAACTCCGCGAGGCCGATACAGGCCGAATCGACCAGCGCCCGGATGCGCGCCGGATCGAACGGCTCGCGCCGCCCGTCGACCAGCATGGTGAGCTGCGGCTCGGCGGGCGCATGTTCCTTCTTCAGCCTCGCCCGTTCCTGCGCCCGCTTTTCGCGATAGAGAACATAGGCGCGGGCGACGTCGTGCGCACCGTCGCGCATGAGCGACAGCTCGACCTGGTCCTGCACGTCTTCGATATGGAAGGTGCCACCCGCAGGCTGCCGGCGCAGCAATGCACCGACCACGCCGGCGGACAGCTTCTCGACCTGCTCGCGCACCGCCGCCGACGCTGCCGCCTGGCTGCCGCGCACCGCGAGAAACGCCTTGGTCATCGCCACCTCGATCTTGGCCGGCTCGAATCCGACCACCGAACCGTTGCGGCGGATGAGCTTGTAGTCGGCGAACGACGTCGCCACGACCCAATTGACGCCACCCTCCGCGGCGCCGGCCTGCCGCCCCGGTTGAAACGGCTCCACGGCTCCCGCCTGCTGTAACTGCATCCTGCCTCCGTCTACCGGCGCTGACCCCGGCTACGCCGCGGCCGCGCTCGCTTGTCTGCCCGCGGCGCGCTCGGCCGCGCCTACAAGCTGTTGATCCCTCGGCCGCCTCAGCACCGCTTCGGCATGGCCTGTAGCAGCACTTTCCTAGCGCCCTTGCCGGCCGTCGCCGCGCAGATCAGACCACAATATGTTGTACTCAGCGTCTTGTTCTGCACAAGTAATAGTGCCGGTGGATCATAGGGGATGTCGCGGGTGAACTCAACCGCCGGACGCAGGAAGGCGCCGCGATGTGGCGCGGCGGCGATGCCGGGACTAGCGGAGCAGCGCTTCCGGCAGCGTGGCCAGCTGCTCGTAGCGCCGCCAGTCGAACCGCGGGCCGGGGTCGGTCTTGCGGCCGGAAGCGATGTCGCTGTGGCCGCGGACAGCGCGCAGCGGATAGGCCTCGCGCAGCGCCTGCGTCAGGCGGGCGAGTGCGGTGTATTGCGCGGGCTCGAAGGCCGTGAAGTCGCAGCCTTCGAGCTCGACGCCAATCGAGTAGTCATTGCAGTTGCCGCGGCCACCGAACGACGAGGCTCCGGCGTGCCAGGCGCGGTCGTTGCAGGAGACGAACTGCGCGACCGAGCCGGTGCGGTCGATCAGGAAATGCGCCGAGACGCGCAGGCCGGAGAGCAGTTCGAGGAATGGCGAAGCGGTGGCGAGCGGTTCGCCGAGAAACAGCTGCTCGATGACGCCGCCCCCATAGTGGCCCGGCGGCAGGCTGATGTTGTGGATCACCAGCAACTCAACCGCCGCGCCATCAGGTCGCCGGTCGTGATGCGGACTGGCCAGATGCCGCACTCCCTGCAGCCAGCCATCGGCACCGACGGCGAGCAGCGCCGGCGCCACTACTTGAGCCCGAGCCGCTGCAGCCGGTAGCGAAACTGGCGGAAGGTAATGCCGAGCAGTTGCGCCGCCGCAGTCCGGTTGCCCCCAGTCTTCAGCAGTGCGGCACGCAGCGCATTGCCTTCGATGGCATCGAGATAGGCAGTCAAGTCGGGCGGGATGCCGTCGTCCGGCAGGTTCACCGCGGATTCGTCGACGGCCGCGGTCGCAGGCTGCGCCGCTTCCCCGGCGGCCGCGCGAGAATCCTGCGGCGCTTCGGCCGCGGGCAGCATCAGATCGGCGGGCGACAGCTCTCGGTCCACGGCGAGCGCAACACCGCGCTCGAGCACGTTCTCCAGTTCCCGGACGTTTCCCGGGAACGGATAATTCTGCAGCTCCTGCAGCGCGTCCTGCGACAGTCGGGCGCGTTCGCCGCCGCTGCGGGCGGCCAGCCGATCGAGGATTGCCTCGGCCAGCAGGGCGATGTCGGTCGCGCGGTCGCGCAGGCTGGGCACGTGGACCTCGATCACGTTGAGCCGGTAATAAAGATCCTGCCGGAACCGCGCCGCCGCGACGAGTCGCGCCAGATCCTGGTGCGTGGCGCTGAGAATGCGCACGTCCACCGGGTCTTCGCTGGTGGAGCCCACCTTGCGTACCCGCCGCTCCTGGATCGCGCGCAGCAGCTTGACCTGCATCGACAGCGGCAGTTCGGCCACTTCGTCGAGAAACAGTGTGCCGCCTGCGGCTGCGTGAAAGAAGCCGTCGCGATCGCGCTCGGCGCCGGTAAACGCCCCTTTTCGATAGCCGAAGAATTCGGCCTCCATCAGGGCCTCCGGTATGGCCCCGCAGTTGACCGCCACGAACGGCAGCAGCCGGCGCGCCGAGGAATCGTGGATTGCCCGTGCCACCAGTTCCTTGCCGCTGCCGGACTCGCCGAAGATCGCCACCGGCGCCATGCTGTGCGCCAGGCGTTCGATCATCAACCGCAACTGCCGCATCGACGGCGCACTGCCGCGCAGACGGTCGATCGCCCGCCCCTCGGGCTGCGGTTGCACCCCTGGCGGACGCGCCAGGGCCGAGCGCACCAGCAGCCGCAACTGATCGAGATCGACCGGCTTGGCCAGGTAATCGAAGGCTCCGGCTTTCAGCGCCGCCACCGCGTTCTCGGCGCTGCCGAAAGCGGTGATCACGGCGATCGGCGTGTCGCCGCGGGCGGCGACCTGCTGCACCAGGTCGATGCCGGTGCCATCGGGCAGGCGCATGTCCGTCAGGCACAGCGCGTAGCGGTTGCGGCCCAGCAGCTCGCGTGCGGCACCGATCGATTCGGCGGTATCGACGTCGAGCCCGAGCCGGCCCAGCGTCAGCGCCAGCAGCTCGCGCAGGTCAGCCTCGTCGTCAACCACAAGCACGGCAGGCAGTCGGCGCTCGGCAGCCGGGTTCGCAGCCGCGGACTCAGTCATTCGGCACCATGGTATCGAGGAAGTCGGCCACCGGCGGTTCCGCCTCCTCGGGCGTGAAGCGGATCACGAAGCCGCGCGCCCGACTGCCGTCGGCGAGGGTCAGCTCGTCGTAGACAAGCCGGCTGCGATTGGCCAGGCAGAACTCGCGCGCGATGTAAAGGCCCAGCCCGGTGCCGGCGACATGCGTCGTATGAAACGGCTCGAACAGCGAATTGCGCAGCGCTTCTGAGACGCCCGGGCCGTCGTCGATGACCCAGAGCGCAGCGGCGGGGGCCGCGTCGACGATCAGCCGCACAGCGCCGGGCGCATCGCTGCTATAGCGCAACGCATTGTCGACCAGGTTGTAGAGCACTTGGCGCAGGTGCGAGCTTTCGAAGCGCACCTCGACTGTCGCCGTGGCCGTAAGCACGACTCGCGCCTTGGCCGCCGGCCGGTCGCGCATCAGTTCCGCCAGCCACTGCTCGAGGAAGTGCGCCAGGTCGATGCTGTCGCCCATTGGCGCCTCGCGCCGCGCCACGCGCAGGATGTCCTCGACCAGCCGGTTCAGCCGCTGCGTGTTCTCGCGCACGATGGCCGCCAGCCGATTCAGGCCCGGATCGCGCGCGTCTTCGACCAGCAGCTGACTAGCGTGACTGATCGCGGCCAGCGGATTGCGGATCTCGTGCGCGATCGAGGCCGTCAACCGTCCCATCGACGCCAGCTTCAGCTGCTGCGCCCTCTCGTCGAGCGCGCGCTGGTCCTCGATGAAGATCAGGAACTCGTCACTCGGCACTGCGGTGGGCTGCACGAAGCGGGTCCGCAGCCGCAGCTCGGGAAACTCGACCAGGTGAGTGCCGCGCGCGCCGGTTGCGGCATCGCCTTCGCGCCAGCGCCGGAACGCCGCCACCAGCGGCGCGAGCCGGTCGATCGACGACAAGCGCTCGCCCGTGAGCTGGGCATCCGGATTCAGTCCGATCAGGACCCTCGAGGCGCGGTTGTTGGCGCGCACGCGGGTGTCGGCATCGACGACGACTACGCCTTGTTCGAGTTGCGCAATCACCAGCCGGTTGATCGCCAGCTGGTTGTGCAGATTGCGGCCGCGCTGCTGCGCCAGTTGCTCCTGCGCGGCCAACCGTTGCGCCAGCAGCCGCAGCAGCGCCGTGACCGCAAACAGCATCGCGCCGTACAGGCCCGCCTCGAACAACGTCGCCTCCGAGCGGGCGGCGCTAAGTGAGCGGGCCAGGGTGTCGAGAAGGATGGTGATGACCGCCAGCGAGCAGACAAAGAACACCGGCGCCGTCGGCAGCAGCAGCGAGGCGCCCGCCACCGGCAACAGATAGAGCACGACGAGGCCGGAGCGAAGGCCGCCGCTGGCGATCGTCAGCGCCGAGACCAGCACCAGGTCGAAGGCGATGTGAAGATAGATCTGCGCCACGGCGCGGCGGCGCAGATAGATGGATGCCGCCGCCAGTGCCGCGGCGCCGAGGAAGTACACGCCCGCCAAGGCGATGTAGGCCGGCGACCAACCGCTGCCGATCGAGTCGCCGAGCGCCGCGGTCGCCAGCAGCAGGCCGATGGCAATCACCAGCCGCGCCAGCGCGAGGTACTGCAGAGTGCGCCATTGCGGCGCGGCCGAATCGTCGTCGCGTTCGGAAGTGCGCACGGCGAAGCTCACGGTGCCAGCCCGGGGCGTCGGCAGCAGCGAAAAGCGTCAGCGTTCACCGCGGTCGAGGCGGCGGTGCGCATCGCTGCAATACCACTTGCCACCCTGGCCCAGCGCCTCGGACTGCGGCACGTTCAGATCGCAGTGGTCGCAGCGGACCATCGTTTCGCCCCGTGCCGGCGGGCCTGGCGAACCCGGCCCGCCGCCACGGCGACGGCCAGCAACCCACAATCGATAGCCGACATACAGCGCCACTGCCAGCAGCACGAAGAACCAGATGCGACCCATCAAATCCTTCCGAGCACGACTTCCAGCACGAAGCGGCTGCCGACATAGGCGAGCAGCATCATCATGAATCCGGCGAAAGTCCAGCGCAGGGCCGTGCGGCCGCGCCAGCCGAAGACGATGCGGCCGCCAAGCAGCGCCGCGAACACGAGCCATGAAGCGATCGTGAAAACAGTCTTGTGCTCGAATCGCAGCGCCCGGCCGAAGAGCTGCTCTGAGAAGAGCACGCCGGTGACCAGCGTTGCCGTCAGCAGCACGAAGCCGACCCCGATCAGGCGGAACATCAGCCGTTCAAGAGCCAGCAGCGACGGCAGCTGGCCGAAGATGCGATCGATGCCCTGCCTCGGCGCCTGCAGCGGCGAGTGCAGCCGGCGGTCGAGCACCGCCATGAGCATGGCGTGCAGCGCGGCGATGGTGAGCAGGCTGTAGGCCGCCATCGCGACCAGCAGATGCAGGCGCAGCGCAGTTGAGTCCGCGCCGGTCGTGATTTCCGCGCCTTGCCAGGCAAGCGGCAGCAGCACGGATATCGCAGCCACCGGCAGCACCAGCACGTCGAGGCCACGCACCGGCACGAACATGTCCTCGACCCAGAGCACCAGCACCGCCAGCAGCAATGTTGCCGACAGCGCCTGCGCGAAACCGAAGCGGAACTCGCCGCCGCCGGCGATGGCCAGTCCCAGCAGCACGGCGTGCGCGGCGGCCAGCAGCGGCAACAACACCGGGCGCCAGGCGCCTCCGCGCGCCGATGCGCCGAGTGTTCGCCAGGTCGTCCAGGCCTGTGCGAGGTATCCGGCGGCAACGACCGCTGCGCTCGCGCCGTAGAATCCGCTAGCCGTCATAGGCGCTTTGTATAACACGCGCTGGATCGCCGCAATTTGTCCGGAACATGCTCGACTCCCTGACCGAACGGCTGGCCCGCGTCGTCAAGACGATGCGCGGTCAGGCGCGCCTGACCGAGGCCAACACCCAGGAGATGCTGCGCGAAGTGCGCGTGGCGCTGCTCGAGGCCGACGTCGCGCTGCCGGTGGTGCGCGACTTCATCGCCAAGGTGCGGGACAAGGCGCTCGGCGAGGAAGTGGTCGGCAGCCTGACTCCGGGGCAGGCGCTGGTGGGCGTCGTCCACCGCGAGCTGACGCAGTTGATGGGCGGCGACCTGCCGCCGGAGCAGCGCGAGCTGAGCCTCGCGGTGCAGCCGCCGGCGGTGCTTCTGCTCGCCGGCCTTCAGGGCGCCGGAAAGACGACCACCGCGGCCAAGCTCGCCAAGTGGCTGATCGACGAACGCCGCAAGAAGGTGCTCGCAGTCTCGACCGACGTCTATCGCCCGGCTGCAATCGAGCAGTTGCGGACGGTCAGCGAACAGGCCGGCGCGCAGTTCTTCCCCAGCGAAGCGAGTGAGGCGCCGGTGGCGATCGCGCAGCGCGCGCTGGATCATGCGCGGCGGCACTACTTCGACGTCTTGATCATCGACACCGCCGGCCGGCTGGCGATTGACGAAGCGATGATGCAGGAGGTGGCGCAGCTTCATGCCGCCGTCAGGCCGGTTGAAACGCTGTTCGTCGTCGACAGCATGCTCGGACAGGACGCGGTGAACACGGCGCGCTCCTTCTCCGAACGGTTGCCGCTGACCGGCGTCATCCTGACCAAGCTCGACGGCGACTCGCGCGGGGGCGCCGCGTTGTCTGTGCGCCATGTCACGGGCAAGCCGATCAAGTTCATCGGCATCGCCGAGAAGATCGGCGGACTCGAGCGCTTCGATCCGGAGCGGATGGCCGGGCGCGTGCTCGGCATGGGCGACGTGGTGTCGCTGGTCGAGGACGTGCGCAAGGCGGTCGATCTGCAGTCGGCCGAGAAGCTGGCGAAGAAGATCCAGTCCGGCGACCGTTTCGACCTCGACGACTTCAAGGAACAGATCGGCCAGATGCGCAAGATGGGCGGCATCTCCGGGCTGTTAGACAAGCTGCCGGCACAGTTTGCCGCAGCAGCAGGCCAGGTGAGCGACAAGGATGCCGATCGCCAGGTCCGCCGTATCGAAGGGATCATCAATTCGATGACGCCCGCGGAGCGCGCCAAGCCCGAGCTGCTGAAGGCCTCGCGTAAGCGCCGCATCGCCGCCGGCAGCGGTACCCCCGTGCAGGAGGTCAATCGGCTGCTTGGCCAGTTCGAGCAGATGCGGTCGATGATGAAGCAGATGAAGAAGGGCGGACTGGCACGGATGATGCGCGCCGTAGGTGGGCTGGCCGGAGGGCGCGGCGGCCCGCCGGGAGGCCAGCGGCGTTGAATTGCACTGCCGCGCCCGCCACGGGCGTGGCGCCGACACCTCAGCCGGTCGCGGGACGACGCGGCGAGTAGTTCCAGCGCCCCTGCCAGGCCGCCTGCACCGCCTT
>Ga0105090_10002455_pt1 | contig 10344 bp, 10 predicted proteins | sample PPLLak3March2015_FD_79110 | JGI IMG/M metagenome (GOLD analysis project Ga0105090, IMG submission 79110) | Freshwater sediment microbial communities from Prairie Pothole Lake near Jamestown, North Dakota, USA - PPLs Lake P7 Core (1) Depth... | ecosystem: Environmental > Aquatic > Freshwater >... | reverse complement strand
GGGCAGTGCGTCCCACCAGGGAACGTCGCTGTCGGTCTGGTGGCGCAGGAACAGTGCCAGCAACGGCCACGCGGCGATCACCGCGAGGGCCAGGCGCTTGCGGCCTGCAGCCGACAGGCGGCGTACACGCAGCGCCGCGCCGTCGTCACCGCGGCCGTGTAGCCACTGCCACCATCCCCAGAAGGCCACCGTCACGAAGAAGAGCTGCAGCGCCGCCTCGCCGTACAGCCTGTGCTTCCAGAACAGCAGGCCGTAAAGCAGCGACGCGCCAATGGCCAGCGGCCATGCCGTGGCATTGACGCGGATGTTGCACCAGACCATCGCCAGCGATAGCGCAAAGGCCAGGACCTCGGCCCAGCTGACGGGGCTGCCCCACCACGAGAAGGCCGTCGTCAACAGGGGCTGCAGCAGCTGCAGCAGGCTTTCCATCGTGGCGGGCGAGGCAGCGCCTCAGGGGCGCCGCGGGCTGAGCTGCACGAGGATCTCGTCGGGCTTGATCATGCCCAACTCCGAGCGCGCCTTCTCCTCGACCATCTCCAGGCCTTCCTTGAGGTCGCCGACCTCGGCCGCCAGGCGCTGATTTCGCTCGCGCGCGGCGTCGTTCGCGCGCTGTTGCGCCTGCAGCTGCGACTCGAGCTGCACCACGTGGCTGCGCCCGCCCTTGCCTGCCCAGAGCTCGGCCTGCACCAGCGCCAGCAGCAGCAACAGAGCGAGGGTGATCAGCTTCATGGCCTGTTCAGGGGCAGAAGGCCGGCCCGCTCGGACAAGGCACCGGACCCTTCTGGTTGGTGTCGAAGGAGCCGCCCAGCAGGCTCAGCTTCGCCATGCGGGCGTTGTAGGCGTCGGTGACCTGCTTCAGCAGCGCGGCGGCGGCGGCGGAGTCGCCCTGCGGCTTGAACTCCACCCGGGTCGTGCCGTCGACGACCGGTGTGATGCTGGCCACGATGGTGTTGCCGTCGAGGGTGCCGACGATGCGGCCCTGACGCCGGTTCTGCTCGCTGAAGACCATGCGCTGGTCGGCCATTGCGGCGAGGGCGATGTCGTAGGTGCGCTCGAAGGTGACGTGGCTGTTGGGCACGTTGCCCGAGGCCGGGCCGGCGCAGCCACCGATGCTGGCCAGTGCAAGCACCAGGGCCACTGCCGCCGCAGTACTTGCCGTGCCCATCAGCGCCCCATGCGTGCGTTGTACGACGCCAGCACCCGCTGCGAAATGCCGGCGTCCTGCGGCTGTTCGCCCTTGGTGTTGAACTCGACCCGAGTCGTGCCGTCGGCCTGAGGCCGTACCGATGCCGTCACGGCCAGCGTGCCGCGCGTGCCGACGATGTTGCCGCTGGCACGGTCCTGCGTGACGATGCGCAGGCCCTGGTCGGTGAGCGCGCCGAGCGCGGCGTCGTACGCGCGGTCGAAGGTGCTCGCGCCGTAGACCGGGGGTGGCGGGTAGGGGTAGTAGGCGCAGCCGCCGAGCGATGCCAGCACCAGCAACAGCGGCAGCGCTGCGAGGCGGCGGGTCCAGTGGCGAGCCTGCTGCATTTCCAGCACCTCAAAGCAGGTTGTAGAAGGCCGCGCGCCCGGGGTAGCTGGCCACGTCGCCCAGGTCTTCCTCGATGCGCAGCAACTGGTTGTACTTGGCGATGCGGTCGCTGCGGCTCATCGAGCCGGTCTTGATCTGGCCGGCGTTGCTGCCCACGGCGATGTCGGCGATGGTCGAGTCCTCGGTCTCGCCGCTGCGGTGGCTGATGACGTTGGTCCAGCCGGCGCGCTTGGCCATCTCGATGGCCGCGAAGGTCTCGGTCAGCGTGCCGATCTGGTTGATCTTGATGAGGATCGAGTTGGCCACGCCCTTGTCGATGCCTTCCTTCAGGATCCGCGTGTTGGTGACGAACAGGTCGTCGCCCACCAGCTGCACCTTCCTGCCCAGGCGCTCGGCCAGGTGCTTCCAGCCGTCCCAGTCGCTTTCGGCCATGCCGTCCTCGATGCTCAGGATGGGGTACTTGTCCACCCAGGTCGCGAGCATGTCGGTCCAGCCGGCGGCCGACAGCTTCAGGCCGCCTTCGCCCTCCAGCACGTACTGGCCGTCCTTGTAGAACTCGCTGGCCGCGCAGTCCAGGCCCAGCGCGATCTGCTCGCCGGCGGTGTAGCCGGCCTTGTCGATGGCTTCCAGGATCAGTTGGATGGCCGCTTCATGGCTGGCCACGCTGGGCGCGAAGCCGCCTTCATCGCCGACGCTGGTGGACATGCCCTTGGCGTCGATGATCTTCTTCAGCGCATGGAAGACCTCGGCGCCGTAGCGCACCGCCTCGCGGAACGACGGTGCGCCCACCGGGATGATCATGAACTCCTGCAGGTCCAGGCTGTTGTTGGCATGCGCGCCGCCGTTGATGACGTTCATCATCGGCACCGGCATCTGCATGCCGCCCATGCCGCCGAAGTAGCGGTACAGCGGCAGGCCGGATTCTTCGGCCGCCGCGCGTGCCACCGCCATGCTCACCGCCAGTGTGGCGTTGGCGCCCAGGCGGCTCTTGTTGTCGGTGCCGTCCAGGTCGATCAGCGTGCGGTCCAGGAAGGCCTGCTCACTGGCGTCCAGGCCGAGCACGGCCTCGCTGATCTCGGTGTTGATGTGCTCCACCGCCTTGAGCACGCCCTTGCCCAGGTAGCGGCTCTTGTCGCCGTCGCGCAGCTCGATGGCTTCGCGCGAGCCGGTGGACGCGCCCGAGGGCACGGCCGCCCGGCCCATGGTGCCGGACTCCAGCAGCACGTCGCATTCGACGGTGGGGTTGCCGCGGCTGTCGAGGATCTCTCGGCCGACGATGTCGACGATGGCGCTCATGGGGTTCCTTCGCTGGTTTCGAATTTCGGTGGTGATTCAGACCGGGGCGTCCACGCCCTCGACCAGCACCATGTTGAACAGGGCGGTGGCGCCGGCGCGCAGTTCGCGCGCCGCGCGGTAGCCGGGGCTGTCGTACATCTGCTGCGCCGTCTCGAAGCTCGGGTAGCGCAGCACCGTCAGCCGCGGCGGCGTCCAGTCGCCTTCGAGTACGGCCATGCGGCCGCCGCGCACCAGGTACTCGCCGGCGAACTGCTTGACCACCGCCGGAGCGGCGGCCATGTAGGCCTTGAACTTCTCGGCGTCGGTGATCTTCGATTCGACAATCAGGTAGGCGGCGGGCATCGGCTTTCCTCAGCAGCGGGAATCATTCTGACCAATGAATCGGCGGTTCGGCATGTCGGTCTGGACGACTTCAACAAGTGAAGTCGTTTTCGAGAAGGGGCTGCGCCTTGACCACGCGGTCCAGCGCCACCAGTTGCTCGAGCAGGGCGCGCATGTGCTTCAGCGGCACGGCGTTCGGCCCGTCGCTCAGAGCGTGGACAGGGTCCGGATGCGTTTCCATGAACAGGCCTGCGACGCCCACGGCCACGCCGGCACGCGCCAGCACCGGCACGAACTCTCGCTGGCCGCCGCTGCTGGTGCCCTGACCGCCGGGCAGCTGCACGCTGTGCGTGACGTCGAAGACGACCGGTGCGCCGGTCTCGCGCATGATGGCCAGGCTGCGCATGTCCGACACCAGGTTGTTGTAGCCGAAGCTGGCGCCGCGTTCGCAGGCCATGAAGCTGTCTTCGGGCAGGCCCTTTTCGCGCGCGGCGGCGCGGGCCTTGTCGATGACGTTCTGCATGTCGTGCGGCGCCAGGAACTGGCCCTTCTTGATGTTCACCGGCTTGCCGCTCTGCGCTACCGCGCGGATGAAGTCGGTCTGCCGGCAGAGGAAGGCGGGCGTCTGCAGCACGTCCACCACCGCCGCCACGTCCGCGATCTCGGCCTCGGCATGCACATCGGTCAGCAGCGGCACCCCCAGCTCGCGTTTGACCTTGGCCAGGATCTGCAGCCCGCGCTCCATGCCCGGGCCGCGAAAGCTCGAGCCGCTCGAACGGTTGGCCTTGTCATAGCTGCTCTTGAAGATGAAGGGAATGCCCAGCGCGGCCGTCATTTCCTTCAGCCGGCCGGCCACCTCCATCTGCAGCGCCTCGCTCTCGACCACGCAGGGCCCGGCGATCAGGAAGAAGGGTTGCTGCAGCCCGACCTCGAAGCCGCACAGCTTCATAGCGCCCCCCGGGCCCTGCGGGCCATCCCCCCGAGGGGGAGCGAGCGCCTCCGGAGCGGCCGAGCGGCGCTCATCGTGCCCCCGGGGCCCTTCGGGCCATCCCCCCGAGGGGGAGCGAGCGCCTCCGGAGCGGCCGAGCGGCGCTCATGCAACCGCCTTCAACTGGGCCTGCGCGCTGGCTTGATGCTCCAGCGCGGCCTTGATGTAGCTGTTGAACAGCGGGTGTCCGTCCCAGGGCGTGGACTTGAACTCGGGGTGGAACTGCACGCCGACGAACCAGGGGTGCACCTCGCGCGGCAGCTCGACGATCTCGGTCAGCTTGTCGCGTTGCGTGATCGCGCTGATCACCAGTCCTGCCTGGCGCAACCGTTCGAGGTAGTGCTCATTGGCTTCGTAGCGGTGGCGGTGGCGTTCGGTGACCACGTCACCGTAGATCTGGTGCGCCAGCGTGCCGCGCTGCACGTCGGAGCTTTGCGCGCCCAGGCGCATCGTGCCGCCGAGGTCGGAGCCCTGGTCGCGTTTCTGGATGCTGCCGTCGCGGTCCTGCCATTCGTCGATCAGCGCGATCACCGGGTGCGGCGTAGCCGGCTCGAACTCGGTGCTGTTGGCGTCGGCCAGTCCGGCCAGGTGGCGCGCCACCTCGATGGTGGCCACCTGCATGCCCAGGCAGATGCCCAGGTACGGAATGCGGTGCTCGCGTGCATAACGGGCGGCGCAGATCTTGCCTTCGACGCCGCGCTTGCCGAAGCCCCCCGGCACCAGCACCGCGTCGAAGCGCGACAGCTGGTCGACGTTGCCGTCGTTCAGCGTCTCGGAGTCGACGTACTCGATGTGCACGCGCGCATGGTGCTGGATGCCGGCGTGGCGCAGCGCCTCGTTCAGGCTCTTGTACGAATCCGACAGGTCGGTGTACTTGCCGCACATCGCGATGGCGACCTGCTGCGCCGGGTGCTCGACCTCTTGCACCAGGCGGTCCCAGCGCTTCAGGTCCGCCGGGCGGGTGAGCAGCTGCAGCTTCATGCAGATCATCTCGTCCAGGCCCTGCTCGTGCAGCATGCGCGGCACCTTGTAGATGGTGTCCACGTCCCACATGCTGATCACGCCGTGCAGCTGCACGTTGGTGAACAGGCTGATCTTCTCGCGCTCCTCGTCGGGGATCGCGCGGTCTGCGCGGCACAGCAGCACGTCGGGCTGGATACCGATCTCACGCAGCTTCTGCACGGTGTGCTGCGTCGGCTTGGTCTTCAGCTCGCCGGCGGCGCCGATCCACGGCACGTAGGTCAGGTGTACGAAGGCGCTGTTCGTCGGGCCCAGCTTCAGGCTCATCTGCCGCGCGGCCTCCAGGAACGGCAGCGACTCGATGTCGCCGACCGTGCCGCCGACCTCGATGATGGCCACGTCCACGTCGGCCGCGCCGCGCCGCACGTAGTCCTGGATCTCGTTGGTGACGTGCGGGATGACCTGCACCGTCTTGCCCAGGTAGTCGCCGCGGCGCTCCTTCTCGAGCACGCTCTTGTAGATCTGGCCGGTGGTGAAGTTGTTGCTGCGCTTCATCCGCGTGGTGATGAAGCGCTCGTAGTGGCCGAGGTCGAGGTCGGTCTCGGCGCCGTCGTCGGTCACGAAGACCTCGCCGTGCTGGAACGGGCTCATCGTGCCCGGGTCGACGTTCAGGTATGGGTCGAGCTTGATGAGGGTGACCTTGAGGCCCCGCGACTCGAGGATCGCGGCCAGGGAAGCCGAAGCGATGCCCTTGCCGAGGGAGGACACCACACCGCCGGTGACGAAGACGAACTTGGTCATGTCTGAACACATCGCCCGGGTGCGGCGGCGCACCGTGCGGCATGCGAGGCTGTGAAGGCCGGATTATAGGCGCCGGGTGTGCCGCGGCCGCGTGGCGTGCGCCCCGGCCGGGGCGACAATCCGCCTCCCGGCTCACGCCTGCCGCTCGCCGCCGCACCACCGATGGACAAGCCCCATTCCGAAGCCTGCGAGCGCAACAAGGTACCGATCCTTCAGTGCCTGCGTCCGCTCTACGCGCCGCTGCACACGGTGTTCGAGATCGGCAGCGGCACCGGCCAGCATGCGCTGCATTTCGCGGCGGCGATGCCGCACTTGAGCTGGCAGTGCTCGGAGACGCTGGCGCAGATGGACACGCTGCAGCGCGGCCTGGCCGGCCATGCGCTGCGCAACCTGGCGCTGCCGCGGGTCTTCGCCGTCGGCCAGCCCTGGCCCGAGACCGCCTGCGACGCGGTGTTCACCGCCAACACGCTGCACATCATGGGCTGGGACGAGGTGCAGCAGCTGTTCGCCGGCCTGGCGGGCTGGCTGCCACTGCAGGGCCTGTTCACCGTCTACGGCCCCTTCAACGTCGGCGGCCGCTTCACCAGCGACGGCAATGCCCGCTTCGACGCCAGCCTGCGCGCGGCCGATCCACGCCGCGGCCTGCGCGACTTTGAGGCGGTGGACGCGCTGGCCCGGGCCGCAGGGCTGCAGCTGTTGGAAGACCGGGCCATGCCCGCCAACAACCGCTGCCTGAGCTGGCGCCGCAGTGGCGACGACTCGCTGCGCTAGACTCGCCGCGCTTGCATCAGGTGCCTGCCGCCCCCGCTCGGGGCGACGGGTTCAACGGGAAGCCGGTGCGCCGCGGGATTCACGATCCCCGGCCATTCCGGCGCTGCCCCCGCAACGGTCAGCGAGGTGCGTTCGGCATTGCAGCCACTGGGCGACGAGCCTGGGAAGGCGCCAGACGCTTCGATTCATGCGAATCGGCACTCGCAAGCCCGGATACCGGCCTGCTGCACGGGAGCTGGCGTTGCGGAGGGCAGCGCAGGCGCATGCCGCGGCGGCTGCCGCGGCCGCGCCGGTTCACGCCTTTCGCCACCCGGCCTGTTATTGAACCAGGCCGCACGGGGTGTGCGGTCGCGAAAGGTGTTCCGGTGTCTTCGAGATCCAGACTGCATGGCGCCCGGCTGCTCGCCGGCTGCGCCCTTCTTCCCGTTGCCCAGGCCGCGCTGGCCCAGGCCCAGGCCAATCCGGGCGATACGGTGCAGGTCATCGGCACGCGCGCGCCGACCGCGCTGAACCGCGTGGTCGCCGACGTGGTGGTCATCGACCGCGACCGCATCCGCGCCACCAGCGCCGATTCGCTGGAGGACCTGCTGCGCCGCGAGGGCGGCATCCAGCTGTCGCGCAACGGCGGCCCGGGGCAGAACGCCAGCGTGCTGATCCGCGGCAGCGGCGCCAGCAACACGCTGGTGCTGATCGACGGCGTGCGCATCGGCTCGGCCACGCTGGGCCAGACCGACCTGGCCACGATCAGCCTGGCGCAGGTGGAGCGCATCGAGATCCTGCGCGGCCCGGGCTCCAGCCTGTATGGCGCAGACGCGATCGGCGGCGTCGTCAACGTCGTCACGCGCCGCGGCGAAGGCGCGTTGCACGTGCAAGGCAACGCTGCCGTCGGCAACCGTGCCTCTGGCGAGGCCTACGTGGCCGCCAGCGGCGCGCAGCGCGGCTTCGACTACGCGCTCAGCCTCAGCGGCGAGACGAGCGATGGCGTGTCCGCGGTGCTGCCTGGCGACCTGTTCGGCATCTACAACCCCGACGACGACGGCTTCACGCGCTATGGCCTGCAGCTGGCCGGCGGCTACAGCTGGCAGCCCGGCCAGCGCATCGGCCTGAGCTACAACGCCAGCCAGAACCGCTCGCAGTTCGACAGCGCCGAATACCCGCCGCCGAACTTCCTGCCCGACCCCTCGCCGGATTTCCGCAATCGCACCACCACGCAGCTGACCACGCTGCAGTACCAGGGCGAATTGGCCGCCGACTGGGTGGCGCTGCTGCGCGCCTCGTACCAGACGGACCAGCTGAAGGCCGGGGCCAACGTGGTCAGCCAGTACGACACCACCCGGCGGCAGATCACCGCGCAGGCCACCTGGACGCCGTCGCCGCAGCACCAGCTGGTGGGCGCGGTGGACCTGCTGACCGAGGCCATCGAGTCCACCGACTACAGCGCACCCGACCGCGACAACACCGGCCTGGTGCTGGGCTACACCGGCCGCTTCGGTGCACAGAAGCTGCAGGCCGACCTGCGCTGGGACCACAACTCGGTGTACGACAACCAGACCACCGGCAAGCTCGGCTGGGGCATGGACCTGGCCGAGGGCTGGTCGGTGCGCGCGGTGGCCGGCACGGCCTTCCGTGCACCCACCTTCAACGACCTGTACTTCCCGAACTTCGGCGTCGTCACGCTGAGCCCCGAGCGCTCGCGCAGCATCGAGGCCGGCTTGAACTACCAGGCCGTACTGACCAGCGTGTCGGCCACCGCCTACTACAACAAGGTGTCGGACCTGATCGGCTACCAGGCCGACCCCAACCAGTGCCCGCCCGGGTTTGCGTTCGGCTGCGCCGGCAATACCGCGCGGGCGCTGCTGCAGGGCATCACGCTGCAGGGCCTGCAGCAGTGGGGCGCGTTCCAGTTCACGCTGGCGCTGGACTGGCTGAATGCCAAGGACCGGGACACCGGCCAGACGCTTGCGCGCCGCGCCGCCAACCAGCAGACCTTCGCGGTCGACTGGAACGAGGGCCCTTGGCAGCTGGGCGGCGCGCTGCTGCGCGTCAGCTCGCGGCCCGATGCCGGCGTGCTGCTGCCGGCGTACGCGTTGCTGAACCTAAACGCGCGCTGGCGCTTCGAGCGTTTCTGGCAGCTCGAGTTCAGGCTGCAGAACGCGTTCGACAAGGACTACCAGCCGGCGCGCGACTACCAGGACTTGGGCCGGCAGGCCTGGGCTGGCCTGCGCTACGACGGACGGGGCCTTTGAGCAGCCAGCCCCGCTCGGCCTGCAGATCGCGCCGCCGGCTCGGCCGGGCGCTGACCGCGTGGCTGCTAGCGCCGGCGCTGGCCGCCGCGGCGCCGCCGCAGCGCATCGTCAGCCTGGTGCCCGGTCTGACCGAGAGCGTCTGCGCCGTCGGCGCCTGCGCGCGCCTGGTCGGCGTCGACCGCCATTCGAACTGGCCCGCGGAGGTGGTGGCCTTGCCCAGGCTGGGCGGGCTGGACGACGCGCAGGTCGAGCGCATCGCGGCGCTGAAGCCCGACCTGGTGCTGGCAGCGCCCGGTGCGCGGGTGGTGCAGCGGCTGCAGGCCTTGGGGCTGAACGTCGACACGCTGCACACGCGCAGCCACCAGGACGTCCGGCACAACCTGCTGTGGCTGGCGCAGAGGCTGGGCGACCCGGCCCTGGGCCGCAAGGCCTGGGCGGCTATCGAGACGCAGATGGCCGCCGCGTCGGCGAGCGTGCCTGCGGCGATGCGCGGGCGCAGCGTGTACTTCGAGGTCGAGGCCTCGCCCTACGCCGCCGGGCCCGGCTCGTTCATCGGCCAGACGCTGGCGCAACTGGGGCTGCGCAACATCGTGCCCGAGGCGCTCGGGCCCTTTCCGAAGCTGAGCCCGGAGTTCGTCGTGCGCGCGCAGCCCGACATCGTGATGGCCGAGGCACGCCAGGTGCAGGACATGCCGCGTCGCCCCGGCTGGGCGTCGCTGAGGGCGCTGCAGCGGCAGCAGCTGTGCGCCTTCCAGAGTGCCGACTACGAGGTGCTGGTGCGCCCCGGGCCCCGCATGGGCCTGGCCGCGCAGCAGCTCGCGGACTGCCTCGCCCGGTTGGCCAGGGAGCCGCGTTGAGCACGCTCGCCGCGCGCCGCCGGCGCCTCGCATTCGGTCTGGCGCTCGCCAGCCTGCTGCTGCTGTGTGCCGGACTGGCCGCCGGAGGCGAGGGTTGGTCGCCGGCCGCGCTGGGCGAGCTGCTGCGCGGACCCGATGCCGGGCTCATCGTCGGCCAGATCCGCGCGCCGCGCAGCCTGGGCGCCTGGCTCGCCGGCGGGCTGCTCGGGCTGGCCGGCGCCCTGGCGCAAGGGCTGTTCCGCAATCCGCTGGCCGACCCGTTCCTGCTCGGCTCGGCCTCTGGCGCGTCGCTCGCCGTGGTGGTGGTGCTGGCCGCCGGCGCCCTCGGCGGGCACGGCCCGTGGTCCGGTGTCGGGCTGGTGGCGGCTGCCTTCATGGGCGCGTTGGGCGGCGTGCTGCTGACGCTGCTGCTGGCCCGCGGCGCGCAGCACACGCTGCGCCTGTTGCTGGCGGGCGTGGTGGTGGGCGTGGTGCTGTCCGGCCTGAGCGACCTGCTGACCCTTGCCGTGCCCGAGGCGCTGCGCGGCCGGCAGGTGTTCATGCTCGGCAGCACGGGCTTCCTGGGCTGGGATG
>Ga0105090_10002454_pt1 | contig 10346 bp, 7 predicted proteins | sample PPLLak3March2015_FD_79110 | JGI IMG/M metagenome (GOLD analysis project Ga0105090, IMG submission 79110) | Freshwater sediment microbial communities from Prairie Pothole Lake near Jamestown, North Dakota, USA - PPLs Lake P7 Core (1) Depth... | ecosystem: Environmental > Aquatic > Freshwater >... | reverse complement strand
TCGGTCATGGTGGCGATGGCGCTGGCGATCATCAGGTTGCCGGCCAGCTTGACCGCGCAGGCGGCCGCGGGCGACTCGACCTCATGCAGGCGCTGCGCCACGCAGCCGAGCAGCGCCAGTGCCAAGGCGCGCTCGTCCGGCGGCAGGCCCGGCGACGGACCGAACAGCGCCGTCAGGTCGCGCGCCCAGGCTTCGTCGGGCCGGCCGAACACCGGCGTGGCGGCGAAGTGCTGGCCGTGCTGCGCATGCAGCGAGCTCACCGCCTGTGCCGTCGCCACCCCGAGGGTGCCGATGCACAGGTGCACGCCACCCGGCGCCAGCAGGCTCGCGGCGCCCGGCCCGCCGTCCTGTCCGCTGAGCGCCGCCAGCAACGTGGCGTCGTCGGGCAGCACGCTGACAAGCCAGCGCACCGAGGTGCGCGCATCGAAGGTCTCCACCGCCCGCAGGCCCTGTTCGACAGCGGCGCTGCGTCGATCAAGCTGCGGGTCGACCGCGATCACCTCATGCCCCGCCGCGGCCAGCGCAACAGCCACCGGCAGGCCGAGCTGGCCCAGACCCAGAACGGCGATCGTCTGCGGACTCACGCCGCCGCCCCGTGCACGGCCGAAGGCGGCCGCAGCGGCCGCAGCTCGGCCTCGTCGTAGGCCCGCAATGCCGGCATCAGCGCGCCGGCCTGCTCCTGCATCAAGGCTCCGGTGATGCCGGCCACCAGGCGCGGGATCGAATGTTTGTGGCCGCTGGCCGACGTGGTGTGCGGCCCCATGCTGACCACGGACGAGAAGTTGAAGGCCTTGACCCGCCGCACCCAGGCATTCGCCGCCGGATCCAGCGGCTGGTATTCGAAGCCGGGGCCGAGGTAGGGATACTCCGCCAGTGCCTCGCTGCGCAGCTCGGGCGGCGGCGTAAACACATGGCGCCAGCGCTTGACGATCGGGCCGAGCGACCGAAGTTCGGCGCGCGCCTCGTAGTCCACCACCGCGCCGGTGGCACAGATCACATGGTCGAAGCGAAAGCTTGCGTGCGGCGTGCGCACGTGGACTTCGCTGCCGTCGTCGTGCACCTCCGTCCAGGGCGAACCGGCGTGCACGTTGAACTGCGCGTAGCCATGCGCGCGGTCCCACCCGTTCTGCGTCGGCGGCTGGTCATGCACCTCGAAGAAGCGATTGGTGCTCCAGCGCGTGAGGTGATCGAGCTCGAAGAAGTGCTTCAGGAAGCCGGCGAACTCCAGCCGGCGGTGTGGGTTGATGGTGGGAATGCGTTCGCGCCGGAAGCACAGGTCCACCGACTTCGCACCGTGCTCGAGCACCAGGCAGGCGTTGTCGAAGGCCGAGGCGCCATGGCCCAGGATGCCCACGCGCTTGCCGGCCAGCGCCTCGAAGTCGATGGGCTCGTTGGAGTGGTTGAGCCGCTGCGGCGCCACCGCATGCGCAATCTGCGCCGGCACGCGCCAGGCACCGCAGCCATCGAAGCCGGTGGCCAGCACCACATGGCGCGCGAGCAAGGTGCAAGGCGCCGCCTGCGCATCGCTCGCGCTCGCCACCTGCAGCGCGATCGGCGCCGGCGCCGCGCCCGGCTCCCACCCCGCCACCGGTCCAAGGCCGACGAGCACCTGCTCGTTGGCCACCTCCAGCCCGGCGGCATGGCGGAACCAGCGCAGGAAGGCCATCCAGCGCGGCCGCTCGATGCGATCGATGCGCGCCCAGTCCTGCTCGCCGTAGGCCGCCTTGTAGAACGAGGGCGCCGACAGGCTGGGCACGCCGCCTTCGATGCCCACGGTGGCCTTGGGCGTGCGCAGGTGGGTCATGCGGGCGAAGTTCTCCCAGACCCCTTCCTTGCCGGCGGGCTGGCCGTCGAGCACCAGCACTCTTTGCACGCCGTCCCGGCGCAGCGCCAGTGCGGCGGCCAGGCCGGCCTGGCCGCCGCCGACGATGATCACGTCGTGCACAGGCTGCCTCATGAAATCCGGCAGTGGCAGCACCCAGGGCCGGTCGGGGTAGGCCAGCAGTGCGAGTTCGTCCTGCACCTGGCGCGTGAGCGCCCGAATGGCGGGGGTGTCGGGCCAATTCATGTCGCAGCCTCGTTCAAGGCGTGGGTGATGAAGGCCCGCATGCCGGCAGCGGGCCAGCCGGCGGGCACGGGGGCATTGAAGGCCAACGCGGCGTCGAAGTGCGCTGCGCCAGCCACCTCCAGCCATGCGGCATCGGTGTGCGGCTGCAGCGCCTGGTGCAAGGCACGCGACTGGCGGATGAATTCCGAAGTCTCCTGCGACCCTACCGCCACCAGGGTGCGCGGCAGGCGCAGCACCGGCGCGGGGCTGGCTGCATGCAGCAAATGCAGCGGGCTGCAGGTGGCGGCCACCTCGGCGCTGAAGCCCAGGCTGGCCTGGTGCGCGGTCAGCCGCAGCGGCGCCAGGTCGTACAGGCCACCAAGCAGCAGCAGTGCGCGCGGCAGCACCGCGGGCGGATGCCGCAACAGTGCGCTCAGCGCCAGGTGTGCGCCCGACGAGTGACCGGCCAATGCCAGCGCCGCGGCGTCGAGCGCCAAAGCGGCCGCCCGCTCGCGCACCGCCTCGATGCCATGGGCGACGGCAGTGATCTGCGCAGGCAGGCCGCAGGCAGACAAGGGCGGGAAGTTCAGGCCCACGAAGGCCAGCCCCGCGTCGCAACAGGCCTGCGCCCAGAACGCGGTCTCGCGGCTGGTGTTGAGCTGCCAGCGCCCGCCGTGCACGAACAGCAGCGCCGGCCAGGGGCCGCGCCCGCACGTCGGCCGGAAGACGTCGGCCCAATCCGTGTCTCCATCGCCGAGCACCACGCGCTCGTGCGCCAGCGTGGACGAGTCAAAGGCGGCGGCGCTGCAAGCCTGAAGCGCCTTCAGGTCGGCCTGGTTGCGCGGGCTGGCGTTGTTGTCGTACAGCGCCGTCAGCGCGATGGGGTCGGTCACCGGGCAGACTGCGTGCGGACGGTTCACGGACTGCGGACTCATGGTCCAGCTGTAGCAAGGCCTGTGCCGCGGGTCGGCAGCCCGTCTGGAGGCGCACCGGCCCGGGGATGGCACATCGTTTGCGTGCAGCGCCTGCACTGCAGCCCTTCCTGAACCGATCCATGAGCTCCATCCCTTCCCCGGCCTCGGACCTGGACGCCCTGCGGGCACGCATCCGGCACGACCTGGCCTGCCTGTCCTACCCGAGCAAGCCGTGGGTGCGCCCGTCTGCCGCCGGCGCCGAGGTTCTGAACTGCGCCATCGTCGGCGGCGGCCAGTTCGGGCAGAGCGTGGCCTTCGGCCTGCAACGCGAGCGGGTCCACAAGGTGGTGGTGTTCGACGCCAACCCGCCCGGCCTGGCCGGCCCCTGGTTGACCTATGCGCGCATGATCATGTTGCGTACGCCGAAGGACCTGACCGGGCCTGACCTGGGCGTGGGCAGCCTCACCTTCCGCGCCTTCTACGAGGCCCAGCACGGCCCCGACGCCTGGGAACGCCTGTTCCGCATCTCGCGGCCCGACTGGCAGGCCTACCTGAACTGGCATCGCGAGGTGACGGGCATCGAGGTTCGGCCGGCCCACTCGGTGACCCGCCTGTCGCCGCGTGACGATGGTCTGTTCGAACTGCACCTGCGGCACGATGGCCAATCCTCCACGGTGCTGGCGCGCACGGTGGTGCTGGCGACGGGTGCCGAAGGCAGCGGCGCGCGTGTGGTGCCGCCGATGTTCACCGAGCAGCTGCCGCCGCACCTTTACGCGCACACCAACGACGCCATCGACTTTGCCGCGCTGGCAGGAAAACGCGTGGGCATCCTGGGCGCGGGTGCGTCCAGCTTCGACAACGCCTCGGCCGCCCTCGAGGCCGGCGCTGCAGCCGCCGAACTGTGCTTCAGGCGACAGGCTCTGCCTTTGTCCAACCCACGGCGCTGGATGGAGTTCGCCGGCTTCCTCGCGCACTACCCCGAGCTGCCCGACCTGCAGCGCTGGCGCTACATGAAGCGGCTGCTCGACATCAGCCAGCCGCCTCCCGAGCCGACCTTCCGCCGCGCAGTGGAGATGCCCGGGTTCAAGCTGCGCCCGGCCACGCCCTGGCTGGCCTTGCGCCCGCACGGCGACGGCGTGCAGGTGGACACCCCCAGCGGGCCGCTGCACTACGACTTCGTCATCGCCGGCACCGGCATCGTCGTCGACCTGTCGCTGCGTCCGGAACTGGCCGAGCTGGTGCCGCAGCTGGCGTTATGGGGTGACCGCTTCGAGCCCCCCGCGGCCGAGGCCGACACCAGGCTGGCGCGCTTTCCGTATCTCGACGCCCACGGCGGCTTCATCGAACGCACGCCCGGCGCAGCCCCCTGGGCCGGCCGGCTGTTCGCCAACTTCCGCGGTGCCACGCTCAGCCTGGGGCCGAGTTCGGCCTCGAACAGCAACATCCGCTACACGGCGCCGCGCATCATCTCCGGGGTCACGCGGCAGCTGTTCCTGGACGACGCCGACGCGGTCTACCAGGAGTTCATGGGCCAGCAGCACCACGAGCTTGCAGCGCAGGAGGTGGCCGGCGTCGGCGGCTGAGCAGTGGCGCGGGCCGCGCCCGCGGTCAGCCCATGGCGGGCCTGATCGGCGGCAGGTCGGCGAAATCGGCTGCCTTGCCGGCCTTCTGCGCCGCCACGGCGCGGGCGATGTCTTCGGGGTCGAACACGCCCGGCTGCAGCGCGTTCAGGTAGGCGAAGGATTCGGCCACCGAATGGTCGCGGGTGTAGTTGATCATCTCCTTGCTGGCGGCCACCGCCACCGGCGCGCGGGCGGCGATCTTCTGCGCCACCGCCAGCGCGCCGGCCACGGTGGCGGCGGCATCGTCGAACAGGCCGTTGACGAAGCCCAGCCGCTCGGCGCGCTCGGCACCCAGGCGGTCGCCGGTGTAGGCCAGCTCGCGCATCACGCCTTCAGGGATCTGCTTGGGCATGCGGTTCATCGTGCCCACGTCGGCCATCATGCCGATGTTGATCTCCTGGATGCAGAACCACGCATCGCGGCTGCAATAGCGCAGGCAGCAGGCCGTGGCCAGATCGACGCCGCCGCCGATGCAGCCGCCCTGGATGGCGGCGATGACCGGAAAGCGCACGTCGGCGATGGCGTTGAAGCTGCCCTGCAGGTGCTTGAGCTGCTGGCGGAACTGCTCGCGCGCGCGCACGTCCACCGTGCCCAGCGTGCCGGCGTTGGCAAACACGCTCAGGTCCATGCCGGCACTGAAGTGCCGCCCTTCCGACGACAGCACCGCGGCGCGCACGCCGCCGCCGGCGTCCAGCTGGCGGAACAGCCTCGGGATCTCGGCCCAGAAGGCCGGCGTCATCGCGTTGTGGCGCTGCGGCTGGTTCATGCGGACATGCGCCACGGCGCCGTCCATCGTCACGTCGAAACAGGTCCAGGGGTTCATGGCGTTGCGGGTTCTCTTCAGCTGATGGCGGGGGCGTTGCCGCCGACGAACTGCTTGCGCAGCTCGCGCTTGAGCACCTTGCCGGTGGCGTTGCGCGGCAGCGCGGGCACGAGGGCGATGTCGTGAGGGATCTTGAAGCGTGCCAGCTGGCCCTGGCAGTGGGCCAGCACGGTGTCCTTGTCCAGCGTCTGGCCGGGCTTGAGCGCCAGCACCGCCAGGCCGACCTCGCCCCACTTGTCGCTCGGCACGCCGATCACCGCCACCTCGGCCACCTGCGGCAGCTGGTACAGCACGTTCTCGACCTCGGCCGGGTAGACGTTCTCGCCGCCGGAGATGTACATGTCCTTCCAGCGGTCGACGATGTAGTAGAAGCCTTCGCCGTCGCGCCGTGCGGCATCGCCGGTCTTCAGCCAGCGGCCTTCGAAGGCGCTGGCCGTGGCGTCGGGCCGGTTCCAGTAGCCGGGGGTGATGTTGGGGCCGGCCACCCACAGCTCGCCGATCTCGTCCGGCCCGCAGTCGCTGCCGTCGTCGCCCACGATGCGCGCTTCGGTGTGCAGCAGCACCTTGCCGGTGGAGCCCAGCTTGCGGATGGCGTCCGCCGGGTCCATGAAGATGCAGGCCGGGCTGGTCTCGGTCATGCCGAAGCCCTGCATCAGGTGCACGCCGCGCGCGCCCCAGCCCTGCAGGATCGGCAGTGCGCAGGGCGCGCCGCCGACGCCGGCGTTCTGCAGCCGGCTCAGGTCGGTGGTGGCGAAGTCCGGATGCTGCAGCATGAACTGGTAGGGCGCCGGCACGGCGAAGAAGTGCGTGATGCGCTCGGCCGGGTCGCCGATCACGCGCAGCGCATGGCCCGGGTCGAAGGCGCGCATGATCACCACCGTGCCGCCGGCATGCAGCACCGGGTTGCTGTAGCAGTTGAGCCCGCCGGTGTGGAACAGCGGCAGCACCGACAGGTGCACCGTGTCCATGCCCACCTTGGCCGGCGTGCCCAGGTTGGCACAGTTCCAGAAGTTCATGCCGTGGGTGATCATCGCCCCCTTCGGGTGGCCGGTGGTGCCCGAGGTGTACATGATGGTCACCACGTCGTCGTGGGTCAGCGCCTCGCGGCGCGCGCTGCGGCCGGCCTGGGCGGCCAGTGCGGCCTCGTAGGGGTTGGTGGCCGAGGCCTTGTCGATGCACAGCAGGTGGCGGATCCTGCAGCGCTGCTGCAGGGCCTGCGCCGTCTCGGTGAACTCCGCGTCGTGGATCAGCAGCAGCGGCGCGCTGTCGTTGAGGATGTATTCCAGCTCGGTCACGGTCAGCCGCCAGTTCAGCAGCACGGCGATGCCGCCGGTGCGGCCGCAGGCGAACTGCAGGTCGAAGTACTCCACCCCGTTCATCACCAGCAGGGCCACCCGCTCGCCGCGGCCGATGCCCTGCGATTGCAGGTGCGCAGCCAGCGCCTCGGCGCGCGCGTCCAGCTCGGCGAAGCTGTAGCTGCGGCGTGGGGCCAGCTCGCGCACCGCCTCCTTGGTCGGCCGGTGGGCCGCATGGTGGCCGATCCAGTCGTAGGCGCGCACGGCGCCGTGGCCGGCCGGCCGCGGGCTGCGCATCGCCGCCTGCGCGGCGGGGTCGGGCGGGTAGGCGGTGGTGTCGGTGGGGGCGTGGGCAGGTGTGCTCATGCGGTGCGGCGCTGGGGGTGATCCGGACCGGCCATTCTGGGTGGCCGTGTCGGCGAATCAACCCGTGAAGCCCCTAGGCGCGGGCGCGGCCGAAAAGTCGCTCCGCCCCGGTCCCCGCGGGCCCAGGCACGGCTTGGCTGCTACTGCTTGTAGTAGACGATCTGGTGCGTCACCGCAAGCAACTCACCGCCGGGGCCCCACAGCTCGGCGGACTGGTCGAAGTAGCCGTTGCGAAACTGCTGGGCGCGAGCGTGGGCCAGCAGGTGCTGGCTGCCCATGGCGGCCAGCGTGGCGCCGTCGGCGTGGAAGTACACGGTGAACGACACCGTGCCGATGGGAACCCAGTTGGCCCGCTTGACGAAGATGCGCGGGAAGAACACATCACACAGGGCTGCCAGTGAACAGAAGTCCAGCGCACGTGGCGGCTCGTCGCGCACCCACAGCAGGCTGACCGAGTCCTGTTCGGCGGCTGGCGGGGTGGCCATCTGCAGCGGTCCTTGAACGAAGCGCATGTCGTAGGCGCGGGTCCAGCGCACGCGGTCCAGGGGCGGCGTACGCGGCACGGCATCGGCCGGCGGTGCCTGCGGAAAGCCGGCCTCCACGGCCGACCAGGTGTCGCGGCGTGTCGCCAGCACGGCGGTGGCCGTGGCCACCACCTCGGCGCCCTGGCGCATCTGTACCGACCAATGTTGCGTCGACCTGTTGGTGCGCACGGCCACGGCCTCGACGTCGAAGGGACCCTGGGCCACGGGGCCGGCGTAGTTGACGGTCAGCGCGATCGGTTCGCCCTGGCGCGCAGGATGCGCCAGCACCGCGGCCAGTGCGGTTGCAGCCGTGGCGCCGCCGAACGGCCCCACCATGTTGCCGTAGGCCTCGTGGGTGTGGCCGCGCCAATGGCCCTCGCTCTGTTCTTCCAAGCGGATGGCGGCGTCGAAGGGATGGTGCGGATCCATGGCTCGGGGTTGGTCAGGCGATTGCGGGCGCGGCCGTCAGCCGGCCGGTTTCAGCGGTCGTTGCAACAGGGCCAGCGCCGCGCCGATCAGCAACAGGCCCGAGGCCGCCAGCAGACTGGTCCCGATATTGCCTGACAGATCGCCCACCAGCCCAGCGCCATAGGGACCTGCGGTCTGGGCCACGGCAAAGACCAGCGTGAACAGACTGATGGCGCGCCCCCAGGATTCGGGCGGCAGGTTCTGCCGCGAGAAGCTGGTCACGGCGCCGGGCGCCATGAAGACCGACAGACCGAAGACCACTGCCGAGATCAGCAGCACGGGCCCGTTCGGCAGCACCACCGGAAGAGCCGATCCGACGGCAATGCAGGCCAGGATCAGCGCCAGCGGCAGGCCCGAGGCATGGCGCGCCAGAACGCGGCGCCAGACCAGCGGTGAGATGCAGATGCTCAAGCCAAGCACCACCCAGACCAGCGCAATGAACCCGGCACTGGCTTGTTGTTCGGTCATCCAGGCCGACAGGAAGGTCAGGTAGACGATGTATCCCAGCCCGAAACCCGCATAGCCGGCCAGCTCAGGCAGCATCCGCCGCAAAGGCAACCGCAGGGCCTGTGCCTGGGCCTGTGCAGGCGCGCGCAGTTGCAGCGCCGCCCACAGGCTCAGCGGCACGAAGGACAGGCTGACCGCACCGATGACGATCCAGCCCATCGGCCACGATGCGGGCCCCCAGACCTGCAGCATCGGCGGCAGCGCAGCCCCCGCCAGCACGATGCCCAGCCCGCCACCCGACCCGAACAGGATCGCGATGGCCAGCGCGTTGCGACGCGAGTCGCCATGGAACAGCCCCGCGGCCAACGCACCGGCGGTGGAAAAGGACATCGCCCCCAGGACACCCGCGGCTATGCGCCAGAGCGTCTGCCACCACAGCGCCGCGTACAGCCCGGTGGCCAGCAACGCGAGCGTGGTCGTGACCACGCCGAAGGCAAAGAGCCTTGCCGGCGGGACCCGGCGTATCAGCAGCATGGTCAGCAAGGCGCCCAGGATGTAGCCCAGCGCATTGGCCGTGTTCAGCCAACCCGCCTGGGCATAGGTCCACCCCATCTCCGACTTCATGGCCGGAAGGATCAGACCATAGGCAAAACGCGCAAAGCCATTGGTCACGGTCAGGCCCAGTGCCAGGCCCGTCAGCACCAGCCAGGGCCGAGCCAGACCCGCGCTCACCGGGCGACCCTGCACGCAGTGCGCAGCGGAACTCGCCGCTGCGCAGGGACACGTTGATGGGCTCGCTGATCTGGAGCTCCATTCGGCACGTCGCTCTCTCGATGCGCGCCTGCTGCAGCGCCGAGCGGCCGAACAGCGCCGGCGCAGGAGACGAGGCCTAGAACCAGCCGCAGGTGGCAGCGGATTCGGTGATTGCCGTGCGGTCGTCCAGCGCCTGCGCTGGCCACCCGCCCAGGGGATCGAGAGCTGCGAAGCGGGGCGTGGCGGTGTTCGCGCGCGGCGGACTCGACCGCGCACATCGGAAACACCGCACCTTTGCCGGCGAGGAAACTGCGAACCCGGCGCGGGCTCTTGCTCGCCGGCAGGTCGTGCAGGAGCATGCATCGCCCTTCATGGAAGCCGGCGTCGAGGGTCGCCGATCGCTTGCGATTGTGAACCATTCAGTACAGAATGCAAGCATGGCCCGCCCCACTGAATTCGATCGACCCCGAGCCGTGAACAAGGCGCTGTCGCTGTTCTGGCGCAAGGGCTACCAGGCCACTTCGCTGGCCGATCTTCTGGCGGCCATGGGCATCGGCCGCAGCAGCTTCTACGCCGCGTTCACCGACAAGCGCAGCCTCTACATCGAATGCCTGGACCTGTTTTCAGCGCGGACGCTGGAGATGCTGCAACGCGCCCGCGCCGAAATGCCACCGGTCGATGCCCTGCAGAGCTTCTTCGAACGCCACTTCATCGGCACGCGCGGTGCCGGCGCCGTGAGGGGACACTGGGGCTGCATGCTGGTGAACACCGTGCTCGAGATGGCCGGCGTGGACGAGGACCTCGTTGCCCGTGCCAGCGATCACCTGGGCGATATGCAGCGCTTCTTCCAGGCCTGCCTGCGGGACGCCGGCGCGCTGCCGGCGCGCGCCGAGGAACTGGCCGCCATGCTGATGCTGTTCAACGAAGGCATCCGCGTGTCCAGCCGCCGCCGTTTGCCCGACGCGCAGCACCTGCACCCCATCACCACCGCCTTCCGCCTGATCCTCAGCGCCATCGCAGGACCACCGCCACACCCCTGCCGCCCTGGCGGCTCACCACCGTCAAGGACCACCGTCTTGCGCATGTG
>Ga0105090_10002453_pt1 | contig 10348 bp, 4 predicted proteins | sample PPLLak3March2015_FD_79110 | JGI IMG/M metagenome (GOLD analysis project Ga0105090, IMG submission 79110) | Freshwater sediment microbial communities from Prairie Pothole Lake near Jamestown, North Dakota, USA - PPLs Lake P7 Core (1) Depth... | ecosystem: Environmental > Aquatic > Freshwater >... | reverse complement strand
TTGGAACAGGCACCGGGTCGCCTTTTGCATAAGAGTGCAATCCTGAGAGGTAATAATTTACACCAAAATATGTCATCAGGACTGAACTAAAGCTGATCAGAGACGCAAAGCTATATACAAAATTACCCCTGAACCCAGGTATGAAACGCATGTGTGCCACAAACGAATAGATCAGCACGGTAACTAACGCCCATGTTTCTTTTGGATCCCAGCCCCAGTATCGGCCCCATGATTCGTTTGCCCAAACACCACCAAGGAATGTACCGATCGTGAGCATAAATAGACCGATTATCAATGTCATTTCTATAATGTAAGCAAGCTCGGTAACCGTCATTTCGAGCCGGTTATAATTGTTTTTCGATTTTAAATTCATTAAAATAAGGTTGAAAAATCCAAGCAAAGCTCCTAATGCAAAAAATCCATAGCTGGCAGTAATGATGGCCACATGGATAATCAGCCAGTAAGATTTTAATACAGGGACAAGGTTAGTGATTTCAGGATCCATCCAGCTCATACCTGCCACTGAAAGAATCAGTGAAGCCAGCAAAGCTGTTACTGCCAGGGTAACCTCCGATCGTCTTACAAAAATCAACCCGGATAAAATGGTTGCCCATCCGATATAGATCATCGACTCATATCCGTTGCTCCAGGGCGCATGCCCCGAAATATTCCATCGGATGGCAAGTCCGGCAGTATGCATCACAAACAATACTACCACCAGCCATGAAGAAATCCGTATTATTTTCCTTAAATTGATTTTCGGTCTGAGTATATTGATAAAATGTAAAACCAGCAACACAAATCCAACCAAACCATAATACATTGAAAGTCGCTTGAAAACATCGAATTTATTATAAAATATTTCGAGATTGATTTTAGCATTGGAGGGAAGGATTTTTACTCCATATTTCTTCTGGAAATCAATGATATAATTCAGATGATCGTCAGCCGCAGTCCAATTATCCGATTCAACAGCTTTTCTAACTTCTTCAAAATACATTGAAAAAATACCTTCTACAAAAAGCGCTTCCTCACCTTTAAAATATGCCTCAGACTCTTTTGATGTAACCCACTTATGGTTCTCGTCGCCCGGGACAGGAAATACATTCAGGAAAGTGCCTGAATAGATCATGTAAAATATGTTCAGCCTTTCATCCACCTTCATCACTTCCTTATCGAACTTGTTTTGGAGGGCAGGTTTTTTGGCATAAGCCTTTTCCACATATTCGCCAAGTTTATAGCCTTCTGAAGTATGTATATCAACGATCTGGTTGAAGGATGCATACTTGCCGTCAAGTTTGAGAAATTCCTCCAGCTCAGGATTGTAAACTTTAATTATCGGTGTGGTTTGCCACCTGTCAGGGTAAACAAGTATTCCTAAAAATACCTGCTCAGGGTTCATACCCTGGAAGGAAGTTTTGCGGGCCATCTTTCTTAAGACTTCTGAACTTAAAGAATTTAAAGGATGGATGCGTCCGTCCTTATTTTGGATTAAGAGTTTTCCGAATTTAGCAGCATGTTCTTTGTCAATAACAGGCAGTGCATTAGATTCGCCTTGCGCCATAATCGTCTGGTGAGACATTGAAATGAGAGTCATGAGGCTTGCAATAAACAATATGCTTACCAGTTGTTTTCTGGATTTGCGTAACTGAGATGAAAGTTTTGAAAGCGACATAAACCGACTGTTTCTGCTGAAGATGGTAAGGATCATACCCAGGGTCATGATTAAATAACCGATGTAGGTAATGATGGTTCCGGCAGCATCATGGTTAACCGAAAGGATGGTTCCCAGTTCATCCTTGTCATAAGAAGACTGGAAGAACCGGTATCCGCCATAATTCAAAACATGATTCATATAAATCCTGTATGGCATTTCAAGGCTTTTTGATTCATCAAAAACCGTTATTTCGCTGGCATAGGAAGAAGGACTGTTAGATCCCGGGTATCGTTCAAGCTGGAAATCATTTAGTTTCAGAGAAAAGGGCAGTTCAATATTCTTAGCTCCGAAGGCAACTTTAAAATTGATGCCGTTAATTACAGTCTCGGCTGGTTCAGTAACAAAGCCCTGCCCGCCATATACATTTACCACTGACGATTCACTACCTGCACTTATCTTCACAGCAATTGCATCCTGGCTGGTCATTCCTTCCCGGCCTTCGGTGCTTACCAGTCCGATCTTTGCTTTCTCATAAAATGATTTTACTACAATGCTGAGGGTTCCAAGACGATAAAGCGACATTTGCTGCAAAGGATAAATTGAGTCGGGCGCCAAAACCTGATTGGTATTGGCGGCCATATTCATATAGTTTACCGAATCAGAAGTAGAAAATTTCAGGCCGCTTGTATCCGAAGTAATGTTGATGCCCCCCTGAACAGGTTCTGCATCGAAGGTAATGGCAATGCTGCCAATTTTTTTAATATCCCCCTTCCTGAAATAAACATCCCGCCTCCCCGACATCTTATCCGAGATAACGAGCCACAGCAATGGATCTCCCTCCCCTTCTATTACAGTTTCACCAGCATTGGTATAATAATCGAGAACATTGACCTTTACCGGTTGGCCGCCAAACGAAAACTCGTCGTCAAACTTACCAGCCGAAACAGGAGTGGCCAATACATCCTCCTCCGAATAATGAGAGACAGAACCATTATCGGCCCAAACGCGGATATAAGTCTTATCTGAAATCAATTGGCTTGAAGTTTCTCCCTCACGCAGCCGCATCATGCCTTCATAACTGATATAACGGGTAATTGCAGCACCCAGTAAGATAATAAGAAATGAAACATGGAAAAGCAAGATGGTCAATTTTTTCCTGACATACATCTTGTGTGTAAAAATGCTTCCGGTCATATTTATAGCCATAAGCAGCAATAAAATTTCGAACCAGGCGGCATTGTAGACCCTTGATTTTGCAGCTATTGTGCCGAAATCGTTTTCAATGAATGTGGCATAACCAATGGAAATAGCAAACATCAAAAGAAAAATGCCTGTGAGTTCCATTGAAAATATGATGTTTTTTATTTTTTTCATTTTATATCATTTTATTAAAATCGTGCAAAAATATACTTTATCTATTTATGAATTTATGCTTAAACAAAAAACCGGGAGATTTGTCTTTATAATTTTCCCAAATAAGTAACTAATAAATAAAAAGGTGAAATTTGGTTATCTTTACTCCGTTAAATAATCACCTATGTTCAAAAAGATTACCCTTGGCGCATTGATTGGGATTATCATCATCATAATTGCTTTACTGATCTTTCTTCCCACCATACTAAAAAAATACATCGAAGCCAATGATGAAAAGCTGATTGGCCGGCAAGTGAACATTGATAAAATCGGGATCAATTATTTTAACGGAGGAATCACAATTAAGGATTTTAAGTTTTTCGAAAAAGACGGTCAAACCCTGTTTTTAGGATTTGAAAAATTATATACCCGAATAAGGATCATGGACCTGTTCAAATCAAAATACACAATTAAAAAGCTTGAATTAACCCGACCTTTTACAAGCATCATCCTGTTTGACGGTAAGTTTAATTTTGATGACCTGATGACGTCAGAAACCGATTCAACGAAAACGGAAGATATTGACACTGCAGATTCCAAAGAAGTGATCTGGGCGGTAAATAATATAAAAATAACTGAGGGTTCCTTATCCTATTCAGATCAAATGTTCGGGACCACCCTCGAAATCGAAAAACTTAATATTTCAAGTCCCGGAATAGCCTGGGACAGCGACACCCTGAAATCAGATATTAATTTTGGAATGAAATCAGGTGGCAATGCAATCATTGCGCTCCTCATCGACCTTAACAGGAATGAATTACGCACCACCATTGAGTTGAATAAATTAAACATTGAGCCGCTGACAGCGCCACTCAAAGATTTTATCAGGATTTCATCCCTTGAAGGTGAACTTACAAATCATCTGGATATTTTTATGAACCTGAATGAAACAACTGATATTGCATTGAAAGGAGAATTTGATCTCGACAATTTTACGATGACGGATGACAAAAACGAAAATATTTTTACGCTGAAAAATCTTTCCATTGGTATTGATTCCATCAACATTAAAAACGACTTGTACAGGCTTAAATCCATCAACATCAACGATCCGTTTATTCTTGTGGAGATGTTCGATGACGGAGATAACTGGTCGCGACTGATACCCGATAACGGGTCGGATTCCCTGGCAAGTGATACCATAAGCGAGTTAGGTGAATATGACACATACAATGTTTTTGCCCTGATGGCTTATTATATCAGGGATATTGCACGGACTTATGTTGCGACCGACTACCAGTTCGACAGTTTGAATGTCAACAGGGGAATGGTTCAATACAACGATTACACGCTTGACGAAACATTCAGCTATACAATCACCGAAATGAATATCCGCTCCAGGCATATCGATTCGCATGCCGATACCATCCGGTTTGATATGAGTGTACTACTGAACGGTGAAAGTAAAGGCATAGCGCAGATTATGGTGGATCCGCAGAACTTTAACAACATGACTGTCAATTACGATTTCTATGGAACAAACCTTGCAGCTTTAACTCCTTATTCAGTTTATTACGTATCTCATCCCATCAGCAAAGCCATTCTGAATTATTCAAGCAGGACAACCATTCATGATGGGAATCTCATTAGTACTAATCATATCAATATTGTTGGATTCAAATTCGGACCAAAAACCCGAAGCATGACTGCCTTAGATGTTCCGGTGAAACTTGCGGTTGCCATATTAAAAGACGTACATGGCAATATTGACCTTGAAATCCCGGTGGAGGGCAGTCTGAATGATCCTGAGTTTAAATTGGGTAAAGTGATTTGGCGCATACTCAAAAATCTGATTGTAAAAGTTGCAAGTGCTCCATTCAGGTTGCTTGCCAGTGCCTTTGGTAGCAGTGAAGATGAGTTAAAAGAAGTACAATTTAATTATCTGGAAACAGATATCGGCAAATACCAGCTAAAATCTCTCGAACCTTTATCGAGGGTGCTGAATCAGAAGGAGGAACTTAATTTTCAATTCATCCAATTGGTTGACACATTAAAAGAAATTGATTTTTATACAACAACAGAAGCACGAAAGATTTACTATGCCCGAAACATCAGAAAAACAGAAATTGACAATATTGTTTTCGATCAGGAGACGCTTGATGAGGTCAACGCCATCTCGGTAAAAGATTCTCTGTTTATTAACTGGATTGACGAAACTATGCACTTCGAGAATAAATATTTACCGGTCCAAAAAAAATGCGGATTTATGATCGGCGAATCCAGGGCAAAAGAGGCAGTTTTAGCGCTGATTGCATTAAGACAGGAAAATATTTTGAACTATTTTGTGGTTAAAAAAGGCATTGTTTCGGAACGGATAACCTTTGGAGCGCCAGCAGATCTTGCTAATACTGAAAGTGGAAGCGCGGGTTATACAATTGACCGACCACGGTTCATTGTTCAAATAAATGTTGATTGATAATATTTTTATATATTTGGCGACTCAATCAATTTAAATAGTTATGAAATTAGGTCAGATTTGCAGGTATATCGGGCTAATAACCGGCGCTATTGGCGGACTTTTAATGCTCGGCGGAATCATAGGCTTTTTTACAGGACCCTTCTTGTCTGTAGCCAAGTATTGGAATTTCTTTTGGGGTTCACAGTTTTTCTTTATGGCAGCTATCTATTGCATGGTAGTGCATATCAGCTGCAATAAAAAAGAGGATAAATCATAAAGAAATCCAAACCCCTATCCATCACAATAGGTGGATTTGATTCAATAAGAGCAGTCTGCACTTATAACGGTTATCTTGAATTAGACATAAGTAATTCAGGTTGTGTTTCATAATTATTATTCACCTTGTTTTCCCCTGTAGGCTAATACGGGGATTTTTTTTTATTTTTGGCACTTCAAGAAAAATAGCATGAAAAAATTCTCCATCCTTATCATATTCCTCACCGGGTTAATATTTACTTCATTTGGCCAAATGAAGGGTGGTTTAAAAGCCGGAGGAAACCTCTCCACGTTAATTGTTTCAAAATCAGGAGATGTCCTGAATGATGAATCATATTCTTCCCGCGTATCATTTCACGCTGGAAGTTACATTCAAGCCCACCTTAATGAACATCTTCTATGGCAGATTGAGCTTTTATTTTCCAATAAAGGATATAAAAAAGAAGTAGAGGGGGAAACAACTAATGTGAGTCTGAATTACCTTAACTGGCCTGTTTTATTGGTTTATCGTCCGGTCAAAGTGGTTGAATTTGAATTCGGGCCGGAATTCGGATATATGATCTCCGGAGAGGAAATTTTGAACAGCTTCGACTTTGGAATTGACTTCGGAGCAAGGTTTAACATCAGCCCTAAACTGAATGCCGGATTGCGATATAGTTATGGTTTGCCCTTTAAAATGCAACTTGAGGGTACATCGGCTGAAAGTTATGACATAAACTATCAGAACAGTGTTCTCCAGTTATATCTGGGGTTTAACCTGATCAATGATTCTGCTTCGAAGTAAAAAGAAAATAAATTTCCCATCCTGACTAAAACTCCATATCCATTTGCTGGTTTGAATCCTCTTCGCGTCCGGTACGTTGCTTTTTATAGTTATTGATGATATAACTTAAATCCAGTGTGAGAATTGGAGCCTCACGTTTAAAATAATCATACGAATAAAAACCGGCTCCGGAAGAAGTCATTTCCCGTTTGGCAGTCATAAGCAAATCCCGCACCGATAAAGTGGTCGACAATTTCTTATTAAAAAAATCTTTCCTTAAAGCAAGGTTAAGCATCGGAAAACCTTCCAATGTCCCCTGGGCAGTAACCGATCGCCCCTGGTAAATTCCCGAAATCTGTGCACGGAAATCATATTTGAACTTCATGGTGATATTAAGCTTTCCGTTCCAGTTTAAAGAACTTTTATCCACGTCCTCACCTTCAACATTTCCCACAAGCTGATAATGAAATACATTTATGCTGGCATTGATGAGTAACCATTTGGAAAGATCCAGGTTAGCCATAAGCTCACTGCCCAATGAATAATCCTTATTCAAATTCTGGAAGGTATGCAATGTTTTACTGGTCACCACAATGGAATCATTCACATAAGTCGTATCCAGGAAAGCCGATCGAACCCGTGTAATTTTATTGGTGTTTATCCTGTAATAACCTTCAATTGAAACAAATGAAGATTTTATTTTCTTTTGGTAATTCAACTCAAAGGAACCGATGTATTCAGGCTCCAGTTCAGGATTCCCCATTTCAATATTGTAAGGATCCATGTAGCTGCGGAAAGGATCAAGCTGATGACCATCCGGACGCTCAATCCTCCGACTGTAACTTGCAGTAAGCTGGTGATCGTTTTTAAATTCTTTCGAAACATGGAATGAGGGAAAAAAATCAAACCGGTTGATGGTATAAACCTGCGGAGATTGGGCATTATCAATCACGCGGTCGGTATACTCGCCACGGATGCCCGCCATGAATCCTATCGTTTTCCAGGTATTCGAAAAGGTTCCGTACATGGCCTGAATGTTATCCTTGAAATCGGCAACGCTTGTATAGAGCTCATTTTCGGTCCAGGAAGCCAGGGTGTAATCATAATCCTGAAACAGGTATTTCTGGTTCTCCAATTCAATCCTGCTCTGGTATCCTGCCTCGATCTTCCCTTCCTTGCCAATGGGTTTTGTATAATCAGCCTTTATCCTGATGTCGTCCGAAATTTCATCCTCTGTTGTACGGATGGTCTCAGGCTGATCATCAATGATATTCCAATCCGGATCGGTGATGAAATCTTTTTGTTCTTCTGTGTCTTCGCCGTTTCGCCTCGAATAAAAAGCAACCGCTTCGAGCTGGTGGCCTTTATCATCAAATTTGTAAATATAATTCGAGTTCAGCTCAACATAATCACCTCCTCTTTCGGTGGTGATTTGCGATTGCGAATATTCATCAAAACCGATGGGATCGGTGTATATGTGACGGGATGAAGTTCCATCCCTGTCGAAGCCATATCCCCCGTACCTGCCCGAAAATGTAAGTGTTGATTTATCATTCATATAGTAATCAATCCCGGCTTTTATGCCATAGCCCTTGCGGGTCATATATCCCTTCATCTCTGTATCCCTGAAGCTGGTTGAATCTGTTTCACCGGCAGGGTCATAAAAATAGCTTTCGTAATTGGAATGGCCCTTCATGTTGAACTCGTTATAATTGCCGTCAATTCCACCGAATATATTGAAATTCTTCGTCCGGTAATTGAGCAGCGCATCTCCCCTGTATTTATTTTTAGTTCCGATGGAGAGGTTTGCCATGCCATTGATGCCGGGGTTCTTTTGCTTCTTCATGATCACATTGATGATCCCGCCTGTTCCGTCAGGGTCATATTTGGCTGATGGGTTGGTAATGATCTCGATGCGGTCGATGCTGCTGGCCGGAATCTGTTGCAGGGCATCGCTTCCGCTGAGGGCGCTGGGCCTGCCGTCGATGAGGACGGTAAAACTGGAGCTTCCGCGCAGGCTTACATTGCCTTCAATATCCACATTGACCGATGGAACATTTTCGAGCACAGCAATGGCCGAGCTGCCCGATGCCATCAGGTCCTGGCTCACGTTGACGATCTTTTTATCTATTTTATATTCTACCCTTGCCTTATCGGCGGTTATTTCGACCCCTTCGAGGTTAGTGGTAGCCGGATCAAGGTAGATAATACCCAGGTCAACTGTCTTTGCTTTCGGTGTGACCATGATTTCGCTGAGGGTGGTCTTATTATAGCCAATGAAATTGGCCACCATGTAAAACTTCCCGAAAGGTACTTTTTCCAGTTTGAATTTTCCGGCAATATCCGTAACGGTTCCGGTAACAATGGAAGAATCCCTTTTGCTGTATAGCACCACGCTGGTGTATTCCATCGGTTCGTTTAATTGTTTTTCCATCACCTGCCCTGTGATCACTCCTTCGGGTGGCATGCCCGACATGTCAGGCCTACCACCACCGGGCTGCTGAGCATATCCTGCCGCTACCATGCCGCATAAAAAAATCCCCGTAAACCAACGTTTCATGCACATCCTGCTCAAAGTAATCCCATGTTTACAAATAACCCGGCAAAGTAAGCCAATGTTCGGCAGACCGATGCTATCCGTGGCTTCTTTTATTGTTTTGTTGCCGGCAATGGCATTTAGACAATGCCCTGGATGGTAAAGTTTAATTGACCGGGAATTATTTAAGAAATTTTAACCAATAGGATTGCATTGGTTAGGAGATAATTAAATGGCTTGTTGCAAAAAGACACAAATTTGTTGAAGCCAGGGTACAATTATATTTACCGCTCAATACCATTATTCCAATTCTATTTTTAATGTCCAGGCATAAAGGCAGGGTATTTCATTAATGGTCAGGCGGGGTATTTGAATCCTTACCTTATTGCCTTCAACCAATTCCCATTGTATTACACCGTCATAGGACAACATACTGATCTCCTCAATCTTCTCTCCTTCAGCTAATTTTATTTCAATTGAATCGGTCCATTGGGTGAAAATGCAGAAAAGTTCCTTGTCTTTACATGTAAAATATACTTCCTGACTTGTTCTTTCCTGTTTAGGAATGGGTGATTTCCTTGTTTCGTAAATAGCTTCTCCATTTACTTCCAGCCAATGGCCTATATCTTTCAATCTTTCCTGCATAATAACAGGGATTCTGCCGTCTGCCGTCGGGCCAACGTTCAGCAATAAATTCCCCCCACGGCTTACAATGTCAATCAATTCATGAATGAGTTCTTCCGAACTGTTGTAATCTTCGATGCCTTCAGCCCTGTTATAACCGTACGATCCTCCAATTCCCCTGCTTTCTTCCCAGGGATGGGAGAGTTTCGCTTCATCCATATCTTTATATTCACTCGAATAATAATCGCCGTGATTTCCGGGCATGTCTTTAGCAAACCTATCATTTACGACCACCTCGTCTTTTACAGGTGAATCGTTGTATAACCATGAAAGAAACTCTCTGGTTTTCCAGTAATCTTCCGTCCCGTCCCATTCTCCTCCATCTGCAAAAATCAGCGAAGGCTTATAGTTCTCTACCAATTCTTTAAGCTGCGGGATCAGATGATTATCCACGTATTCATCGTCAGGAATCTTGTATTTGTCAACTATATTCTGAGGCAAATAATATCCCGATTCGGTGCGATGGGTCCGGCTGCTTTCCCATTCGACAATCGAATAATAGATTCCCATTTTAAGTCCCTCTGCTTTTACGGCAGCAGATAGTTCTCCCAGCAAATCCCGCTTCGGGCCGATATCCATTGCATTCCAGTCTTTCTTGTAGGGGCTTTTGGTTGGCCAAAG
>Ga0105090_10002452_pt1 | contig 10349 bp, 9 predicted proteins | sample PPLLak3March2015_FD_79110 | JGI IMG/M metagenome (GOLD analysis project Ga0105090, IMG submission 79110) | Freshwater sediment microbial communities from Prairie Pothole Lake near Jamestown, North Dakota, USA - PPLs Lake P7 Core (1) Depth... | ecosystem: Environmental > Aquatic > Freshwater >... | reverse complement strand
GGCCGACTGCAGCCCGCGGCCGTGCGCCTGATGGATCGCGCCGGTTACCGCTGAGGCATGAGGCTCGCACCGCAGCGCGGCGCGGCCGTCCTGGCGGTGGTGCTGCTCGCCGTCCCGGCGCTGTTGCCGCTGCTGTCGGCCGCCACGGCCTGGGCCGTGCCGGCGGGCGAAGTGTGGCAGCACCAGCTGGCGCACGTGCTGCCGCGCGTCGCCGCGAATACCGTGGTGCTGCTCGCGCTGGTGGCCGTGGCGACGACCGTGCTCGGCACCGGTCTCGCGTGGCTGGTGGCGGGGCACGCGTTTCCCGGGCGCGACGTGTTCGCATGGGCGCTGTTGCTGCCGCTCGCCGTGCCGGGCTACGTGCTCGCGGTCGTATTCGCCGGTGCGCTCGATTTCACCGGGCCGCTGCAGGGCTGGCTGCGCGAATCGGTCCACGCCGGCCTGCGCCTGCCACCGATCCGTTCGCTCGGTGGTGCCGCGCTGGTCCTGTCGTTGTGCCTGTACCCGTACGTCTACATGTTGGCGCGGGTCGCATTCGAAACGACGGGGGCACGCACCCTCGAGGCGGCGCAGACCCTCGGCCTCGACCGCCGCACGGCCTTCCGTCGCGCGCTGCTGCCGCTGGCGCGGCCGGCGATCGCCGCCGGCGTCGGCCTGGCGTGCATGGAGACGCTGGCGGACTTCGGTGTCGTGGCGGCGCTCAACGTGGACACCTTCACGACCTCGATCTACCGCGCGTGGTACGGCATGTACTCGATCGCCGCCGCGCTGCAGATGGCCGCGGTGCTCGCGTTCGTGGCGCTGGTCGGCGTTTGGCTCGAGCGCAGGCTTCGCGGCGGGCGCGGCTTCGCCGGTGAACGTCCGAGCAACCCGCTGCCGAGGGTGCGCCTGACCGGCGCGCGGGCGTTCCTGGCGAGCGCTACCGCCGCCACGGTGCTCGGCATTGCCTTTGCGCTGCCCATGGTGCAGCTGCTGGCCTGGGCCGTGAAGCACGCGGCGTCCGATCTCGACGCGCGTTACTGGGCGTTCGCGGGTCGCAGCGTCGCGCTCGCCGCGTCGGGGGCTGCGGTCGTCGTGATCGCAGCGCTCGTGCACGGCTATGCGCTGCGCATGGAGCAGCGCCCGTGGCTGCTCGGCCTCGGGCGCCTGGCGACGGTGGGCTACGCCATCCCGGGCACGGTGCTCGCGGTGGGCCTGTTCGCGCCGGTGGCGGCACTCAACGGCTGGCTGCAGGATCGCCTGGACGTCGCCCTCGGCGCGACGGCGCCGCAGCTCTTCCTGCAGGGCACGCTGCTCACCATGTTCGTCGCGTACCTGGCGCGGTTCCTCGCGGTCGGCACCGGCCCGGTGGAAAGCGGGCTCGAGCGCGTCCACCGCCACCTCGACGAGGCGGCCCTGCTGCTAGGCGCGCGCGGCATCGCCAGGCTGCGTCGGCTGCACCTGCCGCTGCTGCGCGGCAGCCTGCTGGCCGCGGCCGTGCTCGTATTCGTGGACCTGATGAAGGAACTGCCGATCACGCTGATGACCCGCCCGTTCGGCTTCGAGACGCTCGCGGTGCGGGTGTTCGAGATGACCGCGGAAGGTGAATGGGAGCGCGCCGCGCTGCCTTCGGTGCTGATCGTCGCCGTGGGCGTGCTGCCCGTGCTGCTGCTTGCGAGGCGAGTGAACCATGTGGCTTGAACTGCGCGATGCCGTGCGCACCTTCGGCGAGCGGCGTGCCCTCGACGGCGTGAGCTTCGTGCTCGAGGAAGGCGAGATCGGTTGCCTGCTCGGCCCGAGCGGCTGCGGCAAGACCACGGCGCTGCGCTGCATCGCCGGGCTCGAGACGCTCGACGGCGGCGCGATCCTGTCGCAGGGACGCGTGCTCGGCGGCCCGGCCGTGCACGTGCCACCGCACGAGCGCGGCATCGGGCTGGTCTTCCAGGATCACGCGCTGTTCCCGCACCTGACGGCGCGGGGCAACGTGGAATTCGGACTGCAGCACCTGTCGCGCAGCGAGCGGCGCGTCCGCGGCAGCGAGATGCTCGCGATGGTCGGGCTCGGCGACTGTGCCGACGCGTATCCCGCGCAGCTGTCGGGCGGCCAGCAGCAGCGCGTGGCGGTCGCGCGCGCGCTCGCCCCGCGGCCCGCGACGCTGCTGCTCGACGAGCCGTTCTCCAGCCTCGACGTCGCGCTGCGCGAGCGGCTGGTCGGCGAGCTGCGCGCGCTGCTCAAGTCGCTCGGTGCCACCGCGCTGGTCGTCACGCACGACCAGCAGGATGCCTTCGCGCTCGCCGATCGAGTCGGCCTGATGCGTGACGGTCGGCTCGTGCAGTGGGGCACGCCGTACGACCTGTACCACCGCCCGGTGTCGCGCTTCGCCGCCGAGTTCGTCGGCCAGGCGTCCTTCCTGCCCGCCTGCTGCGGCGGCACCGGCCAGTTGCAGACCGAGCTCGGCGAGCTGCGCGAAGGACACCAGGGCAGCACCGCCTGCGGCGGCGAGGTAGACGTTCTGCTGCGCCCGGACGACGTGGTGCACGACGACCTCGCGCCGCTCAAGGCGCGCATCGTCGAGCGCGTGTTCCGCGGCGCGGAGTTCCTCTACACGCTGGAACTGCCGAGCGGGCGCCGCGTGCTCTCGCTGGTGCCGAGCCACCACGACCACCACGTCGGCGAGATGATCGGCCTGCGGCTCGACACCGACCACGTCGTCACGTTCCCGCCCTCGGCGGCGGTCACGGGCGCTGGCGATACATGAGCAGCAGGAACAGCGGCACGCCGACCAGCGCGGTGAGCGCGCCGACCGGCAGCTGACGCGGCGCGATCAGCACGCGGGCAGCAAGGTCCGCCGCCATGAGCAGCGCGCCGCCGAGCAGCGCCGCGGCGGGCAGGACCACGCGGTTGTCGCTGCCGAGCGCGAGCCGCGCAATGTGCGGGGTGACGAGGCCGACGAAGCCGATGCTGCCCGCCGCGCTCACGGCGCAGCCGGTGAGCACGGAACTGGCGACGAACAGCACGACCTGCAGGCGGCGTACGTCCATGCCGACGCTGGCGGCCTGCGCCGCACCGCGCGCCAGCACGTTCAGGTGGCGGCCGAGCACGACGCCGGCGACGGTGGCGACGGCCAGCAGGCCGAGCAGCCAGGGCCAGCGTCGCGTGCCGGACAGGTCGCCGAGCAGCCAGAACACCATGCCGCGCAGCCGGGCGTCGTCGCCGAGCGCGAGCAGCAGGCTCACGACGGAGCCGGCGCCGGCGGCCACCACGATGCCGGTGAGCAGCAGCCGGGTCGGTGTCCAGCCGCCCGGACCCTGGGCGAGGGCGAAGACCAGCAGGCAGGCACCGAGGGCCCCGAGGGCCGCGAGCCCGTCCACGCCGGCGGCCGGCAGTCCCAGCATGATGGCGACGAGGGCTGCCACCGAGGCGCCGCCCGACACGCCGAGCACGTACGGATCGGCCAGCGGGTTGCGCAGCAGGACCTGCAGCATGGCGCCCGCGAGGGCCAGCAGGCCGCCCACCGCGAAGGCCGCGAGTGCGCGCGGCAGACGCAACTCGAGGACCACGTCGCGGGCGAACGAGGGGGCGTCCGAGGTGAGGGCGCTCACCACCTCGGACGGTGTGAGCGGCAGGCTGCCCGACGCCAGCGACAGCGCCAGCAGGGCCAGCACGGTCAGCGCGAGCAGGGCGAAAACGATGGAAAGGGCGGGGCGGAGGTGCATCTGGGGCCTTTGGCGTGTCGAAGCCTACGGTGCAGCCGCGCCGGGCCACAAGGCGCACGCGGCCTCCGGCGCGCTTGGACCGCGTCGCCGCAATGTGAAAAAATGAATCGGCTCGGGAGCTTACGCAGACATGACCGACTTGATCGACGCCCAGGGATTTCGCGCCAACGTCGGGATCGTGCTGATCCGCGACGGCGGCGACGTATTCCTCGGCGGCCGCAGCGACGGGCGTGGCTGGCAGTTCCCGCAGGGCGGCGTGCAGCGTGAGGAGTCCCCCGAGCAGGCGCTCTTTCGCGAGTTGCGCGAGGAAGTGGGACTCGAGCCGAACGACGTCGAACTGCTCGGGACCACGCGCAACTGGTTGCGCTACCGCCTGCCGCGCCGTTACGTACGGCGCCGCTCGGTGCCGCTGTGCATCGGCCAGAAGCAGCGCTGGTTCCTGCTGCGCATGCTGGGGGGGGAGGACCGCCTGCGCTTCGACCTGACCGGCCAGCCCGAATTCGACAGCTGGCGCTGGGTGGACTACTGGTCGCCCGTCCGCGAGGTCATCTATTTCAAGCGCAAGGTGTACGCGCGGGCGCTCGAGGAACTCGGTCGCCACGCGTTCCCGGACGGGCCGCCGCCGCGCCCCGACTGGTGGTCCGAGGCGGTCCTCGGTCCCGCACGCCCGGCCGCCGCCCCTCGCGTCGCCGCGCCGCCGCTGACCGAAGCGGCCGAGTGACCATGGACGTCCAGCAGGATCCCCCTGCCGGCCGGAGTCGCATCGTCCGCTGGCTGTGGCCGGTCGCCGGCATGCTCGCGGTCGCGGTGCTGTCCGCGTACGCATACAACCGCGGCCAGGCGAGCGCGGGGCTCGACGCGGCGCAGGTGGCGCTCGAACGGCGCGCGCTCATTTCCCGGGCGGAACGGCTCGAGAAGCAGAACGCCCGGCTGAACGCGAAGGTTGCCGAGCTCGAGATGGCGCGCAACCTCGATCGCGAGGCCTACGGCCAGGTCGAGCGCACGCTCGGCGACCTGCAGGCGCAGCTGTCGCGCAAGTCGGACGACCTGGCGTTCTACAAGAGCATCGTGTCGCCGGAGGACGGCATCCAGGGCCTGCGCATCCATCGTTTCGAGGTGCAGCCGGGCATGGAGCCGCGCGAGTTCCTGCTCAAGCTGACGCTCGTGCAGGCCATGCGTCACGACAGCGTCGCCGCCGGCCTCGCCGACGTGGTGCTGCACGGCACCGAGGACGGCCGTCCGGCCCGCCATTCGGTGGGAGAACTGCTCGGCCGGCCCAAGGCGCAATTGCCGTTCTCGTTCCGCTATTTCCAGACCCTCGAGCAGGCCGTGACGCTGCCGGAGGGCTTCGAGGCCTTCGAGGTCGCGGTGCAGGTGCGGTCGGGCAAGCTGCGCACGCCCCTGCAGCAGTCCTTCCCCTGGAAGCCGGCCGGTCCGCCCGCCGCTTGACGGCGGCGCGGCGGTGGTAAGATTCGCCCCCCGGGGCCCCAAGGACCGATGGAGCAGCGAGTGATGAACCCAGCAAACGAAGCGACCGACGTGACCGAGGCGCCGGCCCTGATCTTCACCGACTCTGCCGCCCTCAAGGTCGGCGAGCTGATCCGCGAGGAGGGGAACCCGAACCTCAAGCTGCGCGTGTTCGTGTCGGGCGGCGGCTGCTCGGGATTCCAGTACGGCTTCACGTTCGACGAGAACGAGGAGGACGGCGACACCTGCGTGGTGAGCCGGGGCGTCAAGCTGCTCGTCGACCCGATGAGCTTCCAGTACCTGGCCGGTGCGGAGATCGACTACAAGGAAGACCTCGAGGGTGCGCAGTTCGTGATCCGCAACCCGAACGCCACCACGACCTGCGGCTGCGGATCCTCTTTCTCGGCCTGAGCGATTGGCCAGGACGCCCGATTCCCTGCCCGACGTCCTCGCGGCCGTCGATCTCGGGTCCAACAGCTTCCACATGGTGGTCGCGCGGTACTCGCACGGCCAGCTGCTCATCGTCGATCGCCTGCGCGAGTCCGTGCGCCTGGCCGCCGGCCTCGACGAGCAGGGCCGCCTGAGCCGCGAAGCGGTCGCCCGCGCGCTGCCCTGCCTCGAGCGATTCGGCCAGCGGCTTTCGGACGTCAAGGCCAGCCGCGTCCGCGTCGTCGGCACCAACACGCTGCGCAAGGCCAGGCGCAAGGGCGCTTTCCTCGACCGTGCCCGCGAGGCGCTCGGCCACCCGATCGAGATCATCGCCGGCGTCGAGGAGGCGCGCCTCATCTACCTCGGCGTCGCGCGCACGACGCCCAGCGAGGGCGGTCACCGCCTGGTGGTGGACATCGGCGGCGGCAGCACCGAGCTGATCATCGGCGAAGGCCTCGCGGCCCGGCGGCTCGAGAGCCTGTACATGGGTTGCGTCAGCATGAGCACGCAGCACTTCGCCGACGGGGTGATCACCGAGAAGCGCATGAAGCGCGCACGCACCGCGGCCCAGCTCGAGATCGAGCCGGTGATGGCGCGCTTCCGGCGCACCGAGTGGGACGCGGCGTTCGGCGCGTCGGGCACCATGCGTTCCGTCGCCGAGACGCTCGCCGCAAGGGGCATGCCGGCCGGCCAGGTCTCGCGCGAGGGGCTGCAGTGGCTGCTCGACGAGTGCCTCAAGGCGGGCGACACCGCGAAGCTCAAGTTGCCCGGCCTCGCGGCCGACCGCCAGGAGATCCTGCCGGGCGGGCTCGCGATCCTGGTGGAGCTGTTCGACATGCTCGGCATCGAGACGCTGCGGGTCGCCGACGGCGCACTCCGCGAAGGGCTGCTCTACGACCTGCTCGGGCGCCTCACCGACGAGGACGCGCGCGCGCGAAGCGTGCGCGCCATGGAGGCGCGCTTCCACGTGGACGCGGTGCAGGCGGAGCGAGTCGAGGCGACCGCGCTGGCGTTCCTGCGCCAGGTACGCGCCGGCTGGAAGCTCGATGAGCCGCTGGCCGAACTGGCGCTGCGCTGGGCGGCGCGCCTGCACGAGGTCGGGCTCGACATCGCCCACGCACAGCACCACAAGCACGGTGCGTACCTGCTGCAGCACGCCGACATGCCGGGCTTCCCGCGCGAGGAGCAGTCGCTGCTCGCGGCCCTGGTCGGCAATCACCGGCGCAAGGTCAATTTCGCCCAGGTCGAGGACCTCGTGCCGCCCTGGCACCTGAAGGCCGAGTTCCTCATCGTGCTGCTGAGGCTCGCGGTGCTGCTGCACCGCGGCCGCGGCCCGCGCGCGCTGCCCGAGATCGACCTGCGTCCGAAGGGTCGCTCGCTCGAGGCGCTGTTCCCGAAGGGCTGGCTGGAGGAGCACCCGCTCACGGCCGCGGACCTCGAGCAGGAAATCGAGTTCCTGCGGCTGGCGGGTTTCCGCCTGCGCGTGGGATGACGCCCCGCGCCTGAGCGCTCAGCTGAGCGCTCAGCGGTTGTCGGCGAGCTGCTGGCCGCCGGGCGCGCTGTTCGCGACGCGCAGCTGCGCGAGCGCGACCTCGGCCTGCGAACGGAATTCCGCGGCGTAGCGCGACGGGATCTCGGTGTTGGGCAGCGGGATGCTGGCCGGGTTCTTGTGCACGCCCTTGACGCGGTATTCGTAATGCAGGTGCGGGCCGGTGGACGCGCCGGTCGAGCCGACGTAGCCGATGACCTCGCCCTGGCGCACCTGGCGGCCGTTGCGCCCGGCCTTGCCGAAGCGCGACATGTGGCCGTACAGCGTGGTGATGCCCTTGCCGTGGTTGATGACCACCGCGTTGCCGTAGCCGCCCTTGCGCCCGGCGAACTCGATGCGCCCGTCGCCGGCCGCGTAGATCGGCGTGCCCGTCGGCGCCGCGAAGTCGATGCCGCGGTGCGCGCGCACCTTGCCGCTGATCGGGTGGCGCCGGTTCGGGTTGAAGCCGGAGCTGACCCGCGTGAAGTCGAGCGGCGCGCGCAGGAAGGCCTTGCGCATGCCCTTGCCCTCCGGCGTGTAGTAGCCCTTCACGCTGCCGTCGGCCGACTCGAACCACACGGCGCGGTGCGTTTTGCCGCGGTTGGTGAATTCCGCGGCGAGCACGCGACCGTCACTCACGTAGGCACCGTCCTGGAACTTGCGCTGGTAGAGCGCGCTGAACTCGTCGCCCGCGCGGATGTCGTTCGCGAAGTCGATGTCCCAGCCGAAGATCTCGTTGGCCAGCACCAGCACGGTCTGCGCCGACATGCCGGCGTCGCGGCCGGCGTCGAACAGCGAGGTCTCGATGCGCGCGCGTGCGCCGGCCACCTCGACCTCGAGCGGGTTCTCGATGAAATTGACGGCGAAGCCGTCGCCGCCGCGCGAGACGGACAGCGTGAGCGTGTCGCTGATGCGGCGATTGAGCGTCTGCAGCACGCCGTCCGCGTGCGTCAGCGTGATGATGTCCCCGGGGCGCAGGATGTCGAGCGCCTTGCGCACGTCGGGCACGGTGCGCAGCTCGGCGAGCGTCGCGTTGTCGATGCCCACCGAGCGGAAGATGCGGTCGAGCGTGTCGTTGCGCTGCACCGTGACTTCGACGTTCGCCGGGCCGGTCGGCAGTTCGGGCGCGACCGGCGTCGCGCGGGCGGCGAGGTCGGTGAGGTCGAGCACGGCCGGAGGATCCTGGGCCGGCGGCGAGGTGATGAGCAGCGTGGCAGCGGCAAGGACCGGCAACGCGGACGCGCTGAGCATCCAGCGGCGACTGGCTGTGACGCGGCGGGACGCGGCGGCGCTGGCGCCGCGGAAATGGATGGCAGGCAAGGTCCGACCCCCGGCAAAAACTGCGCGTAAGTTAGTTGCGCCGATGCCACACGTCAACTGTCAAATCCGCTTATTTTTCGTTGCGTCACAAAAGCTTGCGGATTCCATGACAGGAACGTGAACCCCCTCTCAGCGGCGGGTGGCGATTGCCTGCCGGGGCCCGAGTCCCTACAGTCCGCCGGCTGTCCACCCTCTTGCGAACCCGAACATGATGAGTCCCGCCGAACAACTGGCCGAGCTGCGCCGCGGCACGTCCGAGATCCTGCTCGAGGCCGACCTGCTGCGAAAACTGCAGAAAGGCCGTCCGCTGCGCATCAAGGCCGGGTTCGACCCGACCGCGCCCGACCTGCACCTCGGGCACACGGTGCTCATCAACAAGATGGCGCTGTTCCAGCGCCTCGGCCACGAGGTCATCTTCCTGATCGGCGACTTCACGGGCCTGATCGGCGACCCGACCGGGCGCAACGCGACGCGTCCGCCGCTCACCCCCGACGACGTGAAGGCCAACGCCGCCACCTACCAGTCGCAGATCTTCAAGATCCTGGACCCCGAGCGCACGCGGGTGGACTTCAACTCGCGCTGGATGGGCGCGATGAACGCGGCCGGCATGATCCAGCTGGCTGCGAAACACACGGTGGCCCGCATGCTCGAGCGCGACGATTTTGCCAAGCGCTACCGGGGCGGGCAGCCGATCGCGATCCACGAGTTCCTCTACCCGCTGGTGCAGGGCTACGACTCGGTCGCGCTCGAGGCCGACGTCGAACTCGGCGGCACCGACCAGAAGTTCAACCTGCTGGTGGGCCGGCAGCTGCAGGAGGCCTACGGCCAGGAACCGCAGGTGGTGCTCACCATGCCGCTGCTCGAGGGCCTCGACGGCGTCAACAAGATGTCCAAGTCGCTCGGCAATTACATCGGCATCACCGAGGCCCCGGACGACATGTTCGGCAAGCTGATGTCCATCTCGGACGACCTGATGTGGCGCTGGTTCGACCTGCTGTCGTTCCGTCCGAACGCCGAGATCGAGCGCCTCAGGCAGGAGGTGGCGACCGGGCGCAACCCGCGCGACGTGAAGTTCGAGCTCGGCGTCGAGGTCGTCGACCGCTTCCACGGCGCGGGCAGTGGCGCACGGGCGCGCGACGAGTTCGTGGCGCGCTTCAGCCAGGGCGCGCTGCCCGAGGACATCGTGGAGGTCACGCTCACGGCCGAAACGGGCTCGCTCGGCATCGCGCACGTGCTGAAGGGCGCGGGGCTGGTGCCGAGCACCAGCGAGGCGTTCCGCCAGCTCAAGCAGGGCGCGGTGAAGGTGGACGGCGAGCGCGTCGAGGACGGCGCGCGGACGTTCGCCGTCGGCGCCTCGCACCTCTTCCAGGTCGGCAAGCGGCGGCTCGCGCGCGTCACCATCGCTTAGCAGTCGCCGGCACCTGCCGGTGTCTTTATGGCTGTTTTGCTGCAGCGCGAGAGTTGTCAAGCCTGACCGCGCCGGGGCCGCGTTTTCGCGGCTGTTGACGCAGCCTTTTGCCCCGCTATACTGCGCGCCCTTCCGCAATGACCAGGGGCCAAGGCCCGGGTCGAAGCTGGAACCCCGAGCGAGCCGAGATGCCCGCGAGGTGTTGACAGTAACGCGGAATGCCGCATAATGCGCGGCTCCCCCAGCAAGCTCTGGGGACGCTCTTTAAAAATCGAAACAGGTAATTTGTGTGGGGACTCGCGTCGGTCGTTTGCAAGCGCAAACACGGCGAGTACCAATTAGCCAGTTAATACTGAAACTGATTGGGATCTCTCCGAACATTGAGTCGCAAGACTTCAAGTGAAGAGTTTGATCCTGGCTCAGATTGAACGCTGGCGGCGTGCTTAACACATGCAAGTCGATCGGTAACGCGGGGGCAACCCTGGCGACGAGAGGCGGACGG
>Ga0105090_10002451_pt1 | contig 10350 bp, 9 predicted proteins | sample PPLLak3March2015_FD_79110 | JGI IMG/M metagenome (GOLD analysis project Ga0105090, IMG submission 79110) | Freshwater sediment microbial communities from Prairie Pothole Lake near Jamestown, North Dakota, USA - PPLs Lake P7 Core (1) Depth... | ecosystem: Environmental > Aquatic > Freshwater >... | reverse complement strand
CTTAACTCCTTTTAAAGAGCTTTTAATGCTGTTTTTTCCATCAAATCCAGTCAGGGTGGGAAGGGCGGTTTATTCTGGATGACCCGCGCCGGCTGGAGGCGCGGTAGAGACAGGTAACTGTCTCGATCAATTTATACAGGTACTGTGCAATGAGCGAATCCTTCGCCGAACTATTTGAAGAGAGTCTGAAAACCGTCGATATGCAGCCCGGTGCGATTGTCACGGGTGTTATTATCGACATCGATAACGAGTGGGTCACCGTACATGCGGGACTGAAGTCCGAAGGTGTAATTCCTCGCGAGCAGTTTATTGATGCAAATGGCAAATGCACCCTGAGCATCGGCGACGAAGTGCAGGTTGCGCTGGAGGCCGTGGAAGACGGTTTTGGTGAAACCAAGCTGTCTCGCGAAAAAGCGAAGCGCTCCGAATCCTGGAAAGAACTGGAAGCTGCACACGAGGCCAACGCAGTAGTTGTCGGTGTTATCAACGGCAAGGTCAAGGGTGGTTTTACCGTGGATATCAATACCATTCGTGCATTCCTCCCGGGATCGCTGGTCGATGTTCGACCGGTGCGTGAAACCGTACACCTGGAAGGCAAGGAACTAGAATTCAAGGTCATCAAACTGGATCAAAAGCGCAATAACGTAGTAGTTTCGCGCCGCGCTGTCATGGAAGCGGCCAACAGCGTCGAGCGCGATGCGTTGCTGGAATCCCTGCAGGAAGGTATGGCTGTCAAGGGTATTGTGAAAAACCTGACCGACTACGGCGCGTTTGTGGACCTGGGCGGAGTCGACGGTCTGTTGCACATTACCGACATGGCGTGGAAGCGCATCAAGCATCCTTCCGAGATCGTGGAAGTGGGGCAGGAAATTGATGTCAAGATTCTCAAGTTTGACCGCGAGCGCAACCGTGTGTCATTGGGGTTAAAACAACTGGGTGAAGATCCTTGGTTGGAAATCACCGGTCGTTACCCCGAAGGCAGCCGCGTCAAGGCAAAAATCACCAATCTTACCGACTATGGCTGCTTTGCGGAGCTTGAAGAGGGGGTCGAGGGTCTGGTGCACGTATCGGAGATGGATTGGACCAACAAAAATGTTCATCCTTCCAAGATCGTCAATCTGGGCGATGAGTTGGAGGTGATGGTGCTCGATATCGATGAAGAGCGTCGTCGTATCTCCCTGGGCATCAAACAGTGCCAGCAAAATCCCTGGGATGCTTTTGCGTCACAGTACGCCAAGGGAGCCAAAATTTCCGGAAACATCAAGTCAATTACTGATTTCGGTATCTTTATCGGTTTGGAAGGCAACATAGACGGCCTTGTACACTTATCCGACATCAGTTGGAACGAACCGGGAGAGGAAGCTGTTCGCAACTACAAGAAGGGAGACGAGATTGAGACGGTTATTCTGTCCATCGACCCTGAGCGCGAGCGAATCTCCCTTGGCATCAAGCAGCTGGAAGGTGACCCTTTCGGTAACTACGTTGCCGAAAATGATCGCGGTGCGATTGTTTCCGGTGAGGTTGTGGCAGTGGATGCCAAGTCGGTGACTGTAAAATTAGCGGAGGATGTTGAAGGCATTTTGAAGGCTTCTGACATCAGCCGTGAAAAGGTTGAAGACGCCCGCAATGCCTTCAAAGTCGGCGATACCGTCGAAGCCAAGATCATCGCGGTTGATCGTAAGAGTCGCGGCTTGGCCCTGTCCATCAAAGCCAAGGACTTTGACGATGAGAAGGAAGCAGTCAAGTCCCTGAAGGATTCCGAGCACGAAACGGCTTCACCAGGCACCATCGGCGATTTGATCAAGGCGCAGATGGGCGAACAGTAGCCATCCGAATGAGCAGCGACTCTCTAAAGGGCTCACCTCAGGTGGGCCCTCTTTAATTTCTGCTCGTTGAATAATGGAAGCCGTGTCGATTTGAATACCAGTTTTCCTTTATAAAATAACGAGTTGCGAAAAATGCCAACAGGGTACACAATACAATTTCAGTATTGAGTGCGACTATAAAAATACCTCGGCAGGGGGCTGTATGACCAAAAGTGAACTGATCGAGGCGATCCTGTCCCGACAGAGCCAGTTGTCTTCGAAGGATGTCGAACTGGCGGTAAAGACTATTCTTGAGCATATGTCGCAGGCGCTGGCCAATGGCGAACGGATTGAGATTCGTGGCTTTGGTAGTTTTTCACTGCATTTTCGGGAGCCCCGGCGTGGCCGCAACCCCAAGACCGGAGATTCTGTTGAACTCAAAGGCAAGAATGTTCCCCATTTCAAACCGGGCAAGGATCTGCGTGAGCGGGTAAATATGAGGCTGCAATTGGAGCATTAGACTTGTTCTGTGAATCCCAGGCGGTATGATCGAAAGGTCATGCCGTTTTTTTAAATCTTCTGTTAGGGACGTGGACCATTCGATGAAACTTCTACGCAAATTTCTCACGGTTCTGATAGTACTCGTCACGCTCGTCGTAGGTGTCTTATTCGCGCTTCAAAATACTACACCAGTACCCCTGGATCTCCTCGTGTACACCTTTGGGCCACAAAGCATTGCTCTGTGGATTCTTGTTGCCTTTGTGCTTGGGGGAATATTAGGGATGATTGCCTCTGCGGCGATCCTGGTTCGTACCAAGGCAACACTTGGCTCATGCAGGCGGCAGTTGGATCGGACCTTGACAGAACTCAGTAAGCTGCGCAGCGAGAGTTCGGTTGCGGACGCTTCATGACAACACCGATCATTGTCGCGCTGGATTATCCGCTGGCGCCAGCGGCGCTGGATCTTGCCCAGCGTCTATCACCTGCACTGTGTCGATTGAAGGTGGGCAAGGAACTGTTTACCAGCAGCGGTCCTGCAGTAGTGGAAAAATTGCAGCACATGGGCTTCGAGGTGTTTCTTGATCTGAAGTTTCACGATATCCCCAACACGGTTGCCGGAGCGGTTCGTGCCGCTGCAGAACTCGGTGTCTGGATGGTAAATGTACACGCCTGCGGCGGACGCAGGATGATGGTGGCGGCAGCGGAGGCCATTGCCGCCTATACCCAAAGGCCTTTATTGATTGGCGTGACCGTGCTCACCAGCATGTCTGAGGAGGACTTACTGGAACTGGGTTATAGCGAGTCCTCACATGAGCGGGTAATGCGCTTAGCGGATCTGGCAGCGGACAGTGGAGTAGACGGCGTGGTGTGCTCTGCGCAGGAGGCAACGGCATTGCGCCAGGCGCAGGGTAGCGAGTTCTGTCTGGTTACCCCCGGTATACGCCTGGCCGGCGAGGATCCTGCAGATCAGCGCCGAGTGGTTGCTCCCGCAGATGCCCTTGCTATGGGATCTGATTACTTGGTCATTGGTCGCTCGATCACGACCGCCGCCGATCCGTTGCAGGTACTGCAGCGCATTCACCGGGAACTACGACCAACGCCGTAACATCAAATGCGGTCACGTTGCCCCACCAATGCCAAATCACTGCTAGACTTTTTTACGGTACGGATGCCTGCAAGGATGCAGTTAACCAATACGGAGATTACATTATGACCGATTCCCCTGTGATACAAATCAACACCCGGACTGCCATGGCGGCACGGGATATCCTCTCGTTAAAACCTCGAGGTGCAGTCGCTGCCTTGAGCCTGGTGCTAGCGCTCAGTGCTGGCCTGCTCATGGGCAGTCCAGCCGTACAAGCACAGGCGCAAAAGCCGGCGGCCGCGCCCACCTCAACGCCCGCAGCAGCACCTGCGGCAAAGCCTGCTGTAAACTCTGACGTCGTCAGGGTGAATATTAACACCGCCGATGCGCAAACCCTGGCGGCCGCTCTAAAAGGCGTGGGTGAAACCCGAGCGATGGAGATCGTACGCTATCGAGAGGCCTATGGCCCCTTTGCCTCTGCTGAAGAACTCACAGAGGTAAAGGGAATCGGAAAATCCACACTCGATATGAACCGCGAAGTAATAACACTGGAATAAGCCAACCGCATCCGTATTATTAGGGGGCTATTGCCCCCTTTTTAACAACAGTGATTCAGTTTCGTGAAATGTTTAGTCAGCGGCGCTACCGGATTTATCGGTCGACAGCTATGCCAGCAACTTGTAGCTCGCGGTGACACTGTCATTGCATTGAGCAAAAACGGAGCGCCACTCAGTAGTGGGGAGCCATCGCTGGCGATTGATCTGGCCGTAAGTGATCCCGATGTTGAATTGCTACAGGGTGTAGATGTTTTTTTTCATCTGGCCGGTATTGCTCACCAACAGGAGCGTGAGTCGGCCTACGAGGCATTGAATTATCTGGCGACAGTGCGCCTTGCCCGGTTGGCGTCCGCTGCCGGTATTCGAAGATTCATTTTTCTTAGCAGCGTAAAAGCAATGGGGCGGCCCCCTTCTCCGGCTGTGCGTGCAGAAAGCGCGTGTACTCAGCCCTTAGATGCTTACGGCCGTTCCAAGTGGCAGGCGGAGCGTGCGCTGCAGGAGCAGTTGTCGAAGGACCGCATGGCAGTTGTGATTGTACGCCCCGCGCTGGTTTACGGGGCTAATGCCAAGGGTAATCTACATAGGCTCGCTACCGCTGTGCGCTGGGGTTTGCCCAGACCACCGGAGGGAGGCATACGTTCCATGATTGCGCTTGATGATCTGGTCGAACTTCTTTGTGTCATAGCGCGGTGCCCGCTACCGTCGGGGCTGAACACCTGGATAGCTTGTGGCCCTGAAAGTTATAGTACACAAGCTATATACGACCTGTTGCGTGCAGCCAATGGCAAAGGCCGGGGGATTAGCTGGTTGCCGCGCTGGGTGTGGCGAGCGGGCGCACAGTTACTGGACATGGCATTTGGTCATGCTGACGAATCTACCTACGAAAAGTTGTTCGCTACCGAACAATACAACAATGCGGCTGTGTTGAGGGATACGGACTGGCAGCCCCGCATCAGACTGGAGGATGTCATCGGACAAATTGCCAGAGTCGGTAGTGCTGGCTCGTGACGGCGATACTGACCACTTTGGTGCTTTCAGCAATATTTTGCGGCCTCTATCAACAGTTTGCCCAACGCCGTCAATTTCTCGATGTGCCCAATGAGCGCAGTTCACATCTGCATCCGACTCCTAGTGGCGGTGGGGTTGCACTGCTATCGGCATTTACCTTGGGGCTGCTGTTTTCGGCAATGCTATATGGTGCATGGGATAATTCATTTGTCGCACTGTCTGTTGCTGCCCTGATCCTGATGGTGTTGGGTATTTTTGACGATCTGCAGGGTTTATCCGTACGACTGCGCCTGGCGCTGTATAGCTTGATTTGCTTATTGCTGGCTGCATTTCTTTTGCATGGAGTAGAGACAGAAAGTACGCTGCAGGCGTGGGTACTGGTGTTACTTGCTGCGCTTGCTTTGCTGTGGACCCTCAATCTGTATAATTTTATGGATGGTATTGACGGTCTCGCAGCGCTTCAGACAGTGCTGGCTTCCTGTGGCGCGGCGTTGTTGTCCTGGTTAACCGGACATGGTGGTCACTATGCCCTCTTTTGCCTACTACTTGCGGCAGCACACTGCGGCTTTCTGGTCTGGAATTGTCCCCCGGCTCGACTTTTTATGGGAGATGCCGGCAGTGTCCCTACCGGCTTTTTACTCGCTGCGCTCGCAGTCATCGGTGCGCGGCAGGGACTGCTCAACCCGTTTTGTTGGTTCATTCTGTTGGCGGCTTTTATCACTGATGCGACGTGGACGTTGGCGTGGCGAATGGTCTCTGGACAGTCCTTCACTCAGCCCCACCGAACGCATGCATATCAGCGTTTGAGCCGATACTGGGGTTCGCATTCGAGAGTGGATATGCTGCTATTGGCGATCAGTATTTTATGGCTCTTTCCGCTTGCCTCTGCGGTGCAAATCTGGCCCGATCGAAGCCCTTTTTTCGTAATTTTGGCATACCTTCCCCTACTATGTGGAATGGCGAAAGTTGGTAGATTGGCGTAAACTCAATTCGGCTCAGGTAAGTATTGATTACCGCTTAATGAGTTGGCTTTACCCTTGAGAACAAGGAGGGGACTTTCTGAATCGTCCAGGCAATTTCCTATCACGCTCTACTGCCGATTTTATCGGAAGTTATCGGGATATCCGCCAAAAAGTGGTTGAGCTTCCTCGCAACGTAAAGCAGGCCTGTCTACTATTCCTTGATATGGTGTATGTCGCTGCGGCGATGTGGTGTGCGGTGGCTCTGCGCTATGGGCATGTCAATTTCCAATTGGGTCCCATTGAGTACGCTTGTGGCCTGGTAACTATTGGTGTCAGTGCGGTAGTCTTTTTGCGCCTGGGGTTGTACCGGGCCGTTATCAGGTTCATGGGGCAGCAGGCCATCTGGGCCATTATTAAGGCAGCGGGATACTCCACGCTCATTTTGGGGGCCACTGTCTTTTTTACCAGGGCGGAAGTGCCGCGATCTACTCCTTTTATCTACTGGGTCTTCCTTCTGGTGGGCATCGGCGGCACAAGACTGGTTGTACGAGCATATTACCATGCCAAGTTTACTGCCCAATCCGAGAATGTGATCATTTACGGTGCTGGGCAATCCGGCCGACAACTGCTGCATGCCCTGCACCATGCTGAGCAATATCACCCGGTGATTTTTGTCGACGATGATCGCTACCTGCAGCGCTCGATTATCAATGGTCTGCAAGTTGCGCGGCCGGAGGATATAGAACAGCTAATTTTGCAGCACGATATCACTCAGGTGTTACTGGCGATTCCGTCTGCCTCGCCGGAGCGGCGCAAAGAAATAATCAATTCCCTTGTCGGCCTTCCCGTCTATGTTCGTACAGTGCCTACGATTAATGAATTGCTTGCCGGCGAAGCCAGTGTTAACCAGATACGGGATATTGATCTGGACGAACTGCTGGGCAGAGAGCCAGTGCCGCCGCATCCTGAGTTGATCGAGCGTTGTATCACCAACAAGGTGGTGATGGTGACTGGTGCCGGGGGATCCATCGGTGCGGAGTTGTGCCGACAGATAATTCTCTCGGAACCGCGCGAATTGATACTGTTGGATAATTCCGAGTATGCCCTATATAGCATCGAGCGAGAGCTGCGCGATTCCCTGCATAGCTTGGGGCTGCAGGTCGAGCTTATAGCTCTGTTAGGTTCGGTGCAGGATCAGAATCGTCTGGAGAATATTTACCGCACATTTGAAGTGCGTACGGTCTATCACGCGGCAGCCTACAAGCATGTACCCCTGGTGGAGTACAACATTGCAGAGGGCGTCGCCAATAATGTCTTTGGTACGTGGTATGCAGCGGAGGCGGCGCGCAAAGCTGGGGTCGAGACCTTTGTACTCGTTTCCACAGACAAGGCAGTGCGTCCCACCAATGTAATGGGAGCATCCAAACGACTGGCCGAAATGATATTGCAAGGGCTGGCTCAGCAGAATACGTCCACTCGATTTTGCATGGTGCGATTTGGAAATGTTCTTGGTTCTTCAGGATCGGTTGTGCCACTGTTTCGGCAGCAGATCAAGGAGGGTGGCCCCGTAAGGGTGACGCACCCGGATGTGTCTCGTTATTTCATGAGTATCCCGGAGGCGGCCCAATTGGTGCTACAGGCCGGGGCGATGGGTACTGGTGGAGATGTATTTGTATTGGATATGGGTGAGCCTGTGCGCATTGTCGATCTAGCGAAGCGCATGATTAGGCTCAGTGGTTACGAGATGAGTCACGACAGCCATGTAGCCGAGCATATTGAAATTGAATTTATCGGATTGCGACCTGGAGAAAAGCTGCACGAAGAGTTGTTGCTAGGAACCAAGGTGGCAGGTACGGGGCATCCCATGATCATGCGCGCAGAAGAGGAGTGTTTACCCTACAGCCAGATCCAGAGACTGCTCGCGAAATTGAGACGCTATTGTGACGCCCTTGACTGTGCGGGCATTACTTCCGTGTTGAGTTCAGCCGTTAGTGGTTTCGGCGACCATCGAGTTCGCTATGACCATATTTGGAAAAGACAGGATAAACTGATTGCGCTAGATTCCAATACAGTTTCCAATGTGAAGGAGTTGTTTCCAGATAATTCTTGATGGTTTCACAAATGGATTGTTAGCGCGCCCGCTGCGCGGTTTTTATCTCAGTTATTGTCATCCAATACGTCTACTTGTCCGGTCAGGCGTCGCCTTATGTGGGACCAGGACATGCCAGCAGCAAGAATTAGCGATAATACCAGCAGGATGATCCAGGTAAATGCTGCAGTCGATTCAGGGTGAAGCAGGCCGATGTCAATCAACCACCATATCACGCAGCCAAAGAGTGCGCCTCCGAGAACGATGCCCAGTAAGCCCAGAGAGTCCAGGGTGGCTTTCAGAAAGACGATCCAGGCTATCAATAGCACCACACCTGCCAATGCTATAACTGGGCCAATCTCTGTACCCTTATCCCAAATCCATTTGAAATAGCAAAATTCTGAAGGGTTATAGGTCCCGAAGACCAGAACTGCAGCAAATATCCAGCGCGCCAGGAAGCTGCTTACTGTGAATTCAGTCGTCGCCATGGGTGCCCATCTCCTTTTGTTGTGGTGAGTATGATAAGCGCGGACGATGTCATTTGCCTACCTGGTTGGGTTCTCCCCGCAACCACTCGCCGAGGCTGGCCAACGAGTTGAGTTTGTCTTTCTTTGTTGGGATATTCCAGTCCGAGCCAGCCCGCATTTTTCAGGATTGAGGCCCTGCGAGTCCTGTCGATACGGGCCTCAGGTTTCTTTAGTGCGATGAGGTTGGTCTTAAACCATGTTTGCCGACAAGAGCCGACACCGTGCCTGGAAGTTCTCCAACAAATTTCCGATTTTGCCGAGCGAGCCCAGTCGCTCGTTTAAAATTGCCTGAGCGTCCTCGTAAAGTTTCATGTCCCAATGGTTTTTTTCACGAAATACTACAGTCAGCTCTGGTCCAAGATCATTAAATACGGCCGCAACCCGCTGCTCCAGGTTTGCATTCAGCCCCGACGTTACATTTTGGCGAATATATGAAAGATCGATATCTGGAAAATACTGCTCAAGATTGTGTTCAAGAAGAAGCATGCTTTCGTCATAGCGTTCCACGATGATAAGCAGGGGAGTTCTGGTCAGCAGCGCGACACTGTCCAGATACTGCTGCACCCCAATCTCGCCGTCAAAAATGCCGGTGCAAAAGCCACAATGGAAATTGCGAATTGTAGGACTTACATCTGGTCGCATGCGCCATTGGATATAGTCGGCAAACGACAGCTTTTTCGCGTGGATGGCCCCGGGTGTATTGGCGTCCTGACGACGTTCAAAATCATAGGCGGATCTTGCCCTATCTATTGGATGTCGCAGGGCAATGATAGGTAAAATTTTAAACTCGTTGGAGACCGGAAGCGGTAGCCTTACATGATGGCTGGAAATAGCCGAGATTTCGCTGTGACTTCTGATATACGGTCCCAGGAAAGACGCGCCCTCGCGCATTTTGTCATCATCCCGGTGATCAATGAAGCCAGCTCCAAATTGGCGCTTTAGACTCCAGTCCAGCGTGCTGCCCGCATTTTTGAATAGGTGGCAATGCACGATAACCGGTCGACACCCGCTCGGCAACAAACGCTTTTGGGATACATTTTCTCCAAGTACTTTCTCGAGTGCGGCTCGAATCGTGGTGGTGCTGAATTGTTCCCTGATCACCTGTCGGCTGTTGGTAGAAAGCTTCTGCCACAGGAATTTGTCAGTGTATAACTCAATGACCTTGCTGGCGAACTCCGTCTCACTGTCGGAAATAAGAGCATTATGTCCATCTGTCAGGTGCATGCCTTCCGCGCCAATGCTGGTAGTCACCACAGGTAAGCCATAAGAAAAGCTTTGTCCGATCTTTCCTTTAATGCCTGCGCCATGCTGCAGTGGAGACACAAAGACCCTGCTGTCGTTGAAATAGAAAGAAACATCCTCTACATAACCGGTTACGGTAATGTGGCTGGATTGCATGGCCATAAGTGCTTCAGTCGGATCGCTGCCTACAATCGTCAAGTGTAGATCAGGGATCGTCTTCCTGATGATAGGAAGAATAAATTCAATGAACCAGATGATGCCCTGTTCATTGGGTGGGTGAGCAAAGCCCCCGATAAACATAAGGCCGCGTCTTTCCTCAAAGCCCTTAACACAAGGCTCAAGGGAATGGATATTGGAAACTACTGCTACCTTGTCGGCGAAGCTTTCCCCTGCAAGGATTTCCTTTTCCGTTGGGCTGACTACGAAAGTGTGGTCTGTTTCCTCGGCCAGAAAAAACTCCAGATTCTTCCAGTGCTGGACTTCAAGCTCAAGGCGGCGTTGTTCGCGGACAAAATGTAGATCCACGGTGTCGAAGATAGTCTGGGCTTTGGAGTATTTCTTCACGAGGTGTAGAT